>ERZ795054.580-NODE-580-length-43956-cov-8.390014_pt1 | contig 43956 bp, 41 predicted proteins | sample MGYA00375138_ERZ795054 | MGnify/ENA primary metagenome ERZ795054 (study PRJEB30183, sample SAMN05720215) | anaerobic digester metagenome | isolation source: active sludge of municipal wastewater-treating anaerobic digesters | place: USA | collected 2014-12-23 ... | reverse complement strand
CTAAGGCGCAGCGTAGATGAGCCACACCCCGCCTATCATCACCAGCACCCCGCAAATCGTCTTCACCACCGTCACCCCCTTTGATTGCTCGTTCCAGTTCAGGAACCGCTGCACCACTTCCGTGAACGTGCCGGCCAGCACAATCACCGAGCAATGCCCCACGCCATAGGCCAGAAGCAGAGACCCCCCATAAACAGGCGCGGTCTTCGCCAGCTTGAATGTCACCGCCAGCATGGGGGCCATGTAGGCGAAGGTGCAGGGGCCGAGCGCAACTCCGAAGATCAGGCCCAGCAGGAACGCCGCCAGAAATCCCTTGCGCTTCATGTTCACTTGGCCCGGGCCCGACCAAGGCATGGGAATGACTCCGACCAGGTGCAGACCCACCAGGAAGAAAATCATCGCCACGAAGTAGTTCCCGTAGCGCCCCACGTCTCCCAATATCCGGCCCACCGCCGCGGTGATGGCTCCAATGACGGCGATCGTTACCAGAATCCCCACCGCAAACAGCGTCGCCAGCCCGCTCGCCCGCGCCGTGGTTACCCGCCCTTGGCCGCTGATGAATCCCACGATCAGCGGGATGCTCGCCAAATGGCACGGGCTCAGAATAATGCTCAGGATGCCCCACACCACCGACGCGCCCAGTGCGATGGCCGGAGCGCCTTCAACGGCTCGGCTGAGTTGGGTGAACAGTTGCTCCATGGGGATGACTGAATCGTGAAACGTGATTACCGGAGCGGGACGTTGTTGATGAGGTTGGGCGACTCTGGGTTTTGGGCAAAATCATTGAAGTCAACGGCGCCTTCGAACCAGTAAGTTATCGTGTCGTCGTGGAGAGTCTGGCCGCGTTGCTGCGGCACCAGGGTCAACAGAGAATCCTCCGTCAACTCCTTCGGCACAGTCGCGATCCAGTCCGCGTAATTCATTCAGTCAGCCTTAAGTTTCAAACTTCACGCCTCACGTTTCAGTCTTCACGTTTCACGTTTCATTTGCACTCGCCCAGCTTGCACGCCTTGGCGATCTGTTCGGGCGTCAGTTTCATCTTGTCCGCCAGCGCCTGGGCAATCGTAATCTGCCGGCCTGTCATCGTCGGGCGAGCATCCAGCCACTTTTGGAGGTTGGCTTCGTTCACAAAAAACCCCTGCTTGAAGCACCCGGCGGAGACCCACTTGCCATCCGGCCCCTTTTTCTGCCCAAACCAGGCCACGGCCGTGGCCGGTTCCAGCGAGGCGATCATTCCGTTCAGCGTTTTCACCCGGATGATCTCGCCGGTCAATCCATCCTTCGCTTCGACTTCGATGTCCTGCTTGAGCCGGGCCGCCACGCCCATCGAGCAGTGTGTGCAACATCCATGCCCGTGCGTTGTGCCGAACTTGACGCCGCATGCGTCTTCAGGATAGACGGCCCGGTCGCAGAACGCGCATCGGGTGGCCAATTCCTTGGAACGGAGCCCATCCCACGCGAGAAGGTTGCCGGGGCTGGTTTGTTGTTCCTTCGTCGCGGCCTCTTTGTCAGCAAACGCCTTGATCGTCGGCCGCCCTTTGCCATCGAGCCCGTAGAGATATGTCGCCCCCGTTGCTGCCACCAGGTTGCCGCTCGCCCAATCGGTTACGCTCACCTTGGCTTCCTCGGTCTTCGGGTCCCCGCCCACGATACTGGAGAAGTATATGAAGTAGCAGTGTGGCCCGCACAGATTACGCTGCTCACTCTGGCCTTTCACCACTGTCTTGGTCTTGGCAGCCACATCGCCATCGCACATAAAGCACACCGACTCCCGTGGGCGTGTGTCCGCCGCCACAGGCGCTTCGCGCACGATGCCCGCCGCCGCTTGGACCCCGCTGATGTCCACTCCCAGTTCCTTCCACTTGCCCAGGATGTCCTCCTTGCCAAAGAAACCCTGATGTCGGAACAGCTCCTTCCCGCTCGCATCGTAGAATATTTGCGTCGGAATCATCTCGACGCCGTATTGCTTGCCGGCGTCGGGGTTCTTCCACACATCAATGAACTCGACGTCAAACCGGCCTGCGTATTCCTTCTTCAGGTTTTCCAGGATGGGGGCCATCGCCTTGCAGGGAATGCACTTGTCCGCGCCCAGATCCATGAGCTTGGGCAGCTTGATCGGGCGCCCCGGATTAGCGCTGATTTCCCTGCTTCCATCGGCCGCACCTTCCGCCGGAATTGACGCGGCGCTGCTGGAATCGTGCTTTGCTTTTTTCAGCGCCACCGCCCCAGCCACCGCCACGCCGAGCGCGGCGATGATCAGAAATTTCATGGGTGTCTTCATATTCGGTTTTAATTCGTGAACCTTGGGATGCTTCCCACGTCCCCCTCACAATTCACATCTCACGTTTCACGTCTCACGGTTTGATCTTCTGGTAAATGGCCGGCAGCCGAGTGCGATACATCTCCGTCACCTGTGCTTCCATGTCCGCCAACGGCTTCACCGGAACCAGGTCCATCACCTCGGCCGCCGACAGGCCCGCTTCCAGCAAGGTCCGGGTCGCGCCGCAGGCCATCCGCTTCATGGCCGGGACAATCTCCTCATCGCTGAGCCCAAACCCAGCCGCCACTTCCCGAAGAGCTTGGAGTTGGAACCATAGATACGTTGGCCCCATGGCGGTGAGGACTGCGTAAGCTTCGAGCTTGGCTTCGGCGACCTCGGGACACTCACCCAGTGGAGCCAACAGCGCTTTGAGTTCCGCTGTCTCGGCAGTAGCAAGCCCGGGCGCGAATGCCACCGGATTGAATCCCGCGCCAACAATGGAGGGCGCGTTGGGAATAACCCGCGCGAGTCTCGCGAATCCGCCCAGCAGTTCAGTGAGCTTGGTGAGCGTAAACTTGGGTGCCAGTGAAACCACGAGTGCCCCGGGCCTGATCCCGCCCTGGATATCCGCCGCCACCTCCGCCACCACCGGCGGATGCACGGCCAAGAACACGATGTCTTGAGCCGCCGCCGCATGACTGTCGCCCGTCGTCTGCACGCCGGGAAACTGGTTCTTAAGTCTGGTCAGCGCGTCTGCTTTGCAGTCACTAACCACGACTTTTTCTGGAAGGGCGTTCGCCCGCTTCCAGCCTTCCAGGAAGATGCGAGTCACCCGTCCCCCCCCGATGAATCCAATGGTTCTATTGCTCATAGATGCCCTTTCACGTTTCACGCTTTACGTTTCACGTTTCACGCCGCCGCCTGTTGCAGGATGGCCTTGATCTCTGGGATGCTCGGCACTTTGCCTACCACCTTGATGTTGCCGTTCACCGCCAGCGCCGGCGTCATCATCACGCCCAACGCCATGATTTGTTTGAGGTCCGTGACCTTGTTGATTTCCGCCGTCACCCCGAGTTCTTTGACAGCCTGTTCGGTAAACTGCGCCAAAGTCTTGCACTTCGCGCAGCCGGGTCCAATCACGAGGATATTCATACTCACAACGATTAATTGCTGTTCACATTTCCAATTTCCAATTTCCAATTTCACGTTTCACGTTTCACGTTGATCCGCACAATGCCCCGTAAAGCAGGCCGGTGATCGTGGCCATCATCACCACCAACACGACATACACAACAACCTTCTTCGTGCCCATGATGCTCCGGAGCACTAGCATGCTGGGCAACGAAAGGGCAGGGCCTGCCAGGAGCAGCGCCAGCGCCGGACCTTTGCCCATCCCGGAGCCAATCAAGCCCTGCAAGATCGGCACCTCGGTCAGTGTGGCGAAATACATGAACGCGCCCACAACCGACGAAGCCAGGTTGGCCAGAAACGAGTTCCCTCCCACCGACTGGCTGATCCATTCCGACGGTATGACTCCCTCGTGCCCAGGCCGGCCGAGCAAGATGCCGGATACAAAAACGCCGCCAACGAGCAGCGGGAATATCTGCTTCCCCAGTCCCCACGTCGCGTCCAACCATTCCTGCCCCTCGCCAGGGGTGCGGGCGCAAAGCACCGCCAGGCCTGCGCAGCCGACTACGAACGGAATCAAGGGTTTATCGGGAAAGGCAAAACATAGGACGACCACCGGCAGCGCCGCAAGCGCCAGTTCCTTCCACTTGAAGCCGAACCATAACCCTAGCACCAGCCCGAGTCCCGCGGCGAACGTCACCGCGACCGGCCATTTCCAGGCATAGATGCCGGCCCAAAGCCCCGTTGGCTCAGCCGGCCTGCTCCAGTTGGCAAACACCAGCACCCCCACCATGGAGGCGAAAAACAACACCGTCTGCCAGAGCGGTCGCCGAGCCTCCACCTCCGGCATTGCCACTGCCGCCTCTGCTTTGGCCTGCTCTTCTTTCTGGAACACCAAGTGCATGGCAAAACCCACAATCACACTGAACGCCACCGCCCCTATCGCCCGCGCCGTGCCCAATTCCAGGCCCAAAATCCGCGCCGTCATGACGATGGCCAGCACGTTGATGGCCGGTCCCGAGTAGAGAAACGCCGTGGCCGGTCCTAACCCGGCCCCCCGCATCCAGATGCCCCCAAACAACGGCAGGACCGTGCAGGAGCACACCGCCAGGATGGTCCCCGAAACCGACGCCACCCCGTAAGCCAGCGCCTTGTTGGCTTTTGGCCCCAGATACCGCATCACGGACGCCTGGCTCACAAACGTGCTAATACCCCCCGCGATGAACAGCGCCGGCACCAGGCACAGCAACACGTGCTCCTGCGCATACCATAGGGTCAGCTCCAGTCCCTCCTTGATGGCGTTGTCAAAGCGCGGCACCCCAACCGGCAGGAAGAACAACAGCACAAAGGCAGCTGCAAATCCGCCAAGGATCTTCAGCCCCCGCCCCCAGTTTCTACTCTCGCCGTTCATTTCCAAGGCGCCATTCATTTTTTCACAATCCTGAGTGTATTCGACATTTAGCTAATTCAGTAATATTAAACGCAAAAAGCCATCCCTTCCACTGGCGCACTCTCTACTGTGGAAACCTTTTCCTCACCGACGCCACACACTGAAAGAAGTTCATCACGCACGGCGTCACCAACCGGTAAAATACCTGGGCGCCTCGCTTCTCGTCATCCACGATCCCGGCGCTCTTGAGCTGCGATAGGTGCCGCGACACCGTCGGCATCTCCGACCCGACCAACGCCGCGAGTTCGCACACACACCGCTCGCCCCGGGACAATTCATCCACCATGAGCAGACGCCCCGGATGCGCCAGCGCCTTGAAGACTTGCGCTTGGGCCTTGAAATCGGCTGGTTTCGGCTTCGCCATAACAACGGGCCGCAATTTAGCCAACTCGCTAAGTATCTGTCAATGTCCAAATGACAGACCCAAAACCGCACATGAGACGCTCCGAAAAAAATCGAACCATGACGTGGCCTCAATGATGCGACATGTTATGTTTCTGATCCTAATGAAACTGCTGGCCAAACTCGCTTCGCCCCAAGCGGAGCGTCCATCGATCGAGGAGCGTCATTGAATCCAACGAAACAGCACAGGGGACGAGAACCCCGCAGGCTCTTCGAGGTCTTCCGGGCGTTCCTTAGACTTGGGCTGATCTCCTTCGGAGGCCCGGTTGCTCATCTTGGCTACCTCAGGGAGGAATGCGTCAGCAGGCGCCGCTGGCTCGATGATGCGGCTTACGGCGACCTCGTGGCGCTTTGCCAGTTCCTTCCCGGTCCGGCCAGCAGTCAGGTGGTCTTTGCATTGGGAACTCGGCGCGCCGGATGGCTGGGCGGCCTGTTGGCCTCGCTCTGTTTCACGTTGCCATCTGCTGTGTTGATGATTGCATTTGCATATGGGGTGGCCGCGCTTGGCGGTCTGCAACACGCGGGCTGGTTACACGGACTCAAATTGGCGGCAGTCGCAGTGGTGGCGCAGGCTGTGTGGGGAATGGGGCGCAACCTCTGTCCAGATCGAACGCGACTGACCATCGCTGTGGGAGCGGCTGCCCTGCTGCTGTTCTTCCCGGGGGCGCTCGTCCAGGTCGGGGTCATCCTTGGCGGCGGCCTAATTGGGTGGCGTCTTTACCGGAAAACCCTCCCACATGCCGAGCAGCCCGGCCCGTCCGACTGGCGCCATCATCTCATCGCAGTCGTGGGCGTTCTGTTGGCGGCGCTCTACAATCCCGTCTGGACTGAAGGCGTCAAAGATGCGCGCGACGCGGCTGCCGCCGTGCTCGCATTTGGCCTCCTCCAATGGTGGAAAGCTCCCCCTTGGCTGGTGGTAATTGCCGCGGCCGCAACGGGACAATGGCTGCTCACATGAAACAGCGGAACACTGTTGCTGCAACGCCGACGAAGCCTGGCGCGCGGCACGTGCCTGAAGCTACGCGAGGCGTTGGCGATGCAGGCGAGGATGTCCTCCGGCTGAAGGTCAGGAAAGTCGGCGACGATTTCCTCCTGCGTCGCGCCGTCAGGGGTGAGGTCCAGGAGTTTGATCTTTGACACCCATTTTATCGGTTGCCGCGCCATGGCCATACCAAGGCCGGGAGATGTTGCAGACTTTGCACACCGACAGCATCACCGGCACCTCCACCAGCACGCCTACCACCGTGGCCAGGGCCGCTCCCGATCCGGCGCCAAACAGCGTGATGGCGACCGCCACCGCCAGTTCAAAGAAGTTGCTCGCGCCGATCAGCGCTCCCGGTGACGCCACGTTGTGCGGCACCCTGAACCGCCGCATCAACAGGTAAGCCAGCCCGGAATTGAAATACACCTGGATTAGAATGGGCACCGCAATCAACAGCACCGCGAACCAGCGCTGGGTCAGATTCTCAGCCTGGAACGCGAAAATCAGCACCAACGTCACCAACAAGGCCCCGATCATAACCGGGTGGAACTTCGGAAGAAAATTCTGCGCGAACCATTCCTTCCCATGCGACTGGAGCAACGCCGTGCGGGTTAGCCACCCCGCTGCGAGTGGAATCACGATGAACACCACGACGGACGTGATGAGGACCTTGGGTGGAACGACCACGTTCGCCACGCCGCAGAGGAACATCACGATCGGCGCAAATGCCACCAGCATGATGAGGTCGTTCACCGCCACCTGCACCAGCGTGTACGCCGGATCTCCATCCGTGAGATACGACCACACGAACACCATCGCCGTGCAGGGCGCCGCCGCCAAAATAATCAGCCCGGCCGTGTATTCCTTGGCCATGTCCGGCCCGATCCACCCGGCAAAAACATGCTGCATGAACACCCACGCCAGCAAGGCCATGCTGAACGGCTTCACCAGCCAGTTCACAAACAAGGTCACCAGCAGCCCTTTCGGTCGCTTGGCAATGCCACCGATGGCGCTGAAATCCACCTTCAGCATCATGGGATAGATCATCAGCCACAGGAGTACGCCGATCGGCACGTTCACCTGTGACCCCTGGCCAAACTCCATTTTACTCAGCGTCGCAGTTAAGCCGGGCAGCAGTTTCCCGAAACCCACGCCCACGACCATGCAAACCAGCACCCATACGGTGAGGTAACGTTCAAAAAAAGCCAGCCGCTTCGGACCCGCGGCAGGCATCGCGGTGTCGGCTGATGAGGGATGACTCATAAATGGCCGGGGAAACGTGAAACGTGAGACGTAATAAAAGCAATCTGGGAGAGCACCGTGTTCAGTGGCTGCAGCAACAGCCGGCGAGAGGTTTCCGCGCCTTGATTTCCAGGCTGGTGATGGAGTCGCTTGGCTTGGCGCCGGCCGGCAGATGCGCCATGATCTTCTGGTAGAGGGGATCCTGCCAATCCACCATCCCGTCGATGTAACCAGACTTCGCTTGGGTCGTGATGCCCATAAGACCGGCTTCGGTCGCCATCCGTTCCGTTTCCGAAACCAGCACCGCCCCCGCCACACAGCCAATCAAGGATTCCACACTCTCCGCCACGGCTGGCGGTAACGGCTTCAACAGCGCCAAGTCCGACACGGCCACCCGCCCACCCGGCTTAAGCACTCGAGCGATCTCCCGCCAGACTTGAGGTTTGTCCGGCGAAAGATTGATCACGCAATTGGAAATCACCACATCCACGCTCGCGTCCGCCAGTGGCAGATGCTCGATCTCGCCCAGCCGAAACTCGACATTGTTCAGCCCTGTCCGTTCCCGGTAGGTCGCGATGTTCTTCCGGGCCTTGGCGAGCATTTCCGGCGTCATGTCCACCCCGATGGCTCGGCCGGTTGCGCCCACCTTTTGCCCGGCTATGAAGACGTCGAAGCCACCGCCCGCGCCAAGGTCTAGCACCACCTCGCCCGGCTCGAGCGCGGCCAAGGCGTTCGGATTGCCACACGACAGCCCCATGTTCGCCCCCTCCGGTAGCGCGGCCAACTCCTCCCTCGAATAGCCAATATGCCTGGCCAAATCTTCTGCTGCCGGTGACGATGAGCCGCAGCAACTGGGAGTTGAACTGCAGCAAGAACCCCCTTGGGTCGCAATCTGGCCGTAACCTTGACGCACCGCCAGTCGAATCTTCTCAGGATCTACAGGTTCCGCTTTCATAGATTTCTATGGATGTTGGTTGTGGGATGGGGAATGGCATCCAGCGCAGGATTTTGCCAGCACATCGGCTTTAATACCGTCTTTGCCGTGGCAGGATAAGCAGCCAACGGTCTCTCCGTTGAGTTTGTACTGTTTGGTAAAGCTTCCTAAATGACGGCGATTGAGCAATTCGACCGTCTTACGAGCCGTATCAGCCGATAAACGGGTGCAACGTTCTTCGCGCTCCTTACTGTAGAAATTCACTTTGGCTTTTTTGATCCAAGCGCTAACCGAGGGGTGGCATAACACAGAATCCGGTTTAACGACCGGCAGGTCCGCCTTAAAAAATGGGTTTTCAGGAACGTATGTGGGGATCTGCGAATCCTGATACCACAAAAATAATTCATCCGTCAGTGCCTGGCGATCTGCGGCAGTCCCGATTAAGAGCGAGATGGCGGCGGCACCCCCATTTAAGGCGCCACACAGGGTTCCCCATCCTGCAACACCCCCAGCCCCATACACCATCATCTCGCACGGAAAGGACCGGAAGGGTTCCCCCACTTTCTCCGCCAGTTGCTTAACGATGCTGGAAAAAACGCCATACATGCAGCTCTTCCCCTGATTGTGCAATTGATACGCTAATGCGGCCGTGCGCTCGGTATCCAGTGGCACGTAATTCCAGGTTTTGCCGGTAGTGGTTTGATTGTCTGTGGTATTTGTGTTCACGGCCCAGGCACTTAGGGCTAGAGCACCCGAGGACACCATCATTGTTTGGAATAACTGTCTTCGGTTGAGTGATTTACTCATAAAATCCTGAATCTTGGCCCCTTTTCTTCAATCGAGACTTCCTACCCAGAGATTCGCCACCTTGCGGTCAGCGCCTCGGGCAATGTTTCGACGAACGCGCGGATCTCATCCCGCACCCGCCGATAAACCGCCAGTTTCTCCTCCTCGTCCTGAAGGTGTTTCGTGAGCCTCGGCGGGTCTTCGAAGCCCACATGCACGACCTTGGCTTGACCCATAAAGACCGGGCAATTCTCGTTCGCGTGGCCGCAGACGGTCACCACATAGTCATAATGAACCGGCCCGATCTCCTCCGGAGTCTTAGAATAGTGCTTCGAAATATCGACTCCGGCTTCCGCCATCGCCTTCACCGCGTAGGGATTCATGCCGTGCTTCTCGATGCCCGCGGAAAAGGCTTCGATCATGTCGCCTTTGAGATGGCGGGCCCAGCCCTCCGCCATCTGGCTGCGGCACGAGTTCCCGGTGCAGAGAAATAGGACTTTCAAGCGCGACATTGTTTTCGACATAACTCGGTGGGATCAATCTTGAGCAGTTTTTTCAATCGTTTGGCGTCCGCGGCGGCTTGCGCATCAGCCGCCAGGGACAACTGGACCCATTCCAGCGCGGCCCGGACCGATGCCGGAGCCTCCTTCCCTGGCAGGGAGTAATACACCCAGCGGCCGTCCTTGCGGGTGTTCACCAGTCGCGCCTGGTAGAGGATGGATAGGTGTTTCGACATGGTCGACGGCGCCAGGCCAAATAACTCGGTCAGTTGGCAGGCGCACAGCTCTTGCTCCCGCAAAGCCAGCACCATGCGGACCCGGTTCGAGTCCGCCAGCGCCTTGCTGAGGTTCATGAACTCGCGCATTTAACCTATTCTTCGCCAAATAACGATTAATGTCAAGCGCGACTTCGGGACCCTCGTTTTTGGCCTGCCATCATTCGCGTCGATTGGCGACCATTCACGGTGAAGTCGTTTTACGTGCGGTTCAGGCTCGAGATTCCTGGATTGACGGGCAAGCCTCTTGTGAATAGAAAAGGAGAGAGCCAGTGTTCTATGCCATGGCAGCAGGGAAAAGCTCTCATGAGATTCTGATGGAATCGATTTGAAGGCAGGGAGACTCATTGGAGGCTCATGGGCCTGCCGCAAGACGATTTGAATAGCCGGGGTCATTGGCCCATTATCATTTTGAAATCGAAACGACGAGTGAATCTCGGATCCAGCCGTCACCGCGCGCGGCGCGCAGCGTTCGCTCCATCCCGAGGCAAATCCATGAATAACATCCCTCAATCTCCCCGAAAGGGCGGCCCGGAAAAGCCGGGGCCAGATGAATTGCCCCTCTCTCCAGGCGGAAATGATGCCGGCGATGCGGCGGCGTCGGGCAATGTCGATAAAATCCGAGACATTCTCTTCGGCTCGCAGATGCGCGATTACGAGCGGAAATTCGGGCGTTTCGAAGAGCGATTGGCCGGTGAGACAGCCGACTTGCGGGAGGAAATCAAACGCCGGTTTGCCGCGCTGGAAGCCTATGTAAGAAACGAGCTCACCGCGCTGGCCGACCAGCTGAAAGCCGAAAAAAGCGAGCGCGCCGAGTCGGACAAGGAACTCGCGCGCGAACTGAAGGAAAGCGTCAAGGGATGGGAGAAAAAAGCCTCGCAACTGGAAGAACAAACGGCCAAGGCATTGCGCGATTTGCGCCAGCACGTGCTCGAGGAAGCCAAACGGCTCGGCGAGGAAATGGAACAAAAAAACAAAATGCTGGCCGCCGCCCTCGAAAAAGAAAGCCAGGAATTACGGGCCTCGCTCACGGATCGGCTCGCCCTGGCCGACTTGTTTTCCGAGGTGTCCCTGAGGCTGAAAAACGAGTTCAAGGTCCCGGCGAAGAAATAGGTCCGTGCCGGGACTCAACGGCTGCGGTCCATGAGCCCATCTCCGTCCCCAGACCCAACGGTGTCGACGCCCCGCGCGGCTCCGGCGCAGACCTCGGGCGAGTTTGAAGCGTTGAGCGAACTGCTTCTCGGGCGGGAAAAACAGGAGCTGAAGCGCCTGCGCGAGCAAGTGGAAGCCTACGAGGTCGGCGCCGAGGAGGTAAGCCGGGTCCTGCCACAGGCCGTCACGCTTGCCTCATCGCGAGGCGCGCCTCTCGCCACAGCCTTGACTCCGGCCGTGGAATCCGCCCTTAAGGAATCGGTCCGGCGCGATCCCAGACCGCTGGTGAACGCGGTCTTTCCGATTATCGGACCGGCCATTCGAAAAGCTATCGCCGAGGCCTTTGGCCGGCTGCTGCAGTCGCTGAACCAGACGCTTGACCACAGCATGTCGGCGCGGGCTTTAAAATGGCGGATGGAGGCCCTGCGCACCGGACGGAGTTTTGCGGAAGTGGTGTTGGCGCGCACGCTCGTTTATCGCGTCGAACAAGTCCTGCTGATTCACGCGCATGCCGGCCTCCTGCTGCTGCAGGTCCGGGCGCCCGATGTTCCCAGCGAAGATCCCGCCATGGTCTCGGGGATGCTGACGGCCATCCAGGATTTTGCGCGGGATTCGTTCCATGTCCCGGCGGGCGAGTCCCTCAACACCCTGCAAGTTGGCGAACTGACCGTGTGGGTGGAAACCAGTCCGCTGCTTACCCTGGCGGCCGTGATTCGCGGGCAGGCGCCCGAGGCGTTCCGCGCATCCCTCCAGGCCGCTTTGGAAAATATCCATCGGGAACAGGCTTTTGCCCTTGAAACCTTCACCGGCGATGCCGCGCCCTTTGAGTTGGCCCGTCCGCATCTGGAATCTTGTCTCCAGTCGCGCTTCTCGGTGTCCCATCCGAAGCCAACCTCCACGCGGCTCCTGCTCGGGCTTGGCCTGGCGATTTTGCTGCTGATGACCTGGGCGTTTTTCGCGATGCGCGAGAAACGCCGATGGGCCGGCTATCTCGAACGGCTCAGAGCCGAACCGGGGATCGTCCTCACGGAAACGGGCCGGCGCGCGGGCAAGTTCTTTGTGACCGGTCTCCGCGATCCGCTCTCGGCCGATCCCGGGCAGTTTCTGTCCGAATTCCAGATCGATTCCAACCGGCTGGTCAGCCGGTGGGAAGCCTATCAGGCTCTCGCCCCTCCGTTGGTGCTGAAGCGCGCCCGGCAATTGTTGCAGCCCCCCGCTGGCGTTGAAACGCGAATCCAGGACGGCATCCTGTATGCCGAAGGCGCCGCCCCCGCCGCCTGGATCGAGGAGGCCCGCCGCCGCGCGGCCTGGGTGCCGGGCATCCAGGAATTCGACGGCGCCGGCCTCGTCGACGCCTCCCTCACGACCGAGGCCGCCCGTCAACAGGCCATCGAAAAGACGGTGATCTTCTTCGACGACGGCGTGCACCTGGTCCCCGGACAGGAAAAAATCCTGGAAACCCTCGCCGCCCGGCTGATCGAACTGCAGGCCGCCACCGCCCGCGCCGGCCAGCGACGCGGCGTCTCCGTCATCGGTCACACCGACAAAATAGGTCCCGACGATTACAACCAACGCCTGAGCCGCCAACGGGCCGATTGCGTCGTGGATCTGCTCCAGGCCCGGGGAGTGACCGTCGGCTGGCTCGCGCCTGCCGGCGTCGGCGACACTGAACCCTGGCTCACCAACACCCCCGTGCCGGATCAAAGTCGAAATCGCCGCGTGACGTTTCGTGTCCTGGCCAACGACTCGCGCCCCCCATCGCCCCCGCCATGATCCAAAAAAAAATATGCATGGTCGGACCGGTTTCCGTGGGCAAAACCAGCCTGGTTGCCCGTTATGTCCATAGCCTCTTTTCGGATAAATATCTGTCGACCGTTGGCGTTAAAATTGACAAAAAGCAGCTTCGCTTGGATGACACCGACCTGATATTGATGCTGTGGGATTTGGCGGGTGACGACGATTTTCAGCGGTTGAACCTCACCTATCTGCGAGGCGCGGCCGGCTACCTTCTCGTGGCCGACGGCAGCCGAAGTTCAAGCCTGGACCAGGCGGTGGAAATTCAAGCCCGGATCGCCACAGCCCTGGGCCCGATTCCCTTTCTGCTCGCCCTGAACAAGGCCGATCTCGCGGCGGAATGGGAGATACCGGAATCGCGCATCGACGCCTTGAAATCGCGGGAATGGATGGTGCGCCGGACCAGCGCCAAAGAGGGATGGGGAGTGAACGAGATTTTTCAGAACCTAGCCCGGCGAATCCTCGGTCGGAGCAATTCGGGAGCGGAACACCCGAGTTCCTTTCATGAATGAGGCAATCACAGCGGCCGTGGTGCGAGGGCTCGGCCTGGCCATTTTTCAGCGCGACAACCGGGGCCGCCTTCGGCTGGCATGCCAGGCACCCGGCTGGTTTCGCGCCCTCTGGCCGCAGGCGGCCGCCCCACGCGCGATCCTGCCACCGGGAATCTCTCCGTTTCTGGAGAACTTCCTGGTCGATGCCGCCGCCGCGTGGAAAACTCCAGGGTCCGCATCCATTCATTCCGGGCTCTGGATCGAACACGATCCGGCCGGCGAGGAACATCATCTGCAGGCTGCGGCATTCAGAACCGACGGCCGGGCGATTTTGCTGATCGAATCGCCGAAGCGCGGATACGAAGAACGGACGCTTCTGGTCCAAAAGGCTCATGAACTCGCCCTGGCATACGAGAAACTGCAGCGGGCCGAGCAGGCGCTGGCCTGCGAGAAGCGCTTGCTCGAACAACGCGTGCGGGAACGCACCGCCACACTGTCGCAGACCAACGCGGCATTGAAGCGGGAAATTGCCATCCGCCGGCGGTTTGCCGAACGCTTGCAGGGGATCCATGAATTGGACAAGGCTATTCTCGCAGCCCAGTCTCCTGAGGCGATCGCCCAAGTCGCGTTGCGGCGGCTTCGTCACCTATTGCCGTATCGTCAGGCGACCCTCGTGGAACTGGACGCGGAGCGCCACCATGCGACCGTGCTGGCGAGTATCCAGGGCCGGCGCATCAGCGGAGGCGGAGGCTGGCCACTGTCTCATGCGCAATTGCGGCAATGCCGCGCCCTCCAGTCGGGCCGCCTGCAGCAGATCAGGAACCAGCCGAACCTTTACACCCCTCCAGCAAGCCGGATCGCCGAACGCCGCCGGATTTGGCCGCTGATTGTCGATGTGCCGCTCATCGCCGGCGAGACGCTCGTGGGCATCCTGAATCTGGCCACGGACGCTCCAGTGTGTTTCACCGCCGAGCACCAGGAAATCGCGCAGGAAGTGGCCGCCCAACTGGCGGTCACCTTGCGCGAGGCCCGGCTGTTTGCCGAAGTCGCGACCGGGCGCGAGCAATTGAGGGCCCTTTCCTCGAGGCTGGTCGATGTCCAGGAGGCCGAAAGGCGGTTCCTCGCCCACGAGCTGCATGACGAAATCGGCCAAGTGCTCACCGGCCTGAAATTGACGCTGGAAATGGTCCGCAAGCCAGGCACCCGTTCCCGGGACATCATCCTGACTGAGGCAGTGGGAATGGTGGACGACCTAATGCAACGCGTGCGCCAACTCTCCCTGGACCTGCGGCCTCAGATGCTGGATGATCTGGGATTGATGCCCGCGCTGGATTGGCTGTTCTCACGCTTCCAGAAACAGGCCGGATTGCGGGTGCATTTCCAGCACACCCCTCTGAAAGGGCGCCTGCCTCCGCAACTGGAAACTGCCGTCTTTCGCATCGTGCAGGAGGCCCTGACGAACGTCGTTCGCCACGCCGACGTCAGCGAAGCTACCGTTCGGCTTTGGCGGGACAATCATGATCGCACCCTGGGAGTGCAGGTGCACGATTCCGGCGCGGGTTTCGACGTCGACCAGGTCTTAAACGCCCGCGCCTCCAGCGGTCTGGCCGGCATGCGGGAACGCGCCGTGTTGTTGGGCGGGCAGTTCATCCTCGACTCAATCCCGAAAACCGGCACCCGGCTGACCGTGCTGCTGCCGCTCGCGGCTGCCGCGCCGAAAATCCCAATCCGCCGGAGGAAAACGACATGATCACTATTGTGCTGGCCGAAGATCATCACATCGTTCGGCAAGGATTAAGACTGCTGCTCGAGGCGGAAAAGGACTTCCGCCTGGTCGGCGAGGCGAGCGACGGCTTGGAGGCGGTGCAACTGGTGGACAAACTCCGGCCTCGAGTGCTGGTGCTCGATCTGATGATCCCCCGGCTGCATGGTTTGGAGGCAACCCGGGCGGTCCGGCGGGATCACCCTGAGACCAAGGTCATCATCCTTTCGATGCACGCGGACGAGCCTTACGTGATGGAGGCGCTGCGCAACGGCGCCTCGGGTTATGTCCTCAAAGACGCGACCGGCGCCGATCTGGTGCAGGCCATCAAAGATGTCTGCGCCGGCCGCCGCTATCTCAGCCCGGTGCTGGCCGAACGCGCCCTCACCGGCTATGTGGACCATCCCGGAGAATCGAAGCTGGACGTTTACGAAACCCTGACCCATCGCGAGCGCCTCGTGCTGCAGTTGGCGGCCGAAGGCTCGAGCAATCCGCAGATTGCCAAGCAACTGTTCATCAGCCCCCGAACCGCCGAGACCCACCGAGCCAACCTGATGCGCAAGCTTGGCCTCCGTTCCCAGACCGACCTCGTCCGCTTCGCCATCCGCAAAGGCATCATCACCGCCTGACGAAGCTGCCCCTCAAACCGACCCGCCGCGTCAGGGCACGCGGCATCCATCGTTGTAGGCCGGGTCACCCGTTCTCACCGGCTTTCGATCGGATGGCAAGGCCCGAAAAAAATACCAGCCTTTTCCCTGCGAAAATCCGGACACGTACGGATTTCGATATTCCCTGAATGAGCGTATTTTGGCCCTGATCCTGGAAAGGCGGTCACTATGAATGCGATTTTGGAACAATTAAAACAGCAATTTGCCGGTTTCGGTCCCAACCTTCTGGGCGGTCTGGCGGTGCTCGTCATCGGCTGGTTCGTGGCGCTGCTGGCCTCATTCGCTGTCCGGAAGATACTCGGCAAGCTGACCCTCGACAACAAGATCGCCCAGTGGATGGGAGGACCAGGGGCGAAATCGGATCTGCCCACGGAGAAGTGGGGTGCAAACGCAGTGTTTTGCCTGGTCATGCTGTTTGTGCTGATCGCGTTTTTTCAAACATTAAAACTGACCCTGGTGACCGATCCGCTCAAGGGATTACTGGACGCGTTCATGGGTTATGTGCCCAAGCTGGTGGGCGCGGGGGTCCTCGTGCTGATCGCGTGGGTGCTGGCCACGGTGCTAAAACGCGTGATCCATCTCGCGCTCAAAGCCGCAAAACTGGATGAACGTCTCGGGGGCGCAGCCGGCGAGCCGGGCCAAGGCCCCGCGGTGGGTAGCTCCCTATCGGAGGCCGTGTATTGGCTGGTATTCGTGCTTTTTCTCCCCGCAATCCTCGATGCCCTCGAGCTGAAGGGACTGCTGGATCCGGTCAATGCTCTTCTGACGAAGGTCTTTGCTTTCCTGCCAAACCTGATTGCGGCCGGGATCATTCTGGTTGTGGGATGGTTTGTGGCCAGGATCGTCCAGCGCCTGGCCGCGAGCCTGCTGGCCAGCGCCGGCCTGGATCGATTGAGCGAGAAGTGGGATTTGGCGGCGGCGCTGGGCAAACGGCGGCTTTCGGAAGTCGTCGGTTTGGCGCTGTATTTCCTGATCCTGCTGCCGATCCTCGTCTCGGGACTCAACGCCCTTCAACTCGATGCCGTAACGCGGCCGGCAAGCGATATGCTGGGCAAAATCCTGCTGCTTTTGCCGTCGCTGTTTGGCGCGTCGCTGATCCTCCTCATCGCGTGGGTGGTGGGCAGCGTAGTGGCCGGTTTGGCGACCAACCTGCTGGCAGGCCTCGGCTTCAACAACATCCTGGTGACCTTGGGTCTCTCCCGGCAGCCCGCGTCGGGACGCCATTTGCCGGCTGAGATTGCCGGACTCCTAATCAAGATCGCCATCCTGATGTTCGCCTCGATCGAAGCGGCTCGGGTCCTGGGCCTGGAGTCGGTGAGCATTATGATCCAGGATTTCATCCAGTTCGCCGGACACATCCTCATGGGGCTCTTTGTCTTCAGCCTGGGTCTTATGCTGGCCCAGTTCATCGCCAAAGCGATCGAATCGAGCGATTCACCCCATGCGCGGCGTCTGGCGTTCGTCGCGCGGGCTGCCGTCCTTGCGTTGGTTGGAGCCATGGCCCTGCGGCAGACCGGCCTCGCTAATGAGGTGGTGAATCTCGCGTTTGGATTGACGCTGGGGGCTGTGGCTCTGGCCTCGGCGTTGGCCTTCGGGCTGGGCGGACGCGAAACCGCGGCTCGCCTCCTGCTGGAATGGCGGGAAAAGGATCAGACGAAAAAACCCTGAGTCGATCATCCAGGCAGTTGATTCTAGACTTTGATCAAATCCTGTTTCCAAAGAAAGGTAAATCCCATGGCAACCACAACACGTCGAACCACCCATCGGAGCAGCGCCGGCAAGAAACTCTATGCCGTCCGTGACGCCCAAGGCCGGTTCAAGGATATCCAAACCTTCGAGCGCGCCCACCGCGCCGACATCCGACGCAAAAGCAAGGCTGAGATCAAAGGCTCCAAAGGCTGATTCGTGGTGGGCAGGCACTGGCGTTCGATTCTCGCTGTCCGATCTGGAACAGGCCCGGATTCGCTCCGCGATGGCGGGAATCCAGCGCAACGCCGGTGGGATTGCGCCGGCGCCCGTTGAGGAGCGCGCCGTTCCTCCTGCGGCGTTCCCTCAGCGGGCCCGGCGGCATCGCGGCGAGAAGCGAGGCCGGTGAAGATTGCGCTTGTCTCCCGCCGCGCGGCGGTGTGACATGGTTAAAAATGGACCAACACGGTGTTGCGGTCCTCCTCTGCCATGCATGCTTACGAAAAACTCGGTGTCTTTTATCTTGGACGTTACCGCGACCTCGAGTCCGGCCGCACGCTGTCCGATCCGGTTCTTTACAGCTCGAACGATCTCCTGACGCACGCCCTTTGCGCGGGCATGACCGGCAGCGGTAAGACCGGCCTCTGTTTCGACCTCATCGAAGAGGCCGCCATCGATGGCATCCCCGCGATCCTCATCGATCCGAAAGGCGATCTGGCCAATCTCCTCCTCACCTTTCCCGATCTTCGACCCGCCGATTTTGAGCCCTGGATCAATCCGGATGAAGCCCGCAAGAAGGGCCTGTCCCCGGCCGATTTTGCCGCGCAGCAGGCCGCGCAGTGGAGCCAGGGGCTGGCCGCCTGGGATCAGGACGGCGATCGCATCCGCCGGCTCCGCGAAGCCGCGGAGTTTGTCATCTATACCCCGGGCAGCAATGCGGGTCTGCCCGTATCGATCCTCCGTTCCTTCGCGGCGCCGCCCCCGGCGATTCTCGAGGACAACGAGCTGCTGCGCGAACGGATCCACACGACTGTCAGCGGATTGCTGGGCCTGGCGGGCCTGGAAACCGATGCCACCCGCGGCCGCGAGGCCGTCTTCCTGGCAAACATCATCCAACGCGCCTGGCAGGAACAACGCGATCTCGACCTCGGTGCCCTCATTCAAGAGATCCAGACTCCGAGCCTCCAGCGCATTGGTGTGATGGATGTCGAATCGTTTTATCCGGCCAAAGACCGGTTCGCCCTGGCGACCACGATCAACGGACTGCTCGCGTCTCCCGGCTTCAGCGCGTGGCTCGAAGGCGAACCCCTGGATGTCCAACGCCTTTACTACACGCCCTCGGGCAAACCGCGGGTGGCCATTTTCTCCATCGCCCATCTGAATGATGCGGAGCGGATGTTCTTTGTCACCCTCCTGCTCAACCAGGTGCTGGGCTGGATGCGCGCCCAGAGCGGCACGACCAGTCTCCGCGCCCTGGTGTATATGGATGAGATCTTTGGCTATTTCCCGCCGGTGGCCAACCCGCCTTCGAAACTCCCTCTGCTGACGTTGCTCAAACAGGGGCGTTCCTTTGGCCTCGGAGTGGTGCTGGCCACGCAAAATCCCGTCGACCTCGACTATAAAGGCCTGGCCAATATCGGCACCTGGTTCCTGGGCCGGCTCCAGACAGACCGCGACAAACAACGCGTGCTCGAAGGACTGGAAGGGGCCACCGCCGCCCAGGGTGGCGCGTTCGATCGCGCCGCCATGGAGCAAACGCTCGCCGCCTTGAGCAACCGTGTGTTCCTCCTCCACAATGTCCACGAGGAAGGCGCCGCCATCTTCGAGTCGCGATGCGCGATGTCCTACCTGCGCGGCCCGATGACGCGCAACCAGATCAAGGCCCTCATGGACGCGCGCCGAACCGCGGCCGAGTCCGCTGGATACGCGCCGGGCGCGGCGCCTTCCGCGCGCCCCTCGTCCGCTCCGGCCGGCGCCCGCATTGGTTCAGGGCCGCGGATGGACGCAAGGCCCGCCCTCACCCCCGTTCCTGAGGTTCCTATCGAGACACCACCGGTGAACGGCGCTCTCGAGTCCACACGCCCCACGTTGCCCCCCACGATTCCACAGTATTTCGTTCCCGCGCGGACCACGGACACGCTGGTTTACCAGCCGATGTTGCTCGGCGCGGCATCGGTCCGATTCGCCGAGGCCAAGGCCAGGGTGGATCTGACTCAGACGGTGGTTTTGCTCACCCCGATCACTGATGACGCGGTGCCGGTAGACTGGACGGAGGCCCGGGATGTCTCGGTGGATCCTAACGATCTCGAGCGCAAGCCGCCGAGCGCCGCGCAGTTTGCGCCCTTGCCCCCAGCCGCCAGCCAGGCCAAGAACTACGCGGTCTGGCAGCGGGACTTCGTCAACGCGATTTATGGATCCCGCAAAGTCACCCTGTTAAAATCGACCACTTACAATCAGGTCTCGCGCATTGACGAGGAGGAAGGAGACTTTCGCGTGCGCCTGAGCCAGGCCTCGAGAGAACAGCGCGATGCGGCGGTGGCCAGGATTCGCGCCAAGTATGCGCCGAAAATCGCCACCCTCAACGAACGTCTTCGCCGGGCCGAACAGGCCGTTGAACGCGAAGCCGGCCAGGCCCGATCCGCAAAGCTCTCCACGATGTTGTCCTTTGGCAGCACGCTGCTTGGCGCCTTTATGGGCCGAAAAGTCCTGAGTGCCACCAATATTGGCAAGGCCGCCACCGCCGTGAAAGGTGTGGGGCGCTCCGTTGAACAGTCGCAGGATGTTGCCCGTGCAAGTGAAACCGTCGAGGCCATCAAACAACAACTGACCGATCTGGATGCCCAGTTTCAGGCCGAGGCGGCCGCCATCGATGCCGGCCACGATCCCGCCAGCGAGAGCCTCGAAACCCTCGAACTTCGGCCCAGCAAAACCAATATCAGCGTGAAACTCGTCGCGCTGGCCTGGGCGCCACATACCCGCGGACCTTCGGGTGAACTGATCCCGGCTTATTGAGGTCCGGCGCGAATCCCGTTTGGATAAAATCAAAGGATCAAAGCGATCCGAAGGACGATAAAGGCCATTCCCCGGCGCCAGGATTTCTCCGTACACGCCCGCATCCAAATCCGTCCGCCTACGGATAGCATTTCCCTGAAGGAAGACCACAATTTCCATCATGGAAACTTACCAGTCGAAGAACCTTCCTGTCTGCTGGGGAGATGTTGCCTGGACCTGCGAGATCCGACCGAAGGAACATCATGGAATCCGATCTCTCGAGCCGGCGGATCGAGTGCGGCATGCGCGTATCGTGCGCCTGCCACCGATCCTGTTCGCCGAAAGACTCAACATCACACAAGGATTGTGGCTCGGCCGCAGAAACCGCGAGCTGGTGAGATGCACCATCAATCCAATCTTGGAAACGTCTATGAAAATCTTAACGAAATTACCGATGGTTCTGGCGATCACCGCTGTGGTATGGGCGACCGGATGTCAGAATTACAGGAGCTCAAGGCAGGCATCGTGGAATGGCCCGGTGGGAGGCACGGGTATCACCGAACCGCCCGTGGCCCAAGCCCAGCCGGCGGCTCCGGCGCCATCCACGCCCGCGATCCGAACTTGCGCGGATCCGACCGACGGCCCGGTTCAATTGGCCAAGCAAATGCCCAAAGAGGCCTTTCTCGGCCAGACCTTCGAGTATCAACTCACGCTGACCGCTCGGGATTGCATCGGCAACGTGGCCGTGGCCGATCGAATTCCATCCGGCGCGAGTTATGTGAAGAGCGATCCCGCGGCGCAAATCGAGGGCGACAACCTCGTCTGGCGGATCAGCGCGATGGATCCGGGCCAGAGCGCCACCCTTCGTGTCTGGCTTAAGGCCGAGAAGGAAGGCGTGCTGGGTTCCTGCGCCACAGTGACCGCTGATCCCCGGGTGTGCGCCAGCACTACGGTCGGAAAACCGTCGCTGACGATTGATAAAACAGGCCCGCAGACGGCGGTATTGGGCAGCACCGTCGATTATGCCATCCTCGTCGCCAACAACGGCTCGGCCCTCACTCGCGGTGTGGCGGTAACCGATCATGTCCCCGATGGCCTGGAGAGCGCTGATGGCCGGAAGCGGATCGTCTTCGAGGTGGGAGACTTGGCGCCGGGCCAGTCGAAGACCCTTACGGTGCCATTGAAGGCCACGAAACGGGGCGAGTTCTGCAATGTGGCCGTGGCCACATCGAGCAACGCCGCCAGTGTCACCAACGATGCCTGCACGACCGTGCTTCAGCCCGGCCTGAAGATTGTGAAACAAGGCGATGAGGAACGTTTCCTGGGCCGCAATGCCACCTATAAGATCCAAGTCAGCAACACCGGCGACACCACGCTGACCAATGTCGTGGTCACCGATACCGCGCCGGCCCCCACGGCCATCGTCTCGGCCAGCGGCGCCACGATCAACGGCAATCAGGCGGTCTGGCGTCTGCCCAGACTCGCCGCAGGCCAGAATAGCGTGTTTGAGGTCGTGTTGACCTCGAAGACCGCCGGCTCTCACTGCAATGCCGCAGCCGTAACCGCCGAAGGCGGCTTGAAGGATGCCACCGAGTTTTGCACCTTATGGAAGGGGGTCAGCGCCCTGTTGCTGGAAAAGGCCGACGACCCGGATCCCATCCAGGTGGATGAAATCACCACCTACACCGTCCGAGTGACCAATCAAGGCACCGCCGACGATACCAATGTCAAAATGGTGGTCGAGTTTCCCGAAGAACTCACTCCCGTCAGCGCGGATCACGGCGGCGTGATCAGCGGCAAACAGGTTACATTCCCGCCCTATCCCAGACTCGCGCCGAAGCAGGCCTTTGAATACCACGTAAAAGCCAAGGGGACAAAAGCCGGCGACGCCCGTATCCGATTCATCCGCACATCGGACAAGATCCCGGCTCCAACAACGGCTGAGGAAAGCACGCGCGTTTACTAACCCCCAGCCGAAAACCAGGCCGGCGGTCTGATCGAGCCGCCGGCCTGCCGAATGGCCGCGCCAAACCGACTATGCAACAACTCATCCTCCTGATCTTCCTTCTGACCTGCCTCCGCTGCGAATCAGTTCAAGCCGAGGAACACCGGGCCACGCTGCTGGGAAATCCCGCCACCCGTTTCGCCCCGCCCTTGGTCACACCCGAAGATTTGCGGAGCCGATTCCGCGATGAAACCCTGAAACCCGATATCGCCTCCATATTGAACCAGTGGGGATGGAGGGGTGATCTCAAAGACCTCCATCAGGCCGCCTTGACCAACGAGATCACCGAGGTCAGCATTCCGGTGGGCGAACGGATGCCGTTTATGTCCTCGCGGCACGGTGGCCGGCCTGTTTGTCTTCGGAATGTGCTTTGGGCCGGCCGCGAACCGATCGCAGCCTACGCGTTCACCTTTGTTTCAAAAGGACGACGCTACCGATGTGTCACGCCCAAGCCGTGCAGCAATTTCTTCCTGGAAGATCTGGGAGCGCCGACGTTGGTTCTCGCCTGCGAAACACCCGCCACCGTTTTGGTCGGAAGAACCGTTTCCTTGCGTCTCTCGGTTCAAAACACGGGGGATGCCCTCGAACCGCTCGTCACTGTCAACCTCCCCATACCTGATGGCGCCCTCTTCCTTAACCCCACTCAGGGCCCTAGGCCATCCCCAGGCCGGCTGACCTGGAAGATTACTGATCTGGCCCCCAATGCCACGAAATTGCTGGGCGCCGACTTTACCGTTCCTCATCCCGGACAGGTATCGTTCACTCCGACAGGGCAAGGGCTCCTGAGCGAACCCATCCAATCCGCGTGCTCAACCGAAATCGTCGGAATTCCGGCCATTCTTCTCGAAGTGGTGGACCTCGAGGATCCCATCGAAGTCGGCAAGGAAGTGACTTATGATATTAAAGTGACCAACCAAGGATCCGCCGTTGGCACCAATGTCCGAATGGTCTGCACGTTGCCGGAGTGCCAGGAATTTGTCGCCGGCGAAGGCGATACCGCCGTCACCGCTCAAGGCCGAACGATCACGATGGCCTCGCTCCCCAGCCTGGCGCCCAAAGCGGTTGCCTCCTGGCAGGTGGTTGTCAAGGCCTTGGACGCCGCGGACGCCCGCTTCAAGGTCGAACTCAGCAGCGATCAGTTTGAGAAACCCATCCCCGAAGACGAGTCCACGCAGCAGTATTAGCGAGGTTGAGCCCGGAGCCGTCCCGCCGTTTTCCAATCTCCCGTGAAAACGTCGGTCCGAGGCTCAGCCACGCTCAACTGACGATGGCCTCAGAAGCAATCGCTTCCTTTGCCACTCAAGTCTTGGCGTCTCCTGCCGATAGGATTGGTTAGCACGGAAATGCCACAACCATGAATCGCCCATTTGCCTTAGCCATTTTATGTCTTGCGATCGTCCCTCTCCAAGCCCAGGAAATCCAAATCACACAGTTCGTAAACGGTTGGATCACCTGGACCAATACCGACACCGCGCATGATTACGATTACGCGGTGGAATGGCTCCCGAACCTCAATGAAACAAATTGGCTGCAGGGATGGGATTCCTCGGTGACCCCAATCGATCCGACGATGCCCATGACCAAAATGGTCCCAACGTTTTATCAGGTCCGGGCCTATCCTTACCTGGAACCGTCCACCCAAGCCGATATGCTGGTCTTGTATTCCAACGCCATGGTGGATGCCGCAGTCACGCTGTCTGCCGAAGTTTGGCCTCATCTCACCACCATCTCTGAGAGCAATACCAACCTGGAGTGGCGGATCAATGCCGCCGGCGTCAAACAAGTCAAGGTGGCCTCCTTCATGAAATACAGCACCGCGACCAACTACTACCCCCCGGGGGAACACCTGCTCTCCTACGGCGATCAATGGATCACGGCCTATCCCGAACTGAAATATTTCTGCGCGCGCTACCGCGGATCCGATCCCCTGTTGCGGATCAAACAGGTCCTCGGCATGCCACCCACCGCCGCCAACGACACCGTGGTCGAGTTCTGGGTGAGTCCCGACTACCTCTTTCGGCCGACACCGGATCCCGAGATTGGAGACACCACCGCCGAGTTGGTCGACGGCCGAAACGCCCCGTTGATGAGCTCCAGCTTCCGGGTGAGTCCTTACTACGTGGAGTGGTTCAATAACACTTACATCACTCGCAATTACGGCATGACCAATGGCGTGTTTACGGGTTATCCCTGGACACGCCTGGGTTACACCTACGATTGGGCCTCCACCCGGCCGCCCCATGTCGGCCTGAGTGAATTCGTCATCCCCAGCGGCACGCTCTACACTCAATTGGGGGTCCAAGTGCCTATCGAAGTCGTCCGTGTGATCGATGCCGCAACCTACGGAAAACAGTAGGAGCCTGTTCGAAAATCTCGAGGGGTGCTGCGGCAAGGAATCTTGGCCGGGGACAAGGCGGGAAGGGCCGAGCCAACGCCGGCCCCAGGCAGAAGACCCGCCACCGAGGGATCCCAGCCAGATTGGCGATGCCAATCCTCGGGTTCATCCTCGCACAACCTAAACTTTTAATTTAAGGGCTGACCCCTACTTCGTCCCCGCATGAACAGGCTGATGCCCAAGGCCATGAGCAGCCCAAACGCGAGGTAGATCAGCGAGGTTGAGCTGAGGCAGGCGCTCATTCCATAGCGCTCGGATGCGGCGGCAATGGCGACGGGCGCGATCCCGCCTCCCAGCCAGCCGATCGAGTTCATCAGGCCGAGGGCCGTGGCGCGGCGCTCCACTTTGACCACATCGTAGAGCGACGCCCAGATGTTGGCGTCGTAAAGCCCTTTAAAAAAGCCGAAGCCAATCATGGCCAGCACCAACACCGGCACGGACAAGGTCCAGCCTGTGAGGAAGATGAAGGGCACCCCCAGGAACAAACCGATGGCCTGGGTCATGGGACGTCCCGCAACGAAGCGTCTGGCCAGCCGGTCCGCCAGCCAGCCGCCGGTCAGCACGCCCAGCACCGATGCGATCTGCAGCCAAGCGGTGCTGTTCAGTCCGGCCATGCTCAAGCTCATGTTGAACTTGCGATTGAGGAAGGAAGGCATCCAGGTCAGGAAAATGGCCGCCACAAAGTTGGCGCCAACAAATACCGCCATTAAAATGAGGACCATGCGGGTTTTGAAAATTTCCCCGATGGATTGCCACAGGTGACCGGATCGCAGATCGATGCCGGTATGCGCCCCCCCGGTTGGAGTTTCATCGGCATCGGCCTGGCCCCGCTGCGGTTCTTCCAACAACACCATCAGGACGATCCCCAGCAAGATGCCGAGCGAGCCAAAAAGGTAGAAACCGGATCGCCAGCCGTAGTATTGCGCGCAATACCCGGCCACGGTTCCGCCCAGGATCGTCCCGGCATAAACGCTGGATTGATGCAGCGACATGGCCTTGGACCGCGTGCCGCGGCCATGGTAATCGCTGATCAGGGACATCGAGGCCGGAAAATAAAAGGCTTCCCCGAAGCCCTCCAGCGCCCGAAATACCACCAGGTGCCAATACTGGGTCGACCACGCCGTAGCCAGGGTGATCACCGACCAGAAAATCAATCCGCCCAGGATCAGGGTTTTGCGCCGGACACGGTCTCCGATGATGCCCGCCAGGGGCAGGGCGGCGGCATACACCCACATAAAGGCTCCGCCCACGATGCCCAACTCGACATCGCTCAAGCCCATCTCTTGCTTGAGCAAAGGGAATACGGAGAAGATGGCCTGGCGATCCGCGTAATTAAACAGACAGACAAACCACAGCATCCCCACCACGAACCAACGGTAGTATGGGCCTGTCCTCATTGCGTTGCCCTGGCCTGGCGGTAAAACTCCGCGTAACTCATCACCTGGATGCCGCGCTTCTGAATGACTTGCTTCACCAACGGACTGGTGAAGGCATGCGTCACAGCATTGCGTTCCTCGGCGACGTACTCGTACCCCCGATGTCCCAGGCCGCGCATCTCAGGCGTGTCAAAGCCCGGATGCTCGATGAGCAGCCAGTTGCCTGGAGTCAATTGTTCCAACAGCCGAACCAGGCTGGTTTCCCGTTCCGCCGGGGACCGGCCTGTAAACCCGGCCGCGTAACGCACACCCTGCGGTTGTTCATGATGTAGCCGATACTCCTGAGCAAGGCGATTGACGATTTCGCGCAGCTGCGGAGTCGCGGTGGCCGTGCCCATGTGGGCCGAAATATGGCTCGTCTGAGGAATGTGCTTCACCGCCATTTCTATCTGCGCCCTAAGCTCCTTTTCGACTTCCTTCAGGTCGGGCGAACCCTGCAGGAAACCGGTCTTTGGCGGGAAATCCTTACGCTGGCTTGTCATCGGATAGAAATACCCGTTTTCGTCCACTAACGAAGGCGCATAGGTCAACGGCCGCCACTTGCATCCTTCCCACTCGCTGGTCAGACAAAGATGAACCCCGACATCCAATCCTGGATTTTCACGCAGCATCTTCACGGCCTCGGGAAACCACCCGCCCGGCACCATGACCTCCACCGATTTCATAATGCCATCCCGGTAACTCTTGATGCAGGCCTCGTTCGCCGCATGCGCCGACCCCATGTCGTCCCCTCGCAGGATTAATCGGATGTTGGATTCGGCACACACCAGGCCGCTGGACAGCAAACCGACAAAGAACATCCACAAGATTTTCATAGCGATGAACTTACAATTGGATGAAAAACCCATCGCCCCATGGCTTAGTCCAATCGGGCTTATGACTGCCGCACTCTGGCTGGCTCCCCGTTCTTTTTCAATGCAAAACAATCCTGAACCTGGCCGCAGTGATCCCAATCCCCGCCTTGCTGCGGACAAAGGTTCAGGGCTCCTGATTTCACACCTTAAAATGAAACCCTCTAGGAATTTTCCTGACACCGATTTCTCACACGGAGTTCACGGAGTTCACGGAGATTTTTCGGAAAGACTTATTCTTTGTGCTCTCGGTGCCTCTGCGTGAGGCCAGGCTTTTTCCTTGGGTTCAGGAGTTCTGATGCTGCCCCAGTCCTTTTCCCGGAAATGGGACTCGACGTTCCCAAGGGTGAACAATCGGACGCGCAATTGCAGTCATCCAATCGCGAGGAAAACCGCGTATTCGATCGGCAGTTCGAGGAAACAAGAATGAGTTTATCATCATATTCATTTGATCATAAATAGGATATACATTCTATAAAACCGGCATTGGCCTTGGGTGTTCAGGGGGCAATTTGAATATGGACTGGATTCGAAAGGTTGGCACGCCGGATGCAAGCCTATGATGAATCGGGCGAAGAATCGCTCTGAACCGCAAATAGAACGACTTAACCGCATGATAACGCTGAAAAACCTCGAGAAGAGCTACACCACCAAGGCTGGGCCATTTTATGTTTTACGCCAGATCGACCTGGAGATTGCGGAAGGCGAGTTCTTGACCGTCATGGGGCCATCAGGCGCGGGGAAATCGACCTTATTGAGCATCCTGGGTTTATTGGAAGGGGCATGGGCCGGGGAGTATTACCTTCAAGAGCACGCGGTGCACGCGTTGAGTGTGAAGCAACGGTCGGCGTTGGCCAAACAATACGTGGGATTTGTCTTTCAGCAGTATCATTTGCTGGACGACCTGACCGTGGCCGAAAACCTGGATATTCCCTTGTCCTATCGGGACATCAGGAAATCGGAGCGTCAGGCTTTGGTGGCGGACATGCTGGATCGATTTGGGATGGTGGCGAAGAAGGATCTTTATCCGAACCAGCTTTCGGGTGGGCAGCAGCAGTTGGTGGCGGTGGCCCGGGCGATCATTGCGAGTCCGAAGTTGATTTTGGCGGACGAACCGACGGGCAATCTGCACAGCGAACAGGGGCGTGAGATCATGGAACTGTTCAGGAAACTGAACGCGGACGGAGCGACCATTGTGCAGGTGACACATTCGGAAGCGAACGCGGCTTTCAGTCACCGGACCATTCGGCTGCGTGATGGCTGGCTGGAGAAATGAAGAGGCTAAGGGCGCGGCACAAGAAAACAGGCGCATGCGCGCCCAAACCGATGGAGACCCCCCCCAGGCTCGTCAGCGGGTTTGATTTCACTTTCCACATGAAGGGATGGCGATTATAAAAACGCCATGGTGCCGACTCTGTTATCTCATGGCGGCCTGATGATGTGGCTGTTGCTGGTCGCCGGCGCCGTTGCCATCGGTGTTTTTATTGAGCGTTACCTGCATTATCATCGCGCGCAGATCAACTCGACGGAGTTCCTGATCGGGGTTCGCAATGTGGTGCGACGCGAAAACATCGTGGAGGCGATCTCGATATGCGACGCCACCCCGGGTCCTGTGGCGCGGCTGGTGAAGACGGCCATCCTAAACCGCGAGCGGGGACGAGACGGGATTCGGGAGGCGCTGGAGGAAGCGGGGCTTATGGAGGTGCCGCGTCTGGAGGAAAAGCTCAATTTGCTGGCCACCATCGCGCAGATCGCGCCTTTGATGGGTTTGCTGGGGACGGTGCTGGGCTTCATCAAGATCTTCCGGGTCATGCAGAATGAAGGACTCTATGCGAATGCCAGTCTTCTGAGTGGCGGCATCTGGGAGGCCTTGATCTGCACGGCCCTGGGACTGGCGATTGCGATCCCCTGTTATGCGGGATACAACTACCTGGTCAGCCGGGTGAATCAGATCGTCTTGGATATGGAAAAGGCGGCCACGGAAATTCTCAATATTGTGACCGAGACCAGTGGCCCTCCCATCCCATGAGATACGCCCGAAATGCGCGGATATTTCGGGGTCAGATTGATTTTGCCCCGATCGCCAGCGTGCTGTTTTTGCTGGTGATTTTTCTGCTCCTCAATTCCGGTCTCGTGTTTACGCCAGGAGTGCGGATCGATCTGCCGGCGGCCCTGCCGGAATCCCTGCCGGGCGTTGCCGGCCCAACGGTGGTGGTCGCTGTCGATCGCGATGGCCTGTGCTATTTCGACCATCAAATCATCACCACCGACTCGCTGCGGAATCGTTTGCAGGCAATACACCGGGAACGGGCCAACCTGACGATGGTCCTCCAAGCCGATAAAGCGGTCAGTTATGAGGTCATTGTCCGGCTGAGCCAGATGGCCCGAGAGATCGGCATCCGGGAGGTCTTGCTGGGAACGCGCCCGCCACTCCTCCAGGGAACCGTTACCAACGAACCTTGACTATGGAAGCCGGGGTATCAGCGCAGCGAGTGCGGATCCGCCGGCGTGTCCTGGCTGGGATGGGGGCCATTCTGTCATTTCAGATCTTCCTGTTTTGGATGCTCTCCGATCGGACTGTGCCGTCCGAGCGCCCCGTGGGCTCGCAATCGTCTTTCCTGCTTCTGACAGAGCCCGAGGCCTCGCGGCAGGTGGCTCTGGCCCTTGCCCCGCTTGATCCTTTCCTTTTCGCCTCGGCGCATCCTCAAGGTTTTTCTGGGAGCGCCTGGCTCCGGCCGCGCCATATTCCCCTCGAATTTCAGGATTGGACGGAGCCCGATTACTGGCTGGCCCCGGATTTTGTCCGCTCCTTGTTCATTCAGCCCGAGACCACGGCCCAGCCCGCATCCTCGACTCTCGCCATCGTCGACAAGTTCCCGCCAGCGACCGGCAGGATCCGCGAACACACCGAGCCGTTGCCCCTGAGATCGGTTCTGCGGACCGACGGGATCTTGCGGCTGTGTCAGGAATTCCCTCCGGATCTTCTCCCGGTCTGGACGAACCAAACCACTCTACAGCCAACTGTCATTGAAATCGTGGCCAATCCTGAGGGTGAAATCATCTCTCGACGGGTGCTCGAATCCAGCGGCTTGCAGGCGGCCGATCAGGAAGCGACGCGACTTTTGAAATCGCTCCGGATCCAGACTCCACCTTCGCCTTCCACTCCGGAGGCAGCCTCTCGGCAAACCACCACTCTGGGCCGGTTTATCTTTGATTGGGCCGTCATCGCGCCCGCAAGCACCAATCAACCCGCCAAATAAGGACATGACTGACAGCACTGTTACGTCGGGGAAACACCCTTGGTACAAGCGGCATTATCACAAACTGATTCGACTGGATGATAGCGCGCATGCCATCGCTCTCGGGTTCTCCTGCGGCTTTTTTCTGGGATTCACCCCGTTGTTCGGACTAAAAACTCTGCTATCGGTTCTTCTGGCTTGGATATTGCGCTGCAACAAGATTGCTGCCGTGATTGGGGTAACGCTTCACGATTTCATTCTGCCGTTTGTTCCGGTTCTCCTGCGGATCGAGTATATCGTGGGTTACTGGCTGCTCAGCAATCCCCATCGCATGCCTCCCCAATTGAATGCGAACGATCTTCGACTGGAACAGCTTTTTCACTGGACCACCTTTCTGACCGTGGGCGGTCCGCTGATGCTGGGATCGATCGTTGTGGGGACGCCGTTCGGGCTGCTCTCCTATTATGCCGCAAGGTGGGTGGTGCAGGAATTCCGCCAAAAAAGGGCCGCCTACCGGCAACATCATCCCCGACGCGAATCCGACGACACCTTCAGCTGATTCGGGCTTAGAGCCTGTTTGAAAATTCCAAGGGGCGCTGTTTTCGCAGAAATGGCCGCATGGCGAGGCGGGTTTGCGGGCGGTCACGGGGTTGGCTGGCGTTGATCCAAGATCTCCCGGACCCGTTGTGCCAGCGTCTGGAGTGTGAACGGTTTCTGCAAGAATTCGACTCCCGGATCCAGCACGCCATGGTGGGCGATGACATCGGCGGTATAACCCGACATGAACAGGCAGCGCAGGTCCGGATGCGCGGCTCGAAGCCGGGCATGCAACTCCTTGCCGTTCATGCCAGGCATGATGACATCGGTCAGGAGAAGATGGATGGGTTCAGTACTGTCTTTGGCCAGCGCCAGGGCCGCCTCCGGGGTCGGTGCGCCCAGAACCTTGTAGCCATGCTGGATGAGAATGCGTCGTCCCAGGTTGAGCACCTGCGATTCGTCCTCGACAAGCAGCACGGTTTCGGTGCCGCCCATAGGCCGGGGTGGGGTTGTCTGGGCCGTCTCGGGTCGGGCTTCGGAGCGGGGCAAGCAAATCCTGAAGGTCGTGCCTTGGCCGGGCGCGGTGCGGACGTTGATCAGGCCTCGGTTTTGCTGCACGATGCCAAACACTGTGGCCAAGCCCAGGCCCGTGCCTTTGCCCACCCCTTTGGTTGTGAAAAAAGGCTCGAATAGATGGCTTCGCGTCTCATCGTTCATGCCGCAGCCTGTGTCGGTAACGGAAAGGGCCACATAATCCCCAGGCGCCGCTTCCACATGGCCGCAGAGCGCGGTCGCATCGAGAACGAGATTGGCGGTTTCGATCGTGATCCTGCCGGCGCCGGCGATTGCATCGCGGGCGTTGACCAGCAGGTTGGCCAGGATCTGGTCAATTTGGCTGGGGTCGACCTTTACCGGCCAAAGTTTGGCCCCGGGCAGCCAGGAGAGTTGAATGTTTTCTCCGATCAACCGGTGGAGCATTTTCAACATGCCGGAGACGGTGTCGTTGAGGTCCAGCACCTTGGGACTGATGGTTTGTCGCCGGGCAAAGGACAATAATTGCCGTGTGAGGTCTGTCGAACGTTGCGCCGCCTTCCGGATTTCGTGCAAATCCTCCTGCAACGGACCCGGAGCCGGTGTTTTTTCCAGGGCCAATTCCACATTTCCAAGGATAGTCTGAAGCATGTTGTTGAAATCATGCGCCACACCCCCCGCCAACCGGCCGACCGATTCCATCTTCTGCGCCTGGGTTAACTGGTTCTGCAAACGTTCCCGCTGCTCTTCCGCGTGCTTTCGCTCGGTGATATCCTGGAAAATCAGGATACCAGCGGCGATTCTCCCATCGGCATTCCGGATGGGAGCCGCGTTTGTCGATATCCAGCGGTCCTCCCCTTGGGAGGTGCGGATCATGAATTCCTGTCCCTGAGTGATTTCCCCTTTAAGAACGGCGCGCGTCAGGGGATGATCCTCATGGGGACACAGCGAACCGTCCGGTCTGAATAGTTTCCATGGAGCGTCATTCCGGCCTACGGCAATCCCCGTCACCGGCTGGCCGGTTTGGCCGAGGATTCTAAGAGCCGCCTCGTTGGCCCAGCGAATGGTCACCTCCGGGTTCTCGGCAATCAGAATGCCGGAGGGCGATTGGTCAATCGAGGCCTCAAACAAGGCCATGGTATGCCGCGTTTGTTCGGTTTGTTCGCGGACCAGGTGGTTCAGATCGTTGAGCCGCCCTTGGACTTGCTTCCCAAGATCCCACTTCCTTGCCAGGGCATGCGCAAGTTGCAGGGCCTCGAGATTGTCGAAGGGTTTCTTGAGGATCACCAGGCTGTCCGTTTCGCCCAAGGCCTGGCGGATTTCATCCCAGGCGTGGTCGGAGTAGGCCGTGCACAAAACCACCTGCAGATCGGGCTGTTCCCGCCAGAGGTGTCCGATGGTTTCGATCCCATCCCAGCCCGGCGGCATCCGGCCATCCACAAAGGCCAAGGCATAAGGCCGGCCCTCGAGCACGGCCTTGCGAACGAGCTCAAGCCCCTCTTCACCCTGGAAAGCGCAGTCGATCTCGAAGGAAGATCCGCAAACACAAGGTTTCGCCGCATTGAAAAGGGCCGAATGCAGGTGGCGCAAGGTTTTCCGCGCCGAACTGGCTTCGCCCAGGATTTTCCGAAAATCCTCATGGATCGCCGGATTATCGTCGATGACCAAGACGCGGTGCGGGGACTTGTTTGCGGGAGCGTTCATGGACTTACACCGGATGAGCAGGGCAGTTCGAGGGTAAAGGTGGCGCCCCGGCCGGGTCCGGCGCTTTCCGCCATCAGCGATCCGCCCAGTTCTTTGGCCGCCAGCGCCCCGCTATGAAGTCCGAAGCCGTGCCCATCTTTCCGGGTGGTGAAGCCATGCGAGAATATTTTCAACAGGTTTTCCGGGGGGATGCCCACGCCGTTGTCGATCACCTGGACCGCAACACGGTCGAGTCGCGAACGATACACGCGCAAGGTCAGAGTTTTGGATTCGCGGCCTGATTCATCGCAGGCGTACTTGGCATTGCGGACCAGGTTCAGGAGGATTTGCAGAACCTTGTGCTTGTCGGTGGCCACGAGAGGCACCGGATCATATTGACGCAGCACGGTGACTCCGTGACGCGTCAGCGCTCCGGCGTTGAGTTTGAGGGCATCTTCCACTAATTGGGTAATAGCGAGGGTATCGATCACCCCGGAAATCCGGGCGTAATCCTGCTGCATGGCCACAATCTCTTTGATATGGTCGACTTTATCCCGCAAGGAACTCAGTTCTTTCAAGATCAGGTGGTGGTCTTCAATCAGGACCGGGAACAGCGAACAAAGATAGCTCGGGACCTGTCGGCCTTTGGGATCGCGCGCGAGGAAATCGACAAGGTGACCATCCGCGGCCGACAGCATCTCGACCAATTCGGGCAGGTGGTTGATTTCCGATTGCCGGGCCCGGTCCAATACGAGCGTGCAGGACACGTTGACGCTGTTCAACACGTTGCCGACGTTATGCAGCACGCCAGTCGCGACCTCGGCCATGCCCGCCTGGCGCGAAACATCCATCAGGCGTTGCTGCGCCTCGGCCAGTTCCGCGTGGGCTTTTTCTTTGGCCTGCGCTTGTTCGAGCAATTCCCGCGTACGCTCACGGACTCGTTTCTCGAGCGTGACCTTGGCCTCGATCAGGGCGTCCTGTGCCCGCTGCCGGGAAATGGTGGCGCCGAGCATATCGGCTGCCGCCCGGAAACTATCCCGTTCGGCGGCAGTCCAGTTGCGCTCGACGCTGAAGTCAGCCAAGGTCACAGCCCCCCATAAATCACTCTCAATCTTGATCGGAATGATCAGAATGGACTTGAATCCTTGAGATTCGAGCGCCTGGCGTTGCGCACGGTTCAGTTCCCGGCAGCGCACGGTCAGCACCTCGCCTCGTTGAAGCGATTCAATCCAGGAAGCGAACTCGGGACCCGGCGCAATCGAAGCCAGGGCGACCTCGCCAGCGCCACTTTCCTGGACATCAGTCGCAACCCATTCAAACCGTCTCAGGAACAGCACGCTGTTCTGTTCATCCGACTGGTTTTGGAAGACGCGAATCCGGCCAACTTCCGCGGCCTCGCCAATCCGCTCCAGCACCTCCTCGATGACCGTCGTCCAATCGGTCGTGCCGAGGAATCGCTGAGCGGCGAGACGAACACTCTCCAGAATCCGGTCCCGTCGCAGGAGGGCCTCGGTCATGGTGTTGACCGAACTTGCCAAGGCCCCGAGTTCATCGCCGCGGCGCGGTTCGGCGCGCGCCGTCAGATCGCCGTCCGCGACCCTCTGGACGATATTGCGCAAGTCCAGGATCGGACGCACCTGCCACCGGGCGTAATGGGCGGAGGCCAGCAGGCTCAACAGAACACAGCCGATTCCCAGAACAAGGGTTTGATGGTATAGACTGGCGACGCTTCGATCGTAAGCCTCGAGGGACAAGCCCACATGAATCCAACCCCACTGAATGCCCGAGTAATCAAACGGCTGCGTATAGTGGAACACACGCCGGTTGAAAAGGGGCATCCTGCCAATGCCGCTAGAAGGTTCGCGCGCGGAGGGGCGCCACTCGGGATCGATGTCGGTTTCAATGCGCCAGGTCGGAAGTTTGTTTTTCAATGGCCTTTCGTTGAACAGGGAAAAACCGTCGTTTTTGGTGATCACAAGGTAATCGAGGGCGGGATCGTCCGTGAGGATGACCTTGCAGTGCTCGACCACACTGCTGAAATCCTCGTTGACTACCGAGCTAGCCGCCACGTCGCGCAGCGAGACCGCCACACCCCGGGCCTTCGACTCGAGGTTTTCCCGGAAGAACTGTTTTTGCCGGGGGATGATCATGGCGGCGAAAACCGCCAACGTGACGAGAGCAACCCCCCACGACCACAAAGCGGTCCGCAGGGTAATCCCCATGCGGTAAGGTCTGTCAGGATAGGACTTCATGCTGGGGCGCGGGGGATAACCATGCTCACGGACTGGAATTGACGGAATGCACTTCGGATTCCAAGGAACTGAGGTTGGGTTGGCCGGTCAAACGGTGGTATTGCTCGAACAACCGCCGCGTGCCATCGAGGATCGAAAGGGGATGCTTTTCCATCCGCGATCCCTGGAAGACGGTCAGCACTTGTTGGCCGGCAACGGTCTCGTGCAGATTCAGGATCGCGCTTTCGAACTCCTCACGCATGGGGGCGGTCTTGATGCCCCGGAAAAAGATAAGCCGCGGAATAACGGCTGGCGAGGATAGCAGCACCTTGAGCTGCTTTTGAACCTGCGGATTCATCTCGCAGGCCAGCGCAAAGGCATTCGTCGTAACGATGCACGCATCCGATTGGCGGAAAAAGACTCGCAGCACGGCTTTTGACGGACTATCCAATTCCACAATCTCACCCAGAAAATCATTGGCCCGCCCCAGATTCTGTTCTGCAAGCGCGGTTTCGATCCAGGCCAGTGCCGGTCTGGTTGTGGAGCTCACATGCCGGGCCAAACGGCGACCGCGAAGCGCTTGCAGGTTCTCTATAGCCCCGTCGCGACGCGCCAGAAGCACATAGTGCTCGGTGTAGCCCGTATCCTTGGTAACGAGATAGATAAATTCCGGATGCTCTCCGGACTGAAGAAACTCGTCGGTGGTCATCGATACGGCATTGAGTCCCCCTCGAATCAGGGCTTTCCTCCAGTCGGCCACGGTTTCAAAAACCTCCACCTGCACGTTGAGATTCAGGTTGCGTTCCTTAGCAATCGAGGTGCCCCAGGCCTTGATGGCCGCACTCGCATCGTTGCGGTTCACGGTGCCAAAGCTGGCCTGAGAAACGCCAACGCGGAACGGCTCCGGCGCCGATGGCGGCTCGCCCGCCAATGAGGTCAAACCTTGCAGGGCCATCCAGCACCACACCAACGCCCAAGCTCGCGTCGCAAAATCACATTTCCGCCGTAACAGAAGCCTTGCGGCTCCTTTCGGCTTTTGCTCAGACTGGCTTGAAGTCCCTTGACTCATCGGCTTTCAAGTTTCTTCAACACCTCGGTCCCCACCAGCAGGTTCAGTTGGGATTGCAGAGCGATATGATCGTAGCGGACTTTGTAGTGTTGGGCCGACATCAAGGCTTCCATCAATTGGGCGCGAATGACCTTCTCTGTTTCCACAAGCTCATTCTGATACGCTCGCGTGTTGAGGTCCCTGCTTTCCACGGCGGCGTTCATGGCCTCAAGGGTGGCTTGATGGGATTTTTCGGCGGCGCTCAACCCGAGGAAGGTGTCCTTGATCTGAATGGCAAGGCCTTCTTTGATCAGGAACTGTTCCTCTTTGAGTTTGGCGACCTGGGCGCGGGTTTCGGCCACTTTATTTTTGACAAGGAAACCGCTGAACAGGGGAATTTCCATGCCCACTCCGACGGTCCAGCCTTCCTTGTTGCGGTCGGTGGCCATGCCGGCGCTGTCATCGTTCCACCACTTGCGCAATTCACCGGTGACCGCAAGCTTGGGATAGTGTCCACTCTTGGCGGTGCGGACGGCGCCTTCGGCCGCGCGGATTCCCGCCTCGAGTTTATTCCAATCGGGATTGAACCGGTAAGCGGCGCTGACCAAGCCGTCCAACCGGTCGATGAACGGCGCGAACGGCGTTTCTTTGTCCGCGGGCCTGACGGTCGTGTCCCAGCTAAGGCCCATGGTATTGGCAAGGGCGGATCGGGCCATCTTTTCGTTCTTCTCCAGCAAGGCCACCATGGAACGTAAAGATTCGACCATCACTTTGTTTTCGAGCCAGTCGGTCCTTTTTACTTTGCCGCCGCCTTCCTTGTACATCGTCTCGGTCAGATTGAGTGTGGCCTCCATGCGGGCCAGGGTATCCTGGCCAACCTGCTGAAGCTGGCGGGCCAGCACCGATCCGTAATAGAAACGCCTGACGCTGTCCGCAATCTCCAGATCCGTCTGGTGCGACTCCTGTTTCATCATCTCCACCCAACCCGCAGCCTGTTCGCGGTGACCCCGGCGCATCCCTCCATCGTAGAGCAGCCAATCCGCATTCAGCGAAGCCGATAAGTTGTCCGGATCCATCAACCGGACGTCCTGGGCGGGAATGCGAATGCTTTGAGCCGGCACCGGAAAGGAACTGACCGGGATCGTTCCAACGCCCGGGACCGTCACTGGAATGCTGCCACCCATGGGAATGGCAATGTTCTGGGCCGGGACCGAAAATGTGCTTGCGGGAAACAGGAAGTTCGGAGCTTCATCCAGGCGCTGATAGCCGCCCTTCAGGCCGATTTGCGGCCAGTAACCCGCAAGAGCTTGTCGATGCTGCGCCTCAGCCATCGCGACCGCAAACCGGGAGGCCGGCCGCCGCCGGTTGTTCTGAAAGGCTGTTTCCAGACATTCCTCGAGGTTCGCCTCCCGTTCGTTTTGCTCAATGACTTCACGGACAGCGGCAACACCAGCCCCTCGGACGACGTCGCTCAAAAAAATGACCGCCGCCACGCACGCCAGGCTCCCGATGCGCATGCCGCGCAGGTTTTGCCTTTGGATCATGGTTAATTCGGGCTCTGATCGGCATCAGAATCGTGCGGGATCACTACACTCACGATCGAGCCGGGAGATTTATCGGCATTCTGGCGAGGGACTTAAACCAAACCGGCAAAGCCCATGGCATCGACGTAGGCCTCCTGGAATTGCGCGTCCGCGCTCAGGCCAATATGTTCCACCCGGGGTCGGATCCGGGCGAATTCGCTGGTCTCATGATCGGGATCGAACAAGGCAATCTTGGCCCCAAGCAGGGCGGTGTTGCCGGCGGGTTCGACGCGCTCGGGAGGGAAATCCACCAGCCCAATACGATACGCGCTCTGGCGATTGATGTAGTTGCCGAAGGCCCCTGCCAGGTAGATGCTCCGAATGTCCTTATCCGAGGCCCCAAGCCGCGACATCAAAAGTCGAATGCCGGCGGCAATCGCGCCCTTGGCCAACTGCAGTTCCCGCACATCGCCTTGTGTGATGACCACAGGGTCCATCAGGCAGATTGATTTTTGCCCCCCCGCCAGACGGCCGGTGGACTGGATCCAACCCAAGTCCAGACTGGCGGCCACCGCATCCACAAGCCCACTCCCGCAAATCCCGCGGGGATGGGTCTGCCCGATCACCCGGCAGGACAGGGCGCCATCAGAGACCCATACCCCGCTGATGGCGCCGGTGGCGGCTCGCATCCCCATCGAGATCCGCGCCCCCTCAAAAGCCGGCCCCGCCGCCGTCGACGCGCATAAAAGCCGTTCCCGATTCCCCAGCACAATCTCTCCGTTCGTGCCCAGATCGATGAGAAGACCCAACTCGCTTTTCTCATGCAACCGGGTGGCCAGAATGCCCCCCAGGATGTCGCTGCCCACAAATCCCCCCAGGCACGGCAGAAAACTCACCGCAGGCTGGGACGGGAGTTCCCAGCCCAACTCGGACGCGGAAAACTGCCGATGCCCGTCTTGATCGGTCTCGAACGGATAATGGGACAACGGTTCCACGTCGATCCCGCAGAACAGATGATGCATCACCGTGTTGCCCACCAGCACCACCTGTTTCAGGTCTTCGCGGGCCGCCGGTGTTTCTTCCAGCAACAGACCGATCATGGCACCCACCTGCTGGCGGACGGTTCGAGTCAGCCACGGACCCCCGTTGTCCCTAACCGCCAGACCGACTCGCGTCATGATATCCGCCCCCTGCTGCGCCTGTTCGTTCAGGGCGGTCTCAACTCCCAATACCTGTCCGTTGCTCCGCTCGAGTAATTGGACGGCAATCGTCGTCGTGCCCAAGTCCACCGCAATCCCAAAACCTTCCCGCGCCTGGAACGAAAATGATGTGTTATCCGCAAGGACCGGCGCTTCCCACTGCGCCAACTCCAAAGTCAACGGTTCCTCGGCCTGACATCGGCATGCCAAACGCCAGCCATCCCGGATTGCCGCCGCACCAAGCAACTGCGCCTGCTCTTCGGTCGCCGGTAGATGCCCCCGTAATACCCGGATCCGACAGCCCCGACAACGACCCGTCCCTCCGCACGGAAACTCCACGCCGTGAGGAAACAACACCTGCATCAGCGGCTCGCCACGCCGCACTTCCAGAATCCGTCCCAGCGGATGCAGCTCAATTCGTATCAAGTCGGACATACCCAAAAATTGGCTTCAGGAACATCCCAGCCTCAGGGCTCCTGATTTCACACCTTATAATGAAACCGCCTAGGAATTTTCCTGACACCGTTTTCTCACACGAAGACACGGAGCTCACGGAGATTTTTCGGAAAAATCTATTCTCTGTGCTCTCGGTGCCTCTGTGTGAGGTCAGGTTTTTCCCTTGGGTTCAGGAGTTGTGAGCCTGGACCGCGGGATTTATCCCGCAGGGCCGGTTGCCGCAGGATCCCAGACATTCCATCGATGTTCCCAACACTTCAGGTCCTTCGGTTTTGGCCTGCCATTATTGGCGTTGATTAGCGTCTATTCGCGGTTAAATCGTTTTATTCGCGGTTCGATGTTTTCGGAGCGTTTGATGCGTGGTTTTGGGACCGGAATACCCGAAAATTCAGTGAATCTCTTTTTCAGATCTGCAAAAAGGCTATAACGTTATAGAAAAACTGACTGAGACGGAAAACGTCGATTGCTCTGACTGAATTCTGGACACTGTCCATCGGAAAATGGACAGGGTAATTTGGGTGACAAAATTATATAAGTTATTTTATTACAATTATATATGAATTTATATTCGTTTGTCAGAAAAAACGTGGCAATCCCCAAAAACCGCGCTTCGAAGGATCAAACTGCATTTGTTAACGATAATGCTATGCAACTTTTGCGGTTTGGAGGCGTTTTATTGGTGTTGGCGCCTGGAGACGTGATGTGCGTGCGGAGTCTCGAGGAAATGCCTGCAGAGGTTTAATGTATAAATAACTGTATAATAACGTATTAGGTAATAATCAAATGTCATCGTCGGTTTAGGGTCGGATGGAATTTCCGTCAAAGTTGACTTTGGCATCCCGGCTGCTAGTCTCAAAAGTGTGGCTGGTATAAGGCAATAAGTAGATTAAGACGTAATCATAAATACATAACTGCCTTGTACCGGGGTCAGATCACAGAAAAAATAAAACAAATAAAGGCAGTTCAATGAAGATTAATACTTCCCGTAAATCCGGCTTCACGCTGGTTGAAATTATGATCGTGGTGGCCATCATCGGCCTGTTGGCGGCCATTGCCATTCCGAACTTCGTGCGCGCTCGTCAAACCGCTCAGAAGAATGCTTGCATCAACAACCTGCGCCAGATCGACGCGGCGAAGGAACAGGCGGCTCTGGAGTTTAAGCAAGGGACCGGATCGACGATCTCTAACGATACAATTCAGCAATACCTCAAGGGTAATACCGTTCCAGTGTGTCCCGCCAACTCTGCTGTTTATGTTCCGAACACCGTCGGGACCGATCCGACATGCCCGAACTCGGCTTCTGGTCACACCTTGGCTCCTGCCGCTGGTACCTAATTTTTTTATTGCATCACCGGGGTTCGAGTTCACCAACTCGAACCCTTTTTTGTGATGCTTATTGAGGAGGTGGACTGTGAAAACAATGCCAAGAGCCTCCCAAGGATTCACGCTGGTTGAAGTCATGATTGTGGTGGCCATCATTGGCCTGCTCATGGCTATTGCATTGCCGGCCTTTTCAAAGCAGCGTCGAAACGCTCAGAAGAGCTTGTGTATCGATAACCTGACGCAGATTGAATCGGCAAAGACGATGTGGGCACTGGAGAATAAGAAAGGCAATGGCGAAACACCAGATGAATCCGAGCTTTTCGGCCCAACGGCTTACGTCAAGAAATTGCCGCAATGTCCGGCAGGTTTTCAGAAGTACCTATGCAATCCGATAGGGGAAGTGGCGATCTGTCCTAACGACCCCGAGCATTCGATTGCCTTCTGATTCAGCACTTCCAGGCAGACTGGAGTGTGCCATATGCACGAGGCGCGTGGGTTTACCACGCGTTTTTTTTGTTCGATCTCAATGCAATCATTAACATCATACCCAAAATCAAAACAGAAACGATGGCGCTGGCTCTAAACTTGGTATCAACATACTGAACACGGACGTGATGTTGACCGGGCGGAAGCTCGATGGCTTGGTAAGCGTGATTGGCTCGATAAATAGCGGTTCGCCGATTATTCACAAAAGCGCGCCAGGGAGGATAGTCTGTCTGAGCGATTGTAGCCAGTGTTGGCTCGGTTGCTTCAGCGTCAAACTCGATAAGGTGGTTGTGAACACGAACATTCTCAATGCGCGCTGAGTTATTTCCCTTGGCGACCAAGCGTCCTTGATCCTCCAATGGCAGGTAAACCCTCTGTCTCAAATCGTGTTCATCTCTGATGATTTCATTAACGATCTCCTCCTCAGGCAGAAATACTGGTGTTTGACCATGCGAGACTAAAGACATCGCATTCGTTCGGTGAATCCAGTCATAGGTCTTAGGAGGCCGATTGTAATAAATAATTCCAAGAAAGTCTGCAAGATATCCTAAATGCGTCATTTGGTTTAACCAAGCGAAGATTTCGTACTGCCCCCGAAGGTACATCGTTTCGACGCCAAGAAACTTGCCGTATCCGTCCAGCAAATAGGTGCTTCCTATCAGGGTTCTCCGACTACAAACGACCTCAGTGATCGGGTCGGTAAAATCGAGGTGTGAAAAATACTCTTCTGAACTTGCCGGCACAAAACAGCGCCCCTTACCCAGAGTCGGAGCTGGTTCCAGATCGTTCAGGCCCGGTTCGTATACCGCAGTGGTCACAGTGGGTATCTGGAAGGATTTGTGCGTGGCTAGGTCGAGCCAGACGGTAATGAGGAGCAGAAAACCAATGATGGGGGATTTACCTAAGTAGCTGATTTTGTGGCGCATTAAAACCAAAAAAAGAAAGACGGCAGCCAAGACGGCCCTTTCCAAGGCATTGTGCAAATGCTGCTGGAAAACGTTGCGAACAGCCTCATTGATTGGATAATTCCATTCGAACCAGATCAGAAAAACTAGCAAAACCAAATAAAAACAAAAGGCGATGCCTAACAAGGACTTTGAAAAAGGATGTGATTCGCTCGTTTTTGTTGCATCGATTCGATACCACACGAGGCCCACGATCATCGCCAATCCCCAGGAGGCTACATAAAAGTATTTAAAAGGATAGCGTGTCAGACTAAGATACGGAAAGTGGTTGATTAGGAACGGCAACAAATACCCCGCGCCTCCCATGGCCAGTACGCCGAACAGGACCGACACGAATAAAACCATCCTTATGCGATTGCCTGCGGGAGTTAATAGGGCGCAAATGAAAAACAGGATGGCGACGCACCCGCAGTAATACGAGTCAATCAGACAATAGAGTGGCTGAACCATCAAGCCATGACGATAGGGGATGGTGTAGAATAGAGGATGAATGAGATTCGCCATTCCCCAACTTGGAAGCGGAGACGATTCTTGCCAGAATCCAGCCATCCGATGCGACAGCATCAGGCAGTCGAGAAAGGGCAGTAACTGGATCGCAGCCAACAGCGCGACAAGCAACACCACGAAAGCGAATCGGCAGACTCTTGTGATTATGAGTCTGCGATGGGTGATTGTGTCCGCAAAAAGCACGACCGAAGACAAGATCCACGTAAACAAGATGTTTTCAGGCCCCCCGGTTAGCATTTGCAGCGTCCCAAAGAGAATGGCGAGCATTAGCCAACGCCCCCCTCGTCGAACGGCCCGCTGAGTAATCCAAATAATCCATGGCATCCAGGCGTGAGCCGCAATAATGGCTGGCCAGTCGATACTGCTGATGGTCATGCCGTTAAAAGCAAAAACGATCCCGGCCAATGAAGCTCCGAGACGGTTTCCGGTCCACGCATGAACCAGGAAATATGCCCCCAATCCAGCCCAGGCAATATGGAGAAGACAGAACCAACCCAGAGCGAACTTAAGGGGAAACAGGAGATACAAGAGAGACGGTGGATAGAAAACCATGGTGAACCAACTCCCCACGAATGGAGCCCCGGCGCCATTGAGTGGATTCCAGAGCGGCACTTCTCCTCGCCAGAAACACTCAACAAAATAGAAGGCATTGGACAGGGAGATTTTGCAGAAGTCACCAAGGTAAAAGGTGTTGAGTCCCAGGAAAACATCTGGAAAATAGGCAAACAGGCCTAAAATTAGAAATAGAAAGAAACCTCCCACCCCAACGAATCGGCTTGACTTTGCACGAGTGTCCATCCTCGCCTGTTTTTCGATGGTGGTATGATCGTTACCTGGATTTATCATGCTCAGTATTATTGTTGTTCACTCAGGACATGGTATGGGCTTGGATGTTCTTGAAAACCTTCCGTTCACGTTCCTAGGGATTAAAGTTCATCATTGCCGCGACGACTCGTTCCTGTTCCTCCCAGGTCAACGGATTGAAGAAGGGAAGGCGCAGCAACCGATCGCTCACCCACTCGGTCACGGGGCAGTCTC
>ERZ795054.577-NODE-577-length-44136-cov-5.657834_pt1 | contig 44136 bp, 54 predicted proteins | sample MGYA00375138_ERZ795054 | MGnify/ENA primary metagenome ERZ795054 (study PRJEB30183, sample SAMN05720215) | anaerobic digester metagenome | isolation source: active sludge of municipal wastewater-treating anaerobic digesters | place: USA | collected 2014-12-23 ... | reverse complement strand
GCAGCGTTTGTTCGTCGGGCACTTCTCGGGGGGAAGACGGATGGCGGCGGATCAATTGCCGGGATTTTGCAAGCGGGGGCGACGTATAAAAATCCAGTTACGCAAAAACAATTCAACGTAGGGGACATCACTACGGATGCTTTCGGAAATACGAAGTTTTTTGCGGGGAAAACGCCTAATGGTCAACCGATTTGGAAATACAAACCGGGGACAACGATAACTGGTCCAGGCGGAAAAAAAGCGGTAGTTAAACCGGATGGTACGTTGGAGATAATTTAATGGGCGCAACCGTTACTGAGCAGGAATTTTTTTCAGAACCGGTCCCAACAGTAGCAGAGGATGAGCCGAAGAAAACGATCACGCCGGAAGAGTTTTTTGGGGCAGAAGATAAAGTTACTCCAAAAGGTATCCCGTCTATCCCGGATGAACATCGATCTTCCTTTATTAATTCCCTAGGGGATGCGATTTATAATCAGGCATTGAACACGACGCTTCGGGCCGCCGGAGGTTCGGTTGAGGGGGTGGCATCGATTCAGGAAGTATTGGGTTCGATTTTACCGCCGAATCCGATGTCCGGTTTTGTAGCAAATGAAAATACCACACAGGATAAGTATCGAGAATTATTTGTTGATCCATTGAAGGCGGAAGCAGGAGCCGCAAAATTAGCCGCGCCCGGTGAGAACACTTTCGAAAAAGTTCTTTATGGGTTCGCGGAATCTCTGGGTACGTTACCCCCCGTTATCCTTTCCGACGTAATGACCGGCGGGGCTACGAAAATGGCATTGACTGGACAGGTTCTTCCTCGGATGGAGGCCCTACTTTCTCGGATACCAAATTTTGCTTTGGGTTCCGGTTGGCGGGGAATGGTTGACGGGATCAACAATACAGAAGGTGGAACAGTAGAAAAAACAATTGGGGGGATCATGGGCGCGGGAGAGAGTGTTGCGGTCAATACTCTTTTTGCGAGTGCGGGAACCGGGTTAAAAGGTATCGGAAAAATGATGTCTTTGGGTTTGGCCCAATCTTTTTACAATGCAGCAAAAGAGGGGCGGCTTCCCACACACGATGAGATGATCGAACACACAACACAGGCCGGGATGATGGGGGTGCTTTTTACAGCCCTTCCACATTTGGCTGAAGCGGCCCAAGTCGCGGAAGAAAAACGAGCGATTGGGAGATACTTAAAACGGGTGGACGGAATCTTTGGTGAAAAATGGTATCACGGTGGGGTTAAAGGTTTAGAGGGGGATTTAATAGCGGGGATGGTTACAAAGGATTATGCAGAAGCGAAACGGTATGCAAATGAAGTAGGGGGGATGGTATATGAAGTCCCGAACGAAGGGGTGATTCAGGCGACAGTTAGAGATACCGGTGCAGATGGTCAGAGTTTGGGGAAAAGATATAAGGATTATGGTTTTATTAAACCGGTTTCTGCAGGTAAAAAAGGATGGGACGCGAAAATTGCAGTTGAACCGGTGGGAGTAGACCCTGGAGAACTTCAAAAGATTATGATTGATCTTATGGACGACTCAAAAGTTCCAGAGGGTGTTCGCAACACCGTTGCGGAAGTGGCTCTGACGATTCTCAAGGATCGTGGAAAAATCATAGATCCAGGGTTTGAGTATGGGCAATGGAAAGATCCTTCCCGTTTAACGGTTCTGACGCAAACGATGGAACGTACGATTGAAAAAATGGATCCGGCGCACGCCAAAGAAACCCAGGAATTTTTCACTAACAAGATCAAGGAGAATGAAACACTCGGTTCAGATTGGTTACGGAAATGGGTGAATTGGATTTGGGAAAAACCGATCAGGGAATTGGGGATTAAACCTCGATCTGATCAGGATAAGATTCTTTTTGATTACGCCGAAGGGAAAGCGACGACTGATCAATTAAAAACGGTGTTCCCGGATAATTGGAAACGGGCGATTGAAATTGTTAATGAGGGGAAAAGCCGTTATAAACAGGCATTGGATGAGTGGAATTTAACCCGTAAAAAGTATGGCTTTAAGCCGGTACCAGAACGATCAGATTACGTGCGGCACATGAGAGAACTCCGAACCGCGAAGGATATGCTCGGTTGGTTTTTCTCGGAGAAAACTCCGACAGAAGTAGCAGCGATCGTGAAAGCCCGAAGGCAAGGTCGTCCAATATCTTCCGCTGAAATGGAACGTGAAGGTGAATCAAGTGAACGATCTTATGTTTTGTCAATGCAGGATTATGGAGAAGTGGTGAAGAATTCACGGTTTCATCTTGATAGCGTTCAACGTGGACGATGGCTTGAAAATTATATTCGGGCGCAAGCGGCGGCGAATGAAACGGCTATTGCTAACGGAGAACCGGCTCCGCGCATTAATCTTCAAAATTTCATGTCGCAGATTACGCAGTATACAAACTATATGGCCGGACAACCTTCTCGTCTTACCCGAGCAATGAAAGAGGATTTGATAGGACGAAAAGGTTTTGCGATTGTCCGATATTTTCAACAGACACCGGTAATGAACATGGTATCCGGAAATGTGTCAATGCTTTTGGTGAACGCATTGACGGCTCCGCAATTGGCGGCGTACGGAGTTTTTCATCCAGTAGCCGTCGGGAAAGGTACGACGACAGCATTGTTGTATAGCAAACCGAGTAATTGGGGGGTGCCGTTGGAGATAGAGGGACAGATCAGTTCTTTTAGCACTCGTCGAACTCAGTTTAATAAAATCCCGAAAGATTGGGTGGAGGATGTAGCAGATAAAGGGATGGTTTTTGCCAAACTTTCCGATCAGTTTATGCTCAATACAATCGTGGCTTCCCGGTATTGGCAGCATCGATCGGAAGGGATGTCGCCTAAAGATGCAATGGCAAAAGCGGATGATGTTGCCGTTCGTATTATTGGTGATCGGTCTTTAGGCCAACAGCCTTTGCTTTTTACAGAACCGGCCTTAAAGTTTTTTACGTCTTTGCAGTTTGAGATTAATAATCTTTGGTCGAATCTTTCTCACGATATTCCGAATGAGTATAAGGGTCAGACGGCGCGATTAGTTAGCGCGTATGCGGCGTATGCGTTGGTGGCGAATCTGATGAACAATGTTCTCGAAAAAGTAACAGGAAATCGACCGGGGTTTGATCCGCTGTACATTTTATCCACTTTGGTTGGTTCAACATATTTCGGGGCGAATCCGGGTGGGCCTCGCCCCTTTATGGAGCGTTTTGATGATGCGGCGGATAATTTACTCGGGAACATCCCGTTTATCCAACCTATTATTCAACGGGGTGGGCGGTTTCCGATGTCTGCGGCGTTTCCGGATTTTGAAGCAATGAAGGAAGACCCGAAGCGGATACCCGGAGAACTGGCTCGGACCGCGCTTTATCTCGATCCTTTAGGTTGGGGTGGGCAGATGAAGAAGTCTTGGGGTGGGGTTCAGACCTGGTTCCGAGGGGGTGATGTAACATCGTCAGGGAAAAAATTTCGGTATCGGGTGGATAAGAATTTTGTGAGTTTCGTTCAAGGATTTTTGTTTGGAAAGAACTCATTTCCGGAAGCGGTTCGATATTGGAATCAAGCGGAGAGTGAACGACGTTGACAATTTTGAATATCGTGCTAGTTTCATACTGAAAGGGGAACCGATATGTCAGTGACAGCTACTTATACTCCAGTATTATTGACCGGTGACGGGAGCGAAACCGATTTTGATTTTGGGTTCAAAGTCTTCGATGATTCGGACCTTGTTGTTGCGTTGGTAGATCCAGATACTTTGGAAGTGACGGATGAATTGGAATTGGGAACGGATTATACCGTTACTTTGGATACCGATGCAGACGGCGGAACGGTGGTCCTTTCCGAAGCACCGGCTGATGGGGTTTTGGTTTCAATTCGTCGGGATATTTCGACTACTCAAGAAACAGATATTCCCTCCGGCGGGCTGTTCCGTGAAAGTCAGATTGAAAATGCTCTTGATAAAGCGATTCTCATTCTTCAGCAATTTCAGGAACAGGTGGATCGTGCTTTACTACAAAACCCATATTCAACAGTATTGGAGATTACTTTTCCAGCTCCGGAAGCATCAAAAGGAATTGGGTGGAATGCTACGGCAGACGCTTTAGAAAACGTGGAATTGCCCGCTGCGGCGCAAGCGGCGGCGGAAGCGGCGCAAGCGGCGGCGGAAGCGGCGCAAGCGGCGGCGGAAGCGGCGCAAACGGCTGCGGAAACGGCAAGAGATGATGCCGAAACTTTTGCTGAAGGGGCGTCGTTAGGTATTCCAGAGTGGGATTCGGGGGTGACGTATGCGGCGAATGCTTTTGTTCAACTTTCAGGGTTGGTTTATAAATCACTTCAAGGGACAAATCTCAATAAAAATCCGGCGACTGAAACAGCTTATTGGATTCCGGAATTTACGGGTATTGGTGGATTTTGCTTATCAAAGAATTTAGTTATAATTCGTCCGACAGTAGCGACCGTTAAGGTTACAGCGGATCGATTGGTGTTAGAGGATGCTGAACACCGGGCATTTCCAATTTACGATGTTGATGAGACTGGGAATATCGGAGTCGCGGGGGCGGGTGGTTTAGATACTGGGGCAGAAGGGAACGTCTGGTATTACATTTGGATTATCAGAAAATCAAGTGATGGAACGGTAAGTGCACTTTTATCTGCTGAATCCGATATTGCTTCCGTAACTCTTCCAAGCGGATACGACCAATATGTTTTGGTTGGAGCTGTTCACAATACGAGCGGGGATTTCGTTGATTTTACTCAGGTGGGAAGGCGGTATGCTTATATTGCGAATCCGGTTTGTCTTTACGACGCAGATTTGTCTACCCCAACCGTAGGATGGAATTCAATTGACGTATCTGATTTTATTCCGTCGGCGCTTTCAACAAGAGCGCTATTTATCGTCGCTAGTGGAACTTCTCAGAATGCTCAACTTGCTAATGATGGTTCCGCCCTTACTGCGATAAATGAATTTGGGCCGAATAGGACAATTCATGTTGCTCAAACGGGCGTAAACGTCCACATGATTGAAGAATGGGATATTTTAACGGCTGACACCATCTACGCTATGGCTTCAGCGGCTATCACAGTTTATGTTTGTGGGTTCACGATAAATAAACTTTGAGAGGAAAACATGAGAGTTATATTTAAAAAGGCAACGGGTGAAATCGTAACGATCGGTAAGTCAAATAGACAGATTACCGAGGAATTGGGTTTTATTGATGCCAATGTGATGGGTTTGATGAATCCGTTGGACTACGTTGTTGATCATGGAGTGATCCGTGAAAAAACTGCGTCCGAAAAAAAGACGGATTCGGATAAAATTGTTACAGCGAAAAATGAGAGGTTCGGCAGAAAGAAAGCGATCATGCAAAAACTGGGGTTAAATAAAAGTGATTTAACCGCTCTTATTGAACTTTTGGAAGATCGGACAGATGAATAGTGGATAAAATTGGGTTTTCACTTTTCTATTAAAGGAGGAATGACATGGAAGAGATTTTGCAGAAGATCAGGGAGGTTTATAATCTACTGATCCAGAAGGAGGCTCGGGCGTCCCAAATTCTCGCGGAGGTAATAAAGCGGGAAGAAGATATCCAGAAACGTGAGGTTCGCAATTCTGAATATGAATCCGCAAAAGCGGTTTTAGATGCCGCAGAACAAACTCGTAAAAACAACGATGCGAAACTCGCGGAGGTCGAGGAAGAAAAAATCAGGCTCGATAATTGGCTTCGGTCGGAGCGCGAGAAACTTTCTATTGAAGCGACTCGTCTTCTCCCTCTTCAGGATAAGGAGAAGCAATTAGCCGCAGATCGGCAAGCGCTTTGTGATCGGGAAGCAGCTTTGGAAGCGGAAAAACGGGATTTCAAAAATCGTTATATTGAAAAAATAAAACTGCATTTCAAAAACACGGGGGGAGCACCGGATCCAGATGCAATTACGTGAAGCGTTTTTTCGAGAATTACCGGGGGAACAACAGCTTTTTGATCCCGGCTTGAGAACCGACGGTCAACCGGTTTATAGTGCCCATGCGCTATTGAACACTCCTACATCTTCTCCGGAATGGGTCATTACCTTTTATAAGTATAGCGGAGAGATTGTTTCGGGAATTTTCTGTTTAAAAGGGGCGTGGGACGATCGGGTGACCCTTTTTCTGGATTACGTATGAAGCGTTGTCTATTCTGGTTAATCTTATTCCTGTTATTTTCCGACACCGTTGAAGCGGCGTATAAGACCAATCCTTATACCGGTCGTCAGGATTATTATGAGCCTAGCGAGGAATCGATTGAATACCCTGGAGTTGGTATTGCGATTTCGACTGGTAGCGCTTGGGGTACGTCATTGACTGACAACCACACCAACTGGGACACTGCTTACGGATGGGGAAATCATGCTCTTGCTGGATATCTCTCTGCTGAAACTGATCCGTATGCAGTTCTTCTGGCGGGACGTTCTGGAGGTCAGACGATTAAAGGCGGGACTCAGGCCGGGGACGATCTTTCGTTCTGGACCAACGCGACAGGAACGGTCGGCTCTTATTTTTTCACAGATTTGACAGATAACGGTTTTTTGAAAACGTCCGGCGGAACTGGATTGCTTTCAGTTGATACCAGTACATACCTCACAACCGTTGATATCTCAGCAAATTCGAATTTAGCGGTGACGGCTCCAATTACCCTTTCCGGTGATACCGTTGGGATTGATGTATCGAAAGACATCGTTGCCGGAACGGGCTTGAGTGGCGGTGCAAATGACGTTCTCCCTGGTGCGGATTCCGATGTGACGCTTTCGATTGGGGCGAATCAAAATATCGGAACTCTTCAATTTTTCTTTAACGGAAACGGAGCCGCAATCTCGGCTGGGACGGTTATTATAAATACCGCAGTCTCATCGTTCGCTATCGATAAGTGGGTTATCAATGCGGACGTTTCCGGGAACGCAGTTGTAGATATAAAGTACAACGGCTCATCGGTCGCGGGAACAGAGAAACCGACGTTATCCGGCGCTCAGACGGCCACTGATACAAGTCTGACAACGTGGACTGATACCGGGGTCGGGGCAAGTGAAACGGGTTGGACCGCGACTTTTGAAAGCGGCACGGTTGGGGAATGCTTAGTTACAATCAGCGGTCAAAAAACATAGGAGGAAATATGAAAAAGATATTTTTCATTCTCATGGTTTTGATTTTATTAGCTTCCCCGCTCCTCGCGGCAGATTGGACGTACACGATAAAAAGTGTCGTTCAGAATTCCGATACGCTCCAAGTGAGCGTTGACTATTCTGACGGAGAGAAAACATACACGGAGGAAGTCCCTATTTTCCGACCGAACACAAAGGAAGATGTTTTAATCGGGGTAAGAAACAGGGCGAACGATGTGAAAATTCGGCCTCTTCTGGAAGCCGCGAAACAGGCTGCCGCGAAGAAGATTACCGATGTCGTGAAGCCTGACGTTGACAAAGACATCAATAAGCCAACACCGACCTTAACCGCCGTGGAGGGCTGACCGTGTTTAAAAGATTCTTTCTTACCTGTGCGTTTCTGCTGATTGCGTCTAATGCGTGGGCGGCTACGAAGTATGCCCGTGCAGGTGGTGGAAACTGGTCTTCTGATGCAACGTGGTCAACCACGAGCGGTGGCGGTGCCGATACGACTAAGTGTGTCGCGGCAGATGCTTGCTATCTTGACGGGAGTAGCGGAAATGTCACCGTCGATGCCGCTAGTGCCGCAGGGTCACTTACATGCACAGGTTATACGGGTACGCTGACCCTCGGAGCTAACCTCACGGTGTCAGGCAGTATTACCCTCGTCTCAGGCATGACATTTACGCCGAGTACGTATACGGTGATATTCGGTTCAGGTGCAAGTGGTGGGACAGGTACAGTAACTTCAGCGGGAAAATCGTTTTATAATTTTACGATTGGGTATCATTCCACGCTTACTCTTGGCGATAATATGACGGTCACGAATCTGCTAAGAACCTACACCTATTCAAGTGCTGGAGACGGAGTGACAATCAACGGCTCTGCTTATACGCTTTCGACGGCAGGCTGGACAACTGGAGACAACGGTGGAAACATTGACGGAGATTTAAGCAAGGTCATTTTCAACGGAACAGGAACTTGGACTGGTGGAAATTCCGTCATAAAACATAACATTGATATAAATACAGCAGGAACATTGACCGCAACTGGAACTATTTATTTGGGTGGTGGAAAGACTCTAAAGTATTACGGGGGTACATACACTTCTTCGTCTGAGACAATTCAAGTGTTTCCTCAAAACAATTATACTTTTGATATTGAGGGAATTTCAATAAATAATTATACGCAAGATTATCAATCTACAGTAACGCTAAGTTCAGATCTTGATGTCGTTGGAACCTGTTCATTAAGAAGTTACACTAGTTCCGAAATAACGATTAACGGACACCAAATAAATGTTAAGGGTGGTTTTGATACTGGGTCGTATCCTGCCGCAAACATAAACGGGACGGTGGATTTTGTTGTTACGGGTACTGCAAATCAGGCGTGGGCAGGTGGAACTGGAACGATTAAACAGAACATAACAATCAACAAATCTGGGGGAACTCTAACATTATCTAATACGACAAAGTTTTCAACAGGAACCATCACCTACACCGCAGGAACCGTTGACGCTGGCACCTCCACCCTCTCAATCGCAGGCTCCTGCACCCTGAACTGTGACGGAATCGATTTTTACAACATCACGCACTCAACGGCCTCGACCGTGACGCTTTCCTCCGACCTCACCCTGACGAACACACTAGCCGTGAATTCCAATACGGTTTATTCGGGAGCCTACAACGTCCACGCACAAGGGCCGATAACGCGAGACACGACCGCGAGAACCCTGACAAGTGCGAACACGACTCTCCTACTTGACGGCGGTGCGAATCAGGCTATTGGAACCACAAACGGAATGAACTTCCTCCTTCCTGTCACGGTCAATAAATCGGGAAACACCGCAACAATGGCGGCAGAGATTGACTTCGGAAACGGAACGAACACTCCGACATTCACGCTGACCTCTGCTCAGTCTACTTTGGCATGGGGAACATCACTCCTGAAATGTATCGCCAATGCGAATCTGAATTGCGGAACGGTCTATCAACTTCAAGTCTCAACGGCAGGAACTACGACTCTCACGGGAAATGTCGGAGCGACTTCCACGGTCACGGTGGACGCTTCCAGAACCCTCGCCCTCGGCTCAAACACGCTGACGTTGCAGGGAGACTTGGTAGCCACGGGCACACTAAACTGCGGAACAGGTACTGTCTCAATCTCGGGTGGAACGAACGCAACGCAAACCATCAGCGGTGGGAATATCTCATTTTATGATTTCTCTTGCATTGCTCCGGCGGTGAATAAGACATTGACCTTTGACGATGCGAGAACGTACACCTTTCAGCACAACCTCACGTTAATATCCGCATACGGCGGAAACTCGCTCACAATCAATTCGGATTCAGCCGGAACTCAGACATCCTTCGACATCGACGTTGAGGCGAATCAGCAAATTGAGCGGTGCGTTATTACCGACAACGAAGAGACAAATGGATGGGGACATAATTACAAGGGTACAAATAACAACACAACTGGCTGGGACGCCGAGGGTGTTGCAAGTCCCGCCACAACCGCCTGGGCTTTTGCTTCTTAGGGGATGAATATGCCGAAAAACTTTGATCAGTGGTTGATCCGCGCAAAGGACATTGTTCTCGTACTAGGATTTGCTGGGAGCCTTGTATTATTCGCCGGGAAATTATATGGACTCCCGGATATTGTCGCTACACATGAAGGGCGGTTGATCGCACTCGAAAAATGCCAGATCGAAATGGCAACGACGATGAAACACATGGCGAAATCCGTAGATGAAATAAAGGGGCATGTGGAGAATTACTTTTACGAAATAAAAAAATGACGTGTCCGAATTGTCATGGCAGGGGGATTGTTTATGGAATTGATCCACCGCAACGATGTGGATGTGTCCGTTTTAAGAAACAAAATGCCCGACGGTTGTCGAGCAGTAGATATGCTCCATTTGGTTCAGGATGCGGCTTTGATAATGGCGGACATCAAAAAAGTAGCAAGCGTCACGTTGGCGGACAGGATTGATAGATTTCAAGAGCGAGTAGATCGCTGCGTTCCAAATATTATGAATCAGGGTTGTTCGGTGATAAATAAAAAGGAGAAAGACAATGAATGAATTTTGGAGTGGTGTGATGGGTCAAATAGGTGGTGCGCTTCTGGTGAGTTTAACCCCGGTTTTAATTACCGTCGTCACTGCGGCGGCGGCGTTGGCCGGGAAGTGGATCGTGGGGCAGATTAAGAAATCTGAAACACAAGCCGACGATAAACTCGCGGCCTGGTGCGTAGCCTGGGCAGAGGATAAATTAGGGAGTGGAAAAGGCGAAGAAAAACTTCAGGCTGCTTGTGACAAGATCGAATCTCTGACAAAAGGGAAAGTCAAAGGGGAACAAGCAGAAATGCTTATTCGGGCCGCTTATCAGGGATTGTACGGAGAATTGAAACAGTTAAAAAACGGCTGATCTCCGGCGAATATAAAGTGGTCAAAACCGGAGCGTTTTTGTACGACCACATGACTGTTATCGGTCCCGGATGGGATGATCAGTTTGGGGCCGACATGAAATGGGGGGTGAAATTCTCATGGAAATGGTAAAGAAGATTTTGAAGATTGCGCTTTCGTGGCCCGCGTTATTGGTAGAAGGGGTAGCACTCGTTATTATCTGCTGGCCCTGGTGTAATCATTGGGTTTCTGTTTTTTGGACGATAATTATTCTCGGGACACTCTTAGGTGAATGGTTAAATTATATTTATTCACCTAAAAAACAAACAGTGTCGAACAACATCCAGGATCAGATTACAGAAAGCCCGGTTAGGTTCTGGTTGATGATCATCGTATGGTTAGGATTTGCCCTGACATTGGCCGGGCATTTTATGATTAAGGGGATGTAGATAATTTTCCACCAAAGCAATCGCCTCACCCGTCGAGCGGCAAACTGCGGCGTAATAGCCACGGTTTGCCGCTTGCTTTAAGAATTCGGTTTGCGTTTCACTCACGGTCCCTTTTGGATCCTTGAACTCAATCAAAAGACCGTGCCATACCCCACAGGGTTCGAAGAAAAGGACATCAGGGGTTCCTTTCCTGTATCCCATCCGGATCATCTTCATAGCCATTCCTGCCGACATGATGAATCCTGCCGGAGAAATAGTATAAAGAAGATCCGGGTACATCAATTCCAGGTAACGAATAAAATCCGCCTGGATCCGATACTCATCTTGTCTTGCGTTTTTCATTTTGGCCCCATGTATTTCGGGTCCCCACGCATAACCTGATAAGGGTTATGACTCTTATCCCAACACTGCATTTTCATAAACTGATCACTTCTGAAAAACATCTTCATGGGTTTTTTGCAGAATTGGCAGAGCATCGGTTTTACCGTTCGCCACTTCTGAATACAGGGGTCCCCTTTTTTGATGGAGATCATGCAATCGATCCCGGCGCAGACATAAATCGTACCGTTTCGAGTGAGAATTTCCCGCATTCGTTTATCGCAGAGTGGACAATACGGCGCTCCGACCATGATAATTCTATGATTGTTGCTCATGTTTTTCCTTTCTATTATTTTTTGTAGCGTTCGACCTGTTCACTCTCAGCGTTAATCGGACAACCTTCTGCCCAGGACGGAACGGATGTAACCAGATTTAGTATTTCTTCAACGGATCCCCCGGTATGTTCGACTACCAGTTCATCATGGACCGTGAAAAGAATATGGTATCCTGCTCGAATCAGACTAAACATAGTCGCAACCATGATGTCTCGGGCAACGGCTTGAGTGGCGTTCTCAACAAGTTTTCCACCCCAGGTGTGTTCGATTTCGTATTTATTCGTGATGGAATTGACAGCCAGAAAAGAAATCTTTCCCTCTATGTCAATCTTTGGCCGATGGTACACGATCGTTCGACCGGACGGCAATCGCATTCGGAGAAATTCTTTATCCATGTACCAGACGATTTTTCCGCATTGTTGCGGGGCCGGGGATGAAATTGCGCGTTTGGCTGCTGCCTCCATCTCATACCAAAATCGAGGAACACGGGGGAACGTGGTTCGGTACATATCCACTGATTTGATCGCCAATGGGGAAACCTTGACCGTTTCTCCTCCGAATTTCGATACCTCAGCGGTTTTGGGGCCTAAATCCACTTCGTATTTTTCACATGTTTCTTGGAACTTCGCGGGACCCATCCCGAACCCGCTCCCTAAAACCGTTTGTTTCCCGAGTTGCCGTTCGGCTTTATTCTTTTTTGTGAGGTCCGGGCGGTGGTAGATGGATCGGGCCATGTGGACGTAGATATCCGGGAGGGTTGGATCTTTATCCTGCTGTCTGAAAAGCCCCAATCCTTTTTCTTCCCCTGCAAGCCACATCACGACACGGGCCTCGATTGCGGCAAAATCCGTGATGTACATTTTATATCCCGGTGTCGGGATCAACATCCCCCGGATACAAAATGACAGCGTAGGAAGCGTTTCATATAGCTGTTTAAATCCATCGGGTGTCCTTTTGAGCAGACTGACCGCTTGATTGATTTCGTCCGGTTTGATCGAGGCTTTGACGAGGTTTTGGATTTGGACGAGTTTTCCCGACCACCGGCCAGTTGACGCGCCATGATAGACAAGTAAATCCCGTATCCGGCCATCCGGAGATAACGCAGATAGGAAAGCGGCATACTTCGCATTAGAAGTAAGCGAAAGTTGCTGCCGGAGTTGCAGGATCCTAAGATTATCCCCACTCGTTTTTGAGAGTGCATCTTTGACCGTCGCTTTTTGGAGGTTTGGGAGTTTGACACCTTTTGATTCGAGATATTTTTTGATCGCTTCCCTTTTCGTTCCGGCATTGATCAACCCTCCTGTCAGTTGAAAAAGTTCCTCGTTTCGTTCTTTCGTTTCTTCTTCGATAAGCCTGATCGCAATCTCTACCGCCGGTTTGTCCACGTAGACTCCGGTATCATTGAGATATTGGTCCATAAACCAAACTTGCTGTTCGGATGGACAAAGATCCGGGAGCGCTCTATCGATATCACGCTCCGTCCGAACGTCTTGTTCGCAGTATTCCAATAGCCGACGCAATTTTGCTGACTCGATTATCCCGGTCGTCGTGCATAACGATCGCATTAATTTAGATCCTTCAACGTCTTTTTTCTGGACGCACCCCAAAGCAATCGCAGCGTGTTCCAGGCGGCGGGGTAGTGCATGAGCCGAAACTTTTGCCGCTGTACAGCGCCATTGCCGGATCGGAATTGGTAACGCCCCGTATTTCGGAGTGAGTTGAAATTTCCAAATACTTCGTTCAAAAAAGGCATTATGGGCGTGGAATTCGGCTCCCTCTTTTACGAGGGCATTTAATTCAGGGATTGCCTGCTTGAGTTCCTTGCCGTGGATTACCCCTTTTACCGGACCATCATCGATGGCCCAGGCAAGACAGAGGATTTCCGTCGTCGGATCTTCGGCGTATCGATACGCGCCGGTGGTCCAGATATCCGCCTGGGACCGGGATTCAAAATCGATGTAGATGCGTTTCATTTAACTGCACACCGTAATTCCGTTGTTGGTTTTGCAGATGGTGGTACGATTGTCACTGTCCGTCACGACACTGGTATTTCCGTTCGTGATAATCGTCGCCCCCACCAAAATTACGACTATCCAAAGGGCCATTTTCATCGTTTTCTCCTTTTGCGGCATTTGACCGCAGTTGAAAGATCGACTCCGGGATAGGGGTAAGACCGCACCCCCTACCCCGGAATCGCGTTCCTGGCGTATCCTAGCGATCAGAACGGCAAATTATCGCCGTTATCGACCGTTCCAGACCCGTCCGCAGCCGCAGTTTCGGTTGCGACGGCATCAAATTCGTCCTCCGCTCTTGGACGGGACGAAAAAGGCGTGTCGTCCGCGAGTTTTTGGACCCCGTTCAAGTAGACAGTAACACCTCTTTGAGGCTTCACGAAAACCGCGACCGTCAGAACCGCCCGGACCCAACAACCGGGATAGAGTTCTGAGGGATCGGTGATACGGGTTTTATCTTGCCTCAAACAATCCGGGCGGGTATCCGTGGCAGACCGAACGACGATATAACCCTTCTCGTTGTCGTCAATCTTCCCCGAGGCTTTCGGTTGATCCCCATCCCGGAATTTGGTGAGCTTGAGATCCTTGAGATTCACGTTCGGCCCGAAATTCGCTCGGGCGATTTTGCAAATCTCTGCCCAAAACCCGGCGCAATTATCCGTCGGCATCCAGGTGGAAGCCGGATGTTTCGCCGCTTTCAACGCTTCCGCCGTGGATTTTTTCGGGAACAGCATCGTGATCCCGTACTTCTTTTTGTTTTCATTTCCCAATACTGGCTGCGGCTCAAAAAGCGCAGGGTATGACAAACGAAAAGCACAAGTGATGTACGTGGATCGAACTTGCTTTGACTGGTTACTCATAGTAACTCCTTCACTTTCTTCTGGGTTGTTTTCTCTGTTATCTTTTTTAAAGTCAGTCCGTTGTCCGGAACTTCAGTCAACGGAGCGACGCGTTCTTTTCCCGCGATTTTTTCCATCTGTGCCGGGGAGAGAACTTTGACTTTGTACGCTTTGTCGCCAAGATCCTCGAACGCTTTGATTGCTTCTTCCTCGTTAATCCACCGTCTATTCCCCCGCTTTTTTGCGAGTTCATATTCGGGTATTTCCCCTCCCGCTTCCACGATATCCTGGGCATAAGCCGCGCACGCATCAAGCCATTTCTCGATCACTTCTTTGGTGTCGAGAATTTTTTTGATGGTGGGAATCGGCAATCCTTTGACATCCGGAAAAAGAATCTCTTTCCCCGGAATCGCCGGAAGCGTTTCGGATATACTCTGCCGTAAAGCCGGGCAAATGGGTTTTGCCCAACAAAACTTACACCAGGATCCAGCGCTGACCAAAGCGTTTGGTTCCTTAGTAAGTGCAACTTTGCGACTGAATTCATCCGAAAATGTTGAGATATACTCATAATCACACGACCACTCACTGATCTGATCTTCCGTTCGTGGTTGAATGATCATAAGTTTTATTTCCCCAACTTCATTTTGTACGGCCAAAGGAAGTGCGTACAAAAGTAATTGAGGGTTTTCCACTGCGGAAACCGTAATACCTTTGCCGTATTTGAAGTCAATCACGACAACAGTATCGTACGGGCGGATGATCGCAGCGTCGAGATGTCCCGAAATTCCGGGAGCGATATCGACTCTTGCTTCGATTAAAAGCTGCCCGCCTTTTTGCAATTCTGCCCGGATGATGTCACGGGCAAACGTCACGGCTTCTGCCATCTCGTCTGTCACTTCAAATTCCCCAATGGTTTCGCCTACCATATCGAAAGGCATCATCTTTGGGTTTTTGAGACATCGTTCGAGAAGAGTATGCGCCGCTTCGCCCTCTGCCGCGTATTTCGATTGCTCGGGTTTAGGCATCTGAGCGCATAGCGCGACCGATCCCGGACAATTCATCCACCTGTCCGCGCTTGACGGTGAAAGATCCGTGTGAAGTCGTTTCGGTGGTGTAACCATGTTACACTTCGATCGGGAGTTTGATCCCGTTTTTGTCGCACCATTTTGAGATCATGTCCGCCGCTTCTTGAACCTTCTCATCCGGAATCTTGATGAGCTTTGGTTCTTTGGCGTTGAAGATTTTGGCAACGCTTTGGATGAACGTCACCAATTTGTTGACGGAACTGTTCTTTCCGCCCGGATCCGACATCTCCGCTGCCTGGATGAATTTCTGTGCCAGGTTTCGAAGGTCTGCGCCGGTCTTGATTTCATTTTCCGATGCGATAGGGTCCTCCGGTTTGACGTCTTCCACGCCGGGAATCATATCTTCCGTTTTCGGCGCTTCTGGTTTCGCCGCTCTTTTCTTCGACGGCGCGGGAGTGGGGGCCTCCGGTACTGCGTCTAACCCGATCCCGGCTAATTTCTCCAATGCAATAGCAATACGTTCAATGTTCTGTTCGATAGTCATAACACACACTCCATTTCTCTTGTACAGTCTTTGCAGACTGTGATTTTTGAAACTCGTTTGAGATTTTTAATCTCTGTTACCTGGTTGCACATTTTACATTTTGTGTCTACAAAAGCCACCCCCTTTTCTTCTCCCATAATTACGTTAATATTCCGGGCTTTCCCGGCCAAAGAATCGATCACATCTTCATCGATACTTTTTTCAGCAATCAAGAATTGAATTTGTACCCGTGAGTTCTGCCCCATACGATTAAGGCGATCAATCGCTTGTTTAATCTCATTAGGCACGTATGACATTTCGATGAATACGGCTGTATCACATACATATTGAAGACCATCGACCCCAATACCTGAAGATTTGATATTTCCGATAAACACCTTTGCATTAGGATCTTCCTGAAATCTTCGGACCGCTTCTTCTTTTTCTTTCGCGCTTTCACTCCCTGTATACCGGACCGCTTCATGTTTGAATTCCTCCATAAGTGTGTCAACCACTGACCGATGCCAGACAAAAACTACGATTTTTGATTTCTCCTCTAAGATAGATCGGATGTGTTTTATCGCGGCTTGAGCTTTGATAATACCGATTGCCTGGCGTGTGGTAGACGTTTCTCCGATGAGTTTCTTGGCGTTGAATTCAACCCGTTCCTGTTCGATTAATTTGATTAATTTATCAGACGGATCGAGATATACTTTGTCGTACGTGACCGGCGGCAAATCTTTTTGAACTTCTGATTTCAATCGGCGAAGCATGATGGGTTTCAGGATCTTTGAAAGTTCCTCAAGATTTGACGCGCCGGTTGCGTCGAATCCGAAGGTCCCTTGATACGCCGCGCAAAATTGATAGGCGTAATCGTAATAGCTCTGATATTTTTCAGTCAAAAACGCCGGGAACAAAGCACGTAAGACCGGATATAATTCAATCGGACGATTGAGAATCGGGGTTCCCGTAACCATCCATCTCCGGGCGCATCGGGAGTACAACCCTTTTCGCCCGAGAATTATTTTAGTCCTTTTTGCTGAAATGTTTTTCAGGTAGTGGCTTTCGTCACAAACTAGAACCGGCCAAGTTTGTTGTGAAAGATGAGTAATGAGTGGTTCCTTCCAGACAATATCATAGTTAACAATATTGATCGCACTCGGATCCGGGATAGTCTTTGATGAAATAATCTCTTTGATAAATGCAAGTGGCATCTGTTCGCGTGTTCGTTTCACCCAGGATCGACGGATTGATTGTGGGGCGATAATGATCCCGGATTGAAGCCCAAGTTTTTTAATGGCTTCAAGGACCTGATACGTTTTCCCGAGGCCCATATCATCGGCCAGGATCGCGTTAGACCGCAGACAAAGAAAATCCCGGCCTATTTCCTGGAACGGCATGAGTTTAATCATCAGATTTGCTCCATTGCCATAGCGATCTTCAATCCTCTAAAAATTTGTACCGCCACTTGCGGGACGATGGCGTTGCCGAGTCCTTTAAGGCGTTCGATTCTGTGCCCGGCTTTGGAAAAGGCAACTCCGTCCATTTCTCCGGGTAACCCATCATCCACTCCACAAAAGCGGGTTGCAACTTCAAGCCAGTTTTGGTTCCATTGTTCGGGGGCAAAACGTCCGATAATTGGTCGTTCACGTTCTTTGTTCGTTTCGGGTCGGTGTACCGCCCTGGCATCCCCGTTCGGAAGTCGCGCTGATTGGGTATTGAAAGCATCGTCAACTGGTCGTTCAAACATAAAGGCATTTTCCGCACCGTATAGCGGTCGTGAAGGTTCTCGGGAGTCCGTTGCCCTCTCTCCATGTTCGCATCGGGAGTTCGGAGCATCTTGATTGTTTGGTCTATCCCGCCCTGCTTCGAGTTCGGCCCCCGTGATTTGTGGTCGCAGCTGGTGGTGGTGGGCAACAATCCACACTCTGTCCCTCCGGTGCGGGGCGTTGACGGCGCAAGCTGGAATAACAAACGGTTGAACCTCGTAACCTTCGTTTTCCAAGTCAAGACACACTTGTTCGAATACCATTCCGTCGATGATAGTAAGTAACCCACGCACGTTTTCAGCGACGACCCATGTCGGACGGAACTTCTGTATGATCCGTAACATTTCCGGCCAGAGATAGCGATCATCATTCGTTCCTTTCCGTTTTCCTGCTTGAGAGAAGGGTTGACAGGGAAATCCTCCTGTGAGGAGATCGACGCGATTGCCATTACCTCGGGCATCGACTTCGGCCCGTTCCGTTTGTTGCTGCTCTTGTTCGGAGCATCCCACGCTGTGTCGGGAGTTGGTAAGAACCCTGATGTCCCCATAAATCATCACATCCTTTCCAAAGTTTTTTCTTAGCACTGCTTGCGCGTATTTGTTGATCTCACAAAAACAGACGTTTTCATACTCATCACCCCAGACTTCTTGCGCCGCAAGAGCAAATCCACCGATACCGGAGAAGAGATCAAGGTGTCTCATATATTCTATAATTCCTGAAAAGGCATTAATTTAATCATACTGTTCTGCTTCCATGGCGGCTTTGAGTTTAGCGACATCACTATTAAATTGCCCGTACAGATAATCCCGCACCGCATTGTCTCCGTGGGTTTGTTCCTCTTTGCCGTATACCCACCGATAATTATCATCGAATGGCCGCATTCCATTCACCCAATGTCGATGTTCGATAACAATCTCTGGCGCAAAAAATAAACGGTTAATCGCCTGGCATATCCTTCCCTGGATCACATCAATTCCAATATGCCGTGTCCCTGGGGCAGCGATCCACCCTAATACCCGAGTCATTTTTCCAGAGATTACACAGCCGGAAGGATGTGGATGAGTATTCCAGTTGGTTAATTTATCCGCCGCACATGCGATCCCCCACCCATTTCCTTTTGTTTCGCAAATCTCAATTAATTTTTCATCCCATTTCGGAGTGATGAAGAGATGATCGTCGTTTAGGTTCGCGTAATAATCAAAATCATACATTCGGGAATATTCATTGTAAACTTCAGCAATATATTTTCGTGGTCCTCGTCTAACCGTAACCACAAGTCCGGTTCTGACTTTATAATCGTTAATTTTTGGATCATCTTCATTCAAATAAATTAGCAGAATCGTAAATCCACCTGGTCGGATAGTATTCAAAAAACTTTCAACCATCTCCCGGCAGAGTTCAGGTCTACCCCTTGACGGTACTATCACCAGCAGAGATTTTTGGCTCATTGCCTGTTCCTTTCAATATGTAAAGATCCTTTAATCCATCCTCACCGAATAACTCCACAAGCGCGGGATACATTTTGTCGGTCGGATCGATTATCTTCTCCATAAGCATTCGTCGTGCGTCCGCATTAAAAAGCCCGAGCCGGTTCCAGGGTGTGACTTCCTGATGGTTAATCTGGATATCCATGTGAGCGTATGGTTGAATCCCGAGATCCAGACATTTCTGGCAAAACTGAGCATCCGGAGACTCTTTTTTCTCACTATCAAACCAGGGGTATGTCATTTTGGTGAAAATTTCTACGTTAAAAAGTGTGAACGGAAAAGCGGTAAGGTCTACCGGAACTACTCCATCTCCGTCCACTTCTTCTAAAGCCCCCCTTCCTTTTTTCTCACATTCCTGGAGCGTCATAGACGCATCCTTTTTTCGGAACGCACAACGGGAATACGGAAAACCACGAACGAACATCACGGCACTGATAAAGTCTTTCTCCGCATCCAAAAGTCTTTTGACATCTCCTGAACGGATACCCCAAATATCATCATCAAGCCGGAGAATATGGGTATATTTATTTGTCAATGCAGTCTGGATGATTTTGTTCTCGGCTTTATGAATCGTGTTTCGATACGGAAACATGAACCCGTAATCAATATCGAGCCGTCGAAGATCTTGGATGATCGTAAATAGCGATAACAGCCATTTCCCCGGATTTGGATCAAGTCCGAAAGTCGGACACGCGATCAAGATTTTTGTCCGCCCGTGTGGGATTATTTTAGTGAGTTCTTCCACCATATCATTGATCAAAACTGGATCCAGAGTTTTATGGCTATTTCGGGTGGTGCAATAAGCCCGAGCAAGCGCATGTCCCAATTTTACTTTATTCACCTTCTCCCCCTTCCTCTCTGGTTTTAGCTTCATATTTCAGTCCGGCGATTTTGTAGAATTTTTCGTAAACATCTTCACTCAGATGTTTCATTTTTTCTTCGACGCGATAACCCCGGTCCAGGATGTTCTTATTTTGAACCCGGATCTTGTTTGTATTCCGAATCATAATCGAGCGCCGACCCACTTCGGCAAGCGAAATAGATCCTTCCGCAGCATTACGAACCGAATGCTCAAGATCCCATATTGAAAGATTTGTTTGGGCGATCCTGATGATTGCCAGTAGGAATTCCCCGTCAACCCCAATCTTTTTGCACCAATCGAGCATTTGTTTGAGTTCTTCCTCGGCTCCTGGGAGTCCACAGAGCGCTTTTTTTGAAACGATGGTGAAAAGATCGATGAATTCGCCGAACGTATAGGTGAATGGCTTACGTTTTTTAATCATGGCATCTCCGGGAAATTAATCCCTGCCATTTTAAGATAAGCGTTGAATTCTTTCGGAAGCGCTGCGGGTTTCTCTTTCAAAACTGCTTCGAGTAAGATCAGGTAATTGATTAAGTCACCGATCTTTTCATCGACCATGGCCTCTGTTGGTTTCAATCTCCCTTCGACGAGATCGACCACGGATACCAGATGTTTTGCCGCCATCCCCCAAAGCGCTTTGGCTTTTGTTTCTCCCTTTATCCTAGCCGCCACAGAAAAATTATGGAGGCGATCATCCCCAAAACTATATTCCCGCGCTTTGTTTCCGAGGACGCTTTCGATTTTGGATAGACGCTTATCAAGAATAATCTGGAAGTCTGATGTTTTCATTTTATCCCCCTCACAAAAAGTTAATGTGTTCCGGTCGATTTACAAAATTGTGAATGAACTCGTTTGTCGATTGGTGACGGCAATGCCCGGCGCAATCGTTATGAACGTCAAACTTCTTCTGCATATATTCAATCACGGACCAATAATGTTCTGAAGCCAAAATCTCTCCGATGGATTGTTTCGTGATATCCCCATAACAATATCGTTCGTCACCAAAAAGATATCCGCAAGGGTAGCACTTACCGTCCCCGGACATCTGAAAAAGAAGAGGTACGTCTAAGCAATGATCATAAGGTCGCCGGTAGCGGGTGGCAATTGCTGCAAATTTCACGATGATTTTTGTTTTGTCCGTTGACATTGCTTCTGCGTCTTTGAGCGTATGTACCACTCCGGCCTGGTCGAACCATTCCGCTTGAGGAACGACCATTTTGGAATTTTTTGGGTCTGAACACTGTTTGACCACAAAATAATCCACCCCGGCATCGATCGCAAATTTTGCTTCCCGGATAACATAATCCAGGGCGTGTTGAGTGAGGACCATTTGAAGTCCAATAGTGCATTTCGCGCCCAACCTTTCCCGAAGCCAAATGGCTTTCAAAATGTTCTCCATCACTTTCGGCCATACCGCAGCACCATGGACAATGGGGTAGCCTTCATCCACTGCGGACAAATTGAAACGAAGCCAGGTAAGCCGGGGAAGAATCTCCTCCAACATTGGATCCGGCATCCGTACTCCATTTGTCGCAATTGCCATATCAAGCCCATGATCCGCTCCGACCTTAATCGCGTCAGTCATTGCGGGATTGAGAGTAGGCTCCCCGTCCCCTACAATTGCGATCGCCTTAACTCCCACTTTTGGCGCGTCTTCAAAAAGCCGCAAAAGAGGCTGGGCAGGGATTATGGCCCCATTCATACCTTGGTGAATACCGTAACAGAACTCACAACGCAGATTGCACGCTTTGGTTATGCCTGCGTCAATGAGGATAGGACTTATCCTCTTCCCACGTATAAAATGTTTATGAACCCTATCCATGTGATGAATGAGCTTATTGCTATCTAGACACCACTTATCTTTTCGTTCCATGTTTTAACTCCTGTAATTTTAAACGGTACGCTTCTCTTATAGCTAAAGCACGAAGGGGTGTGGACTGTCCTTCCCGCCGAGTTTCTAAAATATGTTCGCGGAAAGCGATTGCTACTTGAGCTTCATCTTTCTTGACCAACAGAAAGGGCAGTATACAGCGCAGAAAACCTTCCGCTTCCATTGAACACAACACCCATGTGTACATATGGCTAAAATTATTAATTTTCAAGGATCCGCCAAAAGTCTTGTGCATCAAGGAAACGGCTTTATTACTCGACATCCCGACACGGACTTGGAGAGTGTACGCTGTCCCTTGTCGGTTTATCAAAATGCACCCTTCACCATCAATTAGCCCTGCCGCATATCCGACTAAAGCGAAGTCTTTCTGCTCGGTATATCGGGCCATTATTTTCTGGTGCTGTTCTAGTCTGCGCTTTCGCCTGGCTTCGATTCTCGGCTTATTGTATTTGGAACTCCACATGTGAGTAAATCTCCTTTGCTTCTAGTATAGCTTACGACAATACCTTGTCAAACCTTTTCTATTCTTACGCTGCAATGCCCACTTTCTTGCAGCCGGTTGGTTTTGAGTTTAATATCGCAAGGGTTACAAAGCCCATAATGCGAACACATCACATAGTCGTTCAAACAAAGCGCACTGGAATCATCTCCTCGGTAAAGGAAATGGTGACAAGGGTATTGTTCCCCGTTCGGCGCGAACAACATCTCACTCGGGTAGCATCGGACCATTATCTTTTTCAACCCCGTGATCGCATCCGGATATTTGTACGTCCCATGTTTTTCATCAAGATATTCTTTCTCTCGATAATCCAGACCAAATTCTCGGCACTGCCAGGCCACTTTTGCATTTCGCTTCTTCATATCCGGATGGCCTAATCCCCAAATACCCACAGAGTATCCCCGGTTTTGAAGAATATGAGCTTTGGTTGTCAAACAAAATTCATCAGTATTTTTATGGAATGAAAAACGAATCGAAGCATATGGCGCTTTGCGTTTGAACATTTCTGGGGTGGTGTTAGCCAGAAATTCATCGAGATCGAAAGCACCGTTTGTCAAAAGATCAATTCGGTGGCCTTTCTGGTGCAAGCGCATAACCAGATCATAGAAGCCAACATATTCCGTTGGCTCTCCCCCTTGAAGAGTGATGGGAAGATCCTCGCGGGTTTGAACACCTTTTAATACTTCCATCCATTCACTCGGGGCCAATTCCTGCCGCGCTTTTAAACCGCCAAAGCGATTGATGCAATACTCACAGCCCAAACGACATTTGAACGTAAGAAAAACGCCGATATAATTTAACATACCAGATACCCCCCTGCCGGAGATTCGATCCATTCTTTGAATTGATCACCGTTATATACCGGCATTCCGATCAGATTCATTAATTTTACGTCGTGATCTTTGCACCAATGGCATTCGTCAAGAAATTTAAAATAATCCCCTGACCCATTCCCGATCAATTTCACATTTTGATTTCTGAGAACGATATCGATTCGAATTTGTTCCAAAGATCGATACACCAGGAACGCCGCGATTGAATATATCACCGGGATCAAACCGACCTGGGCCATCCCTGAAGCAATCCCAACGGTCGCCTGCTCCATGATCCCAAAATTAAAAACTCTGGGGGGAAACAGCTTTTTCATTTCCTCCGTTTTTCCAAACCCCGAATCATTGATAAGAAGATAATGCCGTGCGTCGTTTTTAAAATACGGGACGAGTTCTGTCAAGACATTATCGCGTGTTACCATAGTGTCCACTCCCTGCTTTGTTGTGTTTGTTAACAAAATGAACGCTCGTATAAACGCCCATTCTATCCAGATATTTTTGCTCCAAGCGAAGACACTCTTCTCTTTTACAGAGTTTTAAAATTCTGAAAAACATAACCGTTCGCTGCATATCAAATACTTTTTGCAGATCCCGATTGGTGTGAATTCCATAAATAAGTTCTCGAAGATGGCTTAAATACCGTTTACGCAAGTTACCAGTTGAACCCACATATCTGTCTCGACTGCTACGTGTTTCAATACAGTAAACGCCTGGAAGTTGTGGAACCCAATCTAGAACACTAAGCGCAAAAACGTGCCTCATCACGATCGCCTTTCCTCTTCCGTCGGAATCCGGTAATGGAACTTCGGATCATTCTCCAGAGCCGGGAATCCCTTTCCTTTAATTGTTTTGGCAATGATGATCTGAGGCGTTGATAAAAGAGCGAGTAAAACCTCTTCATGGTCATGCCCATTGATGATCCAGGGTTCGAATCCCCACCCTTGAAAACGGTTGTGTAAATCATGCTGCAACACCTGGCGCACCGGCTCAATGGCTTGGAGGCCGTTATCATCGACAATGACCGTTAAATTGGTTAGCCGATGATGCGCGATAAAAGAAAGCGCTTCCCAATTCGAGCCTTCCTGAAGTTCCCCATCCCCGACAATGACATAGACGTGTCCGGAATCCCCTTTCAATTTTTTCCCAAATGCAATTCCGGCGGCGATAGGGAGGCCATGCCCGAGTGAACCGAGTCCTTCATAAGTTCCGCAAAGATCAAACGCCTCCCATTTCTCAGAACTTATTCGTCCTTGATCCGCTTCGATTGCATAAAGGCCGTAACATCCATGCGCTTTTGAGAGGATAACGACATCATTCTGAAACCAGGAGTCGTATTTCAAAACCGCCAGGATATCCAGGCATGAAAGAGATGGGGCGATATGCCCTTTCTTATTTTTACACGCCACACGCATTAAATCTTCTCGGAGGAATTTCACTTTGTTCTTCATTTGCGTATCCATTCTTTTCCGTTGATCTTTTCCCACTCTTGTTTTGAAAGGCCGTGGCGCAATCCTCTCTGCCGTCTTTTGACTTTTCTCCCCCGAAGTAGGGCAGGGGTTTTTTTCTTTTTGAACCACGTCCAGAATTTTAGGTTCATTTTTCCTTCTCCTCCGACTTTTTTGCTTCCGCAAATTTTACAGAAAGGTTGACCCCACTCCCACTAATTTCCAACGTCCCGCTGTGTTTAAACATATCCCCCGGTAGGATAATCGGGTATTCGTTTTTGATTGTCTGATGTGGCATTTGAAAATGCTCCCATGCGGCATGAATAAAAAGTCCCGCAGAGATCACGATCCCAATTGCCAAAATCACCGTGTTCACGATGAAAAACGTCTGAGCAATACCCGCCCAAAGTTCATTCATTTTCATGTTCCTCCCTCCTATACCATTCTCATTAAGAGATCCAATTGATCTCGAACTGGTTTTTCGTAGTACGAATAGAACACTCCGTTTTCTCGTCGCAAATGCCGCTCCCACCCGAGTTCAACAAGAGCTTGAGCCACACGGGATTGATCGGAGCGGGTAATCGATTTCGCTGGTACCCCAATATATTCAAGAATTTGATCCGTTGTGACTTCAATTGAATCACTATTTTCTCGTACCCATCGATTGACATTTACACGCATGGGATCTTCCGGCATTCGGGCTTGCGCCTCCATTGTCTGAATCTCTTCTGCCTCTCCGGTAAGATAAAGCGGTTCCTTATCATAAACTGCCCTGGCCTCTGCCCAAAGTTGATCGCAATGGTTTTCCAATCCCCGGAGATCCACCGGTCCGTTAAATCGCACCATCCAATACCGCCGATTTCCTGTCACATCTTTTAAATACCCGACCTGTTCCGGGTTCACGGTTCCGATAAAAATCGATTGCCTGGGAAAATCCTTTGCGTGTCTCTCGTATGCCAGACGCACGGTATCTTTCTCCCGAGTGATAAAAGACTTCAAAGCATTTGCGTCTGCCCATTTTAAAGCGGTCATTTCTGAGAGTTCAATCACCCATTTATTCAGCATCATAGCGACTGAATCTTTGCAATGGGGGTCCAGGTTCATATCCCCGGCCCAATTACGCCCCAGGATTCGGCAAGCGGTACTTTTCCCAATCCCCTGAGAACCTTCAAGAATGAGAACATGATCCCATTTGCATCCGGGTTCCATCACCCGTTTCACCGCAGCGCATAAAGTTTTTCGCCCGATCGCCCGAGTGTATTTGGTATCGATTGCCCGTCCGTAATCCATAAGCCAGGTGTCAATGCGCGGCTTCCCGTCCCATTTCAGGGCGTTTAAATAGTTTCGGATGGGGTGGTAATGCCGTTTGTGCGCTATCACGATAACGGCTTCTAAAACCGTCTGTTGGGAAAATTCAACTCGCACGGTCCGGGTGAAAAAGTATTTCAATAGGATAACATCTTCATCGGACAGGTTCGGCCCTTTGGTCCCGCGCTCTTTATACCAGGGAGCTGACGAATTAATTTCTACCATCCCTGAAAAAGCATTGTATCGAAAAGCGTCTTGAACTTGTGGCAGCGTGGCTAAATAATTCACGCAGTTATTGAGGGTTTTTTGTGGTGTGTCCGATTTTGGTTTGTAATCGAATCCCAATTTTCCGAAATCAATCTTCTCTCCCATCTCAATTGATTTAAAAATAGCGCCGACATTCAAATGCCCGGCTTTTTCTTTCGCGTATTTATATGCGCTTCGAACGACGTGTTCGATTTCGGCCCGTTCTACCGGCGGGATAAGTTTGATGTCGTTATAGTCGGATTCGATCACTTCCTGCGTCTTGTTCATGGACAAACCAAAGTCCCGGCCCCGGCAAGCCACGATATAAAGAGAATTTGTTTGCCCTTCACCTTTCGGGATTATCGGCATCCCGGCGAGTAATTCTTTGAACCGTTCGATATTGAGAGGATCATCATCGATGAATCCGGGTTCCGGCTCCGCACCTTGTTTTTCAATCTTTGGCCGAATAATGATATCGAGAATTGAAGAGGGACAGGTTAATAATTTTTCAGGACCGCCAAAAAGAATATCGTAACGCTTAAAAGTTTCTGGGTGGATTGATTCAGGCCCCACAACATAAAACGGCCCGTATCGAAATTCAATTCCTGGATATTTTGGGTGATACAATCCGATCTGGGAGCCGGGGGGAACGTCTAAATAAATATGGAAGCCGCCGGTCCCAGTCTTGACCAAAAAAGTTTTTGTTTCCCATCCGACCGGCAACCCTGAATCTTCCGTGAGTTTTTTGAAAGATTCTTTTCCCGGTGCGTCTTTCTTGACATCCACATCGATTACGAGGCGAGATTCACAATGAACGCCGTAATTACCCAGGATATCCGCCCGGCAAAGCTCCGGATCTTTCGGGATCTTTCGCCAATCGGTTCCTTTTGGGAGTTCCGGCTTTTTACCGTTGAGCGGAAAAATCCGATACCCCGCCTTGGCAAATCTCGAAACGATATCCATTTTCAGATATCGAATTCAGTTGGGAGTACGAGTTGTTTTTGGATTTCCGCGCCCATGATGAAATATCTGGCGCCGGTCTTTCCTGCTTTGATTTGATTTCGGCGAATGCGATTTAAAACGCCGTTGTGCGTCATTCCCAAAAGTTTCGCTGTTTCGAACACGGAGAATACCGCATTCGGATCGAGCGTTTTAATTCCTTCCAAGTCAGGGGCTTTCATTTTTTTCTCCTTAGTCTCTGTGATATAAAATTCGTTCGCCGCCACCCGTGGCATAGCGATAGATTGCTATAAGCAGAACTTCATCGTGCGGTGTTAAAATTGCGGGTTGCATAGCTTCCAAACGCTCAATAAGTAGAGAATTCCGTTTACACCGGAGGCGTTTAATTTCATCGATGAGCGCTTTAGCGTTTTGCCATTTTAGCATTGTAGCTTTATCCTAATTTTGAATGACGCAATATTATTCCCATTCTCAAATTAATTCAACAAAAAATTTCATTATTTTTTAAATACCTTCATCTGGTGTGTCATAATGATACACTCTACCATTACCGGTGGTTTTTTCGGGCGTAAATGCTTTTGACATTTCGCTTCCAGTTGATATTTCCGCGCAAATCTACAGACGGTGGGCAATACCGATCGGCGAGAAATTCTATAAATTCTCCCGGCCTTCCTGCTTTATCCCAGCGGATTAAATTATTCCGGACCGTGTTGGAGCAAATTTTTTTGCATTCGTCGTACCCATTGCACGGTACAGACAGAATACCAAAAGGTTTTTTTGCTTTCGCTCCACCTTCGGCGATATAGATACTCTCAACAAGTGCCGGGATATTTATTTCCTCCGTTGTCGCCGCTTGAATTTCCGGGGTAAATACCACGGCGAATATTAGCAAGAACGCAAAAATGAATCGCATACAATTGTCCTTTCGTTTTTCTAGTGAAGGTCGAACGCTCTCCCGGCCAATACCGGGAGAGCCATTCGACCAAAGCGGTTTTTGTGCGCGGTGTAAAATAATCGTTCATTTTTTCAAACGTGCTTTTCTTATGAGATTTTTCCACTTTTTAAGAATCTCATCTCGATAATTTCTGCTCTCCGGATCAAGATCAAATTCCCGCTCTATCACGAATTCAAGCGCTTTAATAATTTCATCTTGAAGAGTTACTTTAGTCTTATCGGGTTTCATTATTTTAACCTCCCTAATTTTTTGACGTTAAATGGCTTCCTCGATATACTCGTCGATCGCTTCATTAATTAGCCGGTCCAGTTCCGCCGGTGGGATCGCACCATTAACGCGCCGGGTTACGTATTCTGAACTAAACCGAAATTCACGTTCATTAATCCGGATCACGGTGTCAAGTGTACCGTCATCGATCAATGACGCTTCGTAATGCTTACCATCAACTAGATATCGCATGGGGTTTTTCCTCTCTTTAGTTTTTGAACAGCAATTTACAATTCAATTGTGATAAACGTACCATCGAAAAATCGAATATATAGTCGCTTGTTATCCCCTAATTCAAACTTTGATGCTCTACTCCATTTAATTGGACGTGACAATTGCGGAATCGTAGACGCTTCGATTATCTCTCTACCGGCGGCCAATACTTGAGCATGGTTCCTGCTTATCTCTTGTGTTGAATATCCCATTTCGTCATCCTCCGTTTTTTTTGTTAGTCTCATCAGATAGCGCTTTACGCTATGACGCTGCTTTACTCAGCAGCGTTTCGACTTTATCCCCGCGCCATTAATAGCCGGATAATTTGCTTTAGTTCATCCGGCTCAAGGTTTAAGAATTTTGTTTTGTTCCCTTTGCCGTCGAATATCTGAATGCTTGGCTTATATTCGCACGGTGAGAGATTCAGCATTTCAAGTTCTCGCGTTCTATAATTGAGAGTCATTTCATCCATTGAATTTTTTCCTCCCTTTGGTTTGTCCGGCCTTAGTTTTGGCTTGCCGCTGTAATGACGCGTTCCGCTTCTTCACGTTCTATTCTATGGCAGCCGATTAAAAGATGATCCGCTGCAATCTCGCGCACGGTATACCCGGAAATTGTTGCGCCATTCTCAAGCGTTCCCGCTTGCCAAAGGCCCAACATTACCACGGCAGCGTGGAAATCGACTTTCGCGCCGTGTGAAGTCTCGACGATCCGGGCCATTTTTTCCGAATCATACACCACGCGCAATCGAACCGGGAGACTTTGAAAGCCGTGATAATACGGCCCATCATTTGTGGCCCATTTTTCAAGGTTCGGGATTTGTTGCTTTGCGCGTTCCGCCGCTTCCGTTTCTCGCCGTTTTTCTGCCGCTTCCATCCGGACTTGTGCTGCTATCCCTTTTTTTGTGAGTGTTTCAATTTCCGCCGATGTGAAGGGACAAGCGGCTATCTTTGCCGCTTTGCGCCGCAATTCTAGTGGGATTTGCTTTGCAAATATGCGGCAGTATTTGCCCAAAGAATCCGCCGCAATATTTGCGTGTTTTGCGTAGGCGTTTGAGTGTATCGAGGCCCGGAACGCGCGGCCTTTTAAGTCAATAAATTGACGCTCAAGATACTTAGCGTTTTTGGCGTGGTTGATATCAGCGTCCCCAAGTCCGGACCACACTTCCGGAACCGTGAAAAGAATTTTAGCATCTGATATCGCGTTCCGAACGCAGTTCTTGTGGTGAGCTGTGGTAGATGAACACTCTTGAGCTGTGAAAAGTATCGTCCCATTGTTGAGAATATTTGCTATCGGAAAATGCTTCCCATAGCTGAATATTGTTCGGCCCTCAAAAAACATTGAATTCGCTTTTCCATCGTTTTGTAATTGCCGTATCCAAATGTGCGGTAGTTCTACATTCGTGAAATGTGTTCGCATTGTTTTACCCCCCATTTTAGTTTTTTGTTTTGTTGGTGTTGTTTGATCCATGCTATATTACCGGCTTCGAAAATATTATACTTGATTGATTTTTTAGTGTCAAGGTCGTTTAGTGAATTAATTGAAATAGTTTAACAGGTCTGAGTGTTAATTCTATTATCTCTAATACTCCTGAAAATAGAAGAAGAAGTGTGTCAAAATGACACATGTGTGCGCGCGTGAGCGCGCGCGTATATATAGTGTTTATAAAAATGGTTGAAACGCTCCTATCTACTCAACTATTTCAACATCACGCCACAAATCAAACACACAAAGACAACAAACCCCACAAATCAACACTCATAAGACACATAACACACACAAAGCGCAAGAGCCGCAATTCTAACACGCTCATTATTCACATAACACAAAGTAATCAATCACATTATGCACACATTTAAAAATAATCAATCGCCCATGCCTATGATCCCATTCAATCCAATTCCATATTTGTTTTACCCACCCCTGGGGGTTTCGGATGACCCTATGGGCATCCATCAGGGATTGTGATCTTGATGGGGATGGTACCCACCCACACCCACATTTTTTCCAAAATTTGACCTCTAATTTTTCAACTTATTCATACACGCATTTTTTCTAAAATTTGACTTCTAAATTTTCAAATAACTCACACTCACATTTTTAAGAATATAATTTCTCTTGACAACTAATTCTTGTAATTCTATCCTACGCACAATTTAAAAATAACAGTTCCAAATAAAAAGGAGAATATCATGGAGAAAGTTAAGGAAAAAATCAAAGGGGTGAAAGGGATCAAAATCTTCGTGCATGGTCGGTATTACTACAAAACAGAAACGGCCAAAGGAACCAAACCTTACGAGATGGTGGTGCGTGCGGCCTCTCTGGAAATGTTTCGGGAGTCTTCACAGAAATATCTCGGGACCGACGACAACGGCCAACCAAAATTCAGGACGAACTCATACCTGAATATCCGTGGTCAACTCAAGAAACGGCTTTTGCCGATTCTGCTTCAGCGAAAATTCCCGGATTTTGCGCGAGTGCGTTTCGTGGTGATCGACGAGATCGTGTCGGAAACGGGCGAAAAACTCGATCTCCCAATCAATCTCCGCTCAAGGACGCAATTGACTGCAATGGTCAATGACGAGAACATCCCGATCGATCCGGCGGAATACCTGGAAATCGACGACCTTCGCACCGATATTCTCGAATACATCCAGGAACCTGAAACTTTCCTGAAAAACAAACCCAGTCGGGACCGGCGGCGGCAGGAAGAACGCCAATTCATCGAGATGAACGATCTCGGCGACGAAACCCTTCCTCCGATCCACGACACGATCGAACGCCCGAGAATGCCCACGATTCCGGAAACCCTGGCGCGGGTCGGTGATGGTGCAAGGGTACCGATGGGTGGTGTGTTAGATGCCGATTGATGTTCTGCCACCGGATATAATTTATCCGCCGGGTGAGAATGTCGCGGTATTGAAATCAGGGGAACGGTTGCCGGTGGGCCCACGACAACTGGCTCCGTCCGAGATTGTCGCCCAAATCAAAGATGCGGTGTCTTTGCCGTACATGGGCAAGGAATCCGACAAAATCGGAATGACTCTGATTGAGGCCGCGATCTATTCCGCCGCCAAAAAAGCCGCTGATGGCGATCTTGACGCACTCGAAAAACTTTTAAACCGTTTGATGGGAAAACCGATGCAAACAGTTGTTCAGGCTTCTGGAACCTTGAGGGAGTTCTTGGATGGACTTGCACGCTCTGACTCCGGCGCAAGCGGCGATATTGATCCGCTTGCGGAATAATCTCGAATACTACGCCCGAAATTGTTTGAAGATTGTTGACAAACAAGGCGTCGTCCTCCCTTTGATTTTTAATCGGGCGCAACAGTACATCCATTTTCGTCTTGAAAAACAACGGGTCGAGACAGGAATGGTCCGGGCGGTGATTTTGAAAGGCCGACAGCAAGGATGCACGACGTATTTGCAAGCCCGGTATTTTCACCGGACGAATTTTAATTCGAACTTGTCCGCCTATGTACTCGCCCACCAGGTTGAATCCACGATTAAAATCTTCGGAATGACTCAAACGTTCCGGCGGAATCTTCCGCAGGATTTACAAATCCCACTGGAGAAAGATACCGAACGCGCTATGACGATGGAGAACGGATCGGGGTACAGTGTCGGTACTGCCGGATCCGCACAGATCGGACGGGGAATGACAGTGCAACTTTTCCACGGATCAGAAGTGGCGTTTTATGAAAATGCCGATCAACTGTCCACGGGATTGATGCAGACGGTCGCGGATGTCGCGGGAACAGAATTGATTTTTGAATCAACGGCCAATGGACCGGGGAACTTTTTCTACGATCTCGTCAATGGCGCGATCGGCGGGAAGAATGGGTTCATCCTGATTTTTATTCCGTGGTACTGGCAAGAAGAATACACCGATCCGGTTCCACTCTCCGAGAAGGATCTCGACGACAAAGAGCAGAAATATTATGCGGCGCACAAGAACGATGGCCTCACACTTTTTCATCTGGCCTGGCGGCGGAGAAAAATTGCGTCATTCGGCGGGGAAGAGTGGAAATTTATTCAGGAATATCCGTTCAACCCGGAAGAAGCATTTGTGAAAGCAGAGGGGAGATTTTTTGATCTCCCCCGAGTGTACGCCGCTCGGGGTCGGAAAGTCTCGAAAGATCCGTTTTCACCGCTCATCATCGGGATTGACCAGGGACGCACGGGGGATTCGACGGAGATTTGTCGGAGGACGGGGAGAATTATCCACCCTTTTGAATCGATTCCGGGGGATGATGGAGTGGAAAGAGATATGCGATTGGCCGGACGAGTGGCGCGGATCATCGAAATTGAAAAACCGGATTTGGTGGTGTTCGATGTCACGAACGAACACGGAGCCATGGACCGGCTTCATGAACTCGGGTATTCCCGGCGATTGGTGAAGGGAGTGCATTTTGGGGAAAAGGCGGTGGATCCGACACGGCATCGGAATATGCGGGTGCAGATGCACTTTGATTTTCGCACGTGGTTTGAGGATCCGGATGTTTCGATCCCGGACGACCAAATGTTTGTGACAGAAATTGGATCGATACCGAAAGAAAAAGAAACGAGCAACAATGTCGCGTATCTGGTGTCGAAGGACGATATCAAAAAAGATTTGCGGTGGTCACCGAATAAACTGGACGCTGCGATTTTGACGTTTGCTTTTCCGGTCCGGCGACGGGTGAAGGCGGAAGGGAGTTTGGCATCAACAAACTCGGTGAAGAGTGAATATAAATCCCGGTTACGGAGCTTCAAAAAAACATGATACTTCAAGAATGGGATATCACGCTCACGTTGACAGAAGATAGGGAATATCTTTCAGAATTAATTCGTAAAAATAAATACAGCCTTTTGAACGATCGAGGGATTCAGAAATTACTTGAGTACGTGCGATACGTTTGGGTGGGAACGACAGGTGGGATACCGGGTGGGGTTCTATTTTTTTGCTATTACCCGAGTGTAAACCGATGGACGTTTGATGCCTACAAAGAGGACGAATTATTAAAAAGTATTGACAATAAGGGAAATTTCAGTTATAGAGCAGGTAAGTTAGTGCTTGATTGGTTCTTTCAACAAAAATTTTCGGAGACAATTTTTACGATGCACGACGTTACAAACCGGGGAGCGACGATAGTGTGTAAGAGATTGGGGTTTAGGCCAGTCGAATGTTCCGACGGTTTTATCACGTTAGAACGGAGAGCATAACATGGGGGAAACACCAGTATGGAAATGGATTGTGGCCGGGGCAAATCCACTTGCTGCGATTCCGGGGATTTCTCCGTATTACGATTCAGGCGAATCTGACGAAGGTTCGGGAGAATCCAGTGATCCGAATGGTTTGTCACCTTCAACACCGGATGTCGGGAATGTTTCGGATGTCGGAAGTCTTGAACAACAGGCCGCGCAAAGACGTTTGGCAAGGATGTCAAAGTATTTTACTACTCCTACAGGGGTTTTAGATACCCCGACCGGTTCTTCCGGAGTTTTTTGATGGCCGTCCATCCCGATCTTATCAAAAAAGAATTTGCCGCAGTTAAGTCTCGCCGTACCCCGTGGGAAAATGTTTGGGAATTAATCGCCCGGTATATTTTTCAACGAAAACAGGGTTTTACCACGATTTCTACGCCGGGGGATTTTTACACCCATGAAGACGTTTTGGATAACACCGCCGGGCAAGCACATCAAACCATGGTGTCTTCGTTGGACGGAGCGCTTTGGAAAAATGGTGGGCGAACTTTTCGGATAAAAAAACCTCGACAAGCGCGAGACACAAAAGAGATTCGAGAATTTTACGCAGAGATTAATGCTCGGGTTCAGGGGCAGATGGAGCATGAGAATTCCGGATGGGGAACGGCCCGGCAGGAAGCACTCGCAGAAGGATCGGCATTTGGAACAGACGCGATCGGAATTTTTAAAGCCAAAAAAGGTTCACAGCATAAAATCGAGTATCGGAGTCTCCCGCTAAAAAACCTTTACGTCGTTGAAGATGCTCGGGGTCGAGTGGTAAAAGAATTTTACGAATTCGAGTACGATGCCTTTCAACTGGTAGCGGAATACGGGGCAGAGGCGAAAACGGATAAAGTTAACGCCGCCATTGAAGCAAATAACCGAGACACAAAATTCAAAGTGATTTGGCTTGTCCGGCCCAATGAAAGTCCGGATACGATCAAACAGTCGTATGAGTCGATCCATATTCTTTCTGACGACAACAAAATTCTTCGCCATGGTGGGTTTAATGGGAACAGTATCGTGGTTTCAAGATTTTATAAAAACGAGGGAGAAGAATACGGACGGTCGCCAGGGTATAACGCGCTTTCTCCGACGATTGAGTTAAACGGGGTAGTTGAGATCATCACGCAGGGCGGGGAACTTACGGCTCTACCGTCTTGGTATGTTTTAGACGACGGGACATTTGGGAATGGGACGATTGATCGATCACCTGGGGGCGTGATCCCGATCGACGTAACCTCTTCCCGAATTACAGGGATGGCTCCGATTGGTCAGATTGGAGCCGTAGGTTCTCTTGCGCCTCTTCTGAAACTTGTCGAATGGTTGACTTTTGAAATCAAGGCACATTTTTTGAATGACAAATTGACGGATTTGAATAACACCACTCGAATGACTTTGGGTGAAGCGCAAATCCGGAATGAACTTCGGGCGGATAATACAGGGGCGATTTTTTCACGACAATTGGAGGAAAAATTTACTCCGGTCATTCGGAGAACGATTGCGATTTTGGAAGAAGAGGGGGATCTTGGGATCGAGCCTGGATCAGATCTATATAAGCAGGGTGTTGCTTCAGGGAAAATGATTTTAGAGATCCCGTCTGAACTTCTTGATCTTCGAAAACAAGGAGTTGAGATTTACCCGATTGAATATATTTCTCCGGCGGCGAGGATTTTACGTTCCGAAGAAGTACGCGGATTAATTTCTCTCTGGCAATTTGCAACGACGTTTTCTGCGGCGGCTCCGGAATTGATGTTATGGATCAACAAGAGAAAGACTATGCCGATGGTTCGGGATCTTTACGGTGCGCCGGAAGATTCGATCATATCGGAAGAAGAATTTGAATTGGCTTATGATGAATGGAAAAAATCCCAGGCAGAGCAACAACAAATTCAAGCAGCGGCAATTGCGGCGGAAATTGCTGCTAAGACGGCATCCGCAAATCAACAAAATGCCCAAGCAGCCGCCACAAAAGGCGGGATGAACGGGCTAGTAAATGGAGGCGGCGCAGGAATGGCCGATATGATTGCATGAACGAAGTCAACCTCGAAGAAGCGGCAAAATCCGCGAAAGCAAAAGAAGATGCAAGGGTGGAGGTAAAACGGATTCTTGAGGAAGCACGAATCGCAATCAACAGCGCGAAAGAAAACAAAAGTGTGGAGATTCTTTTGCGGTATTTGATGCGACTCAGTGGTTTCTATCAGAAGCCGATCGTTGTTGGGGTCGATGGTGATGTGAAAGTGAATGCCACACTTTTTAATTCAGGACGGGAAGCGTTGTATCATGACTTGAGAACCTTAATGTCCGCAGAGACAAAAAACCTCGTTGAAAGGAGTGAATAACATGTTAAGAATTTTCTCATTTTTAATGCCTAAAATTTTTTATTCATTTGCTGAGGGAGATGGCGGGGCCGGTGCGGGGGCCGGTGCGGGGGCCGGTGCGGGGGCCGGTGCGGGGGCCGGTGCGTTGACGATTACTGCTGAATCGATCGGAGCTTTGCAAGGGGACGGTTTTCGTTCTCTTTTTCCAAAAGAGATTCAGGCGAAGCCGTATATGAAAGATGTGAATACCTTCGGAGATTTTGTGAAGAAATTTGATGGGGCGCAAAGTCTCTTGGGCCAACGGGCGGTTCCGGATGCGAATGCAACTCCGGAACAGTGGAAAGAATTTCACGCAAAGACCGCACCGAAAACGGCGGATGAGTATAAATTTTCTGGGAGTGTTGATGGGCTAGATCCGGAATTTGTGAAGAAAGCGGGAGAAGCAAAATGGCTTCGTCCTCTTCTTCATGCGGCCCAAGTAAGTCCACATCAAGCGAATATTCTTTTTCCGGGATTTTTGAAAGTTGTGAAGGAAGCGGAAATCGCAGATCAAAAAGCGCGGGATGCTTCGTTCGTTAAGTTATCGTCCGAACTTTTCAAGGATCAAAAAGAAGCGATCGTTTCCAACGCAAAGAAATTTCTGGCTTCGCATTTGCCGGATAACATTAAACCGTTACTGGACGGTTTGGACGATAAACAGTTGACTACCCTCATTGCGGTTACGGATGGTTTGGCGAAAAAATTCACGGGCGAAGATCCGTTCCGTGGTGGTGGTGCGGGGGCGGCGGCCGGAGGTGGAAATACCCGAGAACAATTGATCGCGCAAATGCAGGAGATTCAGAAGGATCCATGTTATTCTGATCCGTTCAAAGATCGTCCGAAACATGCAGAACTTCTTCAAAAAATGGAAGTAATCAGAGGAAAGTTAAAAGTATTACAAAGTGGAACTTGACAGGTTTGAGTAACCGTGGTATTTATATCGTTAAGAAGTACAGAGTAAATTTTCCAGTGACATTTAAGTAATCGTCCGGGTTTCCGGGGATCGACGAACGAATAGCTGGGTCAACCAAAAAAGGAGGGAGCCAATATGTCGTGGGATACGGTACAAATTACCGAATTCAATGCGGCTCTTGATGTTCAAGAGCAGCAAATGACTTCCCGCCTATTGCCTTATGCCGTTCGTAAACCCATCAATGGTGACGATTTCGCCTACGATGGGCTTACGGAAGTTCAGGCGTATCATGCGAATGGCCGGAACCCGGATATTCAGCCCTTGGAGGCTTCGTTTACCCGTCGAAAAATGTCGCGGGATCGGGTGGTTGTGACTTTGTTGGTGGACAACAAAGATGTTCGTGGGATGTTGACGGATCCGCAGAGCCAGTTGGCTGCACTTTGTATCGCGGCAGTCGAACGCGAAACGGATCGGGTGATTTACGATGCGTTGTTTGCAACCGTTTACACAGGTCGCAATTTTGGCACGTCGGTGTCGATGGCGACCGATGGTGTGACGACGGTTGACGCAACCGCCGGGTTCACCTATGAAAAGTTGCTCGAAATTCGCGCCAATTTCATTGACGCAGAAGTGGGCAACCAGGGCCAGGTTCCGATCGCCATCGGGATCTCCGGGGATGAGCATACCGATCTGATGAGCGAAGTCGAACTCACCAGTGGCGATTACACGTCGCAGTATGTGATCCAGAAGGGGATCATCACGCAGGCGCTTGGGATGGATCTCGTCGCTTTTGGTGGCGGGTCCAGTATTACAGATCCGATTTTAGAAATTGACACCTATCGGATTTCGTTTGCGTTGGCTACCAAAGGTGTCGCGCTCGGGATTTCCCTCGATCGGAAAGTCGAAGTTAAAGACTATCCTACGAAGATCGAAACGAGCATTATCAACGTAATCAAGGAACTCGGTGCGGTTCGTACGCAAGGTGTCCGGGTTCAGAAAATCAACCTAACCCCGTAGAAAGGAGCGAAAACCCATGGCTGCTTATAATGATTTTGTGACGCAGAATGCGTCAAGCGTTAAAGCCGACGTTGATGTTTCTGCTCGTTTTTGCGGAGCGCCGGTGAAAAAAGTTGCTTTCAGTTTTGAGAAAGCGGCTGCCGATATCGATGCCTCGATTTGGCGGATTGCTCGCATTTCACCTTTTGCTAAGATCCTTAGCTTTAAGTTGGCTTGCGACAACATCACGTCATTGACGGATCTGGATGTCGGTTTTTACAAACCTCTCGAAGTCGGTGGGACCGAGATCGACAAAGATTGCATCAAAGACGGTCTTGATCCTCATACGGGTCAGACGGCATTGGTCGAACTGTACATCAAGGCGACAGGGATCGATGAAGTCGGGAAAGAAGCATATTTGCTTGCCGGAGTGACAGCGGCGAATGCGAAGAAGTACGGAGCGTTTGACGTGTGTTTGACGGGCAACACTGCGGGTGCCGATACCGGTACCATTGCAGGAGTTCTCGAATATATCGAATAAAAAGAAGCGAGGGATAGATTATGGGATCTCCGGTTTCACCCGTTGAAGTCTGTAATCTATCCCTCGATCTTTTACGGCATAATCAACTTATTTCGAGTATTGAAACCCCCGAAACCGAAGAAGAGGCGTTGGCTTCTCGTTGGTATCAATCTCTCCGTCGGGCGACTCTCCGGATGTTCCCCTGGAATTTTGCTCGGAAGCGTTCAACGCTTTCTCGAATTTCTACGGCTCCTGAATTTGGATATTCTGATGCGTATCAACTTCCCAATGATTACATCAATTATGTTTTTATTGGGGAAGATCCCATCGATAATATTGAGACTGACTTTGTTATTGAAGGCGATCAACTTTTAATTGATAATGATGGAGCGTCTTCTTTAGAATTATGTTATATCTACGATGTTGAAGATGTCGTTATTTTTGATCCTATTTTCCTGATGCTCTTGGTTTCAGAGTTGGCCGTCGTTTTTGGAAATTCCATAACCGGTTTGAATAAGAGTATTGCGGGGATGGAGAGATTGCGCGACCGTTGGGAAGCAAAAGCGAGGGCAAAAAACGGACAAGAGAATCCGCCCCGTGGGAGATATGTTAGTCCACTGCTTACTAAACGGAGGGGTGCGCGAAGATCAGGGTCTTCTGATGGCACGCACTTGTTTTCTTAATGCCCCTCAATTTTTTCCAGAACTCCTTCGCATCCGGGGAATTATCTCCCGAAGTTTGGGCAAGGAACGATCGTCCGTTTTATAAAAACGGTTTAGAAATCTGCCGCAATTTTACGCCGCTATTAACCGGTGGTTGCCGATTCCGTCCAGGTACCGGGTATAGTGTACACACCCGCTTGAATAACGATGCCTTCGGTCTTCCTTTTCGTTTTAATGTTGATCAAGCGTATTCCCTTGAATTTACGGATTACAAACTTCGTATTCACAAAGATGGCGGGGCGTTACTTGAAACAGCGAAAACCATTACCGGTCTTGTTGTTGCTACGGGGGTAATTACAAGCGCGGCGCATGGATTTTCAACAGGGGATGAAGTATTTATTGACGGACTTGTTGGGCCGGATATTTTGAACGATCAATTTTATTTGGTTGTGAAAGTGAATGATAATACGTTCACGTTAAAAGACGTGGACGGGACCGCCATCGATACTACGGAAATGGATGCGTATGTTTCTGGGGGAACCGCTGCGAGGGTTTACGAAATTACCTCTCCGTATACTGCGGCGGAAGCAAAGGTGGTTAAGTATTGTGGGACCGCAGACCTTATGTATCTTTTCCACCCCGATCACGAACCTCGGGTACTTATTCGTTCAGGGGCAACCTCTTGGTCGATTGCTACATACACCAGATATTCCGCGCAGTGGGAGATTACGGGAATTACGAATGCGAATCCCGGAGTAGTTACGACAAAAACAGATCACGGGTTAACCGCCGGGGATCGGGTGTATATCGCGCAAGTGGTCGGAACTTCTGAGGTAAATCACACCGAGTTTTTGGTGGGGACAACGGGTGCAAAAACGTTCGGGTTAAAGACTTTGGCCGGGGCGGATGTGGATACCACCAATTATGGTGCCTGGGTTTCTGGTGGGAAAGTGGCGATTGTCCGGGATCTAGGGTTGGCTATCACTGCGATTACTCAAGCGGCTGCGGGGATAGTGACGATCACCGGACATGGGTATTCGACGGGGGATAAAATTTATATTGATGGCATTGTAGGAATGACGGAACTGAATGCTCAATTTTATTGGGTTAAGAAGATTGACGCGAATACTTTTAGTCTCACTGATGAGATGAGTGTTGATGTCGATACTACGGGGTATACGGCATATACCTCGGGGGGAACGTCACAATATATTCACGGGCTTTTTACTAAGATTGGGGATTTTCCCGGTGCTGGGAGTTTTTACGGCGGTCGAATGGCTATCGGCGGAACGGATAATGACCCCGATACTTTTTGGTTATCCCGTGGTCCGGATTCTGAAACGGGGGAAACGGAGTTTGACGATTTTTCTATCGGTACGGAAGATACGGATGGGTGTATTTATCTTATCCCAGCTCTGAATTTTCAAGCGCATCGAATTTATTGGTTCAGTGGTGTTCCAAATTTTATGATTGTCGGGACATCGAGCGGAATTTATAAAGCTAACGGCGGGTCCGACGGCGCGGCAATTACCCCCACGAATATTGCAGTTACCCCAGTGTCAAGCGTTGGGGTTGCGGATATGATGCCGCTTGTCGTTAATAACCAAACGTATTACATCGAGCAAGGTGGATTAACTTTACGGAGTTTTGGGTACAGTTTATTGGATGATTCATATAAGGCGTACGATAAAAGCGTTGTTTCTGAGGGGATTACCCAGGGTGGAATTGTTCAGTTGGCTTACGCGAAGGGCCGCCCTGAAATTATTTATGCGGTTCGCGCAGACGGTGTTTTGTTGTCCTGTACGATTCTTGAATCAGACGACGTTGCGGGATGGGCGCGAGTGTATTTGGGCGGTGATGGAATCGTGTTAAGTGTGGTGACGGAGCCTAAAAGTTCTGGGTTTGACCGAGTAGGTATGATTGTTGAGCGGACAATTAATAGTGCGACACGACGGTACATCGAGTATTTAACGACCGATCCCGAAGTCCCGGATCCGGCGGAATATTTTTCTGATGTTTATAGTCAAGATGCGGATGAAGAAACTTTTGAGAAAATTGTTTTTGAGATGCAGAAACAATTTGTTCGTTTGGATAGTTCTTTGGTTCGGGATACAGTCCAGAGCGTTGTGCTTACTCTTGGGGCCAAGACAGGAGCTTCGGTTACTGCGACAGCGGCTTCCGGGGTTTTTAAATCCACACATGTGGGGCAATATGTTTTTGCAAAATTTTTGACAGGGGAAGAAACCGGAATCGCAGAGATTATCGGGTATACATCTTCGACAGTTGTAACAGTGAAAATTCTGGAAGACTTTGATGCGACAACGTATGCCGCTGGAGCGTGGTATTTAACGGATCAGACAATAACAGGTCTGGGGCATTTAGAGGGAGAAGTTGTTGGGGTTGTTACTGACGGGGCAATTCATCCGGATGAAACGGTTGAAGACGGACAAATTGTTTTGGATTATCCCGCTCGTTACGTTATCATTGGGAAACGGTATGTTGGGTTAGGCCGGTCATTGGATCTTGAAGTAGAGGGGGTTCCGGGAACGGCGATCGCACGGCGGAAAACGGTTGAGACTTTATTCGTAAGGTTACGGAATACTCTTGGGGGTCGATTTAGTACAATCAGTTTTTACGAGGCAAAAGAATTATTGTTCCGAAGGGAGGGGGCCAGTTTCTATGATCGACCTCCGTTGTTGTATTCAGGGTTAAAAAATGTTCCGAATAAGGACGGGTATTCGAACGAAAAGCGATTTTATTTTATTCAGGATCAACCATTACCGATGGAGATTTTGGCCGTAGTTCCTTCGGCAGATATTGGGGAGGAAGAATAATGATCGGTCAACTCATACAAGGTATTGGGCGGATTTATGCCGGGTATTCCGCATATAAATCTGCTTTTGGGGAAGCGTCGTTATTGGAAGAACAGGGGTCTTTGACTCGGGATGATTATTTTAAACAGGCGGCACTCATTAAAGATTCAGGTGAACGTCTTCGCGCTAAACAGACGATGGATTATGTGAGTGCGGGGGTTGAAGTTGTGGGGACACCGTTATTAGTATTGAAAGAAACTTTGTCTCGTTCTTATGCCCGTGCGAGTTCCTACGAAACAACAGGGGGAAACTATCAGGCGTTATATAATCGGAAGGCAAAAATTATGAGAAGTGAAGGCCGAGCGGCCCTTATTTCCGGAATTCTACAAGGTACTGGAATGGCAGTGGGAGGAATTGAAAGTGCCGCAATGATGGCGGGAGGGGCGATATGAGTAAAGGAAAAATAACAGAATACGAGCAAGGATCTTTTTCTCCGTCAGCAGTTGGGACTCCGGGGATGAATAGGGCGGGATTAATTATCGCCCAGGGGATTGAATCTATCGGTCAAGCGTTAGCAAAACATGAGGATACTTCAGATACCTTGTCTGCCATGGATAAATTTGGAGAATTTCAGCTTCAGTATTCGCAGAAGAAACTAGATCTCCAAAAACTATATCAGAATAATCCGATGGAGTTTGCAAAAGCGGCAAAAGAAATGTCTGAAAAATTGGCGGATGATTTTTCAAGTGGTATGTCTGGTGGGGTGGCAAAAAAATTCAGGGCTTTGTCCACAAATTCGATTGCCCAGGATACAGATAACAATGTTTCTTGGGCTTTTAAACGGGATATGGAAATTCAGGTTGGGAAAATTTCTTCGATAAAACAGAATATCGCTTTGAAAGCATCTATGGTTGGGTCGGCTAAAGATCTTGCCGAGATTCGAAGTGATTTTTTGGCGGTCAGTTCAGAATCGCAAAAATTTATCTCAAAGGAAGACGATGATAAGTTGACAAAAACGTATTGGGATCTCTCTAAGAAAAACGCTATGAATGCTCAACTTATGGGAAGCCCTAATCGTCTAAAAGCCGATTTGGATAGCGGGGCGTACAATGGGATCCTTGATCCGGATGAAGTAAAAACATATTCGGATAAAGCCCGAAACGCGATTCAAAATCGAAATTTTGATGATTTATACCGTACACTTTTCATGGCCCAGGACAAAACACTCAGTTTTGTAAAAGGGTTGGATGATGGAACAATGAATGTAACGGATTTGATCGCCGAACGGGAAGCGGTTTATGCGAACCGGAAGAAAGATTCAACCCCTGAAGCGGAGGCCATGACCACGGCGTATTTGAATAATCTTGATGCGCTAATCGCCGGTCAAACCCAGGCGATTCTCAAGACACCTTTCGGGGCGGAGAAACGAAAAGAAATTCTTGGGGATTTTAATCGTGCATGGGAAATGTATTTAACAGAAAAGCGGGACAGTCAAAAACGTCCCGATCCATCCGATTTAACAAAGGAGTTGGATCTCTACAAGAAACTCCAGGATGCTAAAAATTCCGGGTTAATAACTCCCAATGAGTTTAACGATAAAGTTTCGATTATGACTACCAAACATAGTTTGGGGAAAAATGACATTGGTGGGGCTATGCCTTTTAATCAAGCGATTGATAAGGCTGGAGCGGTATCGGGATGGTGGTTGTGGCAAAAAGGTAATGATGTGATCTCTGCCGGTTATCGGCAAATTAAAGACGCGATCGACCGAGAATATCCCGAACTTTTACCAGAGGAACGTATGGCGCTTAAAGCGCAAATGCTTTCTCAGTTTCATCAACAGGTGAAGGATACCCCTCCTGAGATATTAAAGTCTATGACTACGGAGAA
>ERZ795054.575-NODE-575-length-44143-cov-125.849029_pt1 | contig 44143 bp, 47 predicted proteins | sample MGYA00375138_ERZ795054 | MGnify/ENA primary metagenome ERZ795054 (study PRJEB30183, sample SAMN05720215) | anaerobic digester metagenome | isolation source: active sludge of municipal wastewater-treating anaerobic digesters | place: USA | collected 2014-12-23 ... | reverse complement strand
CGATGGCATGCAGACGTCGGCCGACGGGCCTGCCACGAGGCACGGAAATAAAAAATGTCCGCTGTCAAGCACGTCTTGATGGCGGGCATAGTGTTAAAAGTCTGTATAAAGCAACAGTTTAGGGGATTTTCCGGTGACTTCGGCCCACTACATGATTTGCGGGCTGGGAGCCACATAGGAGCATCGCGGTAGCAAACCCAGGAGCGCCACAGCGAATAGATTGTGCACGGCAAGAGTTCGCTCGCCGATCACCATCTCTGCAAAGTTCCCACCCCAAACAAGAACGCGCAGCTCGTGGGCTGCGCGTTCTTGTTTGGGCCGGATGCCTTGTACGCGGCCTTGGCCCCTACGCATCAACTCGAAGAAGCATTGGATCGAGCACAGATGTACTGTGCACCTCCAGCGCCAACGAAGACCGACAGTGCCACAGCCCAACTTGCCACGAAATTAAGTTTGAAGTTTGTTTTCTTCATAGTTACCTCCTTGGTTTGTTGTGCGTTGGTTAGGGTACGGTGCTTGTTGTTAGTGGGAATCTCACCCAGCAATCGGACGGTTCGCTCTGTCTTCTGAATCTGTTGATACGTCAGGCTGATTGAACTATCGGTCTTCTCGCTCCAATGCTTCCTCTTTGTGACTGGTATGCACAGTTTACCGTGAGGCTGCACCAGTTGCTTGACTACTTGCACGCCCCCCTTTCCTGAAACCCCGATCCCCTGCCATGAAGGCATCCAGCATGTACGGGATTAGTGCCATCGCATCAACAGCTTCCCCGTAGGCCTGCGCATGCAACGCGGCGTAGCGGTCAAGGTCTGCCTTGAGGCTGGTCGGGCACGTGAAGGTCAGCTTGACGCTTTCGGTCTTGGGCAGCGGCCCCAGCCGCAGCTTGCGCGTAGTGCTCATCGTGAAGTTCCCCGATTGAAGAACAGCGGCTGATAGGGTCGCAGCACCAGATCCCGATTGACGATGATGCGTACCGGAAGGCCCGGTCGCTCCGTCAACGTGGGCTGGATGTTGAGGTTGCGCCGAGTCATTTCTTGACCAACCTGGTTCACGCTGTCCTGCAAGCTGTTGCGCCCGGCGTTGATGACGCGATCGCCGTTCTGGCGGTTCTCAGGCGCGGCCAACTCGGCACCGACACCCAGCAGCGTCGTCAGCGCCGCACCGGCGAAGATGCGATCCCAATGCCAATCGACGCCATCCTCCAGGCCAGAATTGCCAGCGGGGTCGGCGCCGGCCAAGTTGTCCAGCGTCAGCGAGGACGTGTCGGGCAGGATGATCCGATTCCACACTACCTGTACCCGGCTTTGCCCATAGCTCACCTGGCTGTTGTAGCGACCGAGGATGCGCGAACCCTGCGGGATCAGTACAAACTTGCCGGTGGCCGTGTCGTAGACCGGCTCCGTCACGGTGGCGATCACGTCGCCCGGCAGATCGGACTTGATGCCCGTGACCAACGCGCCCGCGATCACTGTCCCGGCCATCACCTGATACGGCGAAGCTGGCATTTTCAGGTTCCCGGAATTGCGGGTTTCCGTGGAACCGGCTTTCAGGAACGCCTCTTTCTGGTCCTGCCTGTTCTGCACGACGGTTGGGTCGGCCGGTTGAGCCGCTGCCGAGGCTGGCCCGGCAGCCATCGGATCGAAGCCCGCAAGACCAGACGCAGGACTGGCCGTGGCCACCTGCGTCGGCGCGGCAGCAGCGCGCTGGTTGCTCGAACGGAAGAACACCGATGCGGCGGCCGCCGCTTCCGCTTCCTTGCGCTGGGCGTCGTGCTCAGCATTTGCCGGAGCATGGCCGGGTGACGTGTAGGTGGGTGCCACCGGCTGCTGCGACTTCACGATGGCTGGCCCCAAGTCGCCCGGCAGCGGCGGCCCCAGTTCGGGCACTTGAGTCGGCAACGCGCGCGGCAACTTGGAGTAATCGGTCGGAAGCTGGTCCAGTCCTTCCGAGCGCGAAACACGATCCACGTTGTAAAGCTCGGCCTGTTCGCTTGCACTGCGCTTGCGCGGTTGCAACGACCACAGGGTTGCGCCAAGCACGGCCACGGCAAGGCCGCCGACCAGGACCGCCAAGGTGCGCCGGTTCAGGCGCGTCACCGGGCGCGACTGCGCGCGCAGCGCTACCGTCTCGGGGGCTACCTTGCTCGCCTGCGGCGCGGCAAGGCTGGGGGTGTCGTCCTGGCTCATGGTCAATTCCCCCGCGCCACGCCATCCGTGCGCTCGATGCGCACCACTTCGCCCCTGTCACCGCCCAGGCGCAGTTCAGCCGCGCCGAACAGTCGATCCACGATGTAGTACGGCGGACGGAAACGGTAATTCACCAGTTGCCCATCGCCCTGAGCGCCGATCACGAACAGCGGCGGCAGCTCGCCCTGGGCAATGCCTGGCGGGAACTGGATATACACCTTCTCACCGTCATCGAAGGCGCGCATCGGTTTCCACGGCGGCGTACTGCCGCTGATGGCATAGCGGAAGCGAATCTTCTCCAACGACAGGCCGCTATCGACCGGTGCGGTCGCCTGCGCGGCCTGTGCCTGGCGTTGCAGGGCAAGCATCCGATCTTTCGGGTATTCCCAGGACACCGAAGCCATCCAGGCACGTTCGGTCGAGGTCAGCTCGATCAGGTAGGTGCGCCGACTGGTGGTGATGACCAGATTGGTCTTGAGGCCCGAGCGGATCGGCTTGACCAGCACGCTGACGCGCAGCGCATCGCCGGTGCCGCTGGAGGTATCGCCGACAATCCAGCGCACCGTGTCGCCGGCGGCTACTGTCACCAGTTCCTCTCCGGGTTGGAGAGAAATCACCGTCACCCGCCCCGGCGCCGCGTAGACCTGATACAGCGCACCATCGGTGAAGGGCCAGACTTGGATGGCGTTGACGTAGCCCTCGCGCGTCGGCGCAATGCGCGCCTCGGCATTGGCACGCGAGACTCGGAGCTTCTCATCGGCGGGTTCAGGTGCAGCCTTGGCCTCAATGCTCTCTGACAACGGTTTCATCTGCGCCGGCATCGGCAGCACCTTCGGCACCTCCACTACTTCAACCGGTTTGGGCAGTTCGGGCAGCGGCTGGGCCTGCACCGACTCATCGAGCGAGATGGTCGGCGGCGGAGTGCCCTTCGTGGCGCAGCCCTGCAACGACAGAACTGACGCTGCAAGCGTCAACACAAAAACGTAAAAGCGGAAAGACGGATTCATGGCTTGGCTCCTTCGGCGGCATCGAGTTCGCGGCTCCACGACAGTCCGTTGACGTAGATGCCCAATGGGTTCTTGCGCAAACGCTGCTCGGTGCGCGGGGTTTGCAGGACGGTGGAAATAACGGCGTTCCAGCGCTCGGTGCCGGCCGGCGCGCCATTAACGAAGCGCTGCTCGGTCCAGCGCACGTTGAAAGACGCATCACTGGCGCGCACGACGCTGGTGATCTGCACCGTGACCGACTCCTTGCCGACACGGGCGAATGGGTCATGCGTGCGGGCGTACTCGTTGAGCACGCCCGCGCCGCGATCAGTGGTGTAGTCGTAGGCATCGAGCCAGTTCTGCCGCACGACGATGGGGTCGATGGACAGCGAACGAACCAGCACGACGAAGTGCGCCAGGTGGTAGGCGATCTGCGCGTCGTTCGGCCGGTACGGTGTGGCGGCCTCGCCGACCGCCCGAACCTGGCCAGCCTGATCCACTTCCACCACGTAGGGCGTGACGATGGACTGCGCCGAGCGCCAGACCAGGCCGCCAGCCATCAGCAGCGCGAGCACCAGGCAGCCGAACGCCATCAGCCGCCAGTTCTTGGCCTGCACGCGGGCCGAGCCGATGCGCTCGTCCCACACCTGCGCGGCGGATTGATAGGGAGTGGCAGGCTGCGGCGTATCGGCATAGCGCACCTGCGGTCGTTTGAATCGCATGGTTGGTTCTCCTTGTGAATCGCTTCAATCGTCGGAACTGTGCAAACTCGGGCCGCTGCTTGAACCACCGCCGTCGCCTCCGCGCAGCGCGTGGGCGGCGGTCGTGGCGGCATGGCTGATCTGCTGGCGACGGTGCAGGCGCTTGGCCCAGGCGGGCTGCGCCTGTTGCTGCGGGTCGGCAGAGCTGGAATTGGCTTCGCTGGCGGTGGATTGGCCTGATGCGGCGGCGCCTCCAGATGCCGGCCCCGCCTCGTCGGAACGGAAAGTGGATGCTGCACGCTCCTTGAGCGAGCGCATCCCGGCGGCGGCCTTTTGACCGACGGCCTGCGCACCGGTCTTGGCGACGTTGCCCACGCCCGCAGCGGCCCCCTTGAAACCACCGCCCGCTGCGGCAGACCCAGCTTGATAGGCCGACCGCGCACTGCTGGCGGTCGAAGCAGCGGCACGCGCACCATTGCCAGCCATCTTGGCAGCGGCGGGTGCCATACGTGCCCCGGCCGCCACAGCGCTGCCCACGCCGGTCGCGGCAGCACCGACCGCGACAGCGGTACCGGCTGCGCCCATTGCTGCACCGGCCATCGCACCCGCGCCAAGCTGCGGAGCACCGGACACCAGGCCCGTGGCGATGCCGGGGCCAAAGATGCCGAGTGCCAGCATGGCGAGCGAGGCCAGCATCACCACCAGCGCGTGGTCCACGGAGGGCTCAGTCGGCGTGACCTGGAACTCGGCGAACAACCCCGTACCAATACCCACGATCACGGCCAACACAAGCACCTTGATGCCCGAGGACACCACGTTGCCAAGGACCTTTTCAGCGAGGAACGCGGTCTTGTTCCAGAGCGCGAAAGGCACCAGCACAAAGCCGGCGAGCGTGGTCAGCTTGAATTCGATCAGCGTGACGAAGAGCTGCACCGCCAGCACGAAGAAGCTGATGATGACGATCAGCCAGGCAAGGAACATCACCACGATCGGTGCGATGTTGATGAACACCTCCGGGAATCCGGCCATCTCGCTGATTTGTTGCAAGATGGGCGCGGCGGCGTCGATGCCGGTCTTGGCGAGGCGCCCCGGCTGCAGGAAGGTCGCCATGGTCAAGGTCGAACCGGAAGCCGTCAGGCCCAGGCCGGCGAAGGAGCGGAACACGATGCCGGAGAGCCAGTTGAAGTTGCCGATGATGTAGGCGAAGGCGCCGACGTAGAGCACCTTGCGCAGCAGCTTGGCCATCACGTCTTCGCCCTGGCCGGTGGCATGGCCCAGCGCCCAGTAGAGGCCGGCCAGGGTCATGTCGATGGCTACCAGCGTTGCGGTCAGGAAAGCGACTTCACCGTGCAACAGGCCGAACCCCGAATCGATGTACGTGGAGAAGACGTTGAGGAAACGGTCGATGACGGAAACGTCGTTCATGGCCGCATCCGTCAGTTGCCGTAGAAGTTCACGGACTGCGGCGAGTACGCCGTGCCGCTGCCGAGGAAGCGGCGCATCACCTCGCGCCCACGCTCTACGGCCGCAGCCTGCCGAGCCAGTTCCAGCGAAGCCGCGCGGCCTTGCGTGAGCTGGAGTTGCTGGGTCTGGATGGACTGCTTGGCTTGCAGGGCCAGGAGCTGATTGGTGGCCTGCATGGCTTGCAAGGCGCCGGTGGCCGATTGACTCTGATCGACCAGATCGGCCAGTACACCCTCATCCTGGTTCAGGTTCTGCGACACCTGCGCCTGCATGCGCATGGCGGTCTGCAAGCCCTGGAGCGTGTTTTGCCAGCGCTGGTGCGCATCCTGGAACATCTGGTTGCCACTCACGCTGGCGGCGTACTGCTCCGGGTACAGTTGCGCGAACTGCTGGTCCATGTTCTGGATGTCGAAAGCCAGCCCGCGCGCCTGGCTGATCAGTTGCCGCGTGGTGTCCAGGTTGCTCCGCAGGCGATTGACCACGTTGAACGGCAGGCTCGCAAGGTTGCGCGCCTCGTTCATCAAGGACTGCGCTTCGTTCTGAAGCTGCTTGATCTGGTTGTTGATCTGCTCCAGCGTGTGCGCGGCAGTCAGGATGTTCTGGGCCAGATTCGTGGGGTCGATGACGACCCATTGCGCGTGTGCGACCGGCATGGCACCGACGAATGTGACAACAACGGCAGCGGCAGCGACGGCAAGTAGGCGTTTTTTCATGGCGATACCTCCAGAGGTTGGGAAGCAAGAAAGGACGCGGCCGACGGAGCGGACGGCAACAGGTCAGCCGCCCAATCGAGGCCGCGATGGCGCAGCCACGCACCTGCGAAGCCTGGTGTTCCGGCATCGCGCAGTACGTTGTCGATAGCGCGTTGGTCTTGGGGCGTCGAAGCGCCCGCAAAGGCCAGCGTGACCGGCCCAAGGTCCAGATCGAACAGGCGGTTGCCCAGACGCGACTGGTAGTAGTAGTCGCGCTTGGGCTGGGCGGTGGCGACGATCTCGATTTGCCGGGCATTCAGCCCGAAGCCCTCGTAGATCGTGCGAATCTGCGGCTCGGTAGCCTGCGGGTTCGGCAGGAAGATGCGGCTCGCGCAGCTTTCGATGATTGCCGGCGCGATGGTCGAGTCTTTGATGTCGGCCAGTGACTGCGTGGCGAAGATGACGCTGACGTTCTTCTTGCGCAGCGTCTTGAGCCATTGGCGAATGCGCGCCGCGAATACCGGGTCGTCCAGGAACAGCCAGGCTTCATCGAGAATCAGCAGCGTCGGCCCGCCGTCGAAACGCTCGTCGAAGCGTGCGAACAGATAGCCCAGCACGGCCAATACTGCGGCCTTGCTGTGCATCAGTTCCTCCATCTCGAATCCCTGCACGTCGCCCGTGCCCAGCCGGTCGCTGTCGGCATCGAGCAGCTTGCCGTGGGCGCCGCCGAGCACGTAGGGTGCGAGCGCCTGGCGCAGCACGTTGGATTGCAGCAGCACCGACAAGCCGGTGAGCGTGCGTTGCTCCACGGGTGCACCAGCAAGACTGCCGAGCGCCGACCAGATGGCCACCTTCTCGTCGGGGCCGATTGCAATGCCTTCATGCCGCAGGCGGCCTTCGACCCACTCGGCCGCCCAGGTGCGGTAGCCCTCCCGGTCGATGCGCGCGAGCGGCTGGAAAGCGATTGCACCGTCAGCGCCCAGGTCGTAGTGCTCGCCGCCCAGGCCGAGAATGGTGGCACGCATCGAACGCCCCATGTCGAAGGCGAAGATGCGTGAGCCGGGATAACGGCGGAACTGCATCGCCAGCGTGGCGAGCAGAACCGACTTGCCCATGCCGGTCGGGCCGGCCACCAGCGTATGCCCCACGTCGCCGATGTGCGTCACCAACCGGAATGGCGTCGCGCCCTCGGTGCGGGTGACGATCAGCGGCGGGCCGTCGAGATGGTCGTTCTTCTCCGGCCCGGCCCACACTGCCGATACCGGCATCAGGTGCGCGAGGTTCAGCGTCGAGACGATGGGCTGGCGCACATTGGCGTAGGCATTCCCGGGCACCGACGACAGCCAGGCTTCCACGGCATTCAACGTCTCCGGGATCGTCACGAAGCCACGCCCTTGGATGACGCGCTCCACCATCCGCAGCTTTTCGTCGGCCGCGTTGGCGTCCGCATCCAGCACGGTCACGGTCGCGGTGACGTAGCCGAAGGCGACCTGATCGCTGCCCAGCTCCTGCAAGGCCGCGTCCGCATCGGCGGACTTGTTGCTGGCATCGGTATCGACCAGCGGCGACTCCTGCTGAAAGATGGTTTCACGCAGCAGCGCGAGGACGTTCTTGCGCTTGGCGAACCATTGCCGACGCAGGCGGCCCAGCTCCTTCTCGGCCTCGGCCTTGTCCATGCACAGGAAGCGCGTGCTCCAGCGGTAGGCAAAACCGAGCCGGTTGAGGTCATCCAGAATCCCGGGCCAGGTCGAGGTCGGGAAGCCGCGCACCGTCACCACGCGCAGATGCTGGTCGCCCAGCATGGGCGCGAGGCCGCCGACCAGCGGTGCATCAGCCAGCAGCGCATCGAGATGGAACGGCACTTCCGGCACGCCGACGCGGTAACGGCGTGTCGAAACGGTCGCATGCAGGTAGGTCAGCGTCTGGCTGTCGTCGAGCCAGTCGATCTCCGGCATCACGCCATCGAGCAGGTCGTAGATGCGATCGGTTTCGGCGACGAAGGCCGACAGGCGTTCGCGCCAGTCCACGCCTTGCGTGGGCATGTTCTCGTAGAGCATCTTGGCCGCGCGAGCACGGGACTCTTCGGGCGGCAGGTATTGGAGCGTGAGGTGATAGCCGCTCTCGAAGTGGTTGCCCGATTCCTCGAAGGTCGCGCGTCGTTCCTCGTCCACCAGCCAGGACAAGGGCTCCGGGAAATCCGAGTGCGGATAGCCGGCAGCAGGCTGGCGTTCGGCTTCGACGAACAGCGCCCAGCCAGAGCCAAGCCGGCGCAGCGCGTTGTTCAGCCGCGCCGTGGTGGCGATCAACTCGCCTTGCGTTGCACTGTCCAGGTCCGGCCCACGAAAGCGCGCCGTGCGCTGGAAACTGCCATCCTTGTTGAGCACGACACCCGGCGCGACCAGACCAGCCCAAGGCAGCCAGTCGGCAAGCAAGGCCGGGCGCTGGCGGTATTCGGCGAGGTTCAGCATGGCATGGTCCTCACACGTCCAACAGTGGCTTGTGTTTCAGGTGCGTGGCAAACACCTGCATGAACTGCGGATCGACGCGCGCCCCCCACATCGCTAGCGAGTGACCGACGATCCAGAGCACCAGGCCTGGAATCCACAGTTGCAGGCCCAGCCCAACAGCGGCGGCCAGCGTGCCGTTGGCAATCGCCACGGTGCGCGGCGCGCCGCCCAGCAGGATCGGCTCGGTCAGCGAGCGATGCAGCGGAATCTCGAAGCCTGGCAGGTCGTGGGCCGTGCTCATACGACGGCCCCGCCGGAGAAGCTGAAGAACGACAGGAAGAACGAGGATGCGGCGAACGCGATGGACAGGCCGAAGACGATCTGGATCAGCTTGCGGAAGCCGCCGGATGTGTCGCCGAAGGCCAGCGCCAGGCCTGTCGAAATGATGATGATGACGGCGATGATCCGCGCCACCGGCCCCTGGATCGAGTCGAGGATGGATTGCAGCGGCCCTTCCCAGGGCATCGAGGAGCCTGCTGCCTTCGCGGTGCCAGCCGTCATCAGCATCGCGGCAGCCAGCAGCAGGCCCTGATGGGCGGGCTTGGCCAGCCGGCGCATGCGTGTGAGGATCGAAGCCGGATTTACAGAAAAGCGGAAAGCATGGGCGTGCGTCATGGCAGTTCTCCAGAGTGGTTGAGGGACAGGGAAGGAACGACGGAAGGAACGATGGAAGAAGGCGGCAGCAGCTCTGGAAACGGCGTTTCCAGCACGTCCGCCAAGCGATACCCCGTACCGTCGAAGCCGGCGACACGGGCGATGGTTTCGATGCGGCGTTTCCGGCCACGGCCGACGATGAACACGACGACGTTCACTGCCTCGGCGATCAGTGCACGCGGTGGGTTCACCGCGACTTCGAGAACCAACTGCTCCAGGCGCAGCAACGCGCCCAGCGCGGAGCCGGCGTGGATCGTTGCGATACCGCCGGGGTGGCCGGTGCCCCAGACCTTGATGAGATCCAGCGCCTCGCCTCCGCGTACCTCGCCAACCACCACACGGTCGGGGCGCAGCCGCATCGTGGCGCGCACCAGCTCGGTCATGGACACGACGCCTGCGCGCGTGCGCAGCGGCACGTGGTCGCGTGCGGCGCATTGCAGTTCGATGGTGTCTTCGAGCACCAGCACGCGGTCGCCGGTGACGGCGATCTCGGCGAGCAAGGCGTTCGCCAGCGTCGTCTTGCCGGTGCTGGTCCCGCCGGCGATCAGGATGTTCTGCCGCTCGCGCACGGCATGACGCAGGAACTCGGCTTGTTCTTCGGTCAGGATGCCATCGGCGACATAGCGATCCAGGCCGATGATGTTCACAGCGCGCTTGCGCAGCGCAAAGGCTGGCCCCGGTGCAGCGGGTGGCAGGATGCCCTCGAAGCGTTCGCCTGTCTCGGGCAGCTCGGCAGTCAAGAGCGGTTGGCCGCGATGAACCTCCGCGCCGACGTGCGCTGCGACCAGCCGGATGATGCGTTCCCCGTCTTCTTCAGACAGTTCCACGCCCAGCGGTGCGCGGCCGGAGGACAGGCGATCGACCCACAGTGACCGGTCGGGGTTGAGCATGATTTCCACCACGTCCGGGTCTTCCAGCGCGGCGGCGATCACCGGCCCCATGGCCGTGCGCAGCATGCGGATGCGCCGGTCCAGCGACGTGGCGGTGAAGGACTCGGGTTGCGCGCTCATGAGGCACGCTCCTGGGCTTCGGCCAACGCTGCCGCTTCGTCCAGTCGCGCAGAGTCGGGTTGAAGTTCCTCCACCACGTCACGCACCAGACTGCGCCCACGCAGCAGGTGGCGGCCGAGCTGTTCGACGAACTGCTCGAAGCGTGCCTTGCCTTGGGCGCGGGCCGCTTCCTGGTGGGCTTCAGGCACCGGTGTGCTGACCGTCAGGAAGTAGCGAATGAATAGCGCCAGCGTCTCGATCCCGATGTTCTGGTCGCGCTCCAGCCGCTCGAACTGGCGCGACAGCCGGTCGAGCCGCTTGGCGATGGCCGCCTCGCGCTGGTCGCCCGCGTCCGGCGACAGCCAGGACGCCAGTGCCGCCGCGACGATGGACGACTTGGACACGCCTTTCTTGGCGGCCAGCTCGTCCAGGCGCTTGGCATGTTCGGGCGGAATGAACAGGTTGAGGCGGTATTGGCTCATAGCTGGATTCCGTCGTCGGGGTCGAGGGATGCCAGCCGGGCCGTGCGCTGCATGGCCGGGTCGAGCTGGCGGGGAAGCGGCAGCGGCAAGTCGTCGTCATCGAGCAGCGCCAGGTCATTGCTGGCAGGTTCCTGTTCGGGGTGGTACTCGGTGACTTCAGATAGCTCTGGCTGACGGCGCGGTCCGCCGTCATCGGCGGTGCTGGCTTCGCCGTCTGTCAAGGCCGCGGCGGCGGGTGCGATTGGTACCGCGGGGATCGCAAGACCACTCCAGTCGTCGGGCTGCCGAGGCGGTGCATCGGCGTAGCGGCTGGCTGCAAGCGCGGGCGGCGGCAGTACGCGCCGCTTGAAGTTCACGTCGGCGTAGTAGCGCAGCTTCTTCGCCTTGATCGGTGCCACGCTGGACACCATCACCACGGACTCATCGGGCGGGAGCTGCATCACCTCGCCAGGCGTCAGCAGCGGGCGCGCCGTTTCCTGACGCGACACCATCAGATGGCCCAGCCACGGGGCCAGCCGGTGCCCAGCGTAGTTGCGCTGCGCGCGCAGTTCCGTAGCCGTGCCCAGCGTTTCGGAGATGCGCTTGGCCGTGCGTTCGTCGTTGGTGGCGAACGTCACTCGGACATGGCAGTTGTCGAGGATGGAATGGTTCTGGCCGTAGGCTTTGTCGATCTGGTTGAGCGACTGCGCGATCAGGAAGCTGCGAATGCCGTAGCCGGCCATGAACGCCAAGGCCGTCTCGAAGAAGTCGAGTCGGCCAAGGGCCGGGAACTCGTCGAGCATCAACAACAGTTTGTGGCGGCGCGCGATGCCGTCGCTGCCATCGAGCGATTCGGTCAGGCGCCGGCCGATCTGGTTGAGGATCAGACGCACCAGCGGCTTGGTGCGGCTGATGTCCGAAGGTGGCACGACCAGGTACAGCGATACCGGATGCTCTGCCGAAATCAGGTCGGCAATGCGCCAGTCGCAGCGCGAGGTGACTTCGGCCACCGTAGGGTCGCGGTACAGGCCGAGGAAGGACATGGCCGTGGACAGCACGCCCGAACGCTCGTTGTCGCTCTTGTTGAGCACTTCGCGCGCGGCCGAGGCAACGACGGGATGCGGAGCATCGCCGAGGTGCCGCGTCGTCATCATCCGATGCAGCGTCAGCTCGAACGGGCACGCGGGGTCGGACAGGAAGTTGGCAACGCCGCGCAGCGTCTTGTCTTCGCCGGCATAGAGCACATGCAGGATGGCGCCGACCAGCAACGCGTGCGAAGTCTTCTCCCAGTGGTTGCGGCGCTCCAGTGCGCCTTCGGGATCGACCAGGATGTCGGCGATGTTCTGCACGTCGCGTACCTCATGCGCGCCGCGCCGCACTTCCAGCAGCGGGTTGTAGGCCGCTGACTTCGCATCGGTTGGGTTGAACAGCAGACAGTGTGAGAAGCGCGAGCGCCAGCCGGCGGTGATGGACCAGTTCTCGCCCTTGATGTCGTGGATCACGGTGGACGCGGGCCAGGAGAGTAGCGTGGGTACCACCAGGCCGACGCCCTTGCCGGAGCGCGTCGGTGCGAAGGTCAGGACGTGTTCCGGCCCTTCATGACGAAGGTACTGGCCGTCATTCAGGCCGAGGAAGACGCCGGACGGCTTGGTCAGCCCGGCCTTGCGAACGTCATTTGCATCAGCCCAACGCGCTGAGCCGTAGGTCGTAACCAGCTTCGACTGGCGCGAACGCCACACCGACATGGCGATGGCAACGACGACGGAGATCAGTCCGCTGCCACCCGCGATCGCGCCGCCAATGTCGAAGACATGCGGCGCATAGGCATCGAAGAAGAACCACCACTCGAACAGCCGCCAGGGGTGATAGACCGGCGTGCCGAAGAAATCGAACCAGGGCGAACCCAGGCGTACTTGATAGCCCAGGGCGGCGGCTGTCCATTGTGTGGCTCCCCACACGCCGGCGATCACAATGCCGAAAACAACGGCGATCTGCCCGAACAGCACACCTTGACCTTGCATCCTGGCCTCCGATTTCTCCCATATGGCAAGTGGCACGAAGACGTGCCGTTGTCATCAGGATCGGAGGTGGAACAAGGCCGGTCAAAGACCGTTATCGGGACAAATGCGCTTCAAAAAGCATCAATTCATGCAGGTGAAAAGCCAATAAAAACGCCGCAAGCAAAGGCGCGTTGCGGCGTATCGAGAAAATAAATGCAATTCCGTGGTGTGTCACCCACGATCAGAACCTGGGTTGCTCCTTCGGCGGTGTGTAGGGCGTCTTGCCATCACCAAGAAAACGTCGGTTCGTTGCTTCGGCTACGCGATTGCATAGTTCGTCGCCGAGCTTCGCACGGTCGATCTTGCACTGCTGGCGCAGTTCCTTCAATCGCTCGGGATTGGTGGCGAGCGATTCGACCGTTTCGGTTGGAGCAGAGCTGTTGCCTGTCGCAGTCGATTCGGATTTGCCGCAAGCCACGAGCGTTGCGGCAAGCAGAAGCGGGATGACTTTCTTCACGGCTCGATTTCCTCCGGTGGATCAGTTCGTTCAAGTGCGGCGGAGGTTTTTCCATTTGGTGGCTCAATGGCATAGACGCGTGCGATGAAACGGGCAAGGGCATCTGATGGTTCACTGCCTACACGCAACAGGTATGTAGTGAGCGTGTGAGAGCCACCGGCCAACGGTCGTGCTACGACACTTGGTTCTCGGCTGGCGGCAATTTGTGAAGCGCCAGCTAGTCCGAGAGCAAGACCAGCAGACACCAACGTCATCATCAGGTCGAAGGACGCAACCCGTTCGGCGATCAACGGTTCCAGGTTCACTCGGCGCAGCACGCGTTCGACTTGGCGGGCATGGCCTTCGCACGTATTCGTATCACCGAGCACCAATGGGTAGTGCAGCACTTCATCCAGGGGCACCTTCTTATAAGCAAGTAAGGGATGTCGTGCCGGCACTGCCACTATCAATGGATCATGCCAGATGGGTTCAGCAATGAGCCCATCGCTAACCTCATCTGACTGAGCAAACCCTACATCATACAAATCGTCTTGCAGCCCCTTGATCTGCTGCGACAAGGGCACCTCGGACAGACGAATTTCGATCTCAGGCTCTTCCTGCCGACAAAGCGCCAAGAGGGCTGAGAAGCACGATGTTGTAATACCGTCAGATAAAGCGATGCGCAACTGACCGTGGAAACCGTTGGCGGCCGCCTTTACGCTGTCCCGAGCCTGTTGCAAGGAGGCGAAGACGCGGGGCATATGTTCCAAGAACATTCGGCCCGCGCGGGTCAGTCGGGTGCTGCGCGTGGTGCGCACGAAAAGCTGTGCCCCCAAGTCTTCTTCAAGTTCTTTAATTGCACGCGATAAAGGAGACTGTTCGATGTGCAACCGTTCTGCGGCACGAGCGAAATGGAGTTCTTCTGCTACAGCCAGAAAACAACGTAGATGCCGAAGTTCCATTCCGCTCCTTTCTTTTATCAATTCTTCTCTCCAACTCGGCCTGAACGGACGTTCAGCCGGCGCGGCGCTAAGGGCGACAATCCACAATGCACCGGTTATCTGCCGCTCAACTTGGCTGATCTGCCGTGCGGTAGCGACAAGGTGCAAAATCGTCCATAAATTTGCCCCTGAAAAGAGTTTTGGAACAGAAATCAGGTCGTGACTGAATCGGACAGCACAGTCACCTGCGCCTTGATCGAGTTGCCGATGAAGCAGCTCTTGTGGGCGCCGGCATGGATACGGCTCAACGCGGCGCCGTCAGGTATCTTGTCGCCACCGAATACCATTTTTGGCGAAAGCTCGATCCGAGTAATCATCAAGCTACCTTCCACTTTCTCCAGGTATCCCACGGCTGCGTCCTCATACTGCTCAACGCGATACCCTTGGAATTCTGCTATCGCGAGAAAGGTCAGCATGTGGCAACTTGCTACCGCACTAACCAGCATCTGCTCTGGATCAGCGCAAGCTGGGTCACCTTTGAATTCTACCGAGGCAGATACATTGACTGATTGCTGTCCATTGAACATCGCTACGTGATTCCGCGAATAGGTGTTGCCATCAGAAGCCCAAGGGGTGCGGCGCCATTGAATGGCGGCGTGGTGCAGGGACATGTGGTTCTCCTTTTCGATTTCACCGTATGAGATTGTTACTGGAAGTACTGCCAGGGAACTTGCAACTGAGTTACAAAGCATTCCCTTCCATAGGTCAGGCTTTGTGCTGTGGCCTTTCTACGACAGGCAAATTTGCTTCTTTCCATGCCTTAAACCCACCACCGATGTGACTTACCGGCTCCAGTCCCATGTCCTGCAGCGTTGCCACTGCGAGGCTCGAACGCCAGGCAGAACCGCAATACAAGACAAACTCCTTACCCGAACCAAAAATCTCCTTGTAGTACGGACTTTCAGGATCAACCCAGAACTCGAGCATTCCGCGCGTGGCATGAAATGCGCCGGGAATCATCCCTTCCCGTTCCAGTTCTCGCGCATCCCGGATGTCCACAAAGACAGCGTCCGGACTATCCAACCTAGCCTTCGCCTCGTCCAGGGTGAGCGTGCGGATGCGAGCATGGGCTTCGCTGACCAGTTGCTTGTAGCCTTTAGTAATGGGCATTTCGTTTCTCCTCATTCATCAGTGCCTGTAACAAGACCATTCCGCCAACCATGACGACGGCTGTAACAATCAGGGCCCCCTGATAGCTGCCCGTCGCATTCGCGATGTACCCCGCCATGGCCGGCGCAAGAATCTGGGCCACACCGTAGCTCAAAGTCATCCGCGCCATGGCTTTAGCCGGGTTGGCCGGAAAGTGCCGTCCAATAAGGGTCAGCGTGAGGCTGACGATGCCCACAAAAGTCGCCCCAAACAGAATTGCACCCAGCACATTGAGCGAAGCACTGTCGGTCATGACAGGCAGGATGATTGAGACTGTTTGCAGAGAATACGCAATCATCAAAGCCCGAATCTGCCCCACCGAACCGGCAATGCGGTCCCACATGAAGCATGACGGCGCGGCAGCCAGACCGACGATCACCCAGACCCAGCTTCCCTTGCCGGCAAGCAGCGGCAATTTCACAAGAATGGTGACGATAAAGGTTGCGCTGGTGACAAAGCCAAAACCGGCGCAGAAGTAGGCAGCAATGAGCAGCCACATCCAACGCTTGGTGGGTGCGGTTGGTGTAGCAGCAGACTTGGCAGACGAAGCCTGGATCGCCGCCGGCTCAGGTAGCCATGACCATGCGGGTAAGAAGAACACCAGACCGAGGACACCCAGTCCCATCCACTGCTGGCTCCAAGTCAGCCAATCGACCATGGAGGCAACGGCGATACCCGACACGGCGATGCCGAGCCCCAGCCCCATGAAATGCAAACCCAATTCCGGACGATGGCCTTGGCGCATCAGCCAGTTCAGCACAAGGCCGGAGGCCAGCAGCAGCCCCGCCGTGCTGGAGAATCCGGCGACAAATCGTAAGCTGGCCCACAACACAACGTTGTTAGTCAGTCCCATGGCTGCTGTGCTCAGCACGGCAATGACCAGCCCGAGGCGGTAAAGAACGAACTTCCGGCCAAGGTCGCTGATGGCAGCAGCCAAGAGAGCCCCCGACATGTAGCCGGCGTAGTTGATGGTGGCTAGCCAACCGCCAGCCAAATGCGACAAGCCGGCCTGGTCGCGCATGATAGGTAGCATCGGGGTGTAGGCGAAACGTGCCAGTCCGACGGTCAGGACGAGGGCACAGATGCCCGCGAAGATGACGCGATAGCGTTCATCCTGCTCGGCCTTGGTCATGGTTGCCACTGCGGTATTCATGGGAACTCCACTCGCTTGAGTAACGATGCCATCGTAGCGAGCAAGAGTTGCCAGGTCTTTCGATACAATGACTACATGTATCGATGAAACGACAGTTCCAGTGAAAGGAATGCCGATGCTCCAAACCAGCGACTGGGTCACCATTGATGTCCCTGAAATCGAAACGCTGCCGAAGGCGGTCTTCTTGCGTTCCCAGAACATGGCAGCCCGCGAGGTCTTTCCGCCACATACGCATCGCTGGAACCAGTTTGTATATGCCACTTCGGGTACCTTGGTCGTGACCGTGGCGGGGTCGTGGTACGTCATTACCCCGGAGCAGGCTATTTGGGTGCCAACAGGCGTGCTCCATACGACAGGCGCACTGAATGGCGCCACTTTTCGAAACCTATATGTCGCCGATGTCCTCGGTCTCGGCATGCCCGACCAATGCACCGTCTATGCGGCCAGCGGAATGCTGCGCGCGTTGATTGTGGAACTGGAGTTGGCTGGTCAGCGAGACGAGACGGGAGAGTACATCGACAAAGTGAATGACCTGGTGCTCGAACAACTCAGACGCCTCCCCAAGCAGGACTTTCATTTGCCCTGGCCACAGAGCCCGCAGTTGCACAAAGTATGTGAATCGCTCTACGCCAACCCCGCAGATGAGCGCAGCCTGGATGATTGGGGCCAGGAACTTGGTACGTCCGGACGGACCCTGGCCCGCCGCTTCGAGAAGGAAGTGGGCATAACCTTACGCGCATGGCGTCACAAGCTGCGCCTGTTCCTTGCGCTGGAATGGCTGTGCGCCGGGCGCAATGTGACGGATATCGCCCTTGACCTAGGCTATGCCTCGACCTCGGCTTTCACCTACATGTTTCGGCAGGAAATGGGATGCCCGCCATCCGAATGGCGGAACCGTTGAGCCCAGTGTTCAACTCAGACTGGCGCCGGCGAGTTTCGCTCCGAAACCGATAAATAGGCTTCCAACCCCGCCTGTCGTAGTGGCGGACAGTTTCCGCCGACGTCGGAAAGTCTCGGCCAGGAAGGCGCCCCCGAAAATCAGGGCAGACAGATAGAGCATGCTGCAAACCTGAACTACACAGCCCAAGATGAGGAATGAAAGCCCAGGATAGTCGTAGTTCGGGGATACGAACTGGATGAAGAACGAAACGTAGAACAGGATGGCCTTGGGATTCATCAGGCTGATGGTCAGGGCTACATGGAAGGGACGTCCCGGACCAATATCAAGCCGCTCCGTTGATTTCTCGTCCGTACCCCGCCAGCGTGCAACAGCAGAGCGAAGGAGGCCCAATCCGAGAAACACGAGATAGGCCGCACCGGCATACTTGAGCCCGACGAAAAGCACTGGGTTGGCCTGAAACAAAGAGGCGATCCCCGTGGCCGCGAGCGTCATCAATATCAGGTCACCTACGAAAATCCCAGCAGCCCCCCGATAACCGGCAGCCACGCCAAACTGTGAAGCGACGGTTGTGACATACATGGAGTTGGGACCCGGAACGAGAACGATAAAGATGGTTCCCAGGACAAATGTCGGGAGGTCAGTGATGCCGTAGAACATGATCATTCAGAACCCAAAGGCTAATTGTGTCCCAGCCAACAAACAGAAAACCGGCTATCCCTAGATAGGGACAACCGGTTGTTCAACCGAGTTAGCTATGCTTTTACTTCACTATAGATTGTGCGGCAAGTTGCTTCATTTGTCGTTCAAACTTTGGACATCACCAATACAAAGGCTGTTTCTCTTGTGAAACCGGCTTGAGCGGCTTGAAGTGGTGGGTACCATCCCGCCCCAGTTGCTCAATCAACCCGAACTCCCAGTCAAGATAGGCTTGCATGGCTGCATCGGAGGCTTCGGTTCCTTCATATGGACGGCGATATCGGTCAATCAGAGGAGATGCCAAATTGCTCTCTCCGGACTCAAGTTCATATCCGGCAGCCACCCAGCCCTTGGTTCCCCCGGCGAGGACAAAGACGTCCGCATTAACAATCGAAGCGATTTCAGGTGCCACATATTGAGCCAAAGAAGAATCTGAGCAGGTCAATACGTACCGCGAAGCCTTCGGCAAATTGGCAATGGACTCCTTGAGCACAGAGCGAATCAAGAACCAAGCACCAGGAATATGTCCCTTGCGGAAATTCGCGTGCCTGGTCAAATCAATCACCACCGTATCCCCACTCCGCTTGAGCCACCCTGCCAAAGTTTGAGGGGCGATCACGACATTAGCGGGGAAAGGCGGAATTATGGCCAGCGAAGGGCCTGTATCAGAGAGTTCCGAGGGATTTACTCCATCGAGAACAAAAACCTCCCACGCCATTTGTGCCAACCACGAGGCGGACATATTGGCCCGAACCCCATTGTTATCCGCAAGCACAATTCGGGCGCCACGGACAGGAGCATACATTTCAAGTTCCTGCACCAACTGACCGCCAGGAATCGAAAGGAACCCCGGCAGATGCCCTTGTTCATACTCTGCGGTGTCACGGACATCGAAGAAATAAGTAGTTCTACCATCCTGTTTAGCCCACATCCGAATATCTTCTATCGAAGCCCGCTTCACGCCAGCTCGATCAGCGACATTGCGTGCCATGCGCTGCGACTTTTCGATCGTTTCACCGGCGGCTTCGGGATACTGGCGTGATTGTCCAAATTCCAACTCCTGGCGCGCCAACGTCCAACCAATCGTGCCATTGCGCAACGCAGCAATAGGGTTAGGAATGCCAGCATTGATTAGGGACTGAGTGCCAAGAAGCCCTCGCGTACGCCCTGCACAATTGACGATAATTTGGGTGGAAGGATTGGCAACCATCTCGGGAATGCGCAGAACCAGTTCTGCCCCGGGAACACTGATGCCTCCAGGAATACACATAGTTTGATATTCATCGAATCGCCGAACATCAACAATAATGTGATCTTGGCCTGATTCAATCAGTGCCTTGACTTCTTGGGCGGGCAAAGATGGAGTGTGACAGATCGATTCCATCAATTCGCCAAAAGATTTGCTGGGAACGTTCACATCGATGAATAACTCTCCGCCGGCCTGTTTCCAAGCATCGATACCGCCCTTAAAGACCGAAACATCCGTGTAGCCGATGTCGATCAGGCGCTGTGCTGCTTTTTCTGCATAGCCTTCTCCGCCATCGATCGTGACGATAGGCACATCTTTGCGGGGAAGCTTGGCATAGGCGTTCACCTCAATACGCGAGAGTTGGAAGTTCGCCGCAAACAAAGGATGGCCTTCCGCATGCGGTGCTTCCTCTCGCACATCGAGGAGTGCAATCTCTTTGAGATTCAGTAGCTGGTCGCGCACCTGCTGATAGTCTTTTGTGGGCAGCAGATGGTCATTGGTGAGGTTCTTGGTGCTCATGATTATTTCCGGTGATGGGGTGGTGAGTACTTAGCTGGCGGCGTTCGAGTAACCAGAGATAAAGTCTTTGCGAGGACCGCCGTCCACTGGAAATACGTGACGATTGATCTTTCCGATATTGCCCCCGTATGCATGGATGCTGATAGAAACTCGGTCCTCGAAGGCATTTCGTACACGGTGTACATCGCCGATCTGGGGCGAAACAGCGCCGACACTTCCTGGTAGCAATTTTTCTTCGGAACTCACGGCAATCGGCTTGCCGTTCGGATCGATTTCATAACTCTGGGCGTACTCAGCCCCCCTCAACATCCCAATCACACCCCATACAGTGTGATCGTGAATGGGCGTTTGTTGCCCCGGCCCCCACACGAAACTGACTATCGAGAACCGGTCGTCGGGATCTGCGTAGAGCAGGTACTGTTGGTAATACTGAGGGTGTGGCTTGGTAAATGCGGGATCAAGCCAATTGTCCTCGGCGACAAGCTGTTGCATGGCCTCGATCGCATGGGGCAGCAGTCTTTTTTCTTCGTATTCAGAGTCCACCAAATTGCTCAGCTTGCGGACAAAGATTTCCAATGGACTACCTTTCGTCAGTTGGTGCATGGCTTTCATCCTTTCAGTGTTTAAAAGATATTGGAGTTTGGTATTGCAACGACATAGACAGCTCGGAACCAGCCGATTTAAGCCCCGGGGTGAAGAATGAGGATGCCGAGCATGACGAATGCAGCAAGAAAGATGGTTTCTGCCACAAGCATCACGACAGGCTTCCAACCCAGCAAGGCAAGGTCTTTAAAACTGGTTTTCAGTCCGGCTGCTGAAATCGCAACAACCAGTAACCAACGCGAGGAATCACCGGCAAAGTGGATCATTCCCTTGCTAAACAATCCGGAACTCGACAACACCACGAGAGATGAAAAAGCCAATAGGAATCCCGGAATGAGAGGTGGTTTTTTCGATGACGCTTCGGCCTTTTCAGTATGCATGGAAGCTTGACTGCGATACGCAAACGACACGAGCAGAACCACGGGTAGCAGCAGCACAACTCGGAACAGCTTGACCACGGTCGCTGTGTCACCTGTTTCCTGGCCGAGTAGCATGCCGGCAGCCACGACTTGGGCTACGTCGTGAATGGTGCCACCCAAAAATATGCCGTTTTGCAGATTTGAGAGATCTGCGAGATACAAGATATAGGGATAAATCACCATTGCGACAGTTGAAAGCAACGTCACACCAACAACAACCATCAAAGTGAAGCGTGCCGTATCTCTGTTATTGGGTAATACCGCCGAAACAGCCAGGGCCGCAGAGGCACCACAAATTCCAACAGATGCGCCAGACAGGACACCTTCCGCACTCGGACGGCCAAGAAGACGCGCAAGGAATATCCCTAGCAGGATCGTTCCTGCTGTTGCAGTGGCAACGAGGAGGGCAGTTTCTACCCCAAGGCCTGCAACTTGACTCAGGGTAATGCGGACGCCAAGCAGAGCAACTCCAATTCTGAGCAATGTCCTGGCGGAGAAATCGATACCGACTCGAATCTCTTCAGATTCAGTAAGGAAGTGGAACGCGAGGCCAATAAGAAGGGCGTACAACAGTTGCGGGCCGCCGTAATGCTCGGAAACAAAGGTCGACGTAGCCGCAATCAGGACGGCAATTGACACCCCCTTCCATTTGTCTGCCAAAAATAGCGGAACAATTGATTTTGATTGTTCCAACTCCTTCATCTGTTCGGAATCCAGAGATGCAGGGGCTGAGGAGGAGTCTGAGTTAACCACAATGAAATCCTTAAAAATGGGATTGCACAAATAATTTATGGGACAACGATATGATGCATCCCATAATTTGTCAACACGGTCCCGATTTGTAGGATTTTTAGGGTGAAACTGTGTCCTCAAGCCATCGCGACCTCGACAGGCGTGATCTGCACGGCATAGCCAATTTGCTGCAAGCGGCACACCAAGCGCGTGGCGGTTTTTGTGGGCGTTGGCGCGCTCGAAATGGGGTGGCGCCAAGGTCAGGCCCACGACAATAGGTGCGCAGGGGTGGTGAAGCGGCTCATGTTGATGCCGTTCTCGGCGACGATGGACATGACGATCGATGGGATCGACGTGAGCACGGCGCTAAAAGTGCTTTCCGAAATCGGGCCGGGATTTGTCGCGCTTCAAAAGTACCAAGCGCTTCTATTTGGCTGGGGCTGTGCCTGAACACCAAGATTTCCGAGGGCGAGGTCCTGTCCGGCAAGACCAAGCGCAGCAGCAACCGGGTAGCCCGGGCGCTCAAGCTGGCGGCTGCGGCGTTGCGGACCAGTCAGTTGGGGCCTACTATCCCCGCCTGTGTGCACGGACGGACAAGGGCAAGGCCGTGACCGCCGCCCATGGATCATTCATGCCCTGCTGACCAAAGGACAAGCCTATGTTGACCAAGGCCAGGACTACTTCGAGCAACGTTACTGGCGGCGCATCCTGCACCACTTAAAGCGCAAGGCTCAGCAGATGGGATCTGAACTTCAGCCGCTGACGATGGCCCATCGCGAGTCAGTCGGTATTTATTGAAACGCTACAGTTCATGGCGTGACGCAGCAGCTTTCAAGCATCAGAGGATTTTTCGGGCGTTCGGAGGTGATCGACTTGGTAACCGAGCAAGCGAGAAATCTGATTGGCGCAATCAATAACTTTGGGTACGAACTCACTGCTGTCCGGTTAAATATTGAATAGATTCAATTGGTTGCCAACTCCGCTGCTGTCCGAAGTGTAGTCGTCGCCCGGAAACGCTTGCTGCAAGGGCATCTTCTCGAACAGAGTGAGGGATAGAACTTGTAGCAAAGTGTAGAGGGAAACGTCGAGATTCAGCTTTTTTCGAACAATGGCGACCAGCACATAAACTGACACTGCGATCCAGATTTGCGTCTTGACCGCGTTTTCCGATGTGCCGAAGAACTGCTTGATACGAAGATGTTGCTTGATCCACTTGAAGAACAGCTCGACCTGCCAGCGGCTTTTGTAAAGTGCGCAGATGGTTGCCGCCGGCAAGGTCATCTGATTGCTGAGGAAGACAAGCGTCTTTCCGGTTTCCGGGTCGTTGAAGCGCACCCGACGCAACTGCGCGGGGTAGTCCTGCTTCGAGTAGAAGCCATCGAGCTCAATCGTCTGGTCGCAAAGGATGCCCGCGCTGCGGTCGGTCTGTGCCGAATAAATCCGATGCGCCTTGAGATTCGACTTGGCGCGCGTGACGAAGAAAGCGCCGGCCTGGTGCAATCGGTGCAGCCGAGCGAAATCGACATACCCGCGATCCATGACGTAGATGGCGCCAGCTTCCGGGATCAGCAAATCCAGAGCATGCACGTCGTGCAACTTGCCGTCGGAAACATGGATGAAACTGGGAATGCTGCCGCGCAAGTCGAGCAGCGTATGCATCTTGACCGCTGCCTTGGTCGTTCGAAAGTGTGCCCACGGAAACACCGACAGGCACAGATCGATGGTCGTCGAATCGAGCGCATAGACCGTGTTCGACAATTCCAGCCCCAAGTCCTCGTTGGCGTAGAGCGCTCTCGCCTGGATGATCAGGCGGGCAGCGAAGTCGGCATAGATGCGCCAGTCGCGCGATTCGTTGGCGTCGGCCAGCGTCGAGCGCCGGACCGGTTCGCGAAATCCCATGTGATAGAGCTTGGCGGCTTGCGCGGAAAGACTGGCCTCGATGTCGCGCAGACTTTCACGGTAGGTGAGTTGAGCAAAGGCCATGACCCGGAACTGTTCCGCACAAGTCATCGTGCGAACGCCCTTGTCGCCACCATACCGTGTGACGTAGCGATGAAATGTCGACCACGGCAGAAAATCCATCAACTGCGCAAACAGCGTCTTGCCGGCATTCATGATCATGCCCTTCAGAAAAATCCGAAGGGTCATTTTTCGCCGATTTCAAATCGACACCACGCTTTATCACTCGGAAAGCCTCGTCAGTCATGGCGTTTGGCGGTTCGGGCAGTCATTTAGCCGGACAGTAGTGGTACGAACTCTTTAATCCGTTTGGGGTTGAGTCGTTCAAGAGGGCCTGAGATTCCAACGGCTGCGACAGTCTGGTTCAAACTGTTGAATATTCCTACTGCAACACCACCGACTCCATCACGCCACTCTCCGTTGTTCACTGCATACCCAAGTCGAACGACATTCTTGAGTTCTTCCTTCAGCAACGGAAGGGAGGTGATTGTGGCCTTGGTATGGCTGAAAATTTGGTGTGCAAAGCGATCAAGATAGCCATCCTTTTGGTGGGCCAATAGTGCCTTTCCCGTTGCTACTGCGTACGCCGGAGCACGCCCACCAACCATGGAATAGGCGCGAATAGGTTGTGGGCTATCAATTTTTTCGACATAGACAACGTCGAGGCCATCTAGAACGGAAAGGTGGACTGTTTCTCCCGTCGAATCTGCAAGAGCCTGCATGGCCGGTCCCGCCACTTTTCTCACATCTAAACATGCGAGTTGCCGCGCAGCAAGCTCAAAGAGCCGAATCGACCCGCGATAGCCCGGTCCTGCTTCGTTTTTTGTGACGTATCCTGCATGAATAAGCGTTTGCAAAGTACGATGGGCGTTGCTTCGGGCAAGTCCGACTCGTTCTGCCAACTCGTCTATTGTTCGTGGTTGGTCAACTGGATCAGTGATGGCCTCCAGAACCATTAGACCTTTCAAAAGAGTCTTGTCCATTCCATTAAATCCCAAATATTAGGATTTAAGAATAGCATTTCGACAGCCCAATAGAAAGCCGGTAGCGCAATAATGCTTCAGCCTTGGCCTACAACGTTGTCTATCGGCCCGAATGCGCCAGTCTGCCGAGGCTGGTGGCCTTCCGGGATTGGTTGCTCAATGAGGCGGTGGCGTAACGACGGGAAGTACCTTAGATTGCAGGACCCAACCGTCGCCCGACATCCCAAGACACACCTTGTCCTCGCATCGTTGCGGTGATCTGCTGCCCTAGGCGCTGTTCGATGACAGGTTTCCACGGCACCAGGCTGAACCCCATGCCGTCATCGAGCATCGCGTAACGCCCACTGGTCAGCATGACGCTGCACCGATAGATACCGGCTACGCGCTGCCCGTCGGCCACCGGGCGATGCTCCAGCCCGGTTTCCGCTGTTATGTCCTGCGCGGCCTTCGTCAACTCGCGATTGCGCAGTGTCGCCAGCACGTTACGCGCGAGGACGACGCGCTGACCGCGCCGCTCGGCTAGCCCCTGTTTAATCAGGAAATCGGCACGCTGCTGCAGCGCATCCTTGATCTCGCTGCCAAAGCCCAGGTCGCCCAGCCATTTGCCACCGCCGATCAACTGCTGATCCAGCCAAGTCGCGCCGATGATGCGAGCCTGCCGCTCAATCGGCAGGTGTGATTTCAGTTCCACCGCCACGCCGCCGCCCAGGCGCTGCGCATCGTACTGGCGGCCCCGTTCAGCCAAGTCATTTGGCACGCGCCAGACGCCTTCGCCTTCACGCTCCACGATGCCAGCGCTGCGCAGAGCTTCGAGCCGACGCACATGCGCTGCCACCACCTCGCGCGGCTCGCGGTCGGGCGTGGCCCGACCTTGCGCGACGGCCAAATGCTGATCGGTGCGGTACACGCCATTAACGGCCAGCGCAGCGATGTTCCGGTCGGCCACGCGCAAGTCGGTTGAGCCTTTCACCTCCACCACGGCACCAGTCGGGTATTGGTCCAGTTCCGATCGTGGCGGCAACGCAACGTAGTGCGCCTTACCATCGGTCCCGTCGATGACCAGATAGCCTTTGTCATGCAGCTCGTCGGCCAAGCCCTTGCCGACCACACGACCGACGATGGCGCGGCCATCTTCGCTGGGCTGAAACACCGCTAGTTCGCGCTGCCGGCCGCTCATGGCCCGCTGCATGGTGCGGATGATGTCGCCGCGCTCGCCCATGGCCCGCAGGGTCAGCTCGGCCTCGGTGTGGATAGCCCATGTGCCGGTCTGCTGTTCGGTCGCCAAGCCCATGCGCTGCAAGTGCTGCAAGCGGCCGATCAGCATTTGCCGCTGGCGTTGCAGCCGGGGCTCGGCCAGTTTCTCCGGCCCCACCAGACCGTCCTCGGCCAAGCGTTGCAAGGTGCGGTCCAATCCGGTCCACCGTTCCTGATCGACTTCGCGCTGCATGGCGCGCTGGATCTCCAGCTCGGTACGCGGCCCCAGCCATTCGGTCGCCAGTTCGGCGGCCCGGTGGCGCATCCCCTCGGCGATGTAGTCGCGGGAAATGATGAGGTCTTTGTCGGTGTCGTCCTTCCCGCGCAGGACGACGTGCGTGTGCGGGTTGTCGGTGTTCCAGTGATCCACCGCTACCCAGTCCAGCCGCGTGCCCAGGTCGGCCTCCATGCGCGCCATCAGATGCCGGGTGTAGGTGCGCAGGTCGTCGAGTTGTTCGGCGTCTTCCGGTGAGACGATGAAGCGGAACTGGTGCCGATCCTCGCGCCCGCGTTCCTCGAAAGCTGCGGTGTCCGCCGCATCGGTTGTGGGGCCGTAGGCATGGCCCGGCCCGCCCTGGCTATCAACCCCTTCGCGTTCGATGTAGCGCAGGTGCGCGGCGGTTGAACGCATCCCAGCTTTGGCCAGATGGGCCAGCCGCGCCTTGATCGTCACGCGACGGGCGTTGGGCGTAAGCGTGGCTCCGGCAAAGCGGGCCGCGACGTAGCCGCGCCCCAGCCGGGAGCCGGGCCGATGACCGACTTTGCCGACTGTCTTGCCGAGCTTGGTGCCGGCCTTGTTGGTCTGGCGCAGCACCTTGTTGATGAAGGCGTCCCCGCGCTGTTTCGGCGCGCCGGGACGTATCCTGAAACGCTCATCGTCATGCTTGCTCATGCTGCAACTCCATCCAAGACCAGCGCAGCCGGGCGTGTGAAGCACGCGCCTTCTCCAATGCCGATGCGGCATTGCGCACTCTCGCGGCACGCCGCTGCCTCTTGGCGCGTGCCGCGCCACCCCCACGTGCAGACAAGGTTTTCAAGCGGCCAGGTGCCGCGACCTTTTATCTTGCCTTCCGCCTTTGCCCCTCGCTGTCGCTCATGGCGTCGGCGGCCCGGCGGCGCTACGCTGCCCGCAGCCAGCACGCCGGCGAACGCGGCCACGGCCACCGGCCGGGCGCGTTCGAGGCAAGACGCCTGAACGTTGGAAGGTGATGTCGGATGCGGCGCGAAGCGCGGTGCGAATGCACACGCACGGCATGCGCGACGACGGGGCAGTGACCAGCGGAACGACACGCCGGATGGCACGACGAGATGCACAGACACGTGCAGCGAATCGGTCGCCATCATGGACGTGTCTCCAGCCAGATCGGATGCGCAACACCGATCACAGTGGATGCAGCAACCGGCCCAAAATACCGACTGTCGAACGACGCCGGATTGGTCACGCTCAACAAGAACAGTTCGCCCGGCGCGAGGCGGCGACACTGCTGCCACGATGGCAGCAGACGGCCCAGCCGGTCAGCTCGCAGCACGGCAGCCGAAGGCACGCCGTCGATGCGGACGATGCCACCTGCAATGCACACTTCCTGCGGTGCAATCGCGCCCACGCGCTTGAGCAATGGAACGCGCGTCGGCAGGTAGCCTCGCTGTGCTGCCAGCGCGCCGGCTTCAGCCGGCAGCGGGACGAGCACGATGCTGTTCACGGACAGCAGACTTGGCAGCGAACCGGCGCGGTGGTCGAGCGGATCGACGCGATACCAGCCGACCGCTACGCTGTCGGACGGGTTGTAGGTCAGGCGCGGCAGTGGCGACACGAAAGACGCCCAGGCCAGTGCAGCGAAGCCGATGGCGGCCAGTGTCGCCACGACGATGTGAGCGCGCAGTCGCGAACGAGAATGCGGCGTGGTGCCGGATAGGGGAATGGTCTTCATGGCAGCGCCCTCCCGGCCAGCCAAGCAGCGTGCCGCTCGGCGGTGTATTCGGGCAGCGGCAGGCGCGCAGCGAGACGATTGCCGAGCGTGCGCCAGTACGCGGGCGACACGTCGGCGGGCGCGATGCTTTGCGCCTCGATGGCGTCGAGTTGCGCCAACACGGCGCGCACGGCGGGTTCCCCCTCGGCGTGCAGAAGCAGTCGCGCACCGGGCAGCACACCGGGAATGCGCTGAGCCGCGTCCAGCAGCGTGCAAGCCTGCATCACCATGAGCTGCCAACGCACGGTGCCGTAGTCGTTGGCGTGCCAGCGGATGCGACAGAACATCACGCCAGGCAGGAACATCGCGACGCGCCGCCAGCGGTCGAGCCGGATGGTGCGCGTCGGTTCGCCGAAGCGCAGATAGATGTCGATGCGCTGCTTGATGTAGGCCAGTGAAACGCGGGTCAGAGGTGTGGGGCCGGCTCGGCTAACGAGTTCAGCGAGTGAAGTCGGTGGTGCAGCCGTGGCTGGCAAGGCGTGAGCGTTCATGGTGTTCTCTCCGTGGATACGTCCGGGAACTCGCGCTCCAGCAATGCGCGCAGCAGTTCGGCCACCGTCACGCCCTGCGTGAAGGCCGACACCTTGATGCGCGCACGCATTGCGGGCGTGATGTCGAGGGTCAGGCGCGCGGTGTAAAGGTCGCCTTTCTGCAAGGCATCGGCTTCGCCCTGGCGAACCCACGCCTCGGCGTGTGGGTTCGCTGGTGGCCGTACACCGATGCCGACGCGCTTGCTGCTTGCTCCAGTCATGTCGGCCACCGCAGCAGTTCATCGACCAGCGCTGTGATTTCGCGCGTGGCGGCGCCGTCGGGTGCCGTCTCGCGGGCCAGCCGACCAGCGGCCACGCTGTCGGGGAAGACGATGCGCTGATGCACCTCCGAACGCAGTGCCGGCAACGGCTGGTCGGCCAACGCTTGGCGTGCTTCTCTGCCAATGATGGTCGTGCTGACGCGCCGATTGATGGCGAAGGCCGCGCGCAGCGCTGGCCTGAACACCTGCGCCTCGCGGATCAGCGCCACCATCTCAGCAGACGCCCACAAATCGTAGGGACTGGGCTGCACCGGGATCAGCACGCGCTCGGCCGCCAGCAGCGCGGAGCGCGCCAAGGCGGCGATGCGAGGCGGGCCGTCGATGACGACGTGATCGGCCCTGCGTGCCAGCTCGGGCGCTTCCTGGTGCAACGTCTCGCGTGCAAGGCCCACGGCACTGAACAAGCGCGGCAAGCCCTGTTGGGCGCGCCGCTGCGTCCAGTCCAGCGCCGAGCCTTGCGGGTCGGCATCCAGCAGAACGACTTGTTGGCCGCGCATGGCCAGCTCGCCGGCGATGTGCGTGGCGAGCGTGGTTTTGCCGACGCCGCCTTTCTGATTGAGCAAGGCGATGATCATGGCACGGCCCTCTTTGCTGGAAAGCCGGTTTTTCTTCGCCAAGTGAAACGCTGCGCATCGTGCCGTTCGGCAGTTTTCCACCGAAACGGCGCGCTGTTTTTATAAGTTAAAGAAGTTAAGTTAGGGAAGTTAGAGAGACCGGAAGCCCGTGCCGTTATTGGGTTTTCGCCGGTTTCACACGCCTGATAGCACGATAGGGCCACGCCCGATAGCACGACACCCGGCACGCCTGATAGCACGAGCCCATTCACAGTTTCTCCCCGAGTTATCCCCGTGCCGTCCGCAGCACGGGCCGGAAAGTCAGCAGTTCGGCCCCGTCGTCCGGCATCCGCTCGATGCCCAGCACGTAGCCTGGCATCGACTGCCGCGCCACCAGCGCGCGCAGGTCGCAGGCGAAGTCGTAAGGCTTCGCCGTACTGCCCGACTTGCGGTGCAGGTGCTTGAAGTCGAACTGCCAGCCGCCTGGCTGCTTGCCGCCGTGTTTGCGCACCAGGCGGTACAGCCAGCGTTCGATGCCACCAGTCAGCTTGAAATAGGCGGGGTCGATGGTCAGCACCAGCGCTGCGTCGAGCACGCCGGCGTAGAACCAGTCCGGCAGGATCAGCTCGATGCCCAGCGGCGTGCCGCGGGCGTCGGCCAGTTCTTTCCATTCGTTGATCCAGGAGAAGCGATGCAGGCGCCGCCCTGTGGTCTCGCGGATGGAGGTGGCCACCGTGGTCGATTGCAGCCGATCCAAGGCTGCCTTGAGGCGTTGGTAGTCGCGCAGCGACGTGCCGCGTCCGATGAAGCGCAGGATCTCGTAGGGCGTGGCGCGCATGAGCCGCGACGGGCGGATGCCCGCATCGCGCGCTTCCACGATCTGGCTGGCCGCCCAGATCAGGATGTCGGCATCCCAGATCGTGGCGATGCCGTGCTCCTGCGTTCCCTCCACGCGGATGGTCACGCCGCTGGCGCGGAAGTCGATCGGCTGGACGCGCTTCGACTTCGCCAATGAAAAGAACGGAAAGGCCATCAAATCCTGGCTGTCGCGCGGAGCCATGTCGCCCGGCAGCGCGCGGAACAGATCGAGCTGTTCCCGCTCCTGGGCTGGCCGCTGCCCCGATGGCAGCGACGGTCTTGACATGGCGATGGCCATCGGCGAAGCGCCGATCAGCGCGCACGGCTATCGGCCGAGTGCTGCTCGGCATATTCGGGATCGGACGTGGCCTCGAAGCTGCGTTGGTCGGCCCAGGCGTCGAGGTCGGCCACCGCATACATGACGCGACGGCCGAACTTGCGGAAACGCGGACCGCCGCCGATCACGCGCTGCTTCTCCAGCGTGCGCGGCGACAGGCGGAGGTATTCGGCGGCTTCGTCGTTGGTCAGGTAGCGTTGGGGTTGTGCAGCAGCAGGCTGCGGCGGAGTGGCGGGCGCGGCAGCAGGCCGCAAGGGAGCGGGTCGCATCGGGTAAGCCTCCATCGGTCAGGGCAGCCCGGCCGCACCGTGCGGCCAGATGGAGGCAGTCTCAGGAAAGCAATGCGTCCCGTTGAGGGTCGTTTTGCTGTGAAGGCTAAACGACCCTGCTCAAATCATTGGAGTCGAGCCAGGCGGCGATAGCCGCCGCGCATTAGCGTCAAGCCGCGTCGCACCAAGCGGCGCACGCGGGACCGAAGGCCGCCATCAGCGTACCAGCCGTGGACGACGGCGTCGGTGCCGAACAGGCCTTCGGCGACTTCGCGCAAGGACGCCCCTGCCAAGGTGGCGTCCAGCGCCTGCAAGGAATGCAATTCCTGTAGCGCCGTCGGCGCAGGCCGTGGCCGAATCGCCGCTGCAGGCGTGCCTTCGGCGGCCACGGCCAGCTTGTCCAGTTCGGCGCGGAGCACGCAATGGTGTGCGCAAGGCATGTCGCACGCGCGGATGGCGTAGACGTAGGCCATGCCATCCTCCAGGCTTGGCGCCAACGTCAGGCGCAGGCAGCAGCCGGGCCAATGCGTGGCGAGCATCAGGCGTCGGCCATCGTGGATCAGGTGCTTGTAACCGGGAATGCGCCACAACTCGAACGCGACGGCATCCGGTGGCGGATCGACGTCCGGGTGAAGTTGCGCCGAACAGGGATGGCCTGGAAGCCAGGCAGGATGCGCGTCGCGCGCATCCAAGGCCGGGTCTTCCAGCATGCGCAGCCCCCAACCGTGGGCGGCGTCCGGTTTGCGGCGACGGCGCAGCCAGTCGCGGCGGTAGTCGGGATGGCGGCGCAAATACTCCCAGGCCAGTGCCAATTCATCCAGGTGCAGCACGTAGAGATATGCGGCAGTGGGATACCACGGCGCAGCGCTTCGATCGGCCATGAGGCAACCTCCGGTAGTCAGGGATCGTCGCCACGTCGGCACGCTGGATCTACGCCATCAAAATCTCCACGCGCTACCACCAAAGGAATACACTCAGGCTGTAACGGGGAGTGTCAAGACGGATGAGTTCCGAAGTCTTGAAAGGATCGTCCGAATGCGACGGCTACCCCGGGAAAAGGGGCGCAGCACCGGATAGCCTGCCGCAAGCCGCGCAATGCGTCATGCCCCTTTCGGTCAGAGTTGCACCGCCTTGGCGCAAGAGTGGCGATTCAGATTGACAACGTCATAACTCAGACCGAAAAAGACACAATGCGCCGCAACGGCTTGTGTCTGCAAGGCTGGCAACAGCGGGGCCATGCGGCTCGATCAGTCGGGGATTGAGCCATCGATCTGTGCCAGCCGGACATACTCCGATAACGGCCGCGATGCGTAGAAGTACTGGTCGCGCAGGATGGGTTGCTGACGCGGCCCGACGATGGTTGCCAAGTCGGACAGCTTGACCATCCCCAAATCCGGCATACCGATACCGAGGTCGATCAGCCCCCAGGCCGAATCGCCATCGGCCGGGTCGAGCGCAGCCAGTAACCAGGTCGCGTGCGCATCCGGTGTGAACAGCCGCACCACGGGCATCGGGTCGATGCTCTGGCCAGCGGCGCGAGCCGTGCCGTTGGCGAGCAGTTGCGCGCGCTCGTCGGCGGTGGTGAGAGTCTGGGTCATGGTCAGGAACCCCACGGAACCGAGAATGCACGAACCCACATTTCCGCGAAAGCGTGGAACCACCGAACCGGATGTGCGCTTTCGTGCGCAAACACGGAAGCGCAAGCCTTCGAATCTGTGCATGCACGGAAACGGAGAAGCGGATTTGTGGAGATCAGGAAAGACACGGGTGCGGCTCTCCGGTTCTGTTGAAATCCGCAGATGCGGATTTCTGTAAAGGCGCAAAGTCGTATTATTTACCGTCAAATGAACACTATAGATTGTAGCCCTATAGAGCGCAATCGACTGTCATCTTGGTTTTTGAGGAAACCACCGGATGACAGCGAAAAATTCATTGGCGATGGCACTGAAGACAGTCAGGAAGGCGCGCGGCCTGAGCCAGGAAGCGTTCTCCGACGTCTCCAGCCGGACCTACCTGAGTTCGCTGGAGCGTGATCTGAAAAGCCCGACGCTCAACAAGCTGGCCGAGTTGTGCAAGGTGATGGAGATCCATCCGGTGACGCTTCTGGCATTGGCGTATTCGGGGAACAACCCCAAGAAGGCGGATCAACTACTCTCGCAGGTTCGGCATGAGCTTGAACTGCTGGCACAGACAGGCGACGAATGACACTTCTCCAGAACGACCCTATCACCCAACTTGGATTTTCCGTCTACGAGAACAAAGGGGTCTTCGCTGTTCTTCTGGGGTCGGGCCTGTCGCGCTCCGCAGAGATTCCGACCGGGTGGGAAATTACGTTGGACCTGGTGCGCCGCGTGGCGACCGCCCAAGGCGTCGAGGAGCAGTCCGATTGGGCAAAGTGGTACCGGGAAAAGACCGGGCAAGAGCCGAACTATTCCGCGCTGCTGGAGGAGATCGCCAGTTCACCCGATGAGCGTAGGGCGATATTGCATCGGTACATCGAGCCAGATGAGCAGGATCGCGAAGAAGGCCGGAAAATCCCGACCAAGGCGCATCACGCGATAGCGCAGTTGGTTCGTTCTGGTCACGTCCGGGTCATCGTCACGACCAACTTTGACCGGCTCATGGAAAACGCCCTTCGGGAGCAAGGAGTCGAGCCCACCGTGGTTTCCTCCGCAGACGTTTTGGCGGGTGCCGAGCCATTGACGCACAGTCGCTGTTACCTGCTCAAGCTGCATGGCGATTACAAGGATGCCCGCATCCTGAACACCGATCAGGAACTGAGCGCTTACCCGGAAAGCTACGACAAACTGCTGGACCGCATCTTTGATGAGCATGGTCTGATCATCTGCGGCTGGTCGGGTGAATGGGATCATGCCCTGCGGGCAGCCTTCCTCCGTGCACCGAACAGGCGCTATCCCGTGTATTGGGCGGCCCGGGGTGCGTTGGGCTCGGGAGCCAGCGAACTGGCCATCCATCGAAGCGCCAAGACGATACCGATCTCAGGCGCGGACGAGTTTTTCCAAACACTTCAACAGCGAGTCGAAACGCTTGAGCAGAGCCAGCGTCAGAATCCGCTGAGCGTCGAATTGTTGGTCAATAGTACGAAGCGCTACCTGGCGAAGCCGGAACATCGTATTCAACTGGACGAGTTGCTTTCGCAGGAGGCGGAGCGATTGATGGTGCAACTCGATGGGAGTCAATTCGCGCCCCATGGCCAGTGGAATCAGGAAGAGTTCCGATCGCGGGTACGACGATACGAGGCGCTGGCCGAACCCTTGACGCGCATGGCTGGCGTCCTCGGCAGATGGGGGGATGGTTCTGAATTGACCACGATCCTCGACATCATCAGAGGACTGTATATGCAGGCCGAGAAGGTTGGAAACGGCCTGTTGGTTTGGCTCGGTCTGCGATCTTATCCGGCCGTCTTGATATTTACTGCCTACGGAGTCGGCCTGACGCGCTCGCAGCGATGGAAGACACTTCACGAACTGCTGGTTGCGCCCTGGCCTCGGGAATATCGTGACCCGAAACGAGTGGTTTCCACGCTGTTCCTGGATGAGTGGAAAGGGGCGAAAAATGAAGTCTGGAAAGAATTGGAAGGCCTTGATCGTCGCAAGACCCCTCTCAGTGATCATCTGCTTGATGTGATGACGAACTGGCGGTCCAGCTTTGCAGGTGTATCGGCTGAATTTGAGCTGGTGTTTGAACGATTCGAACTGCTTGCTGCTCTTGTCTATCTGGAGGAAGACAGCGAAGCGAGTTTGGAACAAGCCTTTACCAATACACCTCACGGGCTGTTCGCCCGTATGCCCGTAGGGCGCGTTGGATGGCATGACTCGTCAGCCAATTCACTGATTCTGGAGCTTCAATCGGAAGCGACCATCACAGCTTTGCTGGACGCAGGCTTTGCGCGGAACAGCCGCCGCTTCTTGGAACTCTCCATTGAGAGTTTCAAGCGCTACGTGGGCAAGATGTCATGGTAGCAGTCGCCCCGCCGCGAAGGGCGGGGCGCTGCGGCGGTCACGCCGCCTGGGGCTTGCTGCGCGACCAGATCAGGTCGTGCGTGCCGTCCTCACCTTCGATCAGGCGGGCATAGACCGTAGCAGGAAACGAAGGATCGTCGAGGGTCACGGACAGGTATTCCCGCCCGGCCTCGCTGGTCTTCTTCCATGCCGCGCCGATATCGTGGCTAGCCGCCTGCAGGCGGAAGTCGGGAGCGTTCTCGCTGCTGCCCTTGTCGTTGGGAACCAGCTTGACCTTGACGTTGAGCGTCAGGGTGCGCAGCGTGCCGGTGAAGCCGTCTTTGTCTGCGGTGAAGGTGCCGATGTTGGCCATGATGATTTTTCCTTTCGGTTGAACTAGGTTCGCGCCCATCGCGTCCTTGTTGTGATCCGGCCGGCGGGGGACGGGCTGGCTGCACCGCTTGCGGTCGCAACTCAGTGGAGAACCGGGAGGCGCAAAAAATTTGCCCCGCGAGGAATGCGCGCAGCGCAGGGGAAATTGTTTGCGCCGGACGGTTGCGGCCATAAAGCCCGAGGCGCAGCCGCGCCACCGCCAGGATTCACAACGAGGCAAGGACGCCTTGGGCCGAACCGCTCCGAAAGAAGATGAGGCCGGCTCGGCATATCCGCACGAAGGCTGCATCGGCGCGCTTGCCGACGCGGGCCAGGTCAACCACCCGACGACAGGCGAAAACGCCCCTACCGCGCTATGCGGCGCTTGTTTTGAGGCGTGGTAGGAAGCTTCATGGCGATGCCGGGCGGTGTCCGTGAGCCATCCTTCGTGGACGTGATAGGCAAGAACCGCCAGCATTGAGGACGGCACGCATTCGCACAACCTGCCGCAGCAAGCCACAGCGTGTTCGCCAGCGCCCCACCCATCGCGGCGGCGCATTGGCTGGCCGATCCGGCAAGACCGGTTCGGCGCTCTCACAGGGGCGCCAAGCTGCGCGCGGCGGGGATAGCCCGCTGGGCTTTCCCCTGGAGGCAAGCGAAGCGCGCAACGCCACAGGCGCGAAGGCGTGAGGGATTGAAGCCGAATGGTCGTGACGACAGAGGCGGCACGGGGCGCAGCCCGAAAGCCCGGCGGCGCCATCGCGCCGACACGCTCACCGTCTGCCGTTTTTAGGGCATGCGCAGGGCCATGTAGGCGACCTTCCCGTCGGAAGAAAACGAGATATCGTCAACCAAGGCATCATTAGAGCGACCACTATCAATGCTTTCAAGCACGATGTTTGGAGGAATACCCAGAGCGCTCCTGGCGACGTCTCTCACGCGCGCAATGCTGCCAATAGAGGCATTGAAAGAACTCTTGTCATGACGCGTACCGTCAGCATTCCACGATGCCTGCATATTCTTTGTGCCGGTGTGCTTGCTCTTGGCGATGTGGATGTGGCGTTGCAGAGGAATTCTTGGATCTTCGGGGTCTACGCGGTACATCCAATCCTTGTTCCCTGAAGGCATCCAGATGCTCTCTAGCGTGATTTGCAGATTGCAGCGGCGAAGAGCATCGGATGAGAGAAGAACAGAAATCTCGTCTGGCTCCGCATCGGCATCCAGGCCCCTCAAAATTTCAGCCAATTTCATATAAATCGCCCCTATAGAAGTTCTCGTTTAACCATATCAAATACGAAAATGATCATATGGGGCTGCTTTAGGTAGTTTCAACTCTGCTGGCTGAGCCTGAGCGAAGCCGATTGCGTTCTGATTCCGCAGTTGGCCTTCAACACCGGGCGCGGCCACCGCCGCGCCCGGATTTTTGGTCCCCACTGGCCCTAAGGTGGGACGGCTTGGGGCCAGTGCTGGCTGCTCATTCCTTCGTCTCGATGAGCCACCATATGGCACAGGGCAAGGCGCGGCCTGTGATGGGGTGAATATCGGTGAGGTCGGCGTGGGCCGTCCAGCCCGAGGGCGGACGGTAGCCGCGCACGTCGCCATCGCCGTGCCAGCGGCGGGCGCGTATTGTGCCGGGGGCATAGACTGCCGCCATGCGCGGGCGGTTGGTGGTGGTGCGGGTCATGGGCATTTCTCCTTTCAAGCGAAGCGCCCCGGTCAAGGCCGGGGCGTTCCCCTTCGGCGCGGGTCAAGCGGCCAGCGCCTCGGCCGGTTCATCCGCCACGGCTTCGGCAGCCTCCGGCGCTTCCTCCTGCGGCCCATCGGCCTTGAAGATCGCGGGCATCCAGCCCGTCCGATCGGCCAGCCGCTCGGCTTCGCTGGCAATGTCGGCCTTCTTCAACTTCACAAGTCGGTTGACGTGATCCGGTGCGTACTCGCCTACGGCTTGCAGAATCGCCGCCTTCGGAACGTGCTTGAAATAGCCCTCGGCAGTCGGCTGCCACCATGCCGCCATGTCGAGGCCCACGGCCTGCGCCAGTTCCGCGCCGGGCTGGTGCGGGGTGGTACGAGCCGTCACCACGTCCACCGTCGAAGCCACGCACACGGCCAGCAGTTTGATCAGCTCGCCTTGCTCCATCGCCAGCAGCGCGGCGAACAGTTCGGCGCTATCCTCGGGTAGCTTGCCGCCCCATGCCTGTTGCAGTTCGCGCAGGGCGACGGCTGCGGACGATTCCGGCCAGTCTGGGGCCATGCCTTCCAGCCGGTCTTGCACGGTGAGGCGCACGCCCAGCGGCAGGTCGGCCCCGTAGTGGCCGTGCTGCAAGACGGCCTGCACCATGCCATGCACCAGCGCGGCCAGTGCCACTTGCGGATGCCGGGCGACTTCGATTTGCAGAGCCGCCGTGCGGTGCGCGCTCAAGCGTTGCGCCAGCCGGTCGGAGATTGCCGCCTTGGGCGCGTCGTCGGCATCCTCGCCTTCGTCGTCGTTCTCGACATCCTCGCTGCTGAAACCCTGGCGCAGCCGTTCCAGCGTGCGTAACGCCTTGGCTTCGGCCTCGCGCAGCAGCCCGCGATGAATCACGGCCTCACCGGTGCGGTCGATGGTGACGACGACCCCGGCTGCGGCCTTTACGTTCGGGCTGTAGTCCTGCAAGGCATCTTCCAGCGCCTGCAACTGTTCGCCCAGGGCTTCGCCTTCCTCTTGCAGCGCGTCGGCCTTGTCCTCGTCCTCGGCATCCAGTGCGGCGTCGAGCGCTTCGCCCACCGCCTGCATCTTGGCTTGCAGCTTCTCGATGCGCTGCGCCTCGCGCTTGCTCGGTTCGCGCCGCTCCCTCGGGGCGCGCTGGAAGGCGTGCAGATCGGCATGGGTCACGCCGGGCGTGGCATCCACCCATGCCCAACCTTCGGCCTTCACCTCGGCGGCGATACCCGCCAGCTTGTCTTTCGCCAGCCGTACCAGCAGTGCGGCATCGGTCAGATACACACCTGCATCGCCTTCCGCGAACAGGTCGCGGCGCGCGCCACCACCTGCGGCCTCGTAGGTGTCCAGCCCCACAAAGCGCACCAGCGGATGACGATGGGCATCGATTTCCCGTTCGGTCAGCCGTTCGCGTAGCGCGGATGGTTGGCGCTGCCACGTCGGCGCATCGTAGAACGCGCTTTCCTGCGCGGCGTGGTCGTCAGTGATGGCAAGCGCCATCAACTGATCGAGCGTGACAGCATCAGCGCGATAGTCGGCCATCAGGCGCGGCGAGACGTTCGCCAGCTTCAAGCGGCGCTGTACCACCAGCGGCGTGACGGAAAAATCCGCTGCAATGTCTTCGACAGGCCGACCTTCAGCCACCAGCGCGGCGAACGCCTCGAACTGGTCTGCCGGGTGCATGGCTTCGCGCTGCACGTTCTCGGTGAGGCTGGCGGTGCGGGCCGTGCCATCGGCCACCAGCAGGCAAGGAACCTCCCAATCTTTGGCGATGCAGTGTTTCTTCGCCAGCAGCTTCAACGCGGCCAGCCTGCGGCCACCGGCCACAACTTCGTAATGCTCGCCATCGCCAGCGGCAATCACGATCAGGTTTTGCAGCAGGCCCACGCGCTGGATGGATGCCGCCAGTTCAGGGATGGACATGCGCGGGGTCTTGCGCACGTTGCGGCCCGTGGGGCGCAGCACCAGCCGCGACAGCGGAACCAGAATCAGGTTCTTGCTCGGGTCGGCGGCTTCCAGCACGGTGGCATGGCTGACGGCGTGGGCTTCGGTTTGGGTAATGGCGTTCATGGTGTATCTCCAATCGAATGAAACAAGGAATGGAGGGGAAGCCGCCCCTCCGGCGGGTGGGGGGACGATTCAGGCTTTGAGGGCGCGCATGCCGTCGGCCAGCAGCCACAAAGCGCGGTTCAGACGGATGTTTTGGTCAATGCCCTGCACCGGGCGCGTGCTCTGCCTGCGCCCATTGGCGTTGCGGCCATGCAATCCGCCCTTGGTCAAGTTCTCCTGCGTGCGGTTGAACACGCTCCACAGGTCGGGGCGGCGGTCGTCGAACCGGCGCGGCATCAGGATTTGCGATTCCGTGATGGGCGCGGGCTTGTCGGGGTCGTCGTACTTGAGGGCCAGCGCGGCGCGGGCGAACACTTCGGCTTCGCCATCGTCCAGCGTGATGCCGCGCATCAGGTCGCGGGATTCCTTCACCTGCTCGAAGCCGCTCAACACCTCGAAAGCGCCTTCGATGACGTGCCCGGCAACGTCGCCTTTGTGAGGCACGCGCACATCCGCCACGGTGTCGCCGCAGACAAGGCCATTGCTGCAAACGAAGCGAAACATCCCGGCCAGCATCTGATAGCTGCTGGTGCCGTCGTGCGAGTTCAGCAGCACGATTTCATTGGCTTCCGCGCCGTTGATCTGGCTGGCATGGCGCAGGCGCAGCATGTGTTTCGTGTGCTCGCGCTTGCCTTCATCGCGCACGCGGGTCTGCGTCACCATGAAGGGCTGGAAGCCTTCTTTGCGCAGTTCGGTCAGCACGGCGGCGGTGGGGATGTAGCTGTACCGCTCGGAACGGCTCTCATGCGGGGCGTCCGCGAAGATGGACGGAGCCACGCGGCGGATTTGGTCATCGGACAACGGGGAATCGCTGCGCAGCGATGGGGAACGGGAAGCGAAACGGGTTGCGAGCTGCATGGTCTTTCTCCTGACAAAGGGGTTGCTGTTGAAAGCGCACACCGGATTCCAAGATTCGGAGCCCAGCCTTTCGGCTGTTCGGTGCGGTCGGCACGAGGAACCCGGTTGGCCTCGTTGCCACCGTCTTTCCTGAGTTCATCGCCCGCGACGGTCAGGAGCGCGCGGACGGGGGCCGTCAAGGAGACAAGCGCAGGGATGGTGCGGCCCACAGGCGCAGCCGAGGACACGGCCCTGCGCGCCTTGACGGCACACGGACGCGGGCTACAGTCGCGAGCAAGGTGATGGAATCAGGGGAGACGGCTGAACAGGCAACGGCCATCCCTGTGTGCTGACCGCACGGCAAGCGAAGCGCGCAGGCCCGGATCTGGAAGCCGGGCCGTAGGCGTCAGCCGAGCGGAGCGAGGGAACGATGGACGCCCGAATGGGGCGAGACGCCGTAGGTGGCTCGATGCAAAGCACGACAGCGCGACCGGCCGCACCTCCTTGGCCGGGGACGCCCATATGTCGTTGTCACTTGAATAACGTGGGTACCTCAGAGACTATCTGGTGTTAATTGCTGGGGTACCGACAAGCTCGCCTTGGTTCTGTACGCTGTGAAGTGTTAGATCAATCAAGGACCGAGCATGAGTTCATTGCAACCCACAAACGCGCAGCGAACCTGCGAAAACCTTCTTCTGGAGGGGAAGCGCTACAACAACGAGCACCACATCCTGCCCAGCGAAAACGCCGTTGCGGATCGGCTGTTGAGGCGTGGAATCGAGCTGCGCGATGCCTACGAAGAATTGCACGACAAACTCCACGCGCATCCGCCGGCGCTTGAGGTCTTTCTCGGCCTGGTGTTGAGTACGGCTGCATTCTGGAATCCGGAGAAGATGCAGGAGGCACGCGCCGCGCGCAGCGATCTCGCCAACGTCAATCAGCAGATTGCAAGGAAGGCGGCCGAACTGGCGATGCTGCTGGAGCAGCGCTCCGATCTCCACGACACATCAGGCTTCAGCAGTGACACCCACTACCACGTTTGCAACGTGATCGAAGCGGCGTCCCGGCACAACTATCTATTCAAGTCTTACGTCCAGGAAAAACTGAACGCCCTTTGCAGCCAGTTCGATCTGAAATACTGGCCCTCCCTGGGCGAGTTCTTGCAGGAACTCGCCGCCGACGCGGAAAAAGCAGTCACGGAGGCCACGGACCCTTTGACAGCCGCCGCCACATCGGGGACACGTCCGTCCAAGGCAGACTTCTTCAAGGCGCTGTTTGTCTCCATTGAAGAAAACAGCGCGAAGAGCTATGGACAATTACCGAGGGGCTTCAAGCTCACCGACCGGACGCTGGCCTCGTTGGCAAACTGCGCCTTGGACTTGGGACCAGACGATCTGGTCGACGACGCGTACATGAAGCGACTCCGCCAGCGCGAACGCAACGGGACCAAGTAACGGTACCGGGCGCAGCAAAAAAGGGGCCGAAGCCCCAGGGGTCAGAGCAGGCCACGCTCGGCAAATGACGTTGTGGCCTCGCCGCCGACGACGATGTGATCCAGCGTGCGCACGTCCACCAGCGCCAGGGCTTCCTTGAGGCGCTGGGTCAGCAGCTTGTCCGCCTGGCTCGGCTCGGAATTTCCGCTCGGATGATTGTGCGAAAAGATCACGGCCGCTGCGTTGTGTTGCAGTGCGGTTTTCACGACTTCGCGCGGATATACCGATGTCTGGTCGATAGTGCCGCGGAATAACTCCACGTATTGGATCAGACGGTTCTGGCTATCGAGAAACAGCGCAGCGAAAACCTCGTGCTCAAAGCTGGCCAGCTTGGTACGCAGGTAGTCCTTGACCAGCGTCGGCGAAGTGAAGAGCGCTCCGCGTGGAATCTTCTGGTCGATGACGTAGCGCGCAGCTTCCAGAATTTGGTCGGCAGTCGCCGGCAGATAACGCCCTTGGTCGTCACGCACCAGCAGAGAGGAATCGAGAGACAGAGAAAGTTGCGACATGATCGTGCTCCGGTTGCTCGGGCGGAATTGCCCGGAACCGGCTCCAGCACGGCGCAGCGCAAGCAGTCAGGGGGCAGCGACGGCCGCCAGGACGCCAGCGCGCAAGGCGCGCGCAGCCCTTGACGGCGAGAACGCCGTGATACGGTGAAGGGAACAGCAAGACCGCCCACACCCCGCCCGTAGAGACGACGGATGGGCAAGCGCAGCGCGCAGGCCCTCAAGGGCCGTAGGCGTCAGGGATCAAAGCCGAATGGCCATGACTCGGTACGAGGCATGGGGCAACGCCCGCGAGCCCGACGGCGGCACGCCGGGACGCTCTTCTGTCGCGAAGTTCCTCTGAAACTTCAAACTCTCGATCCATAGGTAACGATACGACCACACGCATGTAGAGCATCGTCAGCAGGTTGGAGATGAAAATTGTTTTGCCCATGGAGTTGTCGACTCAGCCAAGAACCGCTGTTGCGCAGTCAGCGCCTCCCTCAAATCATTGCCCAAATCGTGGTGCCCCTGACTCAACAGCTCTGCCATCACGCACTCGGCGATTTGCGAACCCCGAGGGAATGCCAAAACCGTGCCTTCGGCCAGTACATGTGGGAACTCCATGTTCGAACCAGAACCTACCAAGCTCTTCACAGACCGCAGCATCTGTCTGGCCAAATCCTTGGGAAGCAATACCAGATGAAATCCATCGAGCAGCCATTGCACAGTCAAATGGTTGAACTGGTAGAGATAGAGTTTCGAGGCGAGGGGAATGCGCGCGCCAATGCGCCTGGCGACATGCACGGCGCCCGCAAGATGGTGAGATCCGCCACTGTTATCAAGGAACAAACGGCCGTCCCAAGCTCGCACGCTAAACGTGTCGGAGCCACGTCCGTGCAGTAGCCGGATTTCGCCATGTGAACAAAGCTCTTTTAAGCTCGCATCATCCAGTCCGAGTGGGGGCTTTCCTTTTCTGGCATATCGATTCTGCTCATCAATATAGTAGGCACCAAAGACATCCACACTTTCGTGCGGCATGTCTGCCGACTTACTTGAGGAGATTCCCTCTATATCGCTTGCGTCGCATTCAAAGTGAGGCGCCATCGTCACTTGCACTAGCGATCCATGAGGACTTTGGAAAGCCTCCTTAGCGCCCCAGGCTGAGACCGGAAAGCGGCCTCGCAAAGTAAAGTTGCCGCGATCAAGATCGTCCAGAATGTCCCATCGACGGCGTGAGTCCTCAAAAATCTTTGATTTCGGAGTGTTGAGGCGCACATTTTTTCCCGCCGCCTCCTTGAGTCCCAATAGCTCGCACCAAGCTTCACACCGCTTCCGTACCAGCGCTGGCGGCCGCTTCCAAAACCTTCGCCACCACGACCATGTGTGGAGTTCGAGCACAGAAATTGGAAACTCAGAGAGCGACATCGCATGCATAAATTACAAGTACCTGGTAGTTATAAATCGAGATTGCCGAATGCAATCTGCAGGCTATCAAATCTGCGATGGATTTTTGAAATAGAACCGTGTCAACATAGCCTGAATGCGTATTTCACCGACACCTCTCAATACCGATGAGGAATTTATTCATGAGCAATGATCGGCTTCTGATTCCGCAAGACCCCGATTGCTTTCATGCAATTGGCCTGGCGGCAGTGGCTTTTGCACGACTAGAGTGGGACGCGGTGTGGTGCTGCCAAAGACTAGAAGATGGCTACATCAATACCATCGAGCCTCGAAGGAAAACGGCTGGCAAGATTGCCGAAGACCTTGAGCGACTCTTTTCCAGAATCGCTGACACCGACCTCCGTTTGAAAGTTGTTCCGTTTGCGGCAGAGTTTTCAGCAGCCGTCCAAGAAAGAAATGGTTTGCTGCATGGAAAGCCAGGCACTGCCCCCAATGGCGATCAGCGGCTGTTCCGGCATGGTACTGAATGGACGATCGACAAAATCAATGAATTTTCTGACCGCTGTGTGAAGGCTGGAGCACCGTTGAACGCCTTGCTCTATGATGAGTTCAAGGAGCCGTGCAGCGTTGCACTCCGTTCGCCTTGATCATTCAAGGGCAACAGCGACGGTCTGCAAACACGCCTGTAGCCGCTCGTGGCGCGTAGAGCCGCAGGCTCGGAAGAACCCGCGCCGGGCGCAGCAAAAAAAGTACGCCGCCCCAGCGGGGACGACGCACCGAAGTCTGCGCGGCGCGATCAGCTCGCAGCCGGCACCACCATCGACTGCAACTGGTCAATCACGCCAGGCTCAACGAAGACGCAAGCCTGCTTGTCATCGATCGACACGTTGAACACCTGAGCGAACATCGTGCGCCGCACATGGGCCAGCCGACCTGTCCGGTACGCCTGGTCCAGCTTCATGCGGGCTGCGCCCGTCGGCGAGCCGCTGCGCTGCGGGTCGCATTCGACCAGCGCGACGAAACCGTCATCGGACAGCTTCTGATGCTCGGGGCACAGGCCCCATCCCGTCTTTGTATGGTGCTCCATGCTCGCGCGCAGGCGCTTGTCGAGCAGGACGGCGGAACGCCGGGACGACCGTCACACATCGAGCTAACCAGGAGAGAATTCGCTGTACAGCGAATATGGCGTTTATGCCGAATATTCGGTATAGTGCCGTTATTCGCTGAAC
>ERZ795054.574-NODE-574-length-44161-cov-6.863057_pt1 | contig 44161 bp, 55 predicted proteins | sample MGYA00375138_ERZ795054 | MGnify/ENA primary metagenome ERZ795054 (study PRJEB30183, sample SAMN05720215) | anaerobic digester metagenome | isolation source: active sludge of municipal wastewater-treating anaerobic digesters | place: USA | collected 2014-12-23 ... | reverse complement strand
AATCTATTTATAGTCTATTTTCCCACCTTCTACGCTTCTATGCTTCTAGCCCTTGGCGAAGCCTTGCCTTGCCTTGCTAGTCCTTCCCTTGTCCCGCTTCGCACATAATACAAACCTTACTTAGAATAACAAATTCGGGTTGGCAATAATGGGACTGGAATAAATCGCCAAAACCCTTATTCTGGATAGCGTCCGGTCGCAACCCCGCATCGGGAAATCGCCATTCCTTATAAGCTATTAGTCTATAGTATGTATATGGATATATTATATACCCACATAGTTTTTTCTCTAAAATTTTGATAGGGGTCTATATAAGGACGTTCCCAGACTAAATAGACTAAACACCTTCTATAGAAAAAGCGATGCACAAAATACACCCCGACGGCACGCACTTAGAATTAAGGGTTTTAACGACTTTCCATAGTCCCTAAATTTTCATTTCCCTACCTTCATTATCTTAACCTTAACCTTCTGCTTTGTATCATATCCTAATTCTATATGTCTTAAACTTCCCACATAACCTATAATAAAACTCCTTAAACTATATCTTGCTTCCCTAGTATCTATTCTAAGATACCAATCCAGGATTTGACTCTTTATATCTTCCTTCATAGCATCCAGGCTAATATAATCTTTACTCTTCATACTCTCTTCATCTATATCATCATCTAAGTTATCAATATTAGCTAGTTCTCTAATCTTTCTATCCATATCATCTGCTATATCATCAAACATAATAATTCTCCAAATAGAATATGATAAAATCCCGTTTTCGGGTAGGGAAAACCAAAATATCACCGCTAAACCATTGATTCCATTGAATTTTTCAATTTTATTGACTTTTCAATTTCCGCATGGTAAAATCGGGTTTCCTAAATAGAACTTATTAAGTGTAGTATAAACAATGTCCTACGGACATAGAAAGAGAGTCTAAATGTTACATTATAAACAGGTTGGAAAAGAGTATAATCGTAGATATTCTAACTTCATTGTTTCCCTATCAACAGAGTATTACTCTGCAATGGTAGATTATCTATATGATAATGAAGTATGGTCTGATTTCGATTCTACTAGTCTAGTAGTATTTGGCTACGGCTATATCTAATCTTCTCTCAGGAGTCTAAATAAAATGTCCTTGTTTAATCAAGTTAATACAGTAGAAGATGAAATCCTCCTTTTCTCTAACATCTTCTGGAAGAAATACTCTGAGCATCTACTAGATGATATAGGAGAACTCCCACCTATTAAGATGGTATGGAAGAAATCAGGAGTAGCAGGTTTTGCCTATTACAAAGGAATAGTAGAATTCAATGTTCCTTATTTCCTCTCCCATACTAATCAGGAAGAACTGGAAGAACTAATAGCCCATGAGTTAGCTCATATTATTCAGTATAGAATTTACCCAAAGGCTAAACAAGCGCATGGCCCTGAGTTTCGCTACATAATGAATTGCATAGGACTAGCAGGAAGAACATATCATTATATGTCTGTAAGTAAAGCAAAGAGCGTAGTAGATAATAAGTCTGCTATTCTTAATGAAGTCGAAATCTGAGCTTTTTTAATATCATAGAAAGAGAGTCTAAAATGCTTATTCCACGTTGTATCTATTCCGTAGAATTTGTCCGTATTCAGAATGAAGCGCATATTCAATATACGTTCTTCTCCTGTCTTAAAGTCATATCGTCTAAAGTATCTTTCTATCTCTAAGGAGTCTAAAATGAAACATTCTGTATCATCAGCCTTCCATCTGACTTCTTCTACTTCTATAACCTGTCCCGTGACGGGAATAGCTATGGAAGTTAATATTCCTAATATGGGAATAGACTTTACCTTCTACTCTCCTTTCGTGAAGTTTGCTAATATTCAGAAGTTAGCAGAACAGCCTACACAGAAGTTAAAAGAACTTCCTTCTTCTATCCTCTCAGGAATACTACTAGGAACTCTTCATCATTATGGTATGGCAGAGAGCCATGAGATAGAAGCTTGGGAAGCTAATATCTACATTCAGAATTGCTCTAAGCATGAGATAATCTCTGCTATTCGCTTCCTGTCTAATATTCCTTCTTCTTCACGAGAGATTCTACCTTCCCTATCTCTACACTCTTTTAAGGAGACTGTCCAATATTCTTCTGGAAATAATATTATCAATACCTACATTAAGACCTGTAGGGATATTATCAATCCGCCAGCAGATGAGAATGTCTCTATTCTATCCTCTTCTTCAGATTCTGGGGTCAAAAAGACTAAAGAGATCAAGAAGTATAAGAAGCTATCCTCTGAAGAGCGTACTAAGATCAAAGAGCTAATTGCTGAAATCTCTACTGATGTTCTCGCTACTTCTAAACTGATTAACATCCTGAAGATCATGGCTCAGAAAGAGAATATCTACAATACTGCTCAGGAGACTAAAGAGAAGATTGTTAAGAGACTAGAAGAACTCCAATCCTCTGCATCTTTAGAACTAGCTGATATCATTAAGCGCGCAACTCCTTCTCTTGCTATGCAAGAAGATATGGACTTCTCTCGTGCTTCTGATACCTTTGCTATTGTAAAGACCAGAAAGTCTCTCTCTGAGATACTAGCAGCGAAGAAAGCTAAAGCACTAATTGATGCTAATCCTGCTATGTTCTCGCATGATATTAACCCAGTAATTGATAATACAGAAGATGCCTCTGTAGATCAAGATGCTGTAGAAGATAATTCAGACGAATTCTAAGGATAATAAAATGGCCTTCCGAGATACTTTCTCCTCTAAACATGAGGATGTTATAACAGCCTACCTTGATGCTCTCACAATACTAGAAGAGGATTACAAGCGCAGATTTATAAAGCATAAGAACTGCGATTACATCCTACATTGTGATAACAGCGTAAGGAATACCTTAAAACTAGCAGGAGAAGCTTATTGCTTAGTCTCTTTCCAGAAGAGAAAGACAGGCTTCTACGCAATGGCCCGCCTCTATAGAACAGAAGGAGTTTCAAAATGCTAACAATGTATCAACTGCTTAAGAAAGTAGAACTAGACGATGGTACAAAGTATGGTAAAGGCTATGTACTAACAGAGAAACAACTCAAACAAGTACAGGAAGAATATAGAACTCTGCACGTAGTAATTATTTCTATTCCTGAGGAGTTTCTAAAATGACACAAGAAGAGATTATCAACTGGGTATCAGAGCAAGTAGGCTATCCTATCTCTGATGAAGAGTGTCTTAATATGTATGAGATATATCGTCAATATCGTGACGAAGGTCAATCTCATGAAGTCTCTAAACAATATGCGGGGATGTACAATAATGACTATTAAAAGAAGCTTAGCTGAGATTATCGCTGAGAAGAAAGCCCTCTCTCAACAGAAAGTAGAGATTGCTATCATAGAAGAAGAAGCCTGCGAAGTAAGCTCCCACACTCCTCCTCCTTCTTCTCCTTCTCCTATTATTCCTATCTTTGATGAAGAGAAGAAGAAGAATGCTTCGCAAGAGACTTTCTCATTAAGTGTAGTCTTGAATGCAAAGCAACTCCTCGCCAAGGAATTAGCCTTTCAAGGTAAATCCTTCTGTCTAGTGGGAGCAGCAGGTACAGGCAAAACTACTGCACAGAGAGAAATAGCTTCTGAGCTTCTTAGACAGAATAAACTTTCTACCCATACCTTCCGTATTCAAGGTACGACTATGAGAGTAAGTGCTCCTTCTATTGCCTTTGTAGCATATACTAGAATCGCTTCTGGGAATCTTAGGAAAGCAATTCATAAAGACCCTGCTCTTGAGGAAGTTCTCACACATAACATAACAACAATTCATAATCTCCTTGAGTATGCTCCTGAATTCTATTGGGACTATGAGGCAGAGAAAGAGAAGATGCGCTTTGTTCCTAAGCGTACTGCTATGAATCCCCTCGACATTACACACCTAATAATCGAGGAATCTTCTATGGTTGGGCTTAAACTATGGCAGCAATTATATGATGCTATGCGTCCTAATACCCAAATTATCTTCATTGGAGATATTAACCAGCTTCCTCCTGTTATGGATAGAAGCATTCTTAACTATGCTCTCGTTCAACTCCCAGTAGTCGAGCTAACTCATGTATATCGTCAAGCTGAGACTTCCCTAATCTTAGAGAATGCACATCGTATCCTCAAAGGAGAAGCTTCTCTACTAGAAGGTAAAGACTTTAAGATTATGAGGAATGGAGAAGTACAGCATTCCCAATCTAAGTTAAGTATGATGCTAGGACAAGCCTTCCCGCGTTACTATAAGCAGGAATTAGAATTCCCAGGAACAGGTTATGACCCGCTTCAAGATATTATCCTTTCTCCCTTTAATGTCAAAGACCTTGGAACAATATCTCTTAATAAGTGGATTGCTCAATTCCTAGGACAAGATAGGAAAGCAGTAGTGCATGAGATTATTGCTGGTATGTCTAAGCATTACCTAGCTATTGGCGATAAGGTAATGTATAACAAGCAAGTAGGAGAGATTATCTCAATTAACAGGAACATGGAATATCATGGCAAACATCCTCTTCCTGCTTCTGTTAATCTTACTCGCTTCGGAACTTATATTAACGGGGATGAAGATGAGGAAGAAGGAGAAGATGATTTCGGTGCAGGATATGAGAACATTGACCTAGAGAAGATGATGGAAGAAGGTGCTAAAGAAGATCTCCTTCGCTCTGCTAGTCACATAGTAACTCTGAAGATGGAAACAGATGAAGAGATTACACTTGATGCAGTAGGAGATTATGCTCCTGCTCTCTTCACCTTAGGTTATGCCCTAACAATTCATAAAGCACAAGGCTGTGAATGGAGGAAAGTCTTTATTGTCCTTCATAAAGATCACTCAGTAATGGCTTTCCGAGAGCTTCTCTATACAGCAGTAACAAGGGCTAAGGAACAGTGTATCCTCATAACTAAGGACTTCATGGTTTCTAAAGCTATCAATAATCCAAGAATCAAAGGAGATTCTATTGATGAGAAGATAGCCTACTTTAACAGTGGCTTACTTCCTGAGATTGAAATCTTCTGTACCAAAAACATATAACCTAGAAAGAAGGAAAAGAAAATGACTAATTTAGAAACTAGTATGAATCTCTTAGGTATGTTCAAACATGCTTCTCGTAATCTCAAGTATCCTTCCATTACCTTTCCTTACAACAATAGTAAAGTAAGAATGTATCTCACGGGTACAGGGTATGTAGCAGTTAAGATTGATGGAGAGTATCAAGGTAGAATAGACTTTAATAAGAATACTAATGAACATATATTTAAGATGTATTTCTGTGATAATGTTCTCAGAGCCTTAATAGAAAAGGTTTATTATGAGCCTGAGATTAACCTAGCTATAGCAGGAAAGAAGTATGGTAGCTGTTGCTTCTGTGGAAGAGAACTGATTGAGAAAGCTTCTGTATATTGGGGATATGGTCCTATATGTGCTGAGAACTATGGGCTTCCTCATTTCTTTCCTGAATCTGCGAAGCAGAACTATGATGATGTGGAGATATAAGCATGGGCATAGCTGAAATCTTAGCAAGAAAGAAGGCTCTTGCTTCTACTCCTTCTCCCATCATAGAAAAAGATAAGGATATTGTGAGAGCTTCTCCTCCTGGCTCTCCATATAATCCCCCGCCAGTCCTAGAAGGAAGTGATGACATAGAAGATCTTAAATTCGGGATAGTTACAGGAGATAAATATCTTCCCTCTTATAAGAAAGATCTCCTCTTCATCTCCTTCTATTCCCTCCTAATTAAATATCCTTATCTCCTCTATGCAGATTACCTACCTCTTCGAGAATTCATTCTAAAAGACCATGTGTATGTGCTTAATACCTTCGCACCATTAAATCAACAGAAGATATTTGAACTCTACATGATTCATAATCCTCCACGAAGTGCTCATGAATTGCATAAGTTATACTGTAGTATTTCTTCTATATGCTTGAGTGTTCCAGGCTACTATCAGAAGGATGTTGAGGATATTATCTCAGGAAATTTTTCGATTGACAATTTTCGCAGTTCGCTATAAACTGTATCTTGAAATTTCCCCATACATAAAAGGAAGAAACATTATGACTGATGAAGAACAGGAGCTTTCCTTTGAGGAAATCCTAACCACTGTTATGATGAACGATGAAATCATTATCGTCATCCCGACAGAAGAAGTTGAACGAGTTAAGACAGGCTTGAAGAATGCTAAGGCAAAGCAAGCTGCTAAGATGAAAGAAGATGGGCTTCTCCCTGATCCTTCTAACCTCAGCTTCCTAACTTTCCCTTATGCACCTAATGAGGAAGAGGAACAGGAAGGAACATACACTCAGCTTAAGATCATCCTCTCTCGTCGAGGCACTATCAAAGTAAAAGAAGTTATCATTCCAGATGGTGATTTTTAATTTAGGAGAAAAGAAATGTTAGTAAGTGAAAGCCCCGTCGTTGCAGCAGAAGAAATCTCCCTTAGAATCAAAGCCCTGATTGATATTGGGGAAGAGAGTCTGAAGGATGAAATGCGAGAACTTAAGCAGGCTATTATGGAAAATCCTGCTGCTTGTTCTTTCCTTAAAGAAGAGGACATTGGCCTACTCGTAGCTACCCTTAGGAAGATCACTCATGTAGATATTACTGTGGCTTCTGCTCCTAAGACGAGGACAGTGAAACCTAAACAGAAGGCACTCACTGCTTCTGAACTAGCAGCAGCCCTAGATGATGAAGACTTTTAAGAAAAAGAATTATGAAGAAGCTCAGAGATTAGCTAAAATAGAGATGATAAGAAAGCAAGCTGTTAATGGAGACTCTATTTGTGCTGATCTATTATCTTTATCAGCCTTAAATTCTTCTTCTACTGGAGGACATGCTTGGATAGATACTCAAATAGATATGGAAGAAGATGACGATGATTTCAGACCTTATTAAATAAAGAGAGAAGGAATAGACATGAGTACAAATCCAGTTACAGTTAATATGTATGAAGCTGAACTAGGAAAGATGACAGAGATAGTAAGCTTCCTAGAGATTGCTGCTACGCAGAAAGATTATAAGAGAGCAGAACGAATTCTTCGTGCTTATCTGAATAGTATTAGTGTGATGCGTGGAAAAGAAAGCATTTCTTCCAAACATACTATCCTCTCCATATCAAGAACTTTCTCAGGAAAAGATAGAGATGTTATGTATGAGTTTTACTGGGAGATAGATGATGAATTCTAACCATACTGGAAAGATCAGACTCTCACATTCTGCATTCGATCTCTTCCATACTTGTGAGAGGAAGTTCCAATTAGAACGCCTAATGGAAGGTGCTCCCCCTAAGGAAGATTATCCAGCCACAGTATTAGGTAAGAGCTTTGGCCTAGGTGTTGCCACCTATCTTGTAACTCAGGATAAAGATCTTGCAATCTTTGAGGCATGGAAAGCTTACTTCCCTATCCTAGAAGATGAGAAGAGAACAGAGACAGTAGCCTTAAACCTGCTTATGAACTCCTTTTCCTCTCTCGATAATCTATTAGAGGATTACGAAGTAGCCTTCTTCAACAATAAACCTTCTTCAGAACTTTCATTCTGTTTGGATATAGATGAGAAGTTCTACTTCGTAGGATACATTGACCTAGTTCTCAAGAATAAATATACTGGGAAGTATGCAATCCTAGAAGTTAAAACAACTTCCCTTAACTTGCATTCCTTAGATGCAATTTATCAGAACTCCGGCCAAGCCTTAGGCTATTCTATTGTTCTTGATACCATAGCAGGAGAGGAGAAAGCAGACTACGAGGTTATCTATTTCGTAGGACAACTTGGTTCAGGCAATGGCTATACTCCTAAGATTCATGTCCTCCCTTACAATAAAAACTTAGTAGATCGTTTCAACTGGTTTCTAACTATCAAGATGGATGTTAATAGGTTAGAACAAATGCTTCTCTTGAATGTCTTTCCAATGAGGGGACACAATTGCTTAAACTATATGCGTCCTTGTCCTCAACTAGGAACTTGTCAGCTTCATGGACTAGATTCCTATCTTCCTCCCCTTGTAGATGATAAGGAATATGATTTCAACTTCTCTCTTTCAGATGTAATTACAAACCACCTTTCACGCATTAACAACTAAGAAGTTAGGAGAAACAAAATGGATAAGAACATTGCTGCTTTCATTCGTGACGACGCTAAGACTGTAGGAGTTCGATTCTTCAAAGATTATAAAGACTCTGATAGCTCTATTATAAATCTAGGTTTGGGAGATAAGAACTATCGTCTCTCTGATAAAGAATATACCTACATTACAATGGAAGATTTTCAAGTAGGAGATTACGCTGTTGTAGTCGTGGCTGAAGTTCCTAAGGTTGTAGTTGTTACTAAGGTAGATGATGATCTGGATATCACTCCTAACGATGATGTTCAGTATAAGTGGATTGTTTGTAAAGTCTCATTCGAAGAACATACTAAGAGGATGAAGGAGAATGCAGAACTTACTAAAACCTTGGCTAAGGGATACCAAAAGAATATGAAGAACTCCTTTCGTAATGTCCTCCTCGCGTCATTGGGACAAGAAGAGCAGGCTAAGATTCTGGCTATAACTTCTCCGTCTATTTTGAAAGAGGAGAAATAAAATGTTGTGGAAGAATCATCCTAAGAATCCAGCTAACCAACCCTTCCAGCATCCCTCTAAGAAACAAAAAGAGGATAAGGAAAAGAGAGAGAAGGAATAGAAATGAAACTTAAAATTAATATCTGTTACAAGACACAGAATGGTACTGAATTACCTTCATTTGAAGAGGCTCTCCTTGCAGACTGTTTAGAACAAGCAGAATTCTACCTAGAAGGTTATAAGGTTATTAAGATTGTAGCAGCCTTACATGAAAACTTTGCATTTGCAAGAAGGGCAGGAGAAGAAAATGAAACTATCGGACCTAGCGAAAGCGATAACGACAGTCAAGCCGAATCACTCGATTCTGATATACGGTCCAGCTAAGACAGGCAAAACAAGGTTAGTTGGAACGGCGGCCAAGATTCCTTCTCTCAAGAGAATCTTCTGGATTGATCTGGAGAATGGAGCTGAAACTCTCCTTCACATGGGTCTTACAGAACAGGAGATGGAAAAGATTGTCCTTATTAGAATCCCAGACACTAGAGAAGTTCCTAGAGGTATCGAGACAGTACTTAAGATTATGAGTTCTAAGACTCCCATCAATATCTGTCATCAACATGGTAAAGTAGGATGTGTTGAGATAGACTGTAAGAAGCCTGAGAATTTCATGACCTTCTGTCTCAAGGATTGTACTCACGAAGATCTTATTGTCATTGACTCAGGCTCACAGCTAGGAGATTCTGCACTGAATATGGCATGTGCTGGCAAGGGAGTAGAGTTCAAGCCTGGATGGGATGAATATGGTCTAGCTACTAAATGGCTAGGAGATATTCTCTCCACTATCCAAGCAGCAGTTAATACAAACTTCGTTCTCATTACACATGAGTTAATCTTGGAAGAGGAGGTTAATGGAATTAAGAGAGATAAGATTCTTCCTTTAGTTGGAACAAAGGCATTTTGTTCTAAGGTAGGTAAGTATTTCGGAACAGTCTGTTACGTAGAAATCAAGATGGGCAGACACGCAGCAGGTTCTTCCTCTACTTATAAGGCTAATCACATTACAGGTAGTCGAGTGAATGTAGCCATTGAGAAGAGTAAGGAACTTACGATGGAAGCAATTCTCGTAGAAGGAGGCATCATCCCATCATGACAATCTCAAAGAAACAACTAGAAGATGCTAAGATAGAATCATATGCTATGGGTAAGAATGCTGGTATATGCCAAGGAAAGGAGGCAGCAAAGAAAGAATTCTTATATACTAGACAGGATAGTATTGTAGATTTAACCAAGGCTGCTGCTGAACTAGCTATGGCAAATGCTAAACTTACTTATGCAATGTCTAGGATAGCAGATAAACTTTTGTAGTAGAAGCATGACACTCTGGAAAGACAGAGATTCTTAGTAACACTAACCTTAGTAAAATGAAAGAAGGAAATATTATGAGCGAAGTTCAAGTTCTTGATCTGGAAACGATGGCTAATGAGACTCTGGATAGCATCGAAGAGGCAGCAGACTTTCAGAATCCTCCGGCTGGCGAATATACTATTCAGGTAGATGACGCTAAGATCGACAAGTATAAGAATAAGGAGAATGAAGAGAAGCAACGCATCAAGATTACCTATTCTGTTCTGGAAACGATCTCCCTCTCAGGTGATGAACCTCCTGTTCCTAATGGTACTCTCTTTACTGAAACCTTCACGGCCACTGAACAAGGTCTGAGTTTCTTTAAGAAGCGTGCTCGTGAGATCATGGATGTTTCTGATACCGCCGGTGTTACCCTCGGTGACATGATGGCTTCTATCAAGGGTGCATCTTTCCATTGCCGTATCTCTATTAAGAAGTCACCGAAGCCTGGTGGTGGAGAGTATGAGAACGTGCAAATCCGTGTTGTTAAACAAGCGTAACCCAGAACATTAAGTTCTGCTCCTCCTTCGGGAGGAGTTTTACTTAATCTTTTACAACGCAAAGAAGGAACTACTATGAAGCCTATCATCGGAAGTGCTCTCCCTAATCATCTTAAGCTTGTAAAGTATAGCAGGACTGATCCTAATCCTGAGATTCCCTTCGCAGTAGAAGCCCCCAAAATCTCTAAGCTTGAGACTATCATCTCCATAATGGCTGTCATCGCCGCCTTCCTCTTAGGAGCTTGCTTTGATCTACTCTCCTGATCTCTATATTTCCTCCTTCCCATGTCCCCTAATAGAACTTCTATTTAGAAAGGTAGAAGGTCTTAAGGCAAAGCCTTGCTATGTAAAGAAGCCCTATGATTGTAGGGAATCTCAAGCACAAAGGAAAGCTACCTTCAAAGCTAATAGGTTCACTAGGTATAGTGAGGCTATAATGACCTTCCCTAATTATAGGGCATCATCAATTCAAATTGCTACGTACTTAGGATATAACCCCACAAGCATTGCCTCTAATCTTAAGGCTATGGTGAAAGAATTCCCTAATAACTTCTACAAATGTGGTGAATATAAACACCAGAATAATGGTAGGAATAGTGCAGTATGGGCATTCAAAGAAGAAGAAGAGCTCATGGTAATGAATGAACCCTATGTTACTGTTAATATTGTAATGAAATGAGGAGAATAAAATGATTCCACAAGATCAAGAATTTCCACATAAACCAGAAGAAGGTATTTATGGAGACTGCTTCCGATCTGTAATAGCTTCTTTGCTAGAAATTCCTATTAAAGAGGTTCCACACTTTTTATATGATAATTGTGACAATATTACTTTTAATAAAAGACTAGCAGATTTTCTAAAACCTTTAGGATTAGCTTATTTTTGTGTGCCTGCTTTTGACATTAAGGACTGGAGAGTCAAACAAGGCATAGAAGAACCTATCTATCATGAGATTTCAGATGAAAGTCCTAGATTCTCTGATAGTTTACATAGTGTAGTAGGATGTGATGGTGAAATATATTTTGACGGGCATCCTACTAAGCTAGGATTACCTAAAGTCACTCCAGATAGAACCTTCGGATTTTTTATTAAGATTTGTTAAGAAAGGAGATTAGAAATGAGCAAAGATCTTGGTAAGATTTCCCCAGAAGATTTCCCTAACATGGAAGATCTTCCTATTAACACACAAGCTACTGCCTTTTGTAATGGCTTCTGTCAAGGATTCCTCTCCTCCTTCCAAGGCTTCAATGGTGAAACATTTAAGGAAGCCTCAAGACCTCTCATGGAATCTGAGAACTTCAGGAATAATATGGCAGCAGCATTCTCTTCCTTCCTAACTATAATGTCAGAGATGGAAGCTATGATGGCTATAGAGAAAGGACAAAGGCTTAACTAAAATGCCCTTAAATAAACCTTACTTCTTCTTAAAAGAGACCGATGGAGGCACGCGAGCATATTATAATTGCAATGGAGGATTAAACTTCATGGCTTCCTCTGATATACTAGATGAAAATACTAAGAGGTTAATAGAGTTTGCAATAGAAGAAGGTAAACGTAGGCGTAGCCAAGAGCTAACTAAATTACTAGGAGAATAGAAAATGAAAAGGCATTTCAAAGGTTCTATCTTAGCTTATGACCCAGAACTAGAAACCGATGTGTATATAGACTATCATGGCTATCATATTCCAGAGCGTATAGGTAAGTCTCATGACTCTTGTGTTCAATCTGAAACTTCTATTACATTTACTAACCTTCCTTCCTACATGGAACACCTAGAGGATTCTCTTAAGGAAGAAGTTATATTCACGGAGGAGTTATGAGATTTCTATTCCTAATCCTCCTCTCCTTCCCTTCTCTTAGTCTGGGATATGAGTTAAATTTCTTAACCAATGAGAAGGATAGGCAAGAAGAAGAGAGGAGACAAGACAGGCAGCAACGTCAGGAGGTAATTGATTACTTCACTAGAAAGATTCCCATTGATTACAATGCAGTCTTAATTCCTAACCTTTATGAAGTAGAAAGGAAGCGGCATGGCCAAGATAAGGATTCTCGTTAATTATAACAAGGAGGAAAGTAACTACCTCCCTGTTCTGCAATACCATCTGAAGGCTAGGAACATAGAAGCCATTGCATCATCCTCGGCTTACACTCTAGGAGAACTCCTCACGAAAGCAACTGTTGCAAATTGTGATGCAATCCTACTTTGTAATCCTTACACTCTGGCTTCCATTCTTCCTGAAAAGAATCCTTCACTAGATAATTACAGAGGTAGTGTTCTGAGATTCAGTAAGAAGATAGTAGTCTGTAATTCCCTAGCCCATACTCACACTGTTCCATACGGAAGCTGGCTACTAGGCAAGGACTTAGATAAGCTTCTTCATTTGAATGAGCAAAGCGAATTCACCTTTACTGTCCTAGATGCTACGCATAAGTTTGGCGTAGCTTTTCGCACGCTTAAGGATTGTATCTTCCTAGCCTACGACATTGAAACTAAGACTTACGAAAAGAGGGATGATGATGGAATTCTTATTACTTCTGATACTGTCATTACTTGTTGTTCTTGGACTGGCCTTACTCCTAGTGGTACTCTGGAAACTTTCGTTCTTCCTTTTGTGGACTTCGGGGAAGATCATTGGCTTACTAATGAGGACTATGGTAAAGCTATTCAACTAATGAGAGATATCAATAAGTTAGATATGCCAAAGGCTATGCACAATGGTATGTATGACTCGCTCCATAGTATAGTCTATCACGCAGAACCTCATAATTTCATCTTTGACACTATGGCAATGGCTCATTCTGAATTCTCTGAGCTTCCTAAAACATTAGATTTTGTAGCCTCGATAACCTTGAATGATTATGTCCAATGGAAATATCAGGCAGAACTATCCTCTAAAGAGAAAGATATCCTAAGCTACTGGAGTTATAATGGAAAAGATACTTGGTATACCGCGAGAATTCTACTCCATTACCTTAAGCATCTTCCAGCTTATGCCAAGAAGAACTACATTACGCAATTCAAATTTGTTTATCCTTTCCTTTATTGTGCCTTCGAGGGTATTGCTATAGATAATGTTAAGCGATTGGAGTTAAGAGAAGCAGCTTCTACTAAACTACAGGAAGCCCTCGCTAAACTAAGGATAATGTTTGCTGATAATAACTTTAATCCAGCTTCTCCCAAACAGGTAGCTACTTATATCTATGATGTATTTGGCGCAGCCGATCCTAAGATAGGGTATAAAAAAGTCAATGGAAAAAGAATTAAGATTACCAGAGGAACCAATGAAAAGAACCTCCTCGCTATTGGAGAACAGCATCCAATTCTCCTTAGAGTTACGTCAGCACTTCTTACTTATAGAGAAAACGCAAAAGCAATTAGCACATACTTTGACTTCGATCAACTTAATAATCGCCTTCTCTATAATCTTAATCCTTTTGGGACTGATACCAATAGGGCTAGTTGCAATTCCTCATCTTTCTGGGTAGGAACTCAGGTACAGAATATCCCTCCTTATGCAAAGCCTTTCCTTATTGCTGATGAAGGATATGAGTTAGTTGAAATGGATAACTCTCAGAGTGAAGCTAGATGTACAGCATACCTTTCACAAGAGACTTCTCTCATTGCTGCACTTGAGAACCCCGCGCAAGATTTCTACAAATCCCTTGGTACTCTGTTCTTTGGTATCCCCTATGCAGAAGTAACTAAGGAGTTTCGTAATGTAGTCCTTAAGAAGATTGTACATGGCACAAATTATATGATGGGTTCAGCTACTTTTATTGAGAACGCCGGCGCTCAGAATCTAATTGATGCAAGTCCTACTTTGGGTATAACCATTACGATGGATAAGAATAAGACAGGTTTGAGAGAAGGAGAAATGACATTGCTTTCCTTTGGCACACATCTTCTGGATGCTTATCATAAACCATTCCCAAGAGTTCGACAATGGTATCAAGAAACTAAATCTACAATCGCAAGTACGCATAAGCTAGTCTCACCTCTCGGACACACAAGACATTTCTTCGGGGATATATTGAAAGACCACAACATGCTAAGAAGTGCAGTTGCTCATGGCCCCCAGAATCTTTCTGTTCATATTCTTAATATTGGATTATGGAAAGTTTGGAAGTTAGTTAAGAAACTTAAAGGAGCTTTACGTCTTAAGGCTCAAATTCATGACTCTATCTTTGCTCAGTATCTAATAGGCAGAGATGATATCAGAAAGGACATGTATGATTGCCTACAGAATCCAGTTGTTATTCACGGACGGACTCTTAAGATTCCAGTGGATTACAAAACAGGAAGTGATTGGGGTAATATGATAGAACATAAAGAAGGGAAGTAAGATGAAATGGATTACTTTCAGCAGTATCTCAACTACGTTGGACATAGCGAAAGCCCGATCTCTTACCACAGATGGACCTCTCTTTCTATAATCTCTGCTCTACTTGGAAGAAAGTTCTACCTGCCATTCGGACACTCCGCCATATTTCCTAATATGTACATTCAACTAATAGGTTCGCCAGGCGTTAGGAAATCTACAGCAATATCCATAGGTAAGAAACTACTCTCAAAGACAGGCTATCACAAGTACGCACCAGACAGATTGAGTAAAGAAAGATTTCTAATTGAGATGAGCGCAACAGGCTTAGAATTCGATGAAGAAGATTCAGATTTAGAAGAGCTTGTTATGGATATTCCACATGAGATGTATGTAGTTGCAGATGAATTCTCAGACTTCGTTGGAAGCAACAACATGGAATTCATTACCATGCTTACTAAGTTATGGGACTGTCCAGATGAGTATACACATCCTAAGATACATGGCAAGAGTGTAGTTGTTCATAAACCTACTGTTAATATTATCTCAGGCAATACTCCTACTGGTCTTATTAATGCAATTCCAGCTGAGTCTGTAGGCAATGGTTTCTTAAGTAGAATGTTATTTATATACGCAGAAGAGACTAAGATAAAGATTACCTTCCCACTTCCTCCAGCATTGAATTTGGTGGAAGGAATAGTAGCACACTTAACGCAGATAAAAGAAGAGGTTCAAGGAGAATGTACAATCTCTTCAGAGGCTAGAGGAATCCTAGATAGAATGTATAAAGAATTCAATAATATAGATGACCCTAGATTCCTCCCCTACTGTACTAGAAGATTCACACATCTCCTTAAGTTAAGCATGGTCATAGCCGCAGCTTCAGTCAGGACAGAGATTACAGAAGAGGATTGTTTGAGAGCCAATACCTTATTACATCACGCAGAGTTAAAAATGCCTAAAGCCCTAGGAGAGTTTGGTAAAAGCAGATACGCAGATATAGCTAATAAGATATTAGATTTCCTAAGTAAAGCAGTAAAGCCAGTGACACACAATGAGCTATGGAAAATAGTAAGCAAAGACCTGATGAAGGTGCAGGAATTAGGAGACATTATCAAAGGACTAATGGCAGCAGAAAAGATTCAAGTAATAACAATGGCAGGCAAGCAAGGCTATATGCCTCTCTATACTGAAATCAAAGAGTGGCATCCCGATCTTCTCTTAGAAGGTTTTCTAACTGATAAGGAGTACTGATATGAACGACCCTTGGATTCATCGTAGTGATAACATGAAGTGTAAGACCTGTATGTGGTTTGTTCCTAAGGCAGTTAATAAAGCAGAGATCGGTGCTCCTCTTTATGATATGGGAAGATGCCGCCGACATGCTCCTGCTATGGGAGGTTATCCTGTAGTCTTTGTCAATGATTGGTGTGGAGATCATAGGCTTGATGAAAACAAGTTCTACCAAGAAAGTAGGAATGAATGTCAGAAAGCCCAGACTGCGAAGATGGGACAATGGAATGAAGTATTACCAGAGGGCTACGCTAACAACAGCATAAGGAGAGAAGGATGAAAGAAGGATATAGGCGCAGCGAGCATAATGACTTCGCTACTTCTGCCGAACTACATGACCGAAGATTCACTGGCATACGTCACAATAGTATTACAGATGAACAAGAACTCTGGGTAGAAGGTCACATTCGTTTAGCAGTTCCCATGACTTTGATGAGAATGGACCCTAATATCTGGAATAAGAAGTACGAAGATATCTTTGCTTTACACCACGTAGAAACCCTCAATCAAAATAAAGGAAACTAAAATGTCTCTCATGTCTTATAAAGAACTACTCAATCTTCTGGATGCTGGTATCATTACTCATGCCCTTCCAGAAAACGTCAACTCAGCTTCTATAGATATTCGTATCGGAAAGAAAGTCCTTATTGAAAAATGTACTCTCGATACCGACTCTCGTCTTCTTGAACTCAAGACTATCTCACTGAAGGAAAGGAATCCCCTAGTAGTAAGAGAGCATGATCTTGAGAGGGAAGGTCCTATTAACTTGTATCCTGGTGAAGTGATGCTGGCTCATTCGATTGAGATCTTCCATCTTCCTAATAACCTAAGTGCTATGTTCAAGCTGAAGTCTAGCTGTGGAAGAATCTTCCTAGAGCATATGAATGCAGGATGGTGTGATGCAGGTTGGCATGGCTCAGCTCTTACTATGGAACTCAAAAATTGCACAAGGAGTCACATTATCCAAGTAGCTTTTGGAGATGCTATTGGACAGATGGTGTTCTTCCAACATGCTATGGTTCCTAGTGATAAGAGCTATGCAATGCGAGGGAAATATAATAAGGACAAGGGTGTTAGTGGAATGAAGCCTGAGATTGTCTTTGATGATGAGCAGGAAGAGATTGCACAGCAAGTTTTCAATGAGACTATCCGTAGTCCAGAAGTTAAAGAAGCTTCTGAGCGTAGTCAGATTCTTACAGGAGAAGAAGATGGACAATAGCATTGATGTGATGGTAGACTTAGAGACTTGTGGAACTTCAGCAGGTTGCATTATCCTCACCATTGGAGCTTGTACCTTCGACCAAGAACATAAGTTCTATACTAGGATTAGTGAGAGGGATTCTGAGCAGCAAGGATTCTGGAGAGATCCATCTACTATGGCATGGTGGAATAAACAGGACTATGGTGTAAGAGATGAAGCATTCTCAGGAACTGTAGAAGTTATAAAAGCACTTGGACAATTTTCTGACTTCTTACTTTCTCTTAAAAAGCAGTACAAGAATGTTTATATCTGGGGTAATGGTGCAGATTTTGATCTTCCTATCCTTGCACACTATTATCATGCGATAGATATGAAGATTCCTTGGGAGCCTTACAATGGGCGCTGCTATAGGACATTGAAGAACTTGTATAAGGATATTAAGATCGGAGAGAATAAAGGGAAGCACAACGCCCTCTTCGATGCAGTAGCTCAAGCTGCCCATGCTCGTAGAATCTTACATGAACATTTTGCCAAGTTCTAAGATTAAGAAAAGCTAGGAAATAAAAACCCCCAATCGTGAGAAAGGGGGTTTTCTTTTGCCTGCAATTCCTATCTACTTGTTGGCATTAGCCATTCATCAACTGGAGTATCTACAAGACGAGGATGCAATGGATAAGCTGTATATACCTTATGCTGTTTCATAGCTTCGGTAGTCCTAGCTTCTACTTCTCCTGCACCCTTCTGATATATCTGTCCTAGAATATCATTGAACAGTTCCTTAGGTGCTCTATCTCCTCGATTCTTATAGACTGCGGCTTCTTGGTCATAAGCTTTAGCGAAGTTCTCTCCCATCATTTCAGCAGCTTGACTACTTCCTGGAGTAAACCCTGCTGACTTCTGAACTGCGTGCTGAGTTTCATGCAAGATAGTATTCATGAGATCATCCACATTCATGTTCCTATTGTACTCAAGTTCATTAGTGTTAAGGTTCATAGAACCCCTTAGGTTTGCTCTTGTTCCTTCAGGAAGCATCTTCACTTTAATATCTTTAAGCTCTGGCATATGCTTATAAAGAAGAGGATGATCCATTACCTCGCCCAAGGTTCCTTCTTTCACCCCTGTAAGCTTAGCTCCCTCGTCACTTATAACACTCTTGATCTTATTATCTTTAGCTCCGAGATAAACGCCGCCATAATCTTCTCCTTTCTTCCCAGCATTATACACACTGAGGGGATTCTCTCCCTTCCTTAGAAGTCCTAATGCTTTAGAAATTTCATCAGAAGAATGAACAAGGCGAGCAGGAACAACCATAGCTTCTGCATCATTACTCTGTGCTAGCAAGCCAGCTCCTCCTGGAAGAAGCATAGTAGGATCTCCAGTTCCTATAGCTGCAGCTGTGGCAGTAAGTTTAGGAGAACTCATAGCCATACCAACCCCCTTGAGAAGAGCTGGGGCAGCAGCTCCTAGCTTCAGGAGAGACTCATTGATCTCCTTCTCTTTCTGCCCTGCACTCTTCTCCTTCATAACACTTCCTTCCTCGTCCTTTCCTAAGAAGGGAGTGTTAGTTTCAGTAAAGAACTTAGGGAGTTCATCCTTTATAATCCTCAGTGCATCAAGAATACTTGCCATGTTAATTCTCCTTACTAACGAAGTTAGATATCATCAATCATTCTGTTAAGAGGAGAGCCAGGAGTAAGATGATTCCTTACAGAGGAAACTCCAGGAGCATCAGTATCATGCAAGGCTGTATTAACAGCAGAGCGCCAGCCAGTAGCAGAGCCAGTACGCATATACTTTTCTTGGATTCTCTCAGCAATCTCAGGAGTTAAGGTTCCACTACGAATATGATTCTTAAGCTGGTGAGTAGCTCCATTACGTTCTGCTACATCAATGGCCCTGTACATACTGTTGGAATACTCGGCCTCACGAGCTTTTGTTTCACGAAGTCCTCTAGTAGCAAAGACTCGGGCCATGACTCCTTGTGTGCTCCACACTTCTTCTGGACCAGCAATCTGATTACCCTTCTTAGTTACAGAATGACCAGTTACTAATTCCGATATGCGAGCCACAGGACGAGAAATAGACTGAACAGACAGAGCTTCCATAAAAGCTTGAGTAGCACCTTCATCTCCCATCTCCTCAGTAGTCCTGGCTAATACCTTGCCAGCATCATAGGCTTGATTAAGAATCTGAACAGCAGCCAAGTTTTGCATACCACCCAAGATATTAGGAATGCGAGGCTGAATGTCACCACGAGTATAGACAGCCGGCCCAAGGTTAGAAGGCATTCCATACAAGACTACATCGGCTACACCAGAAGGGACTGCCTTATACAAGCCAGTGGTGAGATCATAATGCTCTTCTGAGAAGTGTTCTCCAATCTGCTCTGAGACTTGATTAAAACCTGGGAGAGACTTAACACCAAAGACAGACGATTGCATGAGGCCCATCTTCATGAGTGCCTTATAATCCCTCAGCTCAAACTTCCTATAGATCTGCTGCCCAAGTGTAACCATATAAGTCTGGAACAGACCCATTGCAGTACCAATAGTACCTTGGAACATAGCAGGACGTTGGGCGGGGTTATAGTTACCAACCGCTGTATCTACGAAGTTCCTAGCAAAGGTCAGAATGCCAGCATCCCCAAGACCAGGATAAGCTTTCTTAGCCAAAGCAATACCTGTAGCGAAGCTCATTTCTCGTACAGCTTGCTCACTCCAGATAGCAGGTGTAGAAAGCATCTCAACCGTCTTACCATTCATGAGGTTCTCAGCTTTCTGCATTAGTCCAGGTTGGAAGCTCCTAGACATCTGCATAAACTCTCCCACCTCACTTAGTACAGGCGTAGTAATTCCTAGGTCTTTACCCATATCCTTCCACTTAGATATATACTCAGGATGGAATAGGAACTTAGCTCCATCATACATAGCAGCGGCAGTAGAGAAATGCCCATTACCAGCTAAGCGAGTTCCCATGTACTCAGCAGCAAAAGGTTTCTGCACAGCAGCACTCGTAAGGATAGGCAAAGAGAGAGCGTTTACTAAAGGCTGGCCGAGTTCCATTACCTTAAGAAGAGCAGTAGCTGCGAAGTTATTAGAAACTGCAACCATCCTCGCCGTCATATTAGGAGCTTGGGAAATCTTCTCAACATGGAAACGCTGTCTAGCAGTAGCATCATCCATACCTTGGAAGGGATTAGGAATACCTTTATCAGCCAAGTCTTTCATAAGAGCTTCATACTCTTTATCAGACATGTGCTTACCCTTGCCCAACAGACCAGCTGAGGCATTAAGAATAGGTTCCATCGTTTTAGAAATAGCTTGAAGTCCCATTTCTGCGATAGTCTTAATACCATTCTGAGCATCCTGCCAACCAACATACTCATTCAGGTTATTTCTACCAAGCATGGTATTCTTAACAGTAAGACCTGCATCGGTTGGAGTATGAAGTGCTCTCTGCAATCTTCCAGTAGGTTGTCCTTTTGTGAGAGCCTGAGCATTAGCACTCAAACGATCTACCTGCTGCATGATATCACTATAGTGAAGCTCAAGGTTTTGAGCTACAGATTTATGAATATAATGTTCATACCCATTCATCAGTTCAGAGAAAACATTAGCTGACGTAGGTGTGATAGCCATTGCAGAACTACCACCATGGAGAGAAGAAGCATCGCTAACACTCATAAACATTGGATCATGCCGGTTTTCAATCTTATTATACAGCTGTTGATCTTGTCCCTTACGAACAAATGTCCAGCTTCCAGCAGTCCTATCTGTCATCGTAGCAGCGAAAGCACTCTCAGCACTAGCAAGTTCAGCAGGAGTATTGCCATGCAGAAGTTTTGTACTTCCGTCTACTTTATCAATGACATAGGTAATGTACTTATCCCTAGGATTGAATGCAGGCATCCAGAATCCCATATCACTAAGAGCTGGCATACCTAAGGTTTTACGGAAGGTAGTATTCATTCCAAACAACTCTCTACCTACTGTCTTCATTTCATCGAAGGCAGCTTTCACCTTCTCACTCTGGATGATAAACTCCTGACCCTTATACATAGCAGGCACAAGAGTAGGATTTCCATCAAGATCAGTTCCTTTCTGGAAGAACTGCCCATCCATATAGTAGCGTTCTCCCTTAAGAGAAGCATTCAGTTCTCGTGCAATATTGAATTCTACAACAGCCGTATTATCCTTGATGATCTCACCAAACTGAGCACTTAAGTTCTTAACCAGAGATTTGGTTGTCTTATCATAAAGGTGAGCCGAGTCCTTACCAATAGCGGTAATAATCTCACCAGCAGTTCCCATGTCCCTTAGAGTAAAATCTGAGGAGGTAAAGAACTTGCTTCCGAGGGTTGCATCAGTTACTTTGTTAATGCCATCTCTCAACATGGCGAGGCGCTTCTCATTATCCTGAGAATAAATGAAAGTACCAAGATCACGAAGAGCACCCGATGGGGAATTCATTAGGAAGTCTCTCTTAATAAGAGCATCCACTTGGTCAAGCATAGTATTCTGAATACCACTACGAATCTGAGCAGCTGGGACTTTAGTCATAGTAGTTCCTACAACCAAACTCCTCTTATCATTCCCAAGGTGCTGACCAATCTCATCTGCACGAGAGTAGGACATATTAGGAAGATCTTCTAGTTTAGAAGAACCAGACTGAACAGCCTTGACAGTATCGAGAGGAACATTAGTACGAGTTGAGATAACCTCAGCAGGGAATCCCATACCTGTTAGCATCTTAATATCACCCTCCTTATTCTTCAGGAGTTGATTATGAAGATCAGTTAGACCAGCTTCGACACTCTCCTTAGTAGAGTTCGAGGACTTAGCTAAGTTGTAGGAATTAAGGTCATCCACATATTGCTGAACTTCCTTTCCAATATATGCCTTAGCATCATTTTCCATCAACTGAGCAGCGGACTCCTTAAAAAAGGCCAGCTCATCTTGAATAGAAGAGAAAGAAAGAGATCCTGCTTGCTTTCCTTCAGACACAATCTTACCAGCTTGGATTTCATAATCACTTAGTTTAGCAGTAGACATAAAATCATCATAGCTATTTTCAACTAGGTTATTAATGGAAGCCTTCTGCTTACCACCAAAGTTAGCAGCATCAATTCCATAGTTATCCAGCTTAGTAAGAGATGGAGGAATCTTAGCCTTGGCAACAGCATTAACAGCCGTGGGAAGTGTATCAGCAACATCACGAGTATGAGCCATGACTAGGATTTCAACGCTCTTCTTTCCACCAGCACTTCCAACAGCAGTATCTTTCATTACTCCATAAACGTCATCTACCTTAACCTTGTACCAACGACTAGCTCCAGAAGAACCCTTAGCAAATTCATCAGCCTTCTCCATATGGGTAGTGAAGGATTCAAGGAAGTTAGAACCAACAGCCTTCTGCTTAAGACCACGCATAAGATACACATAGCCTTCACTGTCAGCATTCTTCATTAGCTCTTTTCTAAAAGCTACTGACTGTGGAGAATTGTAACCATCCTTAATACTCTGAATATCCCGATCAGAAGTACCATACTTCCTATGTCCAGGACCTGTGGTATAGGCATCCAAGAATTTCTCACGCAAAGGCTTCTGCTCAGAGAAAGAACTAATCCATTTCCTAAGCATGTGAGTAAGATTACTATCTGGATGATTCAAGAGAGTGTACTTAGGAAGATTATTCTCATTAGTAATAGTTTGAATATCAGACAGGTAAGTAGGCTTGACTCCCTTGATACCAGGAGTAGTGTTACGAGCAATCTCCCGAAGAAGCATTGTCTCTTCAATCTTACTCCAGTTAGGAGTCTCGTTAGTCATTACAACCTTAAAGGTAGAAACATCCTTACCTTCACTTACTAGCTTTTGTAGACGAGCAACTACAGCATTAAGCATAGGACCATCATCAGGACTAATGACAATCTTACTTAATTGATCTTCCTTCATTTCATCAACAGCCTTCAGCTTACGAAGGTAGTCGAGGTCTACGAAAGCTGAGGTTTGAATATCCTTCTCAAAGGCATAGTCTCTATTGGCAGTAGTAAACCAATTCGAGGTCATACCCTTAGTGAGTTTCCTCTCATCTTGAATTAAGTCTGAAGCTACTCCATATCCTGAAAGGTCAGACTTACGCATGAATGCGCCGAAGGTGGGAGAATAAACCATATCATCTTTTACGATGAATTCCTCAACATCACCAAACTCATTCACCTTAGATTTAATCTTAGTGAGAGGAATTCCCTTAGTTGGCTCCGCTGTAGAAGAGAAGAGTTTGTCGTAATACTGCTTAACAATAGAAGTCTCTTCCTTGCCAGTAGCAAAGTCGATCTTGTTAATTCCAGAGAAGAGTTCAGGAGAAGCCGCAATATCCCTTAGTAGGGAAGAGCGAATCTCATCACCACCTTGGTGGGCTGGAACTGCTTTGATAGCATCTGAAAGCATATTATCGAAAGCATCTGCTTGAGCAGCCTTACTGCTACGAATGAAGGATTCAGCTAGGTTCGTAGTAAGCTTATTGTATTCATTAGTAGTGCCGGCATGGAATAGGAAGTTCTCCCAATTAGAGATGTTATCCTGATGCTGTGCAATCTGCATACTATAATCTTCAGTCAGAGAAACAGGAGCAGTACCTCTCTGTAGCGTAGCTACTGCTTCTTGTTCAGCAGCCATACCCAACTTACGAACATCATAGCGATTAGAGATGTGGGAAAGAGGGCCAACAATGGCTGCACCTAGCATCATGCTAGTTCCGAAGGAAGAGATAGGATCTTTGATGTAATCCTCCATGAGAGGATGAGCATTCATAGTAGCGACAATGGCGAGTTCGGCGGCTGCATTATCTACTACCGCAGTATTCACTAGGTTGCGAACAGCGAGAGCACGAGTGGCGAGCTTATATTCCTCAGTCGCCATCTTCCCATCTCGAATAAGGGTATTGACTTTAGCAACTTGATCAATCTTACCAGCTTCAGAGAACCAATTAAGTCCCTTCATTCCTCCTCTAAGGGCTTGAACTCCTTTCAGAGCAATACCAGCAGGAACAAAGACACCTCCTATGAAGCTTGCCAAATGGATAGCATCAGGATTCTCATCGTAAACTTTAAGAGCATTGTCTCCAATTCTACCAATCAAATCTCTGGTATCGACTTCATACTTCTCAGGTACAAGAGAGTTGAATGTAGAAGCAGCGAAGTCCCCGACTGTTGCACCAACACCTCCTATAATGGTGGAGACAACACCCGTCTTAGCATTCTCCATAGCATCAAGAGGAACATAGTCCTCTATGGTATCATTGCTAGCAGCAGGAGAAGGAGTTACAAAGTTGTCAAGAATAGTCATTACTGATTACCTCCTTGAGAGAAGCCGGAGAAGAAAGCGTCACCAGCTTCCATGATATTAGAACCAACATTGCGAGTAGCAGTATTCAACTGTCCTAGAGGATGAGCAGCATATGCATCGCTAGTAGCTCTACCCATGAACTCTCCAATCTTCTTAGCTAAGGTATCTGAGACTGTCTTAACTGTGAGAGAGGTTTTGAATTTCCTAGATTCATCCTCAAGTCTGCTCTTCTCAAAAGGCATATGAAGAATACCATTACTACCTTCTTTAGCAAGAGCAGCAGCATAAGCTTGAGTTATCTTATTCTGTCTATCAATCTTTTGCTGATTGGAAAGAGTAGGATCATTGATATAAGTGAGAGAAATATCATAGGTAGTTGGTTTTTTGTTAGGATTCTTAGCAGCAGCTTTGACACCAGCTTCTACAAAGGCAGGGTCATTAAGATTCATAGCTACAGCAGTAGGGTCAGTCTTTACATAGTTAATAGTCGAGGCTTCCATGATATCAGGAATCTTGGTAATCATTACCTTATTCAATTCTTTACGATCTGAGGAAGAAGCAATGTTATACTTAGCAACAAAGTCCTTAGCTGCTTGAGGAGTCATAATACCTAACTTAGCAGCAGTAGAAGCAAACATGTCAGGACTCTTAGATAGCATTTCTGCCTGCATAATAGTCCTAGCTGCTTCATCTGGAGACTTACCAGTACGGGTGGAGTACTCAGATACAGCTAGTTGACGAGCTGCCCCATTACCTTCCATAGTTGCAGTAAGATAATCTTTAGAAGTTAAGGCTCCAGTTAGGATAGGTTGCCAGTCCTTAGACTTACCACCACCCTTAAGAACCCAGTCAGCAAAAACTACATCATCCTTCATCTCTGGGTTAAAGTTAGTAATTGCTTTGCGAGCCTCTGGGTCAATAGAAGCAGAGACAATCTGAGCATTCTCTCTACGAGTTTCTTCTTTCTGAGCAAGCTTCTCTGCATCATTGAAAGCTTTCTCAGCCATCTTAGTTTGCAAGCTAATAGAATTCTTAGCCCTAGATGTGAAGTTAGTGTACTCGGGACTGTTCTTAAGGAGTTCCTCAGCTTGTTTTCTTGCAACACCTTCTAGGTTAAGAACGCGAGCACGCTGCTTGGCAGTCTCTTCTGAATCAATACCCTTCAAGTCTGAATTCCTACGATCTAAGTCCATAAGATCACGAAGCTTACGACGTTCAGGGTCTAGGTTAACATCCTTCTCAGCAATCTTCATGACTGCTACTTGAGCAGCTCCTAAACGTTGCTGTACATTATCCGCGAATTGATTTATAATCTTTTGCTTAGACATAAAATCTGGTGCATTCATTACCAGAGATTCATAGTCTGTGATGAAATCCCCTGTACCTTGATTCTGAGAGGACTGCTGTGTAGGAGGAGCAGCTACTGGAGGAGGTTCAATATATACCTGAGCAGAAGGACGTAATTCAGGTACATTAGTAATGAGACGACTTCCTGAGGAAGAAGGAGCTTGCTCTTGGTAAAGGGCAGCAAGTTGCTCTTCAGTCGGACTAGCAATAGTATCCCTACCAAAGACAGCAGGACCCTCATTTACAAGTTGTGTTAGTTGATCTTCATAGATTGCCATTATTATCTCCTTTATACTCTAGCCTGATCGTACCAATTAGCACCGAAGCCACCACCATTTGGTTCTGTATAGTAACCAGTATCACCATAGTTAACAGTCTTCTTATTAAGATCTGCTACAGCTTTAGCATACCAATCATTTGGATTTGCAGCAACAGCTCCACCTCCATTAGCAACACCTTGATTAGCTACTGTATCATATACAGCTGGGCCAGTAGTATTCCTAGTAGTACCAACCCCACCTACACCAACTGAAGCATAAGGATTAAAGTTACTCATACTACTCTGATTCTGAGTTTGAACTTTAAGAGAATCCGCTAGCTTAACCATTGGGTCAATAGTACGATCAACACCTTGAGTAAGACCTGCTCGCGTGTTAAGCATGGAGGCTGCAATCCTGCCATATTCTGATGCTTGGTTAGCTCCTAAGGCACCGGCGGCTTGACTACTTTCAGTAGCTAGCTTTTGAGATAGAAGAGCTTGCATGGCTCCACCAGAAGTACCAGCTCCTTCTTGAGCACGCTGGATAGCTGGCATATTCTTCTCCATACTTAGGCGAAGATTTTGTGCCATAAGATCGCCAGCATCTTGGAATGCACCTTGCTTACTATAGTCCTTAAGACTCTGATCTAGAAAAGCAAGAGTATCCGCACGCTCGGCTGAAGCTTTCTGATATTCAGCAGTACCTCCTGCATTAAATTCCTTAATCTTATTCTTTAAGATATCCCTAACTTCCTGATCTTGGATACCAGAGTAGGAAGAAGAGGAGGAATTAGAAGCAGAGCCAGTACCACCAGCAGCTCCGCCAGTACCTCTCTTAGCCATTACTTCTTTAATAAGGTTATTACGAGCAATGGTATCATTCTGCATTTGCATAGCAATACCACCAGCCCCAGCATTAAGTCCACCAGACCTAGCCATAGTGTTAATGTAAGCTATTTCTTGTGGGGACATCCCCATATCAATAAGGTCTTGATCTCTATTTGCCATGATTGTTTCTCCTAATTCAGTTAATAGCTTAACGACGTGCTGCCATGATGCCACGGAATTCCATATACTGTAAATCAAAATTCCCAGATATGGAGATTGTATGCCACATAGCATTAACATGGCACTTAACAAGAGCTTGTGTTACACCTGCAAAGGACTCTTTATGTTGAATATTCAAATCCAAATCTCTACTATTGATACTTCCATCTACTATGATATCACCAGTATATGGAGTACGGAAGTTAATATTCACTTCCAAAACTTCTGTGAAACCAAGACGATATAGACCGATCTTGCCATATCTCATTACAGAATTATTATCATTCTGAGCAAAGAGCTTGATCTTCTTATCAAATGGAGAGAGGATTCCTGAATCCATACCAAAGTTAGTGTAGGGAATAGCCTCATTGTTAGTAGCATTGATTGGGGAGAATTGAAGGAGACAAGAGAATTCACCAGCTTGTTTACCCCACTTCTTAAGGTGCATATCCATTACAAAGCTACCAACTAGAGTAGGATAAGCAGGAACAGGAACACCATCCTGGAGAGTAAAGGTTGCAGGAGGATAGGTAAATGTAGGATCAGAATAGACCCAACCATCTGCATCTAGATCAGGATAACATGAGTTACCAGAATCCTCAATAGTAAGAATCTCTCCGAGAGGTTGATTAATTCCCAGCATCTGTCCTATAGAATGTGACATGAAGTGCTGCCCATGTACAACCTGAGTACCTCCTGCAGCAATATTCTTTAACTGCCATGGAATACAATCAGAGATAGTAACGCCAGGTCCGGGAGTAGTTGCAAAGTAGGCTTCATTAGCAGGAACAGAAGCAAGAGGTTGTCCCTCACCAGGATCTACTACATTAGGAGTAAAGTAAGTTGTCTTTAATGTGGGGAAAATCCTACCAAACATATCTTGGTTAATAGTATTAACACCTTGTTGAGAAGCATTAAAGATAAAATCTGTTCCTCCCATCGTAGCATTTTCACTAAAGCTATTACGATCTACAGGAACGAGAGCAAAGATGAGTTCCTCTTCTAGAGAATATTTATAAACTTTCTGTGCTCTTTGAATATAGACTACCTGTTTAGTGAAAGGTTCTCCAGAGTTATACTTACGAACATAAGCACTACCAGCAAGATCACCATTAGGTAAAAGTTCCATGCTAGTTCCAAGAGTTCTGCTAAGATCATAGAGGACTGAACCTCCATGAGGCGTATAAGGAAGATTGGCAGCTCCTGTACGAATCATATAATTAAACTGAATAGAGGCTACTCCAAGTTCAGAAGTAGTGATTTCTGTGCCACTATACCAGTTATTATTAGGAAGAAGATACTTATAACCTTGTGCTATATAATCAGAGAAGGTATCATATAAAGAGGTGAGATGGGAATAACTAAACACACTAGCATCTGCGGAATAATTATCTGCATTATAATGCCCTGGACGAAGATAACGAATATCAAAGTTTCTCCATGCCTTAGCATTAGTAGTAAGATTTACTGCACGACAGAAGTTAGTATAACTAGCCGAGGCCATATTAGCACCAGAGGGAGTCTCTGCCTGATCAAAGTATAACTTCCATTTCTGACCAGTAGCAGTCTCTGTCTGATACATTTCAGGAGTATCAAAAGCAGCTAAGATTTCATCTTGAGTAGGATAATGATCAAAGTAAGCCCATGCAGTAGGATCTATCCAAGAAGAGCCATTATAAGTACGCATCCTAATTGCAAAGACAATAGGGACTTCTCCCATATTTACTTGGGTTAATGACTTAAGAACTCGTGCACAGATAGATGTACTTAAAGTAACATATTTTTGAATAGAAGCTTTAGCATATAGACTAGAGATATGATCTACTTTGTTATCTTTCATATCTACTTTAACTGATATACCACCTACCGGAAAGAATAGCTTTGTAGCTACTTGTCCACTTGTGATAGTTAGATTACCATAAGATGAATATACATCCCTATCATAGAAAGAGACTTCATTCATCTCGTTAACACGTTCTATTAAGAAGTCATGCTGATCTTGGCAGAACTGTTCATATTCCATAACAGAACTCATCCAGTTATAGAGAAGATCAATTACAGAATTAGCTTCATTTCCAATCTTAGATGGATAGAGATCTTTATAGAAGCTACGCTCGAAGCAATTGTAAATAGTAGAAAACGTGTGCGGGGCACGAGTCTTATCCATATTCTGAATAAGAGCAGTTAAGATTGCAAAGGTTCCAGCAGATGGATACTTGTTACTAGCGATAACATTCTCGCTATCAAAAGCATTATTGACTACTTCGGGAACAGGAAGAGATTCAAGAGTAGGATTTTGAACCTTATACATTCCACCAAACTGTAAGAGTCCCATATCTTCAGCTTGAGAAGGAATACTAGGATGAGTCATAGAGACTGAAAAGAATGGAGCTTCATAAGCAGGTAAAGAACGATCAGTAATAGCAACACCCTTGCTATTCCAAAGTTGAGAATCAATAGCTTGGAAGGTTTCATTAGGAGTAATGTAAGGGAGTGCTCCATAAGTATCCCATAAAGAAGTATCAATGGCGATAATAGGAGCATCTAATGAAGGAATCTCTACATTAGTAAAGCTAGTTATCCCAATGATATAAGCATCGTCGATTACAGAGATGTAGAGGAAGCGAGCAGCATGACACTGCACATAGACAGGATCCCTGCTTTCCTTAAGAAAGTCAAACAGTTCAGGAAGAATTGGCTTAAGATCGTACTGACGAGACAGGGCATTATAATGTCCAATAGTAATGATACCTACTGAAGTGTATGCGTAATGCTCCTTGTCACTTTGCCCAATACAACAAGCACCAGGATGAGCAATACCTCCAGCGGAAGTAATAGACATAGCATCCCAAACAGTAGTACCCGAAGTACTATACGATACACCGACAATACTACGAGTGCAGTAGATAACATATCCCTCTCCATGAGGAAGTACCATTACAATCCGGCCTAGAACACCTAGGAAGGTTGCATTACCTACCATATTCTCAATAGAAGGTGTGAAGTCCGTTAAGTCAAAAGCACTAGACCAAGCAATAGAATTCTCAGAATCCCAAAAACAGAGTCTGCCATTGCCACGGAATATTCCCATCTGTCCTGCCATATTGAGGAAAGAAGGAACGAATTCAGTAAGTACTAGGGCATCAGAAATCTTGATAACCTTAGCATATCCTTGACGATATATATATAGATTGTTCTCAATGACACACCAAGTATATTGCCTATAGATTTGAGAAGTAGTCCAGTCATCAGGAAGAGCCAATGCTAGAGTCCAGACAGTTGCTCCTGCTTTTGCAGTACGAATACCATCAGAACAGAATGCAATAAGCATGTTCTCATAGGTTTCAGATTGGAAGGTGATGATCTGATCACAAGGCTTAGGGAGAGCTTCTAACGTAAGCGCGGATTCAGTTCCAAAATAACTTCTGTAGCCATAGGAAGTGGGAAGGAAATTATATCCCTCATATGGAAGGATTGGCCCACCCTCATCAGGAGTATCTTCCTTAGCTGTGTAGTGCAGAGTATTAGGAAAAGCATTAGGATCAATAGGGAGATAGCTTTGAGTAAGATCTATCTTCTTAACAATTTGGGCCATTTCTTTACCTCTTAAAATTAACGTTTAACATACTGAGTTTGCAAGGCAAGGCCAGCCCATTTATCTATTAGCTGGCAGTAGAGATAACCTGCAACTGCATAAGAGATTACTGTAAAGGAAGCCGCCGTGGGAGCTACTGTTACACGAGTTCCTTTTTGAACGAATACAGTATCTGCTTGTATAGCTCCATCTACGCCTATAATAGCAGTTCCACCGAAGCAAACTAGACAATCTTCCGTAGCTGTAAAACTGATGATTTCACAATCTGCTGGAATTGCTACTGATACTGAGACAGTAACATCAAAGGCTTTACGAATAAATGCAATAGGACGAATGACATCAAAGGGAATAGCAATGCCATCTGGAGTAGAAAGAGGATAACGCTGAGTTGTAGAAGACATTTCAATTCCTTTTAATAGATAAGAAAAAACCCCTCCCGTAGGAGAGGTTCTCTTTATTACCGAAGTTACTTAGCTTCAGCAACCACAGGTTGGCGAGCAATGCAAGAAGGAGCTACTGCTGCATAAGGACTGGCGCAGAGAACAGCGAGGGCATCTTCCATCTTACCCATTCCACTAAATGAACGGGCGGTTTCACGAATATTACATTCAGTAGATTCCCAGGAAGAGCCAACTCCAATATTAAAGAAAGGATTACCACCACCTAGCTGAGAAGTTCCCATACAAGGAGCTGAAGGATACAAGGAACCTAGGCCGAGAGCAGCTACCTGAGCAGGATAGTTCACAGCAAAATTAACACCAGAAGAAGAGCCTCCACTTTGAGCTAGTGAAGTTCCACCTGCGGCATAAGCAGAAGAGTTGTTAGCGTTAGCATTCCTATTGTCGTTAACATTAGCGGAAGCAACAAAAGCAGCTGCACTACTCCTAACGTCGTTATCAATCCGATTGCTAATAGAATTAGCATTAAGATTAGTATTAGAAGAGGAGGAAAGAGAGGGAGGGTTATCATTACCGATACCTACTGCGAGAGCAGAGAAAGAACAGGATAGTAGAAGTAGGGCTGCAAATTTCTTCATGGTGATTCTCCTAACTTAGGTTTAGTGGTACTGCTGGGATTAGCCTTTTCAGGCTGGATAAACGAATTGTTTTCTACTCTATCTGCTTCATGATTTACGTCTGTGAAGTTACAAAAGCCTAGACATTGTAGAGAAATTGTTTCATGTTTAGAAACTCCTGCACAGCCTCCAAGAGTTATGAGGATAAGGAGGAAAGAGATAGGAAATATCATGGTAGTCTAGCTAAGAAAGCAGACATTTGCGTGTAATCAATTACAAACCTAGGAGAAGCTGTTGCTGCAATAAGTCCCCATAGTTCTAAATAGTCTGTAGTACCATTCATATAAACTAAAGTAGAAACAGTAGGAATCTGTTCTCCGCCATTTATATTTCCAGATATTAACCAAGCACCATTCTTATGGATAGCTACTTCAATAGCACTTACTGTAGTACCTCTTCCACATAAAGAACCATTAACTTGATAATAACCAGCTACCTGTGGAGTGAATCTATTATTAGTTGTATTAAAAGCATTATTTGTATCGAATAGTTCTGAATTAAGAGCTACCTTAGTAAATACTCCAGAGGTGACTGATTGATCAGAAGTAGCTCTCTTAGCAGAAAAAGCTGGGCCAGGAGAAGGAGCAGGTACATTAAGATTATATCCATTAATACCAGTGATAAGCTTAGTAGTCTGGTTAATTTCTAGAGCAGCTTCTGCTGCATTGCCAATAGTGACTTTAAGCCCGTCACTTGAGGCTTTGATTTTAGCTGTCATGTTAGTATCCCATCGCTATGTACGAAAGTTGTAGTTGCCCTTGATACACGCCATAAGGATTTACTTTAATCGCTCGGCAGCTAAATCCTGAGGTGGTTACGGAAAACGCACCTAGTAAAACACCCTCACCACCAACAGCTATTTCTGAGTTAGTAAGCACTAAAGAGGATACTGAAGTAGGAAAAGCACCCCCTATAAAGGTGATAGCTGCTGTTCCTGTAGCATCAAAGGTAACAGTGGCGCGGGCGCACTTAATAACGGTTCCCGCTGATGCCGTATCATTAGCCCCTATAGCTCCATTCTGCGGAAATACCACCTTCCCAGTAGCATCCACAGTCATAATGTCCTGCCCACTCTCACGGGCCAGCTTCATCGTCCCATTGTCAGCTTCTGCTGTTAGGACGAAATTATTAGCAGGAGTTACACTAAGTCCGAGGCGATGTTTGATTGCTCTGATAATAGACATTATGCGGCCCTCACACTATTAGGCTGGCATTGAGATACGCCGGTATCTCCACTAATCTTAGTTGTCATTAAACTATGCTCCATTCAGTACCAGCAGAGAGAGTAACCTCAAAGCCATTATCAACAATAACTGGTCCAGCTGAGAGTCCATTTGTTCCAGATGCTAATGTGAGATTCTCTGCAATATGCTGACTATTATAGAAGATAGCTTTAACAGCAGCACTACCTAGCATCTGTCCGCTACCACTACTTCCTGAGGTGAAGAATCTGAAAGTAGCAACTGCTCCTACATCAGCATCCATGATAAGTTCAAATGAGTCATGGCTATTACTAACAACACGAGCCACTAGTTCTATTACATCATTAACATGGAAAGCTGCGGTGAGAGGACCTGAGATAGAGATGAAAGAATCAAAGTTAGCTGGGATTTGCTGAGAGACTACTTGAGGATTTACTACTCCATTAACTCGAAGACCTAGTTCTATGACACCAGTTCTTGTAGTAGCATTCACAAGAGGAACACTAATTAGTTCAGTGGCTGTATTAGCAAGCACATCTACAGTTAGAAGAACATCAAGATCGAGGTCTACCCATCCTGCGGATATAGGTGCTCCTGCTACTTTAATTGTAACTGGAGTGGTCTTAGTATCCTGGACTGAATAAGCGGAAGGAGCCGGAGCCTGATAACCAATCTGAGCACCACCAAAGGAGTCTACTCCAGCAATAATTAAGGAAGAACCAAGTTGAGGAGCTGGGAGAGTTAAGATAAGATTGTCGGAATCTAGTACTGTGTAAGGAGAACGAACAATGAAACCCTCAGGAGAGTTGATTTCTAATGCATCACTACCTGGTGTGCCTGGGTCTGGGATCATAGCAATAGTAGCAATAGCAGAATTAGCACCCTCAAAGTTGAGAGGACCAATCATTGTATCACCAGCTTTACTTACTTTAGAGGTATCGCTAGGGTGAATATGATCTCCACGGCTATATTCTACATCATCACCTGCACTGGCCGTTCCATCCATGATAGGAAGGGTATCAGAAGGAAGAACAGAGGAAGCACCTATGGAGTGGGAGAAGTCTATGTTGACCCTAGTAAAGTCTGCAGGAGGTGTACCACCACCAGAAACATAAGCCACAGGTATAGTGTAATACTGTGGTGAGCCACCTGAGGTAACTATAGGACCAGTTATTTCATACTGAACTGTATCACTAGGATTATCTTCTAAGGAGCTTATTAACTGATCTCCAGCAATTAAATTATCAAGCTTGTCCTGAGCAACAGAATCAGCATCAATTACAGTAGCCCAAATAGTATTAACTAATAGTGGGTCTGTATTATTACGCTTACAGGAACCAGCATTTAGTGGTAATGATGTACTACCTAGGAATTTCCAAACACCTGAATAGATCTCAGTAGTTGTTCTAGCAAACCAGCCTCTTTCCCCATTAGCATCAGTACCATAAGATTGATTAGGACCAGGAGCAATCTTATCATTTACGAAAGAAGCTATGACATTCTCAACTCCTAGAGCACCAACTGTATTAATAGAACCAATACCTATTACATTGCGAGAGTTCCAATCAGCATCACCATCTGTGGAGGAAGTCTTAATTAAAAATTGTCCTGCTGTACCACCATCAGGTAAGCTTCCTCCGGAAGTAGCAGGGTGAACGTGATCTCCCCGGCTTACATTAGTAGAAATACCAGGAGAGCCTGCACCAGAATCGGGAGCCGGAGTAGAGTCATAGAATGGAATGTTAGTAGCCCCACCCATGTAGATACCACCAGGAGTTAGGCCATCACCACCATAGTAATCATTCTCATCAGTATCAAAGAGGAGTTCTCCCTGAGCAGGAGTGAGAAGCAAGCGTTCAGCTGAGGTAAGACGTGGAACTTTCCAAATAGCCATTATACTCTTGTGCCTCCATCATTAAATCCATCTGGGTTCATTCTACTGCCACCATCTAAGATACCACCAGTGCCAGTATATACATCACCGCCACCGCCTCCTGTACCGTCTGCTCCCTTCTGAGCTACTAAATCCCAAGGATTAGCGGGAGGAGCAATTCCTATTACATCAGCAGTAGTTACATAAGAAGAGCCTAGATAGTAAACTACATCATCTTTTATATATTGAGTAAGGGGATTATAGGGACCTCTCCATACTAGCCCTTCTTCACCTTTCTCTCCTTGGATGCCTTGAGGACCCGCTGGACCTTCTGGACCGGGAACAGTAGAGTCTGCACCAGCAGGACCTTGTGGGCCAGCAGGTCCAGTGTCACCAGTATCTCCTTTAGGACCAGGAGGACCCATAGGACCAGGCTCTCCAGTCCCAGTAGGAGGAGCTGGGTCAAACCAACCAGTATCATTAAAGGCGCTCATTCTTATGCCTCCTTACGGAAAGGAGATATCCCGGACAAAGTTATCGAAGACTTCTTTAGCTAGGCCAGCATGAATTTGGAACGAAGAATCATCACCAATCTGCTTAAAGATAATACTAGCCGCACGATCAATAATAGAAGATGGAATAGCATCGAACATCCAATCTGTTTGAGTACCTGAGAGGACAGCAGGAAACTGGTAATATAGGACATCTAAAATAGTATCACTAGCTTGGAGAATGTATGTGAGATCAGTTCCTGCAACATAGTACTTATTAACCTGCGTAATACCATCAGGAGCGAAGAGGTTGGAAGGATCTATTTTAGATAGAGGAATAAGATTGTTACGGGCTTTGACGACATGAAAGACCCGGAAGCGGACAAGAGAAGATAGAGAAACAGTACCAGCAAGAACGTCAGCAGGAATTGCAATAGTTGTTTCAGCACGATCTGCTTCAAAACGGGAGTTAGTATGGAAAAAGGAGAGAGCCGCATTCACAGCCCTCTCCGTCTCAGCTTTCTTATCAGGTCGTTTCGTTATGTCGATGACAGCCTGTACAATTTCCTGGAAGTTCATCGTAATTCCTTAGGTAGGAAGAGCAGCAATAGCAGCAGTAAGAATGCCAGCAGCAGCTAGGTCAGCCAGGAAAGCATCTTCTTCTGCATTAGCAGGAGTATAGACACCGAAGGAATCAGGCCGGATAATGTTACATTGAAATTGATAACCCTTACGAGAATTATCTACAGCAGTGTAAGTATTATTAACGGGAACGAAGGTTGGAGTCATGAAAGCTTTTTGAGCAGCAGAAGGATCACGATCTGCTTCCATTGTGGTATCCCTCTTAAGGTACTGGAGAGAATTGATACCATTGTTAGGAAGAGTAAGGTTAGCTGCATCAACAGTAGTAATTGCGTAAGGCTCTGCCTCAGGAGGAGCTTCACCTTCTTCAGTAAGAACTTCATCAGTTCCTAGAAACTCATCTAGGGGAATATCTACTTCAGTAGAGGCAGCCAGTTTTTTAGCTTCGAGGGTTTCGGAAAGAGTAGGCATTGTAAACCTTTCTAACAAATAAAATCCTCCTCCTTGTTTAAGGGAGGAGGTCTGCTATCGCAGAGGAGGAGACACTTAGAAAAGATTAAGCAGCAGCCGTCAGACCCGTAATGTAAGCACAGCTATACGGATTGATGAGTTCGACTGCCAGCTCTGTGGTGAGAGAACCACCAACACCGTCGATACCGCTTTCCAGAATCTTACCATTACTACCGTACTCTTCCGGCTTGGTATCACGACCATTCATGTAAGCCAGCTTGAGAGCAGGCATGTCCATAACCAGAGCAGAACCGACTTGTCCGAGTCCATTCATGAGAGGATGCTCGATCAGGTTAACAGTGCCCTTGTAGAACTTGAACTTCGTGAAGTGCATACCGAAGCTAGTCTCGTTCTGGGTAATCTGAACTTGACCAGACTTAACACCGATAGCGTTGATAACACGAATGGCAGTAGCATCACCAAACAGAACACGCTCTTTCGGATTAGCCATATCCGTAGAATACTGGAAGGCCGGTTCGAGAAGCTGAACGAGTTGGTCATAGGTAGTAGTAGAAGCAGCTGCATTAGTATTACCCGGAGCATACTGTTCCATAGCATCAATGACACCTTGCGTGGCATGAAGCGGCTGACCACCAGGACCAACAGCAGGAGCTACTGGCTGACCCCAGATAATAGCAGACTCGATATCAACCGAGTGGAACATGCTACAATCTTTACGAGATTCTGCAACGTTGCTGTAGCCCATTTCGGCCAGAGAAGCACGAGCAGTATCAGTAAGACCCCAAGCATTACGGAAAATCTGCGTATAGTTCGGCACGTAGGTAGTAGCGAGCTGACGAGCAGACGGACGGTTAGAACCTTCTTCAAACGCCGTACCAACTTGGAAGATAATAGCATCATCTGCGATAACAGCTACAGCAGCAGTACGACCAAAGCCACGAGCTACAGTAATCTGAGTAGCACTATTGATAGCAGTAATACGCACATTCTCACGAACTGACGGGAAGAAGAGAACCATACCAACAGTCATGCCAGCACTAGAAGCCACATCCAACGTAGTAGTAGCAGCAGATGCAATAGCAGTAGTGATAGAAGTCTTAACGAAAGTCATCACCTTGCTGAAGTAGCCGTGGGTAGAAGCTTTAGCCGAGGACTTGCCAGACTGCGAGGAGAGAGCAAACATCGGAGCAGAACCATTCGGGAAGAGACGAAGAATCGTCCCTGCGAACGACCGCATATTAAGTTCTGCGGGGTTCTTGCCTGTGTTAAATACACCAGTAATGAGGGCCATAGTAGTTCCTTAAAAGTTAACCATTCATGTATTTAGACCAATCCATCTCTTCAGGCTTACCTTTAGAAGATTCGTTGGCAGGAGAGGAGGGATTCAGAGCAGAAGCAATATCTGTCACATACTGTTTAGCAGCCTTCGCAATTTCCTGAGGTGAAGCATCAGGATTAGCCCTAGCAAACTGGCTAGCGATGCGATTAAGTTCTGACTTGATAACAGGATGATCGAAGTTAGGAGCGTCAGACATAGCTTGAGTAGTTAGCTCAGTCTTAACTCCTTTGTTGATACTCTTCATATCAAACTCTGAACGTTGTTTGATAAACGTGTCTGTTAAGGAAGTACCATGATTGATAGCTGCCTTGTATGCGTTTTGAGAAGTGGACTGAATAACACTTAGGAGCGCTTTAGCATCGCCATTAAGAGCTTTTTGCATCATTTCTTGATCTACACCATTAGTAAAGTCCATCTTAGAAGAGACTTCATCGACTACTTTACTATCCAACTTAAACTCAGGAGCTTGGATATCTGAGTTCTTAGCTGCATTCTCGAACATCTTAGCATAAGAATCGAGTGGATTCTCTGGAAGTTCTGCCGTGCCCGGCATCTTACCATCCTTATTAGTAGTAGTAGGACTGGAAGAAAGATCATCCTTACCAGCCTTATTTGAATCAGAAGAACCGGATGCACCGTCTTGGCTGCCGTCCTGAGAAGTTTTGAAGAAGTCCATAATGCCCATGATAAAGCTCCTATTCTGCAAAGCAGAGTGTTAAGTTTTTGAGATTGAGAGAAGTGTTGCTATTACTGCAAGTTTGCCAGATATATGATGGTGCCTGTTAGCGATATCTTTATCTGACATATCTAAAATACTCAAGGAGAGAAGATCTTTTGCATCCTCCGTTCCTAGAATACGAAGATATTTGATTACCACATCCTTATTGAAGATCTGAATAATTTCAAGTTCTTCAGCCTCATTAAGTTTAGCAAAAGGGATAATGTTATTTATACTCATGGTATGTTCCTCATTTTATCTTCGTTATCAATATTAGACCATACCCTCTTCTGAAGGCGGTGGAGGAGAAGCTTGTTGTGCAGCTTGAGCTTCCATTGTGAGAGCTTGCTGAGTATTCTGATTAGCTTGCTCGGCATTCGGTGTGTATTCTTCAAGACCTCGTACTCCCATAAGTTGTGCCATGTGACCAAACATACCAGGAAGCATACCACCGAAGGCTTGTTGAAGATACTGAGATTGTCCGATGATCTGCATGAGCTGCATGATATTCTCAGTACCAGCAAGTTTAGACTTAGGAGTATAGCCATCAGCAAGACGGAAACCTAGAACCTTCTCACGAATCTTAGCAATGTTAACACTTACAACTGCGCCAGTCTTCTGAGAGATGAGTTCAGCATCTTGACCATATTGGAAGATATTGAGTTTTAAGATCTCTTTGAGAGGCATAAAGACTTGGAACTCTAGTGTAAGAGCAGGCATACGGAGACGAGAGTCCGAGTTACCCATAGTATCTGTCCACTCCACAACACTCTTGTTACCCTTCTGGAATTGACCCTGCATAGGACCATTCAAGCCACTTAGCTCCTTGGCAAAAGAAGAGATCATCATACCATCTTGTAGAGCAGTTTCTGTTCCACGAGCATCAAAAGGAATCTGATGATAAGCATCTTGGATTCTACGAGAAGTATCAAGACGGTTAGATTTTACTGGAATCTTAGCTGCGGGTACAGGAGCATTAATGTCAGTAGCATTGATAAGATCTGGATCAAACAAGGCTCTATCTGAGACAGCTCGTCTAGCAGAGTTGAACCTAATGTTGAAGAGAGTCTTTGCAGCTTCTTGGAAAGGAATGTTGCTTTCAGCAATACTTTGAGTTTGATATCCGAGACCGTCTTCATGAGGTTGTCCAAAGAGAATAGGGAGATAGTCATAAGCAGAGATGATGCGCTTAGCCTGGACTAGGATAGTCTGATTGACATAGACAAGCTTCCAAATCTGCGGAGTCTTTTGCATTGGACCTTGTAATTGGAATTCTTTAGGAACAATGCGAGCGTACAGAGTAATGACTTCGAAGTTATCACCACCATCTGTAGTGGCTTTCGTATCAGCTGTGCCAGTAATATACTCATACCAGTTAATACCAGTAGTAGGCTTACGAGCAGTTACGTAGTTAGAAACCTGGGGATGCGTACGATAAGCACTATCACCTACTGTGGAATCGAGAGCTTCTCGGATGTTGAAAGCTTCATTGTCATTGGCTAGACGATTCAACATCCTTTTCAGTTTGGTTCTACTTTTAATTTCAATGAAGCCAGCATAGTCACCTTCTTGGGCTACATCACCAGGAGAGACTGTTTTATCCCAGATACTATTGTAAGGGTCGAGGCGCTTGAGTTTAGTGTAGCTTTTATTATCCCGCTGAAGCTTTCTCTCACCTGGGTTAGTGAGAAGATCAATCTGTGAATACTGTTCAATAGCACTCCAGTCTGCCTCAATAGCAGCTAGGTTGTACTTAACACCATCTTTGAAGAACATAAGGAGTTGACGAGCATAGCCACCAATGGTAGCATGATCATCAATCATAGTCTCGAGTTGCTCAGCTTCTTTCTTGTCAACAGGAGATGAGACAACTGGGAAGATTGGGTAACCTGAGAGGAAGACATCGGCGAGGTAAGCAACCATACTGTCAACTTGAGATACTACAATTGGAGGCGTAGTGGAGGGCATATTGACAACGCCGACAGGTTGAGTAGCTGCATCAATACCTTCTCCCCTAGCAATGCCAGTAGTAGGGTCGATATTCTCTATGAAGCGAGCGTAGGCTTTATCTACAATCTCCATCTTGTTGTAATAGTCTTCATAACGATTGTGCTCATCCAGAACTCTTTCGAGATAGGAGAGGAGAAGTTCTTGGGAATCCTGAGAAGGGATAACTTGCTTATCTCCCTTGTTAGGAACTGCTGTAGGAACGGCCATGATTGTGATTCCTTTTCTGAAGAATATAGTCTTTAAATCTTTATAGCTTTAATAAGTGGAGATAAAAACTATGTTGCAAATTAAAAGATATTGGCCGAAGGCCATGTTGCATGATTGCTCGCTTCGCGAGATTAGAAGGGTGCTTCGTAGTTATCAAGAACTGTACAACTTCCATTAATGGTGAAAGATTCTTTTAAGGGAACTATGAGATGCCAGAACTCGTTGCGTATATCTTGAACATAAGCTATTGCATCCATCAAGTCATCCTTGTTATCCTTCTTTCCTATCTTATAGAGAGAAGCTTGCCAAGTGAAGTCTCTTCGTGTAGCAGGATCAGCAATGAAGAAGTTGAGTTGATAGAGTTCAGAGATGTACTGGCGCATTCGAGATTCTTTAGAACGGCCATGGGGATGTAGTTCTACTACGGTTATGTGCGTTATGTTTCTAAGACGGAGGAAGTAGTTAATCCAGAAGGCTAGTGTTTGCTGGTAAGCTACAGCTTCTACACCTATAAGGGTGCAGTTAAACTGAAGAGCCATAGATATAGCACGCTTGATGATCTCTTCTGGATCTTTGAGAGTCTTATCTGTACAGACTGTGTAAGCTTCATTACCATGCTTTAGGTGAGCAGCAATTACGTTATCATCACTATTCTGACGGAAGCCTGCTGGGTCAATGGTTAGGAAACCACCATCATTATTCTCTATGAGGTCTTCAACTTCGAAGGGAGAAGAAGGGAGAGCAGAAGGGAATATGGAAAGAGAAGAAGAACGTGGATCGTTCATTACTTCAGCAAACCAAATATCTGCTAGTCCTAGATCACTGTCGTGATAGTAGGATTCCATGAGTTCTTCCAAACTAAATAATTGAGGCCATAGAGGTTTTCCGTCTGAAAGGATAGCCCCTGTTACCATACTTACCCAGCTTTTACTCTTTCTAAATTTATTGAGGATACAATCCTCTGAGTACATATTACCAACGTAAATTATAAGTCTGTTGCCTTTGGGAGCAATAGCTTTGAAGATAGTACCAACGAGTTCCTTCAGAAGCGTGAGGCGCTCTGTGAGACTTTCGTCATTCTTACGTGTTTGTACGTCGTCACAGAAGATAATGTCTGGACGTTCGTTCTGTAAGTTAATTCCTCGTACTCCAGCGGCCCAACCTCGTGCAACCATGCTAACACTTCTCTTGTGGAAGGCTGCCTTCTTAGTATCTGCGGAGTCGATAGCAAGAGATTCACTCCAGTTACCATAAATCTGGGTTAAGTTGGGAGAAGAGAGGATATCATGGATGTCTGCTAGGAGATTTTCTGCTAGGTCTTGGTTGGAACAGACTATTAGAATGAAAGAAGCTTTATCATAGACAACTAACCAGCAGATTAGGATCTTAATGAATGTAGTTTTAGCGTGTCCACGAGGAAGTCCGAGGGCAAAACGCATTAACTTGCCCCAATCCTCTACTGGACGGTTAGCAAGAAGTGCAAAGATAGCTACATAGAAGGGAGGAAGAGAAAATGAGCAGACAGTAGGCATGCAAAGAGAGGCGAAGAAGTTAATATCCTTCTCACCCCTCTGGTAAACCTGTAGAAGTTCTGCATTAACAGTCTCTACTTCATCAGGAATGTCATAAGATAGCGAAACATCAGTATCGCTCATATTTCTACCTCTTCTTTCTGACGTTTTTTAGCTAGGACTTCAGAAAGTGAGGGTCGTTCTACTAATTGAGGTGCATTTTCAGCAGCCTTAGCTCTCATATTCTCGAAAAGAGAGGTGACACCAGTAGAAGAAAGAGGCGCGAGGTTCTGATTATCAATGGAAATGACTTCACGCTCTTGAGAAATGTAATATTCTGGGAGAGCATGGATAGGAAGAGAGATTTGTACGATTTGTTGAGCTACTATATTCGTAGTAGTAGCAGTTCCGTTCATGCTGGCAGCTTTATTCCTTAGAAGCTGTCTCTCTGAGACAACCTTTAGGGCATTAGTAACATCACGAAGCTCTGCTGAAGGGGCCATATCAAGAATTTGGTTGATAAGGAGGTGTTCAGCTGAGAGATATTTAGCGGCAATAGCCATATCTTCTGCATCCTGCTTCTCTGCATCTACTTTCTTATCTGCTAGGATGAGCTTAAACTCTTCTGTAGTAGCGATTTGAGAAATGCGTGCAGGAGAAATGCCCACAATAGAAGAGATCTGCGCGGCTCGTAGGCCCGAAGACATTAGGGTAGCAATTCGAGTTAGCATGTTATTCGACATTTTTTATTTCTCCTAGGAAAAGAGGAGAGGAAGAGTATGTAGGGAGTATAGGCGAGGAAGGAATGAAAAGGAAGGGAAGTTTGTAAAAATTGAAAAGAGAAGGGAATAGAAGAAGTTGAAAAAAGTTTAGGAATTTTGTTGAGAGCCTATTGATATAGCCTGGCCCCCCTGATCTTAAAAAAAGCCTCCTCCCCCCATCTTTTCCTTGTCTTTTTCTAGGCGTAAAAAAACCCCCGTAGAATCACGGGGGCTAGGCTGGAAGCCTCTTACGAGGCTAGGTTATATCTTACATATCATCGGCTGCGTCGATAGCCTCACAGCACTCCTCAAGGGCTTTCATCGGACGTTCAAAGCGAGTAACTTGCGCCTCATTGAGAGATTCTGCGAAGTCTTGCAAGTAGATCATAAACTTTTGCTTACGATCAGCAGACTGTAGCTTCAGGCCGCCACGGTTAGCAGCAAGATCATAGACAGCAGCCTGCACAGTCTCTTTCTTGCCAGTAGAAGGGAGCCACGCCTTGAAAGCGGCCAGCATCTCACGGACAGCGGCCAGTGCATCGCCACGGTTAGCACCCCCACCTTCTAGCAGTTCCTCAAGAGTCGAAGCGATAGAAGCCCCATCCTTGAGCGTAGCAGTACCGGGCTTCAGCTTGTTACGTGCAGCAGCCTTAACAGCAGCCAGCACAGCGTCAAAAGCGTATTGTGCCTTGCTATCCTCATAGACTGGGAAGCCCTCATCATCATCCTTCTGAGGTTCGATAGAGAAGCCCAGATCAGACAGCAGCGGGTAGAACACTTCAATTTCCCCTTGCTTAACATACTGCACGACGCCCTTAACTTCTTCTTTCTTAGACACTTCCATTTTGTACGATTTCATTTGTGAGACTCCTAGCTAGTTAGACTTCAGAATGTACCGTTTTGTGACGGTAGGGCTATTTTACTTTTTCCATGTGGCAATGTCAATACTTTTTTCATTTCTTTTCTAGTATTTTTCTATCCTTCTATCCAATCTATTTATAGTCTATTTTCCCACCTTCTACGCTTCTATGCTTCTAGCCCTTG
>ERZ795054.572-NODE-572-length-44217-cov-49.864137_pt1 | contig 44217 bp, 43 predicted proteins | sample MGYA00375138_ERZ795054 | MGnify/ENA primary metagenome ERZ795054 (study PRJEB30183, sample SAMN05720215) | anaerobic digester metagenome | isolation source: active sludge of municipal wastewater-treating anaerobic digesters | place: USA | collected 2014-12-23 ... | reverse complement strand
CAAAACTTGGTGGCCAATCGCGGAATCGAACCACGGACACGCGGATTTTCAATCCCCGGTTTTTTCAAATTTCAACCAGATTGATACGCATTGATTGAGCCATATCTATAAACCAGAATTCAAGTTTTTACTGTTAATTCATGCAATTAGGCACAGTTAAATATGCAATCAAGAAATCCATCCATTGATCCGCGTTGATTGCGATGCTAAATTTCTGCTTACAAAGTGCTTACATAGAACATAGATTATGAGCAGATCTGATCAATCAAGTGGAGAACCCGCGAGGGTCAACCTGACTGCAGGGCGCATAGATACCTTCAAATGCAAGCCCGGCAAATCCCAATCGTTCATGTGGGACACTAATACGCCGGGCCTAGCGGTAAGAGCAACCAGTCCAGGAGACCGCAACCAAACCGGCAGCAAAGCATATATTTTTCAGTCCAGGCTAAGGGACAAGGTATTCAGAATAACCATTGGCAGCGTCAGATCTTGGGCTATCGAAGAGGTAAGGGACGCAAATGGAGACGTAATCACTCCCGGCGCGAGACAGGAGGCACGTCGCCTGCAGGCCCTTGTAGACCAAGGCATTGATCCGCGGCAATACAAGGCTGAACGACTAGCTGACGCAGAAGCCAAGCGTCACTCAGTTGAAGCTGCCAGAGTTGCAGAAAATGAGGCTGTCCGACGCGGGCAAATTACAGTTGATGAGGTTTGGATACAATACATTGAAGCTCGACGCGACAAGTGGAGTAAGCGCCACTTGTTCGACCACCAAAAACTGATGCGACCTGAGCGAACTAGTGGTGAAGGACTATCCATCCGCAAATTCACCCCCGGCGTGCTTGCTTCACTCGCACCGCTTCCGCTTTCATCGATGACACCAGAAACGATTACTCAGTGGTTGGAGGCCGAAACTCCTAAACGAGGCACACAAGCAGCTTTGGCGTTTCGCCTTCTACGGGCTTTTCTCAATTGGTGCGAGGATACTGAAACTTATCGTGGAATTGCCTCCATTGATGCCTGCGCGAAGAAGATTAGCCGGGACTACGTACCAAAGATACGTGCAAAGGCGGACGCCTTGCAGCGCGAACAATTGTCCCTTTGGTTTGACTCTGTCCGAAAGATTCCAAATCCGACCATTAGCGCTTACCTTCAAGGCCTACTGATTACTGGAGCGAGACGCAACGAACTAACAGGGCTTCGGTGGGCGGAGGTAGATTTCCAGTGGAACAGCTTAACGATCCATGACAAAGTTGAAGGCAATCGCATAATCCCGCTGACACCATACTTTTCCAGCCTATTGTTCGACCTGAAGGTTCGTAACGAGACGTCACCATCGATTCGCAGACTCAATACGCTGAAATCTCGGGGAGAAGAATGGACACCATCCGAGTGGGTGTTTAGTAGCCAGTCGTCCAAAAGTGGACAACTTCAAGAACCTAGTATTGCTCACCGTAATGCACTATTTGCAGTTGGCCTTCCTCCAATTTCACTGCATGGCTTGCGCCGTAGCTTCGGAAGCCTTGCGGAGTGGTGTGAATGCCCCGCCGGAGTAGTTGCACAGATTCAAGGCCACAAACCAAGTGCGACAGCAGAGAAGCACTACCGCGTACGCCCTCTTGACCTTCTACGTATGTGGCATACTCGAATAGAGGCATGGATGTTAAAACAAACATCATTACGGTTCCAATTACCACACGCTGATTGACCTGGCTAAACTCTCTCAATGAGTTTGCTTGCTAGTTGAATGCGAATCTTTGGCGGAAAGTGCTGAGCGTCAGAAGTAATAATTTCGAATACAAGAAACCATAAGAACGATGGATACATCAGAGAACGAAAAAGGGGTACTTGAGTTTATTTTCGACTGCAACAGAAGAGACAAACTCATGATGGACTACCTGCGAATGGAAAGCTGGACTCCTGCTTTCGGTTCGCTGGTGGTTTGTGGTGTCAGGCCTCCGCGGGGAAATACCATCCCAGAAGGGGGCATTGGGATAGACGGAGACGACCTCGACAGTTCGTCCAAACGCTTACGCAATGCACGTAACCTTCTGGCCAATTGGCATGATGAGTTCAACGAGTCTGGGGGGATTCCGCCAACCGAATTGGCACCCGTTGACTTCATTGCGTGGTGCATTGACAGTGGATACGTCACCGATTGGCTCCGGCTAATAGGAAGCCTATGTGCCTGCGACATTGAACCTGGATTTTTGCTGGTCCACGGAGGGATTTCGGATTCAGAGCGCATCACCATATTACCGCCGAAATTGATGACAGCATTAGTGGAAACCGCTACGTCCAAGCCAGTATTGCAGCAAACGATAGGCAATGCCATTGCTCCTCCGACGTTACAGAATGTTGCCTCCAATCATTCAACATTGGATCAGACAGCCGAACCAAACCCTAACTGGCCTCTGTGCAACAAGAAGAATCGGACTCCACTCGATCGGGTCATAGACCAGGCAATCAAACAGGCCGAAGAGCCCTGCAACTATCGTTCGGTATGGGCTGAACTTACCAAACTCGCCCAGGACGACAATCGCCCTTCCCCATTGCTTGGCTACAGCGAAGGTGAAGTCAAATACCAATCAGATAACGAAAGAGGCGATATTTGTTTCCTGAAAAAGTTAGCCCTTAAGGAGCGTCTAAAGCGCAACATGGAAAGGAATTCAGGCAAATCTAGGGAATATTCCGCTCAATAGTAAACGTTTTCGAATGGTTTTAAGCGTCTATTACCGAAATCGCTCGCTACTATCGGCCCAGAGGAATCATTCATCTAATCTCCGCCCACGAACTAGCTCAGGACAGTGGCAGCACGTCACAATCTGCTTGAGGTTTTTCGATTTTTTAACATTTGCGGAGCAACATGATGAAGCCAGAGAACCCAACTGGACCGCTTGGTCCAAGTACCTCGACAAACGCATTTGCGTCGGGTTACCTTGTAAAACCACAAACTGTTCTGAAGCGCTACTCGAATACCGGTTCCTATTTCGGCGTTAAGCCCATAAAACTGCCCAACGGTAGACTGGCATGGCCCACAACTAGTGCGCAGCACCATTCGCTTTTGGAAACATTACCAGACAAGCGCTCCTCCAGCGTAACCAAAGCCTCTCAAGGTGACAGCCAGTCACCCCCCCAAGAGGTCACGGCCGAACTCGATATTTGCGAACAAGTGACGGCGACGGAGGCACTATGAACCTTCCCAAGCACTTTCCCCTGAATGCGCTCACGCCGCGCCTGCAGCAAGCAGCGTATGAGATTGCAAAAGAAACAGAAGCGCCTATTGCATCGGTTGTCTCAGCGCTTCTGGCGGCGATTTCGCTTGTCTGCCAGGGCAAACTAAAAATCCGCAAACGTCGCAATCTTATTTCGACAGTTTCAATGTGGTTCATCGTTGTCCTTGGCTCTGGTGAACGCAAGTCAACTGTCAAGGATTTGGTCTTCAAAGCGGTCAAAGAGTTCATGGCGGAGCAGGATGAAATTCATCGCCAAAAAATGACCACTTTCAACGAAAAAACGGACTCTTGGAAAGCCGAGGCGAAAGGAATTCTCGCCGCGATCAAGAAGAAGGCTGCCAAAGGTGAGTCGACCGTTGAAGATCAGTGCCGCCTGGATCAACACAACTCAATCAAACCGATGAAGCCGATCAAGTTCAAGTTGTTGCACGAAAAATTTACCCCTTTGGCGATCATCAAGAACCTGAGCGAGTGCTACCCGACGACGGGCATTATTTCCGATGAGGCCGCCTGCGTGTTTAGTGGTCGTGGCCTTTCGGACATGGGTCTGATCAACCGTGGCTTGGATGGCTCGATGATGTCTGTCGAACGTGCGAGCGAGGAAAGCCTGATCGTTCGCGAACCTGCTATCACGATGGCGCTTTACGTGCAGCAGGAGATCATCGACGACTTTTTCAACAAAAAGGGTTCGCTCGCTCGCGCCATAGGTCTACTGGCGCGTTGCTATTACGTCGCCCCACCCGGAACTGCTGGAACTCGCCTCTTGGCGAATTCGGTCATCACCTACGGCGAAGCGACTCAAGTATTTCATCAGCGCTGCAAGGAGATTCTAGAAAGCCATGTCAGCGAAAGCGTGCATGGGCTGCCCGAAAAATCCGAACTGGTTTTTGCCCCTGACGCCCAAAGTCGTTGGGAGTGCGAGCACGACCACATCGAGTTGATGATGCAGCCAGGCGGCTACTTTGAAAATGACAAGGACTTCGCATCGAAACTTGCCGACAAAATGGCTCGCCTCGCTGCCTTGCTGCACTACTTCGAGGGCTATGAGGGTCCTATTTCCCTGGATACTCTGGAACGCTCGATTGACATTTCCATCTGGTTTGCGGAAGAGTTCGTTCGCAACTTTGCCAAGCCCCAGTTGCCTCCGAAGGAACAAGTGAACGCCAATCTGCTTCTATGCTGGCTGGCCAACTTCGTGCGCACCAGTAACCAGTGGTTCATCAAGAAAAATGACCTTCGCCAATATGGGCCGAACCCCCTGCGCAACAAGATTGATCTCAATGCCGCTCTGCTGTTGCTTTGGCAACAGGGCATCCTCGCCGAAGCAAAAAATCCGGAAGACAAGTCAGTCTACATAACGCTCAACTCGAACTACTTCACGCCCTATCAGATCCAGGTGCTCTGCAGTCAGGGCGGCACCATGTACTGATAATTCAAAAATGTAATGGCAAAAACCCTGCTTTTTTCCGCTATTCGAGCGGAATAGCAGGGTTTTGACCTTAATGCCTTCATTTTTTTATTCGCTGGCATTGCCCAAAAAATGAGCAACTCTTCGAGCCAGGGTGCCGCACTCTACGTTCTCGATCACCATGTCAATGCCCACCACCACACCCTCACTATGTCCATCTGTGCGTTCATTTCGCGCCTCGGGCAAGGATGATCTGACCCATCCTCCATCGGCTAGTCCATGCCCCTACACTTTTTCCGGCTTTGTCAAAATCCTCTTAAGCGTCTCTGGAATAGTTCCCTTCGCTTGAAGCGTCGCCGTCTGGGTACTGCTCTCCCAGTAACTTTTCATCTCATAGTATGAAGAAGTTGCTGAGCTTCAAAGACATCGAGTTTCTCAATCACCGAGAAAAGCCTATCGGGCCTCGAAGCTGGATATTGCATTAGATGTTATTAATATTAATAACATCTATCAATACATAGCCATTCAATTGGCTTCATGTATATCCAGACCTAATAGCCCTACCCCTCTTCTCGTTCCTCTTTCATTCCTGATTGATCGGTTACTGCTACACACCTGTCAACGGATGCCATCCTCAACAAAATGAGGCAAAGTCATGAATACTCAGAACCAAGTAACGACAGACACTGACACCTTCTCCGACTATCACGACCTCGAACTGCGCTGTAACACGCACCTGAAAGAAACAACATCTGGAAAGCCATCGATCGTCATCGACGATCACTGGGACTTTGGACGCCTAGCATTAATCGATAAATTTGTTCGAAAGGTACTGACCAACAACGATGCAGGCTATATCGAAACGACAGGTAGCACAGGTCACATCACGTGGGTACCTCAGCGGTGGATTGAACCGTATCGCCGTGCCGTCACAGCGATGATCTCGCCGGGTATGCACGAGCGTTTCGATGTTCGTAATGTCTTCGTTGACCTCTTCCTGCATGCTTGTGACGAACTGAAGATTCTCGACTGGTCAAGCCATGTGCTCGGACACTATGGCGCGAAGCGTGAAGCGAATGCGCTGGCTTTCAACGAATTGATCGCGACGATACGTCGCCTGTCGAAGCAGCGTCCATATCCTTCGAAGATTTGGCATGCTGAGAACGATCACCGGAACAACTTCGACTCCTGCGTAGCATTCATTGACAGGTTGTTTGCCGACTGGTCCCGCTATGCAGTGGTGCGAGTCGATCTCGAATATCTGAAGGAACATGCTAGCGATGTCTTCACGCTTGATGCCAGGACCGATATGGCCCGTCTCTTGAACCGCATGCGTCATGGGAAACGGGTAAAGCGGGCGTGTCGTGAGCGTGAGCGTGAGCTATTTTCGAATGCAGCGGGGTATATCTGGAAACTCGAATACGGCGAAGATCGCCTTCTTCATTTTCATTGCTTCTTCTTTTTTAAGAAGAAGAACGGTGCTCAGGCGGGGTATTGGGCTCAAGAGATCGGCAAGTATTGGGTGCAGGTCATCACCAAGGGACGCGGCTTTTTTCACAATTGCAACTACCGGTGGTATGGCGATCCTGAAGAAGGTATCGGCGAAGTCAACCGCAACGACACACTGAAGCGTGAAAAGCTAGATAACGCCGTGTATTACCTCTTTAAGCCTGAGCAATGCCTGCCGATCCGCAAGTCTGATCCCCGTTGGCGGACTTTTGGGAAGGGGATGCTGTGAAAAACTACTGCCGGGCGAGATGATTTGCAGGAAGTGTCTTGATTCTCGTCATAGCTCAAGACCTTGCGTATCGAACAGCAATCGATGATGAGTCAACTTGCCATGCCTAAACACTTGGAATATCTACTCCGGCTTTTCGGCTTTATGTGGAGCTCCACATAAGGCCGATTATGTAGACCGCACGATTATGTGGAATGGGGCTCGTAGATACGCACCAAACTCCGGCATGTCGGGAGTGACGCGTATTTTGGCGACACATAATCAAAGCGTTTTTAGGAAGTCGATCAAAGAGTCGGGCGCACGGTAGCGTTGAATTTTTGCGTCTGGTTCGTTGAGTCTGGCCAATGCACGTTCCTTCATTGCCAAATCTGCCTCAACGTAATGGTGGGTGGTCAACGGACTCTCATGCCCGAGCCAGAGCGCAATGACGCTGATGTCGACACCTGCCTGCAACAGATGCATGGCCGTCGTGTGGCGTATCGTATGTGGGGAAACGCGTTGTTGCGATAGGTTGGGATATTGCCCCGCAGCTACTCGTACTGCCAGCGACAGCCGCTTTGTCACGTTGGAACGCGTCATCACTTTCCCATCACGATTCGGCAGCAAGGGTGCCTCTGCCGTCAGTTCTGGATTCGCCCGCAGCCAGGCGCGTAACGCCTTGACGGTCGTATGCCACAACGGCACGCTGCGCTGCTTGCGCCCCTTGCCGTGCAGATGAACACAAGCGGCGCTGGCGTCGAGCACCACATCGCCGACCTTGATCCCGATGATCTCCGATACGCGCGCACCGGTGTTGTACATCAACAGAAACAAGGCATGGTCGCGCTGGCTCAGCCATGAGTCATGCGGCTCTCCGATCACCGCCAGCATCTCGTCACGGGTCAGGTAGCCGAACATTGGGCGCTCGAAACGCTTGACCGGAACTCCCAAGGCACGCTCGATCACCTGGAGCGAAGCCACATCCCGGTGGCCGGCGAACTTGAGAAACGAACGCAGAGCAGCCAGACGGGCATTACGACTGCGCACGGAATTGTGCCGCTGCCGTTCAAGATGATCGAGGAATGCCATGATCAATTCGGGCGTCACGTCGGCCAACGCCATTGCAGCTGGCGCCTTGCCCAATCGTTTCTCGGCAAAGTCGAGGAACAGCACAAACCCATCGCGATAGGCAGCAACGGTCTGCGGACTGAGCGCGCGCTGATGTGTCAGGTATTCGCCGAAGTAAGCTTGCACGAGCGCTGCAAACGAGGGAGGTTGTTTGGCCCGCTTACTCATCGTCGTCTCCTGCAAGATCGGCGAAGCACTCAAACTTGCCGCCGGCCAGGGCCATCAGTTCCGGAACGGCGGTGAGATACCAATAGGTGTAGAAGATTTCGGCATGGCCCATGTAGGTCGACAGGGCGAGCATCATCTGGTCGAGGTCGGTGCCATCCGCATGCCAGCGCATCAGGCGACGCACAACGAAGGTGTGGCGCAGGTCATGCAGGCGGATGGCGGCATGGCCACCACGGTTCACCCACCCCAATTGGTCACGCAGCGCATTGAAGACGCGATGAGCCTGCCTATCGCTCAGCGGCTTCCCCAGCAGCCGGCCGCGACTGCTGATCAAAAACGGCATGTCCGCAACCGTGGCCACATGCCGTGTGCGAGCCTTGCGGTATTTCACCAATGCGGCGACTGTCGTCGGATGGACGGGCAGTAGTCGCGACTTGGCGAACTTGGTCTGCCGGATCGTCAGGAGTCCGCGTTTCAGATCGACATCGGCGTCACGCAGGTGCAATGCCTCGGAGATGCGCAGGCCGGCCGAGGCCATGAGGCCGAACAGGGTTTCGTAGGTAGCAGGGCGAATGCTGCCGGACGGCCCAAGCTGCCGGGCAGCCGCCAGCAAGTCGATGATTTCCCATTCATGGAAGATATGCGGGGCGACACGTCCAGGCTCTGGGCCGAAGGTCAACTCCTCCGGCACTTCGGTATCCGGTTCGAACTGCTTGAGATAGCGAGCGAAGTGGCGAATCTTCGCGAGACGCACTGCCCAGGTCGACGGTCTGCCGCGTTGCCATTTATCCTCCTTGGCCCACTCGATCATGAGGTCAGCGGTGAGTGGCCCGCGGTGGCGCTGATTGGCGACATAACGGGCGAACCCGGCCAACAGCGTATCCCACGAACGCAATTCGAAGCCAAGACGTCGCCGTTCAGCAAGATAGTCATCAATTCTCTGCGGCAAGCTGACGCGCGGGCTCATGCCGCACTCCTTGGCCAAGGCAAGGCGACCGCCGCCAGCTTCGGCGTGTCGATCTTGGCGTAGATCAGGGTGCTGTTCAGCGAGCGGTGACGCAACAGGTCGGCGATTTCCTTGAGTGAGCTGCCTCGTTCAACGAGACGACAGGCAAAGGCGTGGCGCAAGGCATGCGAGCGTGTATGTTTCAGACCGATACGCCTATATGCCCACCCAATCACACCTCGGACAGCACCCGCCGTCATTCCTCGATCATGTACGCCACGATGCATCACGAAGAGCGAAGGGCTGGTGCTGAGTGGCCGCTCATGCTGAAGATAATCAGCCAGTGCCTGCCCAATCTCCATCGGCAGAGGCAGAATGTCCTGCCGCAGTGACTTGGTGCCTTTCAGTGTCACTGTGCCGGCACGCCAATCAATGTCGCCGATTCTCAGGCCGGCAATTTCACCTGATCGCAGCCCAAGGTCCAATGCACAACGAATGATGGCATAGCTCCGCTTTGGCCAACGGTGCCGGGTAGTAAATGATTCAAGCAGACGCTCAATCTCATCAGGGGCGAGAGCGCGTGGCAGCGATGCCAGCTTCCAGTGAACGGGGTTCTGGATAACCGCGGTAAGCTCACCTACCGCGTCACCGCAGGTGGCACGGTAACGCAGATAACTCCGAAGTGCCGCTGCATGTTGTGATGCATTGGTAGCCGTCTGGTGCCTTGCCAACCGCCTGGCAAGGAACTGCCTAACATCATCAGGCCGCATCCGGGCAAACACGATCTCGCGATGCTTGTACTTGCCCTCCAGCAGCCAACCAATGATGCGCAGTCGATCTCTACGCGTACCGGCAGCCAGCCCGCGAACATCTCGCAGATGCTCATCGTAGCGCCGCAGCTCTTCGGTGATGTATGCCGAATATATCGAGGTTCCCGGGGAATTCGGCGTATCCCCGATCGTTGTTGATATGGTCATAACGGTCTCCTGAAATGGAGCCGTTACTTCAGGTCAACGCTGAAATTATGTCGAGCCTGCCGCTACATCAATCGCTGAAAACCCTTGCTGCGTAACCCATCCCGCTCTTGCCCGTCCGAGTAGTCCACATAATCGTGCAGTCTACATAATCGGCCTCAGCGGCCATTGGGGTTCTCAGCCACCAACGGCCGCAACAGGTTGGTCAACGATCGTAGCTCTGGAATTCTGGCCGAGTGACCGCTTGGCACTTCAGGCTACTACCGCACCCGACCCAAAGCCGAAGTAGCGGCTTCCCGATAGCGGCCAGTCAGCCCGGTCCAGGTTCTGCGAACTGGAATGCTCCGAAGCAGCCATTGACGATTTCACCCTCCCGGCCAGAAGCGGAAATTCGCCCTCGCCAGATAGTCGACCGTCAAAGGGCGGCTCCACTCGGTAACCTGTCGTTCGGCCGAATCACACTATTCGGCCACTGCCGCCGTTCGACCTTTTTATCAAAATCAGGCCGCTGGTGAGCGCAAACCGGACTTTCGATAAACCCGAAGCTCTCGGACTCTCTCATGCCCACCCTTGCTGAAGCTTCAGAATTTTTTAGCCTTTGGCAGCTTTCCAACCAGGGTGTTGGAAATATTTTCCATACGACTTCAAGGCTTCGAGCACTTGAACCGCGCCATCATGGCGCGAGTTTGATGTCTTTCCTTCCATGCTCTCGGTTCCAGCCATCAAGTCTGCGATGACCAAGTGAAGCATGGCATCGGCCTTCGGCTCCAATTTGCAGTGCTCTACTGCATAAGCCACCCTTCCGCTCACCGTCGTCGCTAAGGCCTGGTACTCTGCGTTGCCAAATTGATTCTTGTGAATCGCAGGTAACGCTTTAGCCATCGCTTGATTGATGTCGCTCATGGCCTGGCGCAAAGGCTCATCGGTTGCCCATTTTTTCCCTGCGTTGAGTTGGAGCTTTGTCGGCTCGGTAGTGCCATGACTGTGGTGGTGTGCATCAGCACTTTCTGCCGCATAGATATTTGACGAAGCTGCCAGAGCAAGCGCAGCCAAAAAAACTGAGAATTTGTTTTTCATCGGATCTCCTTGAGTATGGTGGGAAATTTCCGACTAATTTAGTCGACAAATGTTAACGAAGGCTTAATGCCAAGGGGCGATCCATTGTTGTTCACAACAGGGTAGGACTTCGTGAGCGACAAGTGCTCAATCACAGCAGTCATTGGCAGAACATCAGCGCATCAGCATAGAGACAGCAGTTGCAGTTCATACACATCAGAAATCTATGTTCTCGGCTACTCCGGTTGATGCTTTTTTAACTTCGGAACGCTTGGGATACAGATTCGCTTTCCCTCAACCACAATCAACCCAAGACTGCTCAGGTCATGCAGGATGCGGGAAAAATGCTCTTGGGTAAGGTTTAGACGGGATGCAATCGTGCCTTTACTGGCAGGAAGTCCAAGCACAACATTGTCATCGCCATGCTGGCTAACGGGCACTTCGTGCATGATGAAACTGATGACTCTCTGTGTTCCCGAATGCAATGAGTAACCTTCGACGTCGGTCATGAGTTGATGCAAACGCATGGCCATGCCGGCCAGCATTTTTCGGACGAATCCATGATCGTGCTGTAATTCTTCGTAGATAGCTGTCTTCGAGACATGCAGCACCAGTGAGTCGCTCAGGGCCTGCGCGAATACAAAATAAGGCTTATCCATAAACATGATCGCCTCACCGAAGCTCTGCCCAGGCTGAATGATTTCAACAATCTTCTCGGCACCCTGAGAGGACGAGAGCGCCAGTTTCATCTGGCCATAGACCAGCACATAAAACCCGGTGGAGGCGTCACCCCGTCGAAACAGGGTGCTTCCCTTGCTCACTCGCACTTCACGCGTACCTTTCGCCATTCTGGCGATTTCATCCGGCGCAAGACTTTCAAACAAGGGGATGCGACTCAAATGAGTCTCTATTTTTACTGGCTGAAAATCCCGCACGCACGCTCCTATCAAGAAAATCAGGTCACCGATAATCCATCAGACATTACTTTTGGCCATTGTGACTTTTGACATGGATCAAATCAAGTAACGGAGACAATAAAAAGCGCATGTGCATTTTTGACCTTCAGAAAACAGATCTCTTCGTGGCTCATAGTCCACGGGAATGAAACTCGGACAGGTTTCTTTTTATAAGATTTTCCCTTCGCCGTCTTCCTCAAACGTTCGCCCATCCCTGATGTGGTAAATACGCTTGAAGGTCGGAATGATCTTCTCGTCATGCGTGACGACGATGATGGCCGTGTTGAACTGCTGAGCCATCTGGTTGAGTATCCGGATGACGCTCAAGGCCCGTTCGCTATCGAGTGGTGCTGTTGGCTCGTCTGCCAAAATGACGGGGGGCTGATTGGCCAGTGCGCGGGCAATCGCCACCCGTTGCTGTTCCCCGCCAGACAATTGCGAGGGCTGCGCCTTGGCACGGTGTCCCACATCCAGCGCATCAAGTAATTCGACTGCCCGTTTCCTGGATTGGCCATTCGAGACGCCGGCCAGCATCGGGAGCAGGGCCACATTGTCGGTGACATCCAGAAACGGAATCAGGTAGGGCGCCTGAAAGACAAAGCCAATTCGGTCGCGCCGCAGGGCACCCAGGTCGGGAATCTTCCAGCCATCGTTGTAGATGACTTCGTTGCCCAAGGTCATCCGTCCACCACTGGGTTCAATGACTGCCCCCAGGCATTTCAGGAGCGTGCTCTTGCCCGAACCGGATGGCCCAATGAGGCCAACAACTTCGCCAGGAGCCACGGTCATATTAATGTCTTTTAACGCGTCGACCGCGGCATCCCCTTCGCCATAGCGCTTGCGCAAGCCCTCGATATGAATCCCAAATCCGTTCATCTCAGCCTCCGATTGCCGTGGCAGGGTCGACGCGCAGCGCTGCGCGAATCGCCAGGGTGCTGGCAATGGCGCAAATGACCATGACGATGACGAACCCGCGAACGGCATCACCCGATTCCAGAAGCACGTATTTCGGGAAGGCGGGCGCCCAGAAGGTAGCAACTACCTTACCCACCAGGAAACCGATGAGCCCCAGCCCAAGGGACTGCTGCAGGATCATGCCGGCGATGGTGCGATTGCGGGTGCCGATCAGTTTCAGCACAGCGATTTCTCGAATCTTGCCCAAGGTCATCGTGTAGATGATGAAGGCGACAATTGCGGCGCTGACAATGGCGAGAATGACCAGGAACATCCCTATTTGCTTGGCCGATGTGGCGATCAGCTTGGCCACCAGAATCTCTTCCATCTGGTCACGGGTGTAGGCCTGCAAATGCTTCCAGCGTTTGATTTCTTCGGCGACAGCTGCCGGCAAAGTACCAGGCGTCACTTGAACCAGTACGGCATTGACGTTCCGGTTGCTGGTTTGGGAGGCCTGGATGGCATCCAGCAAACCCGGAACACCGGGCCGATTGAGTGATGGGTTGGCGGCCGTCCGTGCCCGTTCGTTGAGAATGGCATCGTTATCCTTGAGGAACTGCGCTTCCTGGGCATCCTTGAGCGGCACGAAGACCATCGGATCACCACCCGAAGAAACCATGCGGCGCGTTAGGCCAACCACGGTGAAATCGTGGCGTCGAATATGAATGACGTCGCCGACGTGAAATCCCGTTTTGACGTCGGCCACGGCTTCGTAATGATTTCGGGTGATTTGCCGGCCAGCGACCAGGTATTCCGGTTCGCCGGGTTGCCCCGCTTCGAAGCCGACCACCATGGCCCGTACATCCGATTCACCCTTGCGCACCTGCATGGTCAGATAAGTGACATTGGCTGCACGGGCTACGCCCGGCAGGCCAAGCATGGCGCGATAAACATCATCGCGGATACTTGATGATTCGGCATACGGCCCCAAGGTATCCTTCTGTACTACCCACAAATCGGCGCCACTGTTGTTCAGCAGCACCTTGGCATCATCAACCATGCCCCGGTACACGCCAGCCATGGTCAGGGTGACCCCTATCAGCAGCCCCAGCCCGATCCCTGTGAAGACGAACTTCGACCAGGAATGCAGAATGTCGCGGCCGGCGAGGCTAATCACGACTTGCTCCCGACCAACCTCTCAACGACCTTGATGCGCGAGCCTGCGGAAAGCTCCTTCTCGCTGTAGGTAATGATCACGTCACCTTCATGCAGGCCATCGCGAATCTGTACGAGCCCGTCAAGGCTGGTGTCACCCACGGCTACCTTGGTGAAAACGGGTTTGCCGTCCCGCACCACCCAGATGCCAGTTCCCTGAACGGTGTGTTTGATGGCAGCGTTAGGAAGCGTGGGCAGAGACCCCCCCTGGGCCCTATTGACGGTCACTTCCGCTAGTTCGCCCACAGTCAGGCCCGATGGCAGCTTCTCCAAAGCGACAAAGGCAATGCGTTCCTCGGTGACGCTATCGCTGACCGGTTCTACGCGAACCACCTTTCCGGCGAGCTTGGCGGTGAGGTTGGAGCGCAGGGAAACTTGAGCAGGCAGTCCGATCGCCAGGCCCCGCGAGCGACCCTGGTCCAGACGAACCTTGACCCAGAGACTTTCGGGTTCAATAAGCTTCACCACTGACTGACCTGCGATGACAGTGGAGCCCGGTTCGGCATCACGGCTGGTGACGATGCCGTCCTGTGGAGCCACTAATCTCAGATTCTGGCGCTGCTGACGAAGGCCTTCCTGATCAGCCTTGAGACGATTCAATTCCTGACGGGCACCCAGCAGATTGGCATCGGCCGATTCGTGTGCCGCCTGCGCAGAGGTGAGTTCCTGTTGCTTGTTTTCCACTGCACTGGAACTGACAAAGCGTTTTTCACCCAGCTCGAGGTAACGTTTGGCATTCAACCTGGCAAGTTCACTTCGTGCCTGCGTATCCTTGCGCTGCGCTTCGGCGGCGACCACGGCACTCTGAGCGCGGGCATACGATGCCTCCAATGAGCGCATCCGTTCATCGAGGTCTATTGGGTCGATTTCGGCCAGCACCTGGCCAGCCTTCACGCGGTCGCCGACATCCACGTTAATTGATTGGACGCGACCCGCGGCCGTGGGGCCGATGAAATAACTGCGCCGCGCTTCGATCGTGCCGATGCCAAACAATGAGGTGGCGACCGTGCCTGCTTCGGCGCGAGAGACGGTGACCTGAATCGGGGCAAGAGGACCCGAGCGAGAGACGACCAACGCAAATCCAACCAGCAATACGACACCGAAAACAGTCAAGCCGAGTTGCTTCGAGGAGACGCTAGGGCGTTTCATGGTTTTGCCTCCAATCCCTGTCGGTAAAGGCCGAAAACTGCCTGGGCCTGTTCCATGAGGTGTTGCGTCGTCCCCGACACCATTGACTGAATGACCAAGCCTTGAATCGCCCCCAGATAAAGCGCGGCAGCGGCAGGGCGGTCGACGTCGGAACGAACGAGGTTGGCACTGACCGCGGTTTCCAGAATCTCTGATAACAACTCGCGGTAGTGCTGCATCAACCGACAAACCCGATGCTTGATCGGCGACTCGTTAGGTTGCTGCAACTCACCGAATACAAGGCGCGGCGCACCGGGGTACTCAATGGCAAAAGCGACGTGGGCCATGAACATGTCGCGCAATGCACCAACCGGGCTGGACGCATGCTGCCGGGCCTCAAGAAGGCGCTGCATCAGCGTTGCTTCTATCCAGTCCACAACCGCCAGACGAATCGCCTCCTTGGTCGGGAAATGCCTGAACAGCGCTCCCTGCGAGACGTTCATCGCTTTGGCGATGTCAGTCGTGGTGATTTCCGAGGCGCTACGTTCTGCCGACAAGCGGACGAGTGTCGCGACAATTTCGGCCTGGCGGGCATCTGTTGACTGACGTGAGTTTTTGGCTGGCATAAAATACAGTAAGTAATAAGTCACTTACAAGTATAGACCAGTAATTTTAGAATTGTCTAATGTTCTAAACTTATAAAGCTCTTTTTTTCGATGCACTCTCCGTTAGCGGACTCGTTCTTGAATGAGTCCGAGATATCGCCATGGAGACTCCATATCCGATCGCTACCAGCCGACTGAATTGGGTAATTTGTGCTGCCTGAGGATTGATCAAGCAGATCAGGGTTTATTTGAGCGAGGTCAAATAATTGCCGGAATAGCTGAGTAATCTAATCAACTATGCTCGAGTTACCAGCGAGCGTCGTGATGATTTTGAGGCCACAGGCATGAGTAAAGCCCCCGCATTTTTCAAAACTACTGAGATGGCAAAGAAATTCCCATTGCATCCTAAACATCCCGAGCGGACTTGTTGGGGATGCGACAAATATTGCTCAGTGAATTCACTGCAATGCGGAAATGGTTCCGGCCGTACTCAGCATCCCGCCGAAATGCTCGGAGAGGATTGGTACAAGTGGGGAGACTGGGGCATCGACTTGACCGAACAGCCAGAATCGAACACCTGAACATGGCTGGCTCATGGGGTTGTCCACACGAAATCGACGGCTTGTGTCAAAAGGTCAATGGTCTGACTTGTGACCCTGGAATGAAAGGCTGCGTTCTTTATGGTCGCTATGTTTTCGCCAGTCCTGAGAAAAACGAACGCATTCTGCAGAAGCAGTCACGGAGGGACGATGGCCCCCCAGCGCCGGCTTCGAGGGCCAACAACGACGGTAAAAAACGATAATCGTGGAGATCAGGGGACAAGAGCGGCAACCGAAAGTCTTGATTACTCGACGCTTCAGCCAAAATATGGCACAACTTATTTGGTCGTGTTGTGCAGTGGAGAATTACGTCGCTGGCACTATCTCGGTCTAAGCGAGCAGTCCCATGCGTGGTGGGACGATATGGAAACTGGGTTAGAGTTCATTGAAAATAGCGTGATGCATGCTTGGCGAATAGCTGGGAACGAAAATCCCGAGTCCGCAAATTCATTGAGCTTGGTTCAGGGACATGCTTGCCGAAGCAGTGAATAAAAGTTGCTAGCGTGTTACTCGGCGGCAACCGGGCTGCGTCGGTAGCAGCGATCGAGTTCGACCAGATGTGGAAGAAGCTCGGAATGCTTCTGTACATGGAAGATAAAACGCGGAGCCTGACGCTCGGATGCCTCGGCCATGAACGGCTCTCCCCAGAAGCTGAGCAAGGCCTCGGTGCCTTCGCTGGCGTGGCTGTCGGCGAGAATGAATGAGATGTTCTTTTCCAGGCTGCACCAGCGGGGCTCGTGAACCTTTTCGTGTCCAGTGCAAGTACTGATTTTCGGCAGAATCGTCTCACGCCAGATATCTTTCTGGCGACTGTCGAGGATGAACTGGATTGACAAGACCGTCGGATTCTCGATCGCCGGCCGGAGCAGTGCGTCAAACAGCGCCTGCGTCCGGTACATCGACAAGCAGACGTTGAACCAGATCGAATCACCCTTCATGTGCTTCAAGAATTGTTCATGATTGGTCCGCAGATGGCGCGGGCCCACCAGCACCACTTCCGGCAATTCAAGCCCGGCGTGAATCTTGCGGACCTCGGCTTCGGTGCGGTCCACCTGTTCGGCGGTGATCTCATTGTTCCGCGTATGGCGCATGAAGTTGATGAACAGCAATGCGATCAGCGCCAGCACGACCGACAGCATGACCTCCTCATCCAGCATGTGCAGCAGATGCAGCACCGATGCCGTTACCGCCGTGACAATACCGGCGATCGCGTCCCATTCGTAGCTCAGAAATTTTTTCAGTTTCATTGTCACTATCCGTGGAAACAGGAGACGCAAGCATCTCCGATCAAGCGTATGCAGAAATACTCTCCAGCATTCGAATTTTAATTGTAAATGGCTGACTTCCAGCCTAGGGTACTAGATTGTGATTGATTGGTTGCTTCCTTCAACGCGCGGTGTCGCGGTGGGCACCGATCTTGCCGGGCGTAATCAGCCTTGCCAGACGGTCGCTGGTTCCGCGATGAGCGTCTGCGAAGTGGCACCGTCCTGACAACTGAAAGCAAACGCATGCGCCCTCCAGTTGCTTCGCGACCCAGATTCCTGAATCTGTTCAGGATCAGCTACCCGATCGGGGCCATCGCTTCGATAGCGCATCGCATATCCGGACTTCTGTTGCTGGTAAGCCTTCCGGCATTGGTAAATGGACTCGACTATTCGCTACAGAGCGAGTCGAACTTCCTGACGTTGCGTGCGTGGCTCGCTTCGCCGTGGGCAACCACCGTTCTGGCAGTCGCTGCTTGGGGTCTGATACATCATCTGGCTGCAGGAGTGCGACATCTCCTAATGGATGCCGGGATCGGCACGGCCCTTCCGCAAGCTCGGAGAAGCGCGCGAGCCGTCATCTTGCTTGGTCTCCTTGCGGCTATCGCGATTCTGCTGAAAGGGCTGTTATGAGGCTGTTCTCCGGCCAGCGTGCGTGGGTCCTGCAACGCGTTACCGCCCTGATACTGATCGCCTGCCTGATCAGCGGGTCGGCGCTGCTGCTTTTTTCAGGACCGATCAGCTACGCACAATGGAAGGACTATTTCGCAGACGGGCACGGGGCGACATTGACCCTTCTCTGCTTTGTCGCAATTTGCTTGCATGGCTGGATCGGCGTACGCGACGTCATTCTCGACTATGTCCCGCAGCGCATACCTCGTCTCGCGCTACTGTCACTCATCGCAGTGCTCCTTGTCGCCAGTACGATCCGTCTGGGCCTGGTGATTGCCGCCCAGGTTTCACGATAAGAGGACATCCACCATGCACCTGCAGATCTATCGATACTCACCGGAAGACGGTCAGCCGCCGCGCATGCAGGATTACCGAATCACACCGGATCCTGCCGACAGGAAACTCCTTGACGTGCTGATCCGAATCAAGACTATCGACGACAGCCTATCCTTTCGCCGTTCGTGTCGCGAAGGTGTTTGCGGTTCCGACGCTCTCAATATCAACGGGCGGAATGGGCTCGCCTGCCTGACGCCGATTGAAGGGTTACGCGAACCAGTCCTTATCCGTCCACTGCCGGGATTACCAGTCATACGCGATCTCGTTGTCGACATGACCCAGTTTTTCGCCCATTACCACGCGATTAGGCCCTACCTGATCAACGACACAGCGCTGCCGGAACGCGAGCGCCTGCAGACCCCGGAACAACGCGAACGGTTGGATGGGCTGTACGAATGCATCCTCTGTGCCTGCTGCAGCACCTTCTGCCCTTCCTTCTGGTGGAATCCAAGCAAGTTCATCGGTCCAGCGGGACTCTTGCAGGCCTATCGGTTTATCGCCGACAGCCGCGATACAGCGACCGCTGAACGTCTTGACTACCTTGACGATGTCTACAAGTTATACCGTTGCCGCACCATCATGAACTGTACCGAAGTCTGTCCGAAGGGACTGAGTCCATCGCATGCGATTGAGCAGATTCGACGTGCGCTGCTTGACCGGAGTCTGTAGCCTGCTTGATTCTGGAAAAGTGCTCTTGTGTGAGATTCAGGCATGGTGCCATGAGACACCTGTGCGACCGCTTCCGAAGTCAGACAGGGTGGCCCCGATTCAGCTTGCTTCAACCAGTCGCTGCTCGCCGAGGTATCCAAATCGACATGCACCCGTAAACTCTCGCTGGCATCAAGTTTGTCTTTGCCGCAATTAACGATCGAGCTTCAAAGCTCATCCTGGCCAGCAGTTTCGCTGCAGCGAATCGCCGGGATGAGTCCTTGCGGATTACCCAACAGATCCGCCAGCGTATAGCCATCAAGGACCAGGAACAGGGCGTTCAAGGCCTGATCGAGAATGGCATTCAGACAGCACGCCCCTTGAATCCGGCAGGTAGCGTTGGCGCCAAAGCATTCAACCAGCGTGAAATCGCTTTCGGTATGGCGGATAACATCACCGAGCACAATGTTCTGCGGCGCAAGGGCCAGCCGCATGCCCCCGCCCTTGCCGCGAACCGTCTCGATCAAGCCGCAGCGGCCTAGCTGATGCACGACCTTCATCAGGTGGCTTTCGGAAATGCCATGGCCGGCAGCGATCTCGGCAATCGTGGCCAGTCGGTCCGGCTGCGCGCCCAGGTACATCAGGACGCGCAGGCTGTAGTCGGAAAAGGTACTCAGGCGCATATCAGTTTATAAGATATATTTTATATATTGCTTATAGCGGAGAAGGTTGTTAGGATCAAGATTCATTTCATTTATACCTTATGGCAAATGCCCGGCGCAATCCGTACCGATCGCCCTGGCTGAAGCAAGAATGTCAAAGACGCCCACCACCAGAAAAATCATCGAGATCAAGCCGGTCACCGATCCGGACGCCAAGGTCTACCCGCGTTCGATCAGCGGCCCCTACACGCGCTGGCGCTGGGTCTTCGTCTGGCTGACCCAGATCGTCTTCTACGGCCTGTGCTGGCTGCCCTGGCACGGTCGACAGGCGATATTGTTCGATATCGACAACCGCAAGTTCTATTTCTTCGATCTGGTGCTCTGGCCGCAGGACACGATCTATCTCGTGCTGCTGATGGTTCTCGGGGCGCTCGCGCTGTTCCTGTTCACCGCCGTGGCGGGACGCCTGTGGTGCGGCTACACCTGCCCGCAAACCGTTTACACGGAAATCTTCCTGTGGTTCGAGAAAGTCATCGAAGGCGAACGGCCGCAGCGCATCAAGCTCGATGCGGCGCCGTGGTCGCCGCGCAAGCTGGCGATCAAGAGCGCCAAGCACGCCACGTGGGGACTCTTTTCGCTGTGGACCGGGATTACCTTCGTCGGTTACTTCATGCCGATCCGCGAACTGATGCACGACCTGGTCACCCTGTCGCCCGGTGCCTGGTCGGCGTTCTGGGTGGTGTTCTATGCCTTCGCCACCTACGGCAATGCCGGTTTCCTGCGCGAGCAGATGTGCCGGCAGATCTGCCCTTACGCCCGCTTCCAGTTCGTGATGTTCGACCCGGATACGCTGATCATCGCCTACGACACCGTGAGGGGCGAATCACGCGGTGCCCGCGCCAAGGGCAGTGACCCGCGTGCCCAGGGACTCGGTGATTGCGTGGACTGCGGCATCTGCGTCCAGGTCTGTCCGACCGGGATCGACATCCGCAATGGCCTGCAGAACGAGTGCATCGGCTGTGCCGCCTGTATCGATGCCTGCGACCAGGTGATGGACAAGATGAATTACCCGCGCGGCCTGATCCGCTACTCGACTGAAAACGCAGTCAGCATGCGCTACACACCGATGGACATCGTGCGTCGGGCCGCCCGGCCGCGGGTGATCATCTATACCGCCATCCTGGTTCTACTCACGGTGGCGACCGCCTGGTCCCTGGCTACACGCATCCCCTTGAAGGTCAATGTTCTGAAGGATCGCAACGTACTCTCCCGCGAGGCGGATGACGGCTCGATCGAGAATACGTATCGCCTGCAGATCATGAATACCGGCGACCAGACCCGGACCTTCCGCATCAGTATCGGAGGAATCGACGGCATCCGCCTGGCCGGGGACAACGAAGTCACTGTTGCCGGCGGCGAGATCGGCACGCAGACGGCGGTCGTCAAGGCGGATGCCGGGGCAACGGGGAGCGGTGCCACACCGATCACTTTCGGCATAGCGGACGTGGCCGATACCAGCGTCGCCGTTACCGAGCACTCGAAATTCTGGATGCCTTAACAAGGTCTAATTGTTAGCCGTTGAGGAGGCAGACATGACAGACAACCAAATTCGTGAGTACATCAAATCAGGCTGGCCCTTCTTCGGGGCCACTTCGCGGGGCCAGGTTCTGGCGCGCTACATACCGTATGGGACGGTCTATCGGTGGCAGCAACACCAGATGATCCCCACGCCGCTTCAGGGTAGCGACCTGCTGTGGTGGCTACAAGCCTCGGATGAAGACGACCATCAAGGCTGAGGGTCAAAAAATGAAACCCTACGGAATACAGCTTCGGGAAACAGCAACCGGCCAACTGTGCTCATTCAACAGTCGCTGAAACCGATGAAATGACATCGGCACCAACTCAGACAGCCGACGACGTCCGCAAGGACACGGCTGACTCCCGCAGTTCGGTAATGCTTTAATCATTCCTGCAACTGCTTTACCACCCGTTTCATGGATGGGCCTTCCGGGTGCGGGAGAACGGAAAAGCCTAGGCTGGTCATCAGGCGGAGCATTTTCTGGTTGTCTGACAGGACATCACCGACCATCGAGCGATAGGACTTTTCCCGGGCACAATCCATGATCGCACCCATGAGGCGGCGGCCCAGGCCGCACTTCTGCCAGCGGTCGTCAATCGCCAAGGCAAACTCCACCGCTTCGCCATCCGGTGTCTGGGTGTAGCGAGCGCTGCCGATCTGTCGCTCCTTGCCTTCTTCGTGAACAATGGCGAGTAACACCATTTCCCGGTCGTAATCGACTTGGGTGAAGCGAACGATCAGGCTGGGCGGGAGTTCGCGCGTGGCGTCCATGAACCGGAAATGGCGTGCTTCCTCGGACAAGCCATTGACGAATTCCTGCTTGAGGGCGGCATCTTCCGGCCGCACGGGGCGGACGGTGATCACCGTGCCGTCGCGCATTGGCCACTCCCGGCAGAGGTGGGCCGGGTACGGGTGAATGGCCATGTGGGCATAGCGGGCCATGCCGGCACCCAGGGTGTGGTCGATGACCATCCGGGCATTGGTGGCTACGGCGCCATGTTCGTCCACGATCAGTGGGTTGATCTCCAGTTCCTTGATCCATGGCAGTTCGCAGATCATGTTTGAGACGCTGAGAAGCGTGTTCTCCACGGCTCCCAGATCTGCTGCGGGGAGATTATGGAATTGCGTCAAGGTTCTGGAAACACGAGTGGAGTCGATCAGGTTGCGGGCAAGGAAGCGATTCAGGGGTGGCAGCGAAACCGCCCGGTCGCGAAAAATTTCCCGATGCTGGCCGCCGGCACCAAAGGAGATGACCGGACCGAAGACCGGGTCGCGGAATACCTTTATCATCAATTCCCTGCCATTGGGCCGGCTACGGTGGGGTTCGATGGTGACGCCGTTGATGTGCAAATCCGGATATTTCTGGCGTGCGGTATCGACGAGATCCTGAAAGGCCAGACGTACCAAGTCGATGCTGGTGATGTTGAGCCGGCTGCCCCCTTCTTCTACCTTGAATGGCAGGTTGGGCGAATCGACCTTCATATCGACCGGCAAGCCGATCTGTTCGGCGCTGAACATGGCCTCGGTGGCGTTGTGGGCGATCATGGCCGGCTGTACGGAAATGCCGAAGGAGTGCAGCAGCGTCCTGGTTTCCATCCCGGAGAGCACTTGCCGGTGTTCACCGAGAAGCGTCTCCATCAAAGGCTTGGCGTTATTGGTGCCGGTACGTTCCATGTTCTGGCTCGGGCCGGGCGTCTGGAGCAGGAGCTTTTGATTCTGGTAATACTTGGAAATGCTATGGAACAGTTCAATCACCGTATCTGGCGTCAGGAAGACCGGAATGCCGGCGTCTTCCAGTATTTTGCGGGCCTCGGTGATCTGTCCGCCGCCCATGAAGCAGCAACAGAGCGTAATGCGCTGACTGCGCACGATCTCCACGATGCCCTGGGCCACTAACCTGGGTTGTGCCATCGCGATCGGGGACAGCACAACGAGAATGGCATCGACATTGGCATCCTGGGCCAGCGAACGAATGGCTTGCAGATAACGTTCCGGCGTCGCGTCGCCGCCCAGATCGATCGGTACGCTACCCGTCCATTCGTGCGGCAAAAACTTCTTCATGGCAGTGATCGTGTCCGGCGCAAGTTCGGGCAACGGGATGCTCAGGGTTCGGGCGCAATCGGCCGCCATGGCAGCGGGCCCGGTACCGTTACTGATGATCGCGAGCTGGTTGCCGCGCGGGTGAAAGCCCGAGGCGAGCGCCTTGGCGGCATGGAACAGCTGGCTGATGCTCTGAACCCGGACAACGCCGGCACGGCGTACAGCGGCATCGAACACATCGTCGTCGAACTCAGCTTGCCCGGAGGGAGATTCCATCAAATCGTCTGATCCGTGGTTCCCCGACTTGAACAGGATGACGGGTTTGACGCGGGCGACGGAACGCAGGGCACTCATGAACTTGCGGGCATTCCGCACCCGCTCCACATGGAGAAGGATGTAACGGGTCTGGTCGTCGGATACCAGGTAGTCGAGAATTTCCCCGAAATCCACATCCATGGCAGCCCCGAGGGCGACCGCCGAAGATACGCCAATTTTGTTCATGGTTGCCCAGTCCAGGACTGCGGCACACATAGCTCCGGATTGAGTGACCAAGGCCAGGTCGCCGGGCAAGGCAGCAATCTCTGTGAACGTGGCGTTCAAGGAGATGCATGGGCGAAGTATGCCCAGGGATTTAGGCCCAAGAATGCGGACACCGAAATTACGGGCCGCGTCCCTGATCCGTCGTTCGAGAGTGGCGCTACTTCCCCCTCCGCTAGCCAGGCTGGAGACAACGATCAGATGGTGCACGCCCGCTTTGCTGCATTGCTCGATGATCAGGGGGATCGTTCGGGGGGCCGTGGTGACTATAGCCAGATCGACTCGGCTGCCGATTTGGTCGATAGTCGGTACGCAAGTTTGCCCGAGAATTTCACCATGCTTGGGATTGACGGCCCATAGTTTGCCCTTGAAGCCGTTGGCCAGAATATTCCGGAGAATCACATGGCCGATGGAGCCTTCTTTCTCGGAGGCGCCAATAATCGCCAGCGACTGAGGTTCCAGCAGGGAATGGAGGTAGTGGGTACGCAGCATGATCGGGAGCAGGTAATAGCGGACTGGTTACGATACCACTTTTTACGAATAACGATTAAATATGTAACACAATCGTGGCGTATTTGATTTCTTTGGCGTGCCCGCGCCTGGATGCGCGATGATCATATGGCAGTTTTCCGAGAGCAGCGGTCTCGCGGATGACCGTATCGCCAATACCGTTTTCACGGTCGACTGTCGCCGGTGCCGGAAAATCAACTCACGACCTAGTTATTTCGGTGGTGGCCAACATAGGGCATTCGGATTGATTTGATCCAGATCAAGCCAAGCTTACCCAGCGACGGCACATTGGGTGCCCGACTACCCCAGCCCCACCGCCAGGAGCAGCAATGCGCGACTCGAAGCCTGTCCACAACGAGACCCATCTGGGTCGAATCCCCTTGTTCGATGATCTTCCGGGCGGGGAGATTCAGCAGCTTGCCAAGGCCAGCAAGACAGTTGCTCTCGAAAAGTGCGGCACGCTGTTCCGAACGGGGGAAACCTGTCCTGGCCTGCATGTGGTGATCTACGGTCAGGTGAAGGTGGCGTTCTCGTCAACGCAGGGCAGCGAGAAGGTGGTCGACATCCTGCAGGCCGGCCAGAGCTTCGGCGAGGCCGAACTGCTTCTGGACGAACCGTACCGCGCTCATGCCCAGGCGCTGGGCGACACGCTGGTGCTGCAGATAGCCAAAACGGCAATTCTCGATCTCATCGCTCGCAACCCCGGCTTCGCCCACAAGCTGCTGAACGGCATGTCAAGACGCTTGCACGACCTGATGGTCGACCTGGAAGGCTACACGCTGCACACCGGGGCAGCGCGCGTGCTTACCTTCCTGCTACGCGAAGCATCCGCTCAGGAGCCATGCAACGAATCTGCCGTAGTCAGGCTGTCGGCGCCCAAAGGCGTCATCGCCTCGCGCTTGAATCTCAGCCCCGAGTATTTCTCCCGCACCCTGCACGATTTAAGCGAGCAGGGTTACTTTGCCATCCATGGTCGCGACATCCACATCGACAGCGTTTCCCGGTTGCAGCTCGGTTTGGCGTAGTAAATTTCCGATTGTTACGACCCCACTGCTCAGTGGCTAAGCGATGGTCTCCGGGGGGCTGCAAATTTCATGGCTTCGGACGCCATCAAAAGACAAGGCGCATTTTCTGGCTACACCGGATGGCGGATTTTCAGAAAGCCGAGCCTAAGTCACCATCGCTAGATGCTCACAACATGCGACTTCATCCATGATCGCTCTCGATATCAACACGGTATATACAATCGAACTCTGCAGCGGAGAATTGAGGCAGTGGAAATACCTTGGTCACGACAGTCGTCGCTTGGTCTGGTGGATGGATCTGGAAACCAGGCAAGAATTCAACGAGTCATCCCTGATGTACGCGTGGAGCGTGAAGGAGAGGGTGGCGTCACATAAACAGTGAACCACTTGAATTAGTCATCAGGCAGCAAAAAGCACGGTCCGGCCATCAAGCTTCCTGGAAAGCAGGCATAGCTACGAATGACTGGAATCAGACAGCCCTACCGGCTCAAATCGGCCCAGAGTGTGTAAAAACGCCCTATGATATAATGCGTATGTCATGTTTATTGAGTGGCCGCCATGAAGCGTTTCATCGAAGGTGAAAGCCGAACCCAGAGTACGCTGCTCCCGGAATGCCTTGACGACTACATAGCAGAGACCAATCCTGTGCGCGTCGTGGATGTCTTCGTTGATGAACTGGATCTGGGCAAGCTGGGATTCGAGGGGATTGAGCCGGCAGCCACCGGTCGGCCGGCCTATCACCCCGCCGTACTTCTGAAGCTCTACATCTACGGTTACCTCAATCGCATCCAGTCCAGCCGGCGCCTTGAGAAAGAGAGTCAGCGCAATGTCGAGCTGATGTGGCTGACTGGGCGCTTGATGCCGGACTTCAAGACCATCGCCAGTTTCCGCAAAGACAACGGCAAAGCGATCCGCAACGCTTGCCGTCAGTTTGTGGTGCTGTGCCAGCAGTTGGGAATGTTCTCTGAAGCCCCGGTTGCCATCGACGGCAGCAAGTTCAAAGCCGTCAATAATCGTGACCGGAACTTCACCAGTGCCAAGTTGGAACGGCGAATGCAGGAAATCGAATCAAGCATCAATCGTTACCTGGCCGAGCTCGATACGGCTGACCGGCAAGAACCTGCTGTTGCGAAGGTCCGGGGCGAACGCTTGCAAGACAAAATCGCCGCGTTGAAGGAGCAGATGAAAGCGCTCAAGGAAATTGAGGTCCGTCTCAATGACACGCCTGACAAGCAGATTTCCCTGACTGACGCGGATGCGCGTTCAATGAAGACTCGGGGTACGGGTGTCGTCGGCTACAACGTCCAGACTGCGGTTGATGCAACGAACCATCTGATTGTGGCGCATGAAGTCACGAACATTGGCATCGACCGAGACCAACTGACTTCCATGGCCAAGCAAGCCCGTGCCGCCATGGGAACCGAAGAACTCACCGTGATTGCTGATCGGGGCTACTTCAAGGGTGAGGAAATTGTTGCCTGTCACGAAGCCGGCATCATTGCCATCGTCCCCAAAACGACGACCTCCAGTGCCAAGGCCAATGGGCGCTTTGATCGGGCAGATTTCATTTACGATCCAGAAACGAATGAATATCGCTGTCCTGCTGATCAAGCGTTGATCTGGCGTTGTTCGACTGTTGAGAGAGGCTTGAAGCTCCACCGTTACTGGAGTTCGAACTGCAAGCAATGCGCCATCAAAGAGAAATGCACTCCCGGTGTAGAGCGCGGATTACTCGCTGGGAGCGCGAAGACATCCTTGAGGCCATGCAACATCGCTTGGACCAGGCACCTGACAGCATGCGTATTCGGCGCCAGACGGTGGAACATCCGTTCGGCACTCTCAAGTTATGGATGGGCAGCGCGCACTTCCTGACAAAAACGCTTGATCGGGTCAGTACGGAAATGGCGCTCCATGTCCTTGCCTACAATCTGAAACGTGTGATGAAGATACTGGGTAGCGGGGCGCTCATCGAAGTCATGAGGGCCTGAGAAGGACCTTTTGTGACCTCCATCCTCAGCCTCGCCACGCCACTCCGGCAATTCCAACCTGATTTAGCAAACTGCCGTACCGATACTGCTAAATTCGCTCCGCGTTTTTACACGGCCTGGGCCATAACCTGCCGTTGCAGCCCCAGAAAATAAATCTGCACCACCGACGGCAGCACTGTTTTGGTCAGCGGTCGTAGGCCAGTAGTAGTCTGCTGTTGCACATCGCGAAATCTGCAGTCTTCGGCGAGAGGGAGCGTAATCACGGCACCATGTGCAAGCTGTTCGACAGCCTGGCACTCCATGTGCATCTCCTGACGCTGGATGTCGAAGGCTACTCCCCGCTACCTAGCAAATAGCGCATTATCGGCTACCTGCTCAATCAGCTAGTGAATAGCGAGCAGGGCAGTAAAATCGTCTCCCTCGATCTTTCGGTCACCAAAGGCGTCATCGCCTCACGGCTGAATCTGACCCAGGAGAATTTCTCGCGCATCTTGCATGAACTGAGTGATCTCGACCTGATTCAAGTCGATGGACGGCACCTGACGATTCCCAGTCTGCAACGCTTGAACATGCACCAATTCGAATAGCCTATCGGTCCCAGTACGGCTCCTCGCCGATATGGGAAATCATGAAATCAATGAATACCCTGACCTTGCTGGGCAGGTGGCGCGTCGGCAAATACATTGCATAGACATAGCGCTCGACCGGGATGTACTCGGACAAAACAGCCTGCAATTTGCCGCTTTGAAGGTCCTTGCCAATGATGAAAGTCGGCAACAGGCCTACCCCCAGCCCGCCCAGGACGGCTTGTGACAAGGCCTCGTCGTCATCGACATGCAGCGGGCCATTGACCGGTACGGCAATCTCACCTTCCGGTCCGGTAAAGCGCCAGCGCCCCGGCTCTCCGGAGCGTGTGTAGTCCAGGCAGTTGTGAGCAACCAGATCAGCCGGGGTTTGCGGAATGCCTTTCCGCCGAAAGTAATCAGGTGTCGCACACAATTTCCGCCGGACCGGTGCCAGCGGACGTGCCACCAGATTGGGCTGGGGGTCACCGGTAACGAGGATGGCTACGTCATAGCCTTCCTCGGCCAGATTCACCCAGCGGTCAGTAATGTTGAGGTCAATTTTGAGCTCCGGATGGCGCGGCAAAAACTTGGCGAGGGCGGGAGCGACATGAAGTGTGCCGAAAGCAACCGACGCGCTGACGCGAAGAACACCCCTCGCTTCGCTGCTCAGGCTGCCGACCAGTTTTTCCGCTTCCGTTGCTTCGTCCAGCATGCGGGAACAATGCTCTGCAACTGCGGCGCCGATTTCAGTCAGACTGAGATAGCGGGTTGTTCGGTTCAGCAGGTGTGCGCCGAGCGATTTTTCCAACTTGGCAACAGCCTTGCTGACCGCCGAACGGGAGCGCCCCATCCGCCGCGCCGCTTCCGAAAAACTCCCGGCCTCGACCACGCGGGCGAAAATTGCCATCAGATTCAAATCAGCCATTGATGCCTTCGCTCCTGCTTTCTTGTTAAACCCCAATTATTGTTGCCATTTAGGCTACATTTTGATGCCATTTTTCTGTCTAGTGTGATGGTAATTCCAGCATTAAGATTCCAGCCCATGACACATCCTAATTTTTCTCTAGAACAGAACAGCCCAAGTGAATTCAGGGGGTTTGACACGCCTATTGTCGGTGCCGCAGATTATCTGCGCTTACGTCAATATGCACTGAGCGACAAATTGGCAGATGAGTTGGATCGAGCGATTGTAGTCGAAACAGAACAGGTCCCGGAGGACGTCGTTCGTATGCACGCCCGTTGTACTTATATCGACCGACGTATCGGGACTCAACGTGAGATCGAATTGGTCTATCCGGGTGAGTCAGACCCGGCGATGGGCAAAATTTCCGTATTGACACCGGTAGGTAGTGCGTTGATCGGACTCCGGGTGGGGCACGAAATTGCTTGGGAGTTTCCCGATGGTTCCATGCGCTACCTAAAGGTCGCAAGCGTTACCCAGAGGGCTGAGTAACCCTGTCAACCGCATGAGACTGTTTGATATGGCCAGGAGCCAGCGGCAGACTATCTCAATGATGTTTTTTCACAATGGAGAGTTCAATGGAGACATTTTTCGAAACTATTACGGAGACACAAAAAACCTCCCTGGAGGCGGCTGCCAGTTTTACCGATAGCTGTCTAATCGTGGCCGAGCGGATTAATCAACTCAATATCGAGGTAACCCATACTGTTTTTGAGAAATCCGCAGAGATGGCTCTACTTTGCTTGGAAAGCAGCCTCTCAAAAGTAAAACAGTGATCGGCTGGGTGTGTCCGTCCGTTAGGGCATTATTTTCTCGTGTGCCACAAGCTTACCAAAGCTTAGGTTGGTGACTGTGCGAGTCGGGCCGCCGCACGAGAAGTTCGATGACTCCGCCAGGAAAGAAACTATCGGGGCTATGTTTATTCATCCCAAGGAGGGCAGGCGATGAAACTACTCTCCCGCATTCTTGCCGCCACCGATCTCTCTGCGCCAGCCCGCCGCGCTGTCGAGCGTGCCTTTCATCTGGCTGCCATTGCTAACAGCGAACTCTACATTCTGCACGCTATCGAGTTAGATGCACTCGACAGCCTGCGTGAGATGTTGGGGGACGATGTGTTAGCGGTGAGGGCTGCTTTGAACAGCGATGCACTCGCCCGCCTAGACCAGTTGACAGGCAATGCCGCGATCAATCGTGGTGTCATTTCGCATACCTGCGTGGCTGATGGTAACCCCTTGGCCACAATTGCCGCCGAGGCTGAGGTGCTGAATGCGGATCTGGTGATTCTCGGGGCACGCGGCGAATCCTTTTTGCGTCACACTTTGCTGGGATCGACAGCGGCCCGCTTGTTGCGCAAGTCGTCGCGGCACCCGGTGCTGGTAGTGAAACAACCTCCCCATGAGGTATATCTTTCAGTCCTAATCGCCGTGGATTTCTCACCCGTGTCGCTTCAGGCGATCCGTATGGCGAGACAAGTGGCCCCAGGTGCCGACCTTGTTCTGTTACATGCGTTTGAAATGCCCTATGAGGGCAAGCTAACATTCGCGGGTGTCGATGAAAACGTTATTCGCCAATATGTAACAACCTGCAGCGAGACGCGACGCAAACGGTTGCACGCTCTGGCGGTGGCTGCTGGCCTGACGGCACCGGAATACTCGGCGCGGATCGTTCACGGCGATCCATCGCAGCAGATCATTGCCATGGAGCAGGAGGTCGATGCCGACCTGATTGTCGTCGGCAAACACGGGGCACACATTGCCGAAGAATTGCTGATCGGCAGCGTAACCAAACATGTACTGGCGGAATCGCAATGCGATTTACTGGTTATGTGCGACCCACACGATGCGCCAGAATTATCGCCATGACTGAAATGGTCATTGAAACTTGAATGCCAGACCCCCCCGTTTCTGCCTGAGTTTAACCATTTGGCCAATGGCCGAAATGGCCTGCGGATTCAACCGTTGCATCCACCGGTTGAATCCGCACCGACTTTGAGACGATCGCGGTGGCGATCTCTACTTCAGCAACTCGGCCTGACCTGCCGTTGGCCTGAAGGGGGGTGTCGGGCGGTAATGAGCCAGTGAACTGCCATTCAGCCGAATATCGTGAATAACCCTGCCCGAGATCAAGTTCTAATGCCGTTTAATTGGATCACCCCCGTGCAAAGAACAAAACGGTCATGATTAAACCGGTGACAACAATGCCGCCACGCAACACGGGGGGCGGTATCCGCCGGGCGACGCGCGCCCCCAGATAGCCGCCGGCGGTCGCAGCTAGCATCATCACCAGTGCATGTGGCCAGGACACTACGCCCCCCCAGGCATAGATCGCCACCGCGATGGCGGTCAGCAAGGCAGAAACAAGATTCTTGGCGCCGTTCATGGCATTCAAACGGGTTTGTCCAAGCAGGCCAAACAGGGCAAGCAGGAGAATCCCTAGGCCGCCGTTGAAGTAACCCCCGTAGATCGAAACGGCCAGCATACCCGACGCCGATTTTGCCAGCGAAGCGTGGCCATCCAGGTTGCCACGGATTCTGCGCAGCAAGTTCGGCCCCAGGGCAAAAAGCAATGTCGCAAGCAGCAACAGCCAAGGAACGATCTTGTTGAAGGTTCGATCCTCGGTCACCAGCAGCAAGGTGGCGCCAATTGCGCCACCGGTCAAACTGAGCAAGATCAGCATGGGTATGGACAAACCCGGTGGCGCTTCAATGTCTTCACGAAAACCGAGAACGCCCGAAACATACCCGGGAAGCAGGGCAACGGTGCCGGTGGCGTTGGCTGTTACGGGGGGCATGCCGGTGAACACGAGCGCCGGCAGAGTCAGGAAACTGCCACCGCCGGCCACGGCATTGAGTGCGCCGGCCATGAAAGCCGCACCGAGCAGGAGGGCGATTACTGATGGATCATTCAACATGTTTCAGCAGGCTCCGGAATAAAGCAGAATTACAAGGTTGGACTTGTCGGACATTGCGCCAACCATCAATAGATGGCGCGTAGGGGTGGCGCCGCCATGGCGCCGACCGGCCAGTCCGGATGGCCGTGACGAGGTGATTTGCCACAGCGATCAGCCGCGAGGTATCCGGACCTTTTCGTAAAAAGTCGACAGCACCGTTCTGAATGGCGCTGACTGCGGTGGCGACATCTGCCGACGAAGTAATGAAGATCAGCGGCAGCGAAATTTGCAGCTGGTTGAGGCAACGCTGCAAGGCCAGTCCGCTCATGCCCGGAAGATTCAACTCCAGGACCAGGCACCCGGCCTGAATACGATCATAGTTTTCGAGGAACGCTTCGGCACTTTCGAAGGCGAGTACCGTCAAGCCATGCACCTGAAGCTGGCCAACCAGAGAACAGCGGCTATCGGCGTCGCCGTCCACCACGTAAACTGTGCACTCACGGCAGGACAGTCCCATCCTAAATCCTTTCTCTATTTGACGAGATATCGCCAGCGCGCGCGACACACCGGATGGTTGGCGGCGGCCTGCAACTTGCATTCCCAATGACGCCCAAGTTAGCATCGCCGCAATATGCCTGCTAACGCCAAAATCCCAACAAGTGTCGCCAAACGGACAACGCAAGGGCTGTCCGAAAAAAAGCTGTCGGCCCTGAGAAAACTGCCAAGGCCGCTTTATGGCCAGGCTGAAACACTGCCCAACCAGACCCTGCGCTATCGTCACAGCCATCGCTGGGGACAACTGGCCTATGCGGCCGAAGGGGTCATCGAGGTGCATACCGATGGCGGCCGCTTCGTCGCGCCGCCGCAGCGCGCCATATGGATACCGGCCGGCATAGTGCACCGGGTTAGCTGCGGCCCTGCGACCTGTGTCCGCAGCCTCTACATTCAACCTGACATTGCCGGCTGGGCGAGAGATCGTTGTCGCGTGATCGTGGTCAGCCCCCTGTTGCGCGAAATGATTCGGCATTTCAGTCAGTTGCCCATTGAATATGTCGAACAGGGGCCGGACGGACGCTTCGCAAGCGTTTTGCTGGAGACGATAGGCCAGGCTGATGAGGTCGAACTCATGTTGCCCTTGCCGCACAGTCCACTACTTCAAAAACTGTGTCGCAGCCTGCGCGAGCATCCTGAAGAGAAACACCTTCTGGCCGAGTGGGCCGCGCGGGCCGGCATTTCGGAAAAAACCCTGAGCCGCTTGTTCGTCAGGGAAACCGGCTTGAGCTTCCGCCACTGGCGCCAGCGCATGTGTTTGTTCGGAGCCCTGCCGGCACTGGAGCGTGGCGACAGCGTCACCGATGTCGCGTTGGCTTGCGGCTATGACTCGCTTTCGGCGTTTATCGCCGCTTTCAAGAAGCAATTCAACTGTACGCCGGGCAATTTCCTGCGACCGAGTTGATGGCCCAACGCCACCGAACGCGGCTGGTGACAACACGAGATACACCCGGGGTACTAGCAACGCAACCGCGTTGGCGACCAGAGGCGCCGCCCAAGCCTACGATGTAATTGATCTTCTACGTGCGGGTGACTCCGTACGCTTGCCGGAAAAATATGATGCGGTGCTTCTGAAAGCACTGCTTGCTCATGGCGCTGATTGGGGTCAGATTGAAGATTCGATCCTTCGTGCTCGCCCTGACCTTTCAGATCGTAGGGCACAACAAGATTTCATTACGAGATTTGCTGGCTACGGATTGGCCGACATTGACCGAGCTTTGACCTGCACTGAACAACGTGCCACGTTGATTGGGGTCGGCGAACTGAAAGATGGCGAAGCGCTCGAGTTCCAAGATCCGCTTCCTCCAAGCTTGATCGCTCAAACTGTAAAGAGACGCCTCACGATTACCTTAGCTTGGTTCTCCCCCGTGAATACCCGGAATGCCAAGTACCGTATCGCGCAAGTCCGGCCTCGCCGATGCGATCGGCTAGCCGTGACAACGAGAACGATGGCGGCTAATGGCAGCAAAAGATTTCTTTTCATCCGATTCATCCTGGGTCAGGATTAAATACTTGCCTAGCATACTCAGGTAAAGGTCGGCTGGCTTTGATGGAAAAATCTTAGACCCCAACAAGTCGCCGAACGTTATCGAACGAGGGACGCAGGGAACTTCCCAGCGCCCATCTCTTGATTACTTCTGTGAGAGAACCCAGGTGGCCAGCTTCTTTGCCTCGTCGGGCGTAACGTTGTTCGGCGGCATCGGAATTTCGCCCCAGACACCCTTGCCACCCGCCTTGATCTTCGCTGCCAGCTTATCGACTGCACCGGCATCGCCCTTGTACTTGGCAGCGACATCCTTATAAGCTGGACCGACCAGCTTCTTGTCGATCGCATGGCAGGACATGCAGTTCTTGGCTTTGGCCAGCGCTTCATCGGCGACGACTTGGCTAGAGACCCCAAGACCGGCGGCAACCAGCAGTGCAATGTGAATAGCTTTCATTTTGTTAACCCTTCATTGAAATAATGCGAGCGCGTACTGTCACGATTGTAAAAATTTGTGCTTTGATGCGAATCAAATGCCCACTCGGACCAAGGAAACCGTGCCCTGACGGGGATTGCCAAATTGATAGCCATCAAGCAACGCCGATCAGGTCAAACGCTCGAATATCTTGACGGCCGTATCGACGCAACGAAGAAGACGTTCCCCTTCCGCGAGGACGATTCGTGCATGTATTGTCTTGCGCGCATGCGTAAGGTCCGGGCACAGAGCACGTATGTATTTTTGCCACTGGCGGGCAACGATCTGAAGCTGGGCAGCCAGTTCAGGCTGACCACTCCCTGCTCTCACCAGCTGTTGCAGGTTGTTCTCAAACTCAGTGCACGAAGGGAGCAACAACTCGTCGATGCGCGCATGTAAACTGCCCCATTCCCGGAACAAGAAAAATTTGCTGATGCGTTGCGACAACACCCGATTACGCCCCGCCATATTGACGTAGTGCGCTGACGGAATTCCCGCCAGATGCGCGGCACAGACTGTAAGTTCATCGGTGGCGGTGAGCATTTTCTCGCTCAGGACGAACAGCTTCTCGGCCAGCGTTTCCGTCGCTTCCTCGCTACCGATCGCCTGCCGATAGGATAGCCACAGGGGCTTGATGGCGTTCAGTTTTTCCAGAAACTCGCGTGCCGGCTCGGGTTGCTCCAACCACGCTAGGTTGCGCTCGAATTCCTTCTCAAACTGGCGAAGCCTGGTTTTTGTCGCACTAGACGCGACGTTGGCGGCGATGGCTCCCCAAGTGAGGGCCATACGTTGCGAGAACAGGCGCAGGCGGCCGCAACGGTTGACCAAAGCGCCAGGCGACTGTGTTTTTGCGGATAGCGGCCCTTCTCCCTTCCGCTTGCGGTAGAAGTTAAGCCTTTGCTTGCTCACGCCGCTCACAGTATCGAGCAGTGCAGCATTCTGGATATGAACATTGCGCCCATCAACGATGATGACGCCGGAGTCGCTCAGGTCCCGCAGATTGCGGGAAAGCGACTCCGGCGTCATGCCGATGCGGGCCGCGATCATTTTTTTACTGGCCTTGAGCTGGACTGAGGTCTCTCCTGCCAACTCGGTTTTGTTCCCCGCCAGTTCCAGAAGATAATCGAGCAGGCGCTGCGCACCCGTCATGCCGTGGTGGTAGCCGGCAACGCCGGATTCGCTGACGCATTGCTGGCGGGCCAGCGCCGTGATGATTCGGCAGCTTAATTCAGGGCTTTGCTGGACGACCTCCCGCAACTTGCACATGTCGATGGCGACCAGCAGAGTGCGAGCAGTAGCGTTGCAAGTAGACGCGTAGTGGGTGGCACCGAATAGCTCGCCCATGCTGAGCATCTGTTCGCTCTGCACCAGTTCGACGACACGGCTGCCGCCTCCGGGAATGATCCAGCTGCGTGTAACACTGCCGTTGAACAGCAGATGCGCTTCGCGGATCGGGTCACCGGCCTGGAAAATCGTCTGGTTCGCATGGCCCTCAACCAGATGGCTCGCGGCGCTCAGCTCGTCGAGCAAGCGCAGGGGCAAGCCGGCAAACAACTGGGAACCGGACAACAACTCGCGCTGGGCGCGATGGGGAATTTCAAGTCTTGCGTTCAATCGAAAGGTGTACTCCAAGTTACTAACGATATACCAAATAAAAAAGGAGGATAACTCCTCTCTTGGAGGAGCCATCCCCCTTCCTAAGTCTTAGTAAACGTCGTGCTGGGTGTTGAATACGTTGAACTTTCCGGTCGGCGTGACCAGTCTCTTGTCACGAATAACGGCCTTCAACTTGCGCGTCTTGTCGTCGACCACAACGATGGCCGACTCCTGATCCTTGCCATTCCACACGGAGAACCAGACTTCGTCACCGGCCTTGTTGTATTCAGGCTGGACGACGCGCTTGGGACCTTCCTTGATGCCTGACCATTCGCCGATCGGAATCAGCTCATACCCTTTTTCGGGGTTATTTACGTCGTAGACCGCAACCGACTGGCTGATACTCGGCTCGGGATTCAAGGTGGTATCGACCCACAGGTTCTTGGACTTCGGATGGGTCTTCAGGAACAGCGAACCGCCGCCCAGTCCCTTCAGCGTGCGCACGACCTTCCAGGCGCCATCCGGATGCTTTTTCGGGTCGGTGCCAATCAGGGTGATGCTCTCATCGCCAAGATGTCCTGTCGCCCACACAGGGCCGAACTTGGGATCGACGAAGTTGGCACCACGCCCCGGGTGCGGCGTCTTGCCGACGTCGACCAGTTTCTCGAGCTTGCCTTCCTTGGTGTCGATGACCGCGATCTTGTTCGATGCGTTGGCGGCATCCATGAAGTAGCGGTGCGATGACTCGAAACCACCGTCATGCAGGAAGGGAGCGGCCTCGATCATCTTGATCTTGAGGTTCTTCAGGTCGCGGTAATCGACCGAATAGACCATGCCAGTTTCTTTGACATTCAGGAAGAACTCGGGATTGTAGTGTGAGGAGACGATAGCGGCGACGCGCGGTTCCGGGTGATAGGCTTGGGTGTCGACGGTCATGCCGCGGGTCGGCACGATCTTGCGCGGCTTGAGCGTGTCGCCGTCCATGATCACGGCTTGCGGCGGCCAGTAGGTGCCAGCGATGGCGTACTTGTCTTCCCAGCCCTTGGCCTTTGAGCTCTCGACCGAGCGTGCTTCCATGCCGACCTTGATTTCGGCGACGGTATCCGGCTTCTCCATCCAGAGGTCGATCAGGTTGATCTTGGCGTCGCGCCCGATCACGAACAAGTAGCGCCCGGAAGCCGACATGCGCGAGATATGCACGGCATAGCCGGTCTTAAGGATGCTGACGATCTGCTTCGATTCGCCGTCGATCAGCGCGATTTCACCAGCGTCTCGCAGTGTGACCGAGAACAGGTTCTCGAGGTTGAGGTTGTTCATCTTCTTGGTTGGACGCTTGTCCACCGGGATAATGACCTTCCACGAGGCTTCCATTTCCTTCAGACCATACTCGGGTGGCGCCGGTGGGGTCTGCTGGACATAGCGTGCCATCAGGTCGACTTCGTCATCGTTAAGCACGCCGGACGTTCCCCAGTTCGGCATGCCGCCGGCCGAACCGTACTTGATGAAAACCTTGAGATATTCCATCCCTTTGTCGAGGGTGATGTCCGGGGTCAGTGGCTTGCCAGTTGCCCCCTTGCGCAGAACGCCGTGGCAGCCGGCGCAGCGCTCGAAGTAGACGCGCTTGGCTTTTTCGAATTCGGCCTCGGTCATTTTCGGGGCCTTCGGGTTGATATCCTGGTGCATCGGCACTTCAGCCAGCGGCGAGCCGCCACCTGCCTGGTAGTCGCGCATGGTTTCGCTACCATGCTCGGCCGGTGTTTCGGCAAAAGCCAGATGGGTTATCAGAGCCGAAATCGACAGTACGGCCAGCCCGTTACGTCTGAATTTTCTTGAAATCATGACTCCCTTGATCCTCTCCAATTTGAATAGGGACTGGCACTGTCTCAAGCAGTCGTTTTGTTACTTTGATTGAGATCAAGGAAGGTCAAGGGCACGTGTTTATGCGGCTTTTGCGAGGCCCTGGAATTGATAACCATCAATCACAAGAACATTGCATTTCCTTTGATGATCCTATCGCGTTACCGAGAATCTAATGAAAAAGGGCAAGCGGCTGGGTACCGCATGCGCCAATTGCCGGAGCATCGTCGACTTGGTTGAAGCGGCAGCCAAGGAACGCGCGGCGGAAATTGCATTGGAAAAGGTTGAAGTCCGTTGACCAACAGGTTGCTGCCGTTGGCGGCGATCTGTCCTAACGGCAACACTGGCCGATATCGAGACTGTCTGCAACGAAACTCGTCAGTGGCGATTCCACAATATCATTCACTCCGCGCTTGTTTTACTGCATCGGAGCATCAATCTCGTCCAGCTTTGCTCCCGAGACAGTTGCATGTACGCAAATACCTTTCGACGTCACCAACCAAAAAATGAAACCACCACCCCGGACCTCTCCCGAGGTCCAGGGCGTTGGTCTTTATGCCGCCTTCTTCTCCACCAGTTGTCGCCCGCGCTTCCATTGCGCCCGACCGTAGGCCCGGATTGCAAACACCGAACCCACCCCGGCAGCGAAGACCAGTGCGTACGACAGCAGCGTTTCCATTGGTGACGTCGAGACCATGGCATTCTCCTTCAGGGCAATTCCGGTTCGGCCAGCACCAGGGTTTCGGCCTGCTGCATCTTCTGGTCCAGCTTGTCGCGCAAAGACGGCCTGGCCGGCGGTTCAGGCAGCACCTCGGCAGACGAGCCTGATCCCGTCACCGGGTTGCTCTCACCGTCCGGGAAGAATTCCTCGACCAACGCCTCACCCTCTTCCTCGGCATCTTCAAACGCCCCATTGGCAAAGCCGGCCCGTGCCGCCACATCGAGTGCCCCCTGATCGAAGCCGGCAGCCTGGCGTTGCGCATCGAGATTCCGCGCATCCGCCAAGGCTTCTTCCAGCGTCACGTTGGCACGAATGGTGAGGTCGACAAAGTAGATCGGCGTTCCGAGACTCTGCCGCGTCGATTTGCCCCGGAGCCGAAGTTCCAGCGGCAGGCACGCCAACCGGTCACCCGACAAGGCCTGGAAATACTGCAGCCGCGCCGACAGTGTACGGATTGAGTTATAGCCGGTCGTCCGGAAGACAAAGCTGCCGAGCGGATCGTCATCGCCAATGGCGACATTGAGCCGAGCGAAGGGTTTGCACGCCCCACCTTGGGCCAGCGGACAGCTATCCGGCGCTGGACACGGCAGCACCTGCAGCCCGTCCGCCGTCCGTCGCCGGCAGGTCTCGCCATTCCCGACACAGAGCGGTCTCCCGTTGGTGCGGTCGAACAAGGTGTAGTCGGCGCGTAGGTTGAGGTCGGGTGCGTTGAACAACAGCCGAACCGGGATGCTGCGGATCTTTCCACCCTGGGCCTTGCGGATGCCTTCGTCGAAGGGATGGGGTAGCCAGCCGTCCTTGCCCTGCACCTGGCTGGTAATGGTGAACTGGTCGTCCTTCTCGGGCAGCCGCTTCCCATTCTTCTCGATCACCTTGCCGATCGAGATACGGCCGAGCACCGGCGGGGTTATTGCCAAGCCTTTCAGCATGTTGTTTCTCCGTGAAATGTAATAGCCGAATCCGCCCCGCCAGACCTGCTGTCCTGGCGGGCGGGATGCGGTAAATGGATAGGAATAGAAATCAGGCGACAAGGAAGCGTCGGCTGCCGTTTTTGGTAATTCGATAGCGTTGCGCCAATTCGGGTTGCTCCTTGAGCAGGGCCGTCACATCGAGGCCGATACCATCCTTGGCTTTCTTCCAGGTCACGCTACCGGTCTCGAACAGCGCCTTGCTGGCCTCGCCCATGGCCTGCTGGATCGTCTGCTTGAACTGCGCTTCCAGCTTCGTGAAACCGTCGAGGGTTTGCCGGACACTGACCAGATCGGCGAAGGCTGCCGACAGCGTGCGATCCTGGGTGAAGTCCACCGTCTGCCCCTGGTCTTCGGGGTACAGACAACGCAACGCCAGTTCAGCGGACTCCGAACCATCGGCCGGCGGCGGTATGTCAGTCTCCACAAAATTCCAGAACTGCCGTTCCAGTTGCACCAGTCGGTCGATCAAGGCTTCGTCCCGTTCGATCCGGTGAATCTCCAGATGCTGACCGCCGAGCAATACCGCGACATCGGCTGCTGCCTTGCCGGTCACCGCCAGCTGGTGCTGGACCTGAAGTTGCACGTACTCCGGTACACCTTCCTTCCACAGCCGCGCGCCATTGATCCCGGCGGTCTTGCATTCGAGAATCTGGATCTCGCTGCTACCAATGACCTCACGGTCGATATTGGCCAGCATCCACGCCTTGTCAGGATCGGGATGCTGGAGGACGGCATTGATCCGCCGTACCCGATTGCCGGTGCGTTTCGTGTAGTGGGCCGCCACAATGGGTTCGAGGAGGTTGCCCCAGTAGGCTGGGCTCTCTTCATCATGCGGATCAGTCTTGGGCAAGCTGCCATCGCGGCCGGTCTTCTCCAGCCACAACTCAAGTTGCGACTTGTAGGGATTGAGACCGACCGCAGCGGCGGCATCCGAACTACCGATGCCCTGCTTCCTGACCGCGAGCCAGTCTTCACGCGGCAATGCCTTGGTGGTCACGAGACGCAGGGCGGGTTTGGCTTTCTCCCGAGGTGTGCGTAAAGCGGGATGGTTCATGTTGACTCCTTGAAATGGAAACGCCCGGCCAGACGAAGCTGAACCGGGCGTGGGATGGAGGCAGGACATTGCTCAGGCGGCGAGCTTCATGGCTTCCTGATAGGCCTTGCCCTTGATGGCTGCCCCCTGGCCGAACCAGGCGGAGTCCAGCCGGGTGTCCTGGCTACGGGCACGCCGTTCGTGGTCGACAAACTGGGTGACGGCGTTGAGCAGGCCCCAGGCCGTGCCATTCGCAGACGACAGATCAGAGCCCATCCCGCCACCCGAGTACAGGGCGTAGACGTTCTGCAGGGCTTTCTGATTGGGTTGGTCGGCCAGCGGCAATTCCGGATCGCCCAATACGTTGACGATCAGGTTCATCGCCTCGAACTTGTGGATCGGCCGTTCGGCGAGTCGCTTCATGTTGCCGACGAAGCGTTCCCAACTGCTGAGACCGATGCCGAGTTCCTGTTTCACCAGCTGCGGATCGAACTTGGTGGAATGCGGCACCTTGACCGCACCGGAAGAGTCGCCGACGGCCATTTGCAGGGTGTTGTTGCAGACGACGCGGATCGAGGTGAACTGGGCGGTCGTACACAACGTGCCATCGCAGCTGGTGGCCAGCAGCAGGTAGGCCGCGACCTTGTCGCCACCGCGCAGCAGGGTTTCCTGACCGGTCTTGGCCAAGGCCCAGAGCTTGCGGCCTTCCTTGAGGACACCGGCGGTTTCCAGTTCGAAACCGCCGGCTTCGGTGAGGTCGCGGTAGAACTCCAGGACTTCGTGGGGTTGCACGACCTGGTAGCGCTTGGAGACGACCGAGAGCGCGGCATGGGTATCGGAACGGAACAGGACTTTGTTGTCGGTGTGGGCCTTGACGTGCAGGCCGCCGTCGGCGGCGATGTTGAAGAGGACCGGGGTTTCGTTGATCTGCCAGTCCATGCCGGCTTGCTGCTGCCAGACCTCAAGCGGTTGATTGGGTTGCAGGCGGTTGCCGAGGCCGTGCCAGGGTTCGGCATTGGCGTACGCCATGGTTTGCACTTGATGTGCCATGAGGAAATTCCTTTCGGGAATGTGGACGTGCGGAGACCTCCCGCACGATCGGGATGGTTGAGCGCACACGAATTGGATTGAGGGGGAGACGGTCTTCCGTGAACTGGAAGAACCTGAGCAAGCCGGTTTAGGGTTGGGCTTGGGCTTCGGTTTGCAGGGATTCGGCGGCAGTGGCTTCGGGCGTAACTGCCGGCGTGCTGATCGAAACGGTGAAGGGGGGCAGCGGATCGACGCAATCGGCACCGAAGCTGTAGCCGCAGTCGAGGCATTGGAGGTTGTCGAGGATACGGTCATCGATGGCGGCACCGACACGGGCACCTGCCAGGCCACCGGTAGCACCACCGACCAGACCACCGATCAGGGCACCGGCAAACCCACCGACACCCCGGCCGATGGGACCGGCAAAAGCCCCGAGGGCAAAGCCGATCTCAGCGCCCGTAACCGCACCGGCAGCCCCGCTTGCTGCCCCGCCGACCGTCCCGACGAACGTGCAGGTTTTCTTGGCCAAGTCCTTGGCGATGATGCGTTGGGAACGACAGAGGGGGCAATTCAAACTCATGGTGAGACTCCTTCGAAGGTTGAGAGGACAACAAAAATCCGCCAGCGATGCCTGACGGGAGGCATGGCTGGCGGATTTGTAGCGAGGGACTGTTAGATGACTGGCGCTAGAGCGCCCGCCTGGTATCTCAGGCTTGTGGCGGCTAACTGACCGGCACGCGGCCCGTGGGTGTACGGCAAACCATCCCGAGATTGGTTGATCCGTCATATCGTGATGGCGGCTCGGGTAGAGAATATGTGACCCACAAAAACTGGAATCCAGGATTTCGACCCAAAGGTAGAATTCGCACCATGACACGCGCTGATCTCATCGACACCCTGGCTTCGCGATTCCCTGGTTTGGTCGCGAAGGATTCAGAAATGGCAGTAAAGCTGATTCTGGACGCCATCGGCGATGCCTTGGCCCGGGGTAATCGCGTTGAAGTACGTGGCTTCGGCAGTTTCAGCTTGAGCTACCGTCCTGCCCGGAGGGCGCGGAATCCCATGAGCGGCGAGGCCGTGTCGGTTCCTGGGAAATATGTGCCGTATTTCAAAGCTGGCAAGGAATTGTGCGAACGTGTCGCGCAGTCGGTCAAGCTGGGCGCATTGAGATAGACGCCAGAAAAGATTCGCTGTCGCAAATCTCATATCGCCAATGGCTGCTTTCTGAAACATTGGCGAACTCACCCTGCCGGCGGTGAACTACCAGCTAGCATTTCGGTGAGCCAATGAATCCTTCCAACCAACCTACGCGTACCGCTCGTCAAATCAGAATGGAGCTGAAATGATCCTCACGGAACATGCGAAGCAACGCATGCAACAGCGCTCGATTCCCCCAATTGTTGTTGATTGATTGATCAGGTTTAGCCACAGTTGTTAAAAGGAGAGCAATATGGCATTGATTTGGATTCACTAACATTGACCAAATCTGATTACAAAGTGCTTACACAAAACCAGAAAAGCAAAAAGCCCAACCTTTTGGGTTGGGCTAAGCGCTTGAATCTATTGGTGGCCAATCGCGGAATCGAACCACGGACACGCGGATTTTCAATCCGCTGCTCTACCAACTGAGCTAATTGGCCTAGGGAGGGCGAATTATAGCGATGTGTTTCGGGGGCCGCAATACAGTCGAGACAAAAACGTGGCTCAGGTGCCGATTGGGGGCGATTGGCGATAGAGCTCGGAAAAGTCGTCCGGCATGGGCAAGGGGGCGGGCGGTGGGTGCCAGGTCGGGAAGACCACGCGCGCCACGGCACCGCGTCCGCCGGGGTTCGGCCGCAGCATGGCGATGGCGTCGTGCTGGATGGCGATCTCCCGCACGATTGCGAGACCCAGGCCGCTACCCTCGGTCGAGGCGTCATCCACGCGGTAGAAGCGCTCGAAAACCATTTCCGACTGGGCTTCGGTGATCCCCACGCCGTCGTCCTCGACCTCGAATGTCGTCGTGAGCCCCGCGCTCAGGATGCGGCAGGTCACGTGTCCGCCCGCCGGGGTGTAACGCAGCGCATTGTCGATCAGATTCTTGGCCATTTCGCGCAGGAGGACGGGGTTGCCACTCACCATCGCCGGCTGTTCCGCCTCGAAACCCAGATCGATGCGTTTTTCGAGCGCCGTCATCACCCAATCCTCGACGACCTCGCGGATCAGGGCGGTCAGGTCGAGCGGTTCGTGGCCTTGCTGCGCCGCATCCCCCCCTTCCGCACGCGCCAGTACCAGCAATTGATTGACCAGACGACCGGCGCGATCGACGCCAACCGCGATCTGGCGCAAGGCGTGGCGCAGCGATTCTGGATCCGATTCGCGGATTGCGAACTGGGCCTGGGTTTTGAGGCCGGTCAGCGGGGTGCGCATCTGGTGCGCGGCATCGGCAACGAATCGCTGCTGCGCTTCGACGTTGCGTTTCATGCGCTCCAGCATTTCGTTGAAGGCCTCGACCAGCGGCTCCAGCTCTTCGGGCACGCGGCGCGTTGCAATGGGTGAAAGATCGGCCGGATCGCGGGTTTCGATGGTCTTGCGCAAACGGGTCAGCGGACGCAAACCGCGCGACAGGCCGAACCAGACCAGCATGACGGCCAGCGGGATGATGATGAACTGCGGCAGGATGACGCTGGCGACAATCTTGTTGGCCAGCTGCGTGCGCTTTTCCATCGTCTCGCCGACCTCGACGAGGATCCAGCGGTCACGCGGCATCTGGCCATCGGCAACGTAGGAATACGCGATGCGGACATCCTGCCCTT
>ERZ795054.570-NODE-570-length-44353-cov-5.424308_pt1 | contig 44353 bp, 44 predicted proteins | sample MGYA00375138_ERZ795054 | MGnify/ENA primary metagenome ERZ795054 (study PRJEB30183, sample SAMN05720215) | anaerobic digester metagenome | isolation source: active sludge of municipal wastewater-treating anaerobic digesters | place: USA | collected 2014-12-23 ... | reverse complement strand
TGGATAACAGATTGTGCCGTTGCCAGACGCCGCGGATGGCTCCCGCTCCGATGTGAATCCCCCGGAGAAGGAGCTGTTGGCTGACCCTGAGGCTTTCTTGGGTCGGGTACTCCAGGCAGTAATCGAGGAGGACTTGTTCCAGTTCCTCTGAGAGACGGCTGGGGTGGGGATTGCGGGGACCCCGGACTTTGTCCAGGAGAGCCTCGGAGCCCGAAGAGTCTGACGATCTGTCGGGGCACCGCGATGCTCTTGTCCGACACGGGTCTTTCCGATACCTTCGACGAAAGAGTCGTGACCGGAGATTGGGGGATCGGGATGCTCAAGGCGGTTCTGTTCGACCTGGATGGTACTATCATCGATAGCGAACCTCTCCATACGGAAGCCGTGCTTCGACTGCTCCGGGATCGATCCGTGGATCTCAAGGCCTCCGACTTGGACAGGTTCATCGGCATATCGAGCTCCGTGATGTGGAGGGAGATGCGCGAGCGGTTCGGATTCGCGGAGTCGGTCGAAGCGCTCAAGGAACTTCAGCACAGGGCGAACGTCGAGATGCTGGAAGGTTCGGAGTCCATCCTTATCCCGGGTGTGCTACCGTTGCTCCGCGACCTGCGGGACAGGGGCATTCGGACGGCGGTGGCTTCCTCCTCGACACGGGACTATATCGAGACGGTCCTGTCGAAGTACGAACTCGATTCTTTGTTCGATGTCGTCGTGAGCGGCGAGGAGGTCCCCCGCGGGAAGCCTCGACCCGACGTGTTCCTCCGAGCGGCCGAGCTGCTCGGGGTCGAGCCGGGATCCTGCGTCGTCATCGAGGATTCCGACAACGGCTTGACCGCGGCCCGGGAGGCGGGGATCCGGTCGATCGGATTCCGGAACCCGAACTCGGGGAGGCAGGCCTTGTCGCTCGCGGACAGGATCGTCGACGACATCCGCGAGGTCTCCGTCGCCCTGCTTCAGAGGCTTGTGGATTCGGAATAGGCCGCGTACTATGGTCCGCGTGTGCCGGATGAACGGCGCCCCTCAAGGAGGTTCCCAGTCATGCCCAGAAAGGCGTTCACGGCTCCCGGTTCCGTAGCCGTCGGTCCGTACTCCCATGCCGTCGAAGCGGGGGGATTCGTCTACCTCTCGGGACAGACTCCCGCGATCCCGGGGACGAGCCGCTTGGCGGAGGGGGGGATCGAGGCCCAGACCGCGCAGTGCTTCGAGAACCTGAAGAACGTTCTCGCGGCGGCGGGTCTCACCCTGGACGATGTCGTCAAGGTGAACGTGTTCCTGACGGACATGAAGAACTTCCAGGCGATGAACGAGGTCTACAAGTCCAAGTTCGAGGCGCCGTACCCCGCACGCAGCACCGTGGGTGTCCGCGAGCTTCCGCTGGGCGCCCTGGTCGAGATCGAGATGATCGCGCGACGGAACTGAGCGGGAATGCCAGGATCGCCCGGATAGGTGCCGGGATTCCGGTGCGCGCCGGGGCTGGAAACGACGGACCCCGGGATGCGATACTGCCGCATGCTTCGATCGGCGATCCATTCCTTCTCCATCTACCGGGGCCTCCCGGCCTCCATCTACACCCTGTTCTTCGCGACCGTGGTGAACGGGATCGGAGTCTTTGTCTTCCCGTTCCTGACCTTGTTCCTGACCAAGAAAATGGGCATGGGCGAGCGAGCCGCGGGGGATTTCCTGCTCCTTGTCTCGTTGGCCTACATTCCCGGAACCTTGGCGGGAGGCAGGCTGGCGGACCGCTTCGGGCGGAAGCGCGTGATGCTCGTATCCCAGGCCCTCTGCGGACTCCTCTTCATCCCGTGCGGATTCCTGGGAGCCCACGCCCTGGTTCCCTGGCTCATCCTGGTTTCCATCTTCTTCGACGGCGTCACGGACCCGGCGCGTTCCGCGATGAGCACGGACTTGACGACGCCGGAGAATCGCCAGGCCGCCTTTTCCCTCCTGTACCTCGGTCATAACCTGGGATTCGCGTTCGGCCCCCTGATCGCGGGCTTCCTGTTCGAGAACGCGATGAGCTGGCTGTTCTGGGGCAACGGGATCGCGGTGCTGGCGTCCCTGGCCCTCGTGATCCTGTTCATCCCGGAATCGAAGCCGTCGGACCATCAGATCCGGGAGAGCCTGGCCGGGAACTCGACGGAGAGGGCCCACGAGGGGAATCTCCTCTCCGCGCTCCGGTCGCGGTACTTCCTGGTGATATTCACCGCCCTGTCCGCGGGATACGGCTTCGTCTACGCCCAGCACCGGTTCGCCCTGCCCCTGCAACTCGAGGCCCTTTTCGCAGAGAAAGGCGCGCCGCTCTACGGAACCTTGATGACCCTGAACGCCGTCCTGGTCATCCTCTTCAACGCCCCCCTGGTGGCCGCCTTGAAACGGTTCCGTCCGGTGGTCAACGTCGCCGTCGCGGGTTTGCTGTACATGGCCGGGTTCGGGATGATCGCCTTCATCCGGAGCCCCGCGCTGTTCCTGGTGTCCACCACGATCTGGACCTTCGGGGAGATCGTCAACGCGACGAACGAGCAGGTCTACGTCGCCAACCATACCCCCATGTCCCACCGGGGGCGGTTCAACGCGATCCTGCCCCTCATCGGGGGGATGGGCTTCGCCCTGAGTTCGCCGGTGACGGGGCGCATCATCGAGGGTTCCGGACTGGGGCCCGTCTGGATCCTGCTCGGGGCGGTGGCCTTGGCGGCGGCCGGCGGTTTCCTGCTGGTGGACCGTTCGGAACGGCGGGCCGCGACGCGATGAGGCGCGGCGAAGGCCGCGATCGAGGAGGTGACCATGCGGTACGCAGAGATCCCCGTCTCCGACGCCTACGAGCTCCAGAACGCGGGCGGCCTGGTCCTGGTCTGCACCCGGGGTCCGGACGGACGCTATGACGTCGCGCCCGTAGCCTGGTGCTGTCCCCTGGACTACTCGCCCGCCTCCAAGCTCATCCTGGTCCTGGACACGGGACACCGCACCTACGCGGACCTTTCGGATTCCGGGGAGTTCGCGGTGGCCCTGCCGACCAAGGGCCAGATGGACCTGGTCGCCCGCGCAGGCTCGATGTCGGGACACGACGCGGACAAGTACGCCGAGCTCGGGATCCCCGCCTTTCCCGCCCGGGAGGTGGACGCCCGGATCCCCGAGGGCGTCGCGGGCTGGCTGGAGTGCCGCCTGTCCCGGATCGTGGTGGAGGGGACCTCCGGGGTCGTGATGGGGGAGGTCCTCCGCGCCGAGGCCGTGCCGGACGCGTGGAAGCTCCGGGTGCACTACGTGCGGGAGGGGCTCCGGTTCACCCCGGGGGAATCCTTCTAGGTCCCGGGCCCCGGAGCGGCCTTCCGGGCCGCCCGCCGCGGCGGCGCCCGGCTCCGGACCCTGTCGCCCTCAGCGCCGAAGCCGCGTCTCCACGTAGGCCCCGTCTCGGTAGACTTCCTCCTTGACGAGGACGCCGTCCTCGAAGAAGGTCTGGACGCCCTGTTTTTTCCCTTCCGCGAAGGTCACGGTGGAGGAGACAGAGCCGTCCTCCTCGTACCAGGTCCAGACGCCCGTCCGCAGCCCGCCCCGGCACTCACCCTCCACCAAGAGGATTCCGCCGGGGGCCCAGGTTCTCTGGGGGCCGTCCAGAAGGCCCGCGGAGTAGGTGGACAGGCCGAGGGGGCTTCCGTCGGGGTAGTAGGTCTTCAGTTCCCCGGTCAGGAGCCCGTTCTCGTAGCGCGCCTCGATCCGGCCGCCCTCCTCCCCGGTCGACAGGATTCCGTCGCCGTCCCGCACGGCCCGCTCCCCGGTCTCCAGGTAGTAGTCCTTGAGGTATTCCCGCCCGTCCGAGTACTCGAAAACCCTCCTGGGTTTCCCGCCCGGGTACCAGTCCCGCCAGGTTCCCGTCTTGATCCCCCCGGCGACCGGTCCCTCGACCGCCCGGGTCCCGTCCTCGTACCGCTCCACGTAGCGGCCCTCCCCGTCGACCACAGTCTCCCGGTCCCCGTCCCGCTGGTACAGGATCCTCTCCCGGCCCCCCGCGAAATCCCTCCGGAGCGTCAGGATCCCCTCCTCCGAGTATCCCTCCCAGACGCCCGAGGGCTCCCCCTGGTCGAAGGCGGTCCGCGCCCGGAGGGCGCCGGAGTCGGAGCGTATCTCCCACGTGCCGTGCTGGAGATCCAGCAGCATCGTCCCCGAAGAGCTAAGCCGGCCGTTCGGGTGGTATTCCTCCCAGGGTCCGGTCTTCCGGTCGTATTCGTAGGCGCCCTTCGCACGAAGCGTGCCGTCGGGATAGAACTGCTCGTAGGGTCCGTGGAGGAAGCCGGCCTTCCAGGTTTTCCGTTCGGACATCGAGCCGTCCTCGGCGTAGTGGACGGACCGGCCCTCCGGCACGCCCCGGTGGAATTCGATCTCCGCCAGCAGGGTCCCGCTCTCGTCCCAGTATTTCCAGACGCCGTGGGGCTCGTTCCAGCTGGTCGGCCCCTCGTACTTCGGGGAGCCCGAGTCGTAGACGTCCCGGGCCGTCCCGTCGCTTCGCGCGGCCACGTAGACGGGGATGGCCAGGATGGCCAGGAAGGGGAGGGCCGCGGCCAGGGCCTTGCGGGGCGGGTAGGGGGGCAGGAGGGGCCGGGGTTCCGCGTCCGACGCGGATCCCTCCGCCGCGGCGGCCGTCTCCGCCTCCGGAGCGGCCGGCGCCACGGATAACTTCCAGGCCTGGAACACGGCCAGGGCGTAGAATAAAAGGTCTATGGGGCTGAAGGACTCGGCCAGGATCGCGGGGACCTGGGCCGGGCGCAGGGACAGCAGGGTGTCCAGCAGGCCCGCCCCGGATTCGGCCAGGTAGAACCCGACCTGGGAGAGGTAGTTCCCGAAGACACAGCCGAACAAGGCGAAGCCTACGGACAGGATCCGGAAGGCCTTGCCGGATCCCTGCCCGAACCAGCGGACCGAGATCCCCACGAGGGCGCCCACCGCCACGGCCATGTAGCCGATCTGGTACTTGGTCAGCACCGTGATCGCCGCCCAGGCCAGGGCGGACAGCACCGCGGCGTCGAAGGCCCCCAGGGCGGCGAACAGGTAGCTCTTTTCCGGATCGCGTCGGGTCGGGTCCATGGGATCTCCTTCCTCGGGTTCGGAGAAAGTATATCGCGGGCGGGCTCCGTACCCTGCGGATCCCGCCTCTGGAGCCTGTCCTTCGGACGCCCTCAGTCCTCCTCGTCCTCCCCGCCCTCCTCGGCCCCGAACAGGGTCGGATCCACGGAGCCGCACTTGTCCTTCACGGCCTGGGAGAATGTGAAGCGGGGGGCGAGGCAGGCGGGTTTGGCGGGGATGAGGAGCTCCTCCCCGGTCCGCAGGTTCCTGGTGAGCCGGGCCTTCCGGGCCGCCTGGTAGCGCAAGGAGGCGCTGCCGAGCTTGCCGACCGAGACCCGCTCGCCCAGGAGCATCCCGGTCTCCACCATGGACAGGTAGTCCTCGATGAGGCCCCGGGCGGCCAGCTGGGTGACACCGTTCTTCTTGGCGATGTAGCCGATGATGGCCTTGGCGGTGAACTGGTCCACCTCCGGGACGGGCTCGAGGGAGTGGGTGCGGTTGAGCTTCACGAAGCCGTTCGTGAGGTAGACGGTGGCCTCCCGGATCCTCCGTTCCTGGTCGTCCGCGGAGAGACCCTCGGGGCAGACGGCGATACGGAAGAGAGCCGAGGACCGCTTGACGGGGCAGCCCTCGAAGACGGCCGCCTGGTCCAGGCGGATCGGGCCCGCCAGGCTCGCCTTGTCTCCCCGCACGAGCTCGGGCACGTCCGTCCGGAGCTTGATGGAGGCGTACTCGAGCCAGCGGCTCCTGCCCCGGAGGGGCCCCAGGCTGATGAGGGACCCGGAGTAGGTGAGGAGGACGGCCCCCCGGGTATCCTCCTTCCCGAGCTCCGGGACGAGCTCCATGCCCAGGGCCCCCACCTGACCCGTGAAGAGCCGGTACTTCTCGTCCCAGATCACCGCGAGGCGTTTCCGGGTCTCCTCGTCCCCGTCCAGGCCGGAGTCCTGGATCAGCGAGAGCAACTGCTTCCGGATCGCCTCCGGAAGGTCCTCGAATTTGACTTCCTTCATTCCCTCCCCCTCTCCCGGGACCGGGCTGACTGAAAAACTCCTGAGTTTTTGGCCGGCCCGAGGTCCCGCGGCCGCACCCTACCCCCTTACTATACCACGAAATCCAAGTTTTTTCATTTTTTCTCGTAAAATACCGTGAAAAATTCAAAAGAATGCTGTATCTTAGGGGCGACAGGAGGAACACATGAGCACGTTCGAAACCTTGGAGCCCATCATCCAGGACCATATCCGGCAGATCGCGAAGACCTCGGGACTCCCGGCGGGCCCGGACACCTACGAGATGATGGCGGACGCCTGGCTGGAGAAGAAGACCTGTTTCGAGGAGGCCCTGGCGGGCAACGACCTGGAGGAGGTCTCCTTCTTCGGCCGCGCCGAGGCCCGGGGGGCCCTGGTCCTGACCTACTCGGGATCCCTCCTCAACATCGGCCCCCAGGTCGAGGGCCTGCGGCGCTGCGAGTACACCTCCATCGGCATGCGAACCGACGTCCCCGCCTCCGCGGTGGAGGAGGCCTCGGTCCTGGAGGCGGACCTGGAGGCCGACGAGCCCGCCCGCTTCGAGAAGGGCCCGATCAAGTCGAGCTCCCCGGTCTTCAAGATCGCGGTGGCCAAGGCCAAGCTGGAGGCGGAGGAGGAGGAAGCCCTCCTGACCCAGGTGTCCCAGGGGCTGGCCGAGGACTTCGTGGAAGTGAACAAGACCGTCATCGAGTAGGCGGGGCGGAACGAGCATGTCCGCCGCGGAAGCGGTCCGGGCGGCCTTCCTTCGCCGGGGCCTGCCCGACCGGGAGGAGTACCTGGCCAAGGTGGAGGCCGCCTCGGACGCCCTGGACGCCGAGGGAGGCCCCGGCAGGCCCCGGGATTCCCGGGGCCTGCCGGGGGGCCTGGTGCGCCTGGCCGGGGACGCCCCGACCATCCTGCTCCCGGACCTCCACGCCCGGACGGACTTCCTGGCCAGTGTCCTTTTCCAGCCCCTGCCGGAGGGGCAGACGGTCCTGGACGCCCTGGGGGAGGGGGCCCTGCAGATCCTCTGCCTGGGGGACGGCTTCCACGCGGAGTCCCGGGCCTTGGACCGCTGGAAGCGGGCCTACCAGGAATTCGCCGGAGGCTACGCGAAGCACAAGGCCATGGACCAGGAGATGCGGGAGAGCCTTTCCCTCATGGAGATGGTCCTGGTCTGCAAGGCGGCCTTTCCGGGGCGCTTCCACTTCCTCAAGGGCAACCACGAGAACGTCCTGAACGAGGAGGGGAACGGGAACCATCCGTTCCGGAAGTTCGCCCTGGAGGGGATGATGGTGACCTCCTGGCTGGAGCGATTCTACGGCCGGGACTTCCTGGAGCGCTACGCGGGATTCGAGCGGCGGCTGCCCCTGTTCGCCACGGGCCCCCGCTTCCTCGCGTCCCACGCGGAGCCCCAACGAGCGTATTCGGAAATGGAGCTGATCGACGCCCGGCTGGATCCCGGGACGGTCCTGGGCCTGACCTGGACGGACAACGGAGCCGCGGATCCCCGGGCTGTTCCGGTCCTCCTGGACCGGTTCCTTCCGGGCATCCCGGGAGCCCGCTACTTCACGGGCCACCGGGCCATCCGGGGCGTCTACCGGGAGCTCTCCGGCGGCCGGCATCTGCAGATCCACAACCCGGACAGGTTCGTGGTAGCCTGGGTCATGCCGGGCCGGGACTTCGACCCGGAACTGGATATCGGTGAGATTCGAGACATCACCGCGGACCTGCGAAAGGTCCACGCCGCGGACCTGAAAAGGCCCCGCACAGCGGACCCGCGGAAGTCCGAGAGATAGGAGATCGATATGGCCGTGTTCCCCGAGCTGATCGGCAAGTACCCGATCGAATCCCTGGTCGCCAAGGGCGGGATGGGGGCCGTGTTCAAGGCCCTGCACCCGACCCTCAAGCGCCACGTGATCATCAAGAAGCTGACCCTGCGGGGCAGCGCCACGATCACGGAGCGCTTCAAGCGGGAAGCCCGGATCCTCATGGACTTCAAGAACGACCACATCGTCCGGGTCTTCGACCATTTCAAGGAAGGAAGCTCCCACTACATCGTCCTGGAGTACGTGGACGGAATGTCCCTGGACCAGTTGATCAAGCGCCAGCGGAGCCTGTCCAGCGAACTGGCCTTGGTCATCTTCCTGGACGCCTGCCGGGCCCTGCAGTACGCCCACGGGATGGGGGTGATCCATCGGGACATCAAGCCCGGGAACATCCTCATCTCCCGCAAGGGCGAGGTGAAGCTGGCGGACTTCGGGATCGCGGCCTCCGAGGAGGAGGACGACTCGGGCCTGACCAAGGAGGGGATGACCCTGGGGACCCCTTCCTACATGCCCCCGGAGCAGATCGAGAACTCCAAGAACGTGGACCGTCGGGCGGACATCTACGCCATGGGGATCATGCTCTACGAGATGGTGACCGGGAAGAAGCCCTACCCCGGGAACTTCGCGCCGGAAACCGTGGTCCTGATCCAAAAGGGCCGGTACAGGGCGGCGGGCAAGGTCAATCCCAGGGTCCTGCCCTTCGTGGACAAGCTGATCAAGAAGCTCATCAAGCCGGATCCCCGCAAGCGCTTCCAGACCATGGACGCGGTCATCAAGACGGTCGAGAAATTCCTGTCCCGCTACTCCGCGGACTCCCTGCGCTCCGTTCTCTCGGACCTCGTGTCGGGGAAGTGCCAGGACGAGCCGCGCTACCGCCCCGCCCCGAGGAAGCGTTTCCTCCTGGCCGCCATCCTGGTCCTCCTGGCGGGGATCGGGGCGGGGGGTTGGTACGCATGGACGGAGGGTCTGGTCCACCGGTACCTGATGCCGGACCGCTGGGGGGAGCTGCGCCTGGTGGTCCGGGTTCCGAAGTCCCAGGCGGAGGCCGCGGACATCTTCCTCCGTGCCCGGATCTTCCACAACGACGGCAAGGAGATTCCGGAGGTCGAGGACGTCCGGATCGTCCTGCGGCCGGCGGAGACGGAGGGGGCGGATCCCTTCCACACCTTCGTCTCGAACCGCCTCTTCCTGGCCCCGGGGCCCTACCGGGTCAAGCTGACCGCGGACCAGGATCTTCATTGGGAATCCTTCCACCTCCTGCCGTACTCCATGGCGGCCCCGGGTGAGGACGGCGTCCGCGTCCTCCAGTTCCGACTGGAGGATCGGCCCCCCCGGCCCCTGGCGGTCCTGACCGAGGCGCGGGATGCCCTGACCGGGACGGTCCTGGGCGAGGCCGTCTTCTCGGCCTACCTCCGGGGCGAGTGGAAGCCCCTCGACAAGCTCGAATCCGGGGACCTGACCAGCGGGGCGGTCTGGAAGCTGCGGGCCGAGGCCGAGGGGTACTTCCCCGAGGTCTTCTCCCTGCGGATCGCCAACGCCCAGGAGCGCCTGCGCCTGGAAGCCCGCCTGGCGCCCCGGCCCGGGTCCCTGGTCGTGGAGACTCCCGCGGGGTCCTACCGGCTGACCCTGAACGGCCTGGGCACGGCGGCCTCCGGGGGTCCGGAGATGCTCCCCCTCCGGCTGGGGACGGTCAAGGAAGGCCGGGTCGAGTGGGAACTGCCCGCGAGCGCGTATGAGCTGGGAGTCGCCCGGGGAGGCGCCTCGGGGAGGGCGTCCTTCCGGCTGGAGCCGGGCCGCACGGTCCGGATCCGCGTATCCGACGAAGGCGGGACCCTGAGGTTCCGCGTGGAGGAGTGAACCATGTCCCTTACCTTGAAGCGCGCGGTCATGGCCGTCCTGGGGATCCTGGGGGCCCTGATGCTCTGGCCCATTCTATTGATGGTCCAGAGGGCCCAGGCCGCGTTCCCGAGCTACCTGGTCTTCACCTTGTCCCAGGGGGTCTGCCTGGGCCTCGTGTTCGGGGCCCTCTTCGGGTCCTTCGAGGGGATCGTCGTGTCCTCCCGGTCCAAGGCCTTCCGGGGCCTGGGCTTCGGCGCCCTCTTCGGCGCGGCGGCCGGGGCGGCGGGGGTCCTGGCGGGCCAGCTCTTCCTCTTCCTGGCCGGGGGCGCCCTCTTCCGTTCGAACAGCTCCCGCCTGGGCCCGGGACTCGCGGCGGCCAACGGGATGGCCTGGGCGATTGCCGGGACCTTCCTGGCCATGACGGAGGGCCTTCGGGCACGCTCGGGCCGGAAGCTCCTGGTCGGGCTCCTGGGGGGACTGGCCGGCGGCCTCATCGGAGGCGCGATCCTCTCGGCCCTCCAGGTACTGGCCCCCGGAGGGAAGTGGTCCCTCCTGGCTGGCCTGGCAGCCTTCGGGTTCCTCCTGACCCTCTTCTATTCTCTCTTCGAGAACCGCTTCCAGGCGGGGACCCTGAAGCTCCTGAACGGGCCGCTCAAGGGGAAGGAGTATCCGGTGGTGAGCCGGAAGCTCACGGTGGGCACGGACGCCTCCTGCGACATCGTCCTCGCCGGATATCCCGGGGTGCGGCCCCTCCACGCGACGGTCCACCTGGAGAAGGGCCGGGTCTATATCCGACCCGCGGGACCGGACGCCGGGGTCCTGGTCAACGACGGACCCGCGGGGGACGCGGCCCTGAGGCCCGAGGACGTCCTGGCCGCGGGCAAGGCGAAATTCCTGTACGGCTACTTCGCGTGACGCGAAGGCGGGGGTGAGGATCATGAGAGCTTTCCGATACGGTTTCCTAATACTGATCGCCGCCTTGGCGGCGGTTCCGGGGGCGGGCCAGGGGCTGGCCATCACCCAAATCGACACGGAGCGGCTCCTGTTCGGCCAGTCCGTGCGGCTCTACCTCTCCGCCCCCGGGGCGGCCGGGACCGAGTCCCCGGACGTCGAGGTCTGGGAATCCGGGGAGGGCGGGGAATGGGCTCCGAGGCCCGTGACCGCCGTATCCCGGGGGATCAACGACGCGGAGGGGATCGCCTTCTGCTTCCTCCTGGACAACTCCGGCAGCATGTGGACCGGCCTGGACGGCCGGGAAGGCGCACCGACCGAGGATCAGCGGATGACCCACGCCAAGGCCGCCGCCCGGGCCTTCCTGGCCGAGGCGTCCCGGCAGGGCCGCGGGAAGGACCGGATCGGCCTGGGGGTGTTCAACACCCGCTACTGGAAGGCCGCGGATCCCGTGGGGGATTTCGAGAGGATCTCCCGGGGCCTGGACGAGATCCGCAAGCCCGCGACCGAGGACGCCTACACGGAGCTCTACCTCTCCCTGGACCGCGCCCTGGCGGACTTCGCGGGGGTGCCCGGACGGCGTGCCCTGGTGGTCCTCTCGGACGGGGAGAACTTCCCCTATTACATCCGAACCGGCAAGCCGAACCCCGAGACCGGGACCCGGACCACGGGCCCCGAGGACGTGGTGGAGCGAGCCGCCCGGGAGGGGATCACCGTGTACGTGGTCCGCTTCGGGAACGAGAAGGACCCCTCCCTGGGGGACGCGGCGGTGCGGACCGGGGGCAAGGTATTCGACGCCTCGAACCGGGACGAGCTGGCCGCGGTCTACTCCACGATCCGTGCGGACGTCCTGGCGGAGATCGCCGTGGACTACCGGGCGGGCATGGCCCCCGGCAGCCGCCGGAACGTCCGGGCGGTCCTGCGGGACCGGGAGGGGCGGGAGTTCTCCTCGGAGCGATACTACTACGCCGGCACCGTCCTGGGCTGGAGCCGGGACCTTCCCGGCTGGTATTACCTGGCCTTCCTGCTCGTGCCGGCCCTCCTGTGGCTGGCCCTCCTGGTGTTCAAGCTGGAGAGGGAGACCACCGAGGCGGGGCTTCGGCTCCTCTACGGGCCCTCCGGCGGGGGAACCCGGGTCTTCACCCTGAACTCCCCGCAGACCGTGATCGGATCCTCCGACGCCGCGGACTTCACGATCGGGGGGAACCCCTCCCTGAAGGAGCGGCACGCCACGATCCTCTTCGACGAGAGGCAGAACGCCTACACCGTGGTGGGGGACGGGAACCTCACGGTCAACAACCGGGAGGTCGAGCGCAAGCGCCTGGAGCCCGGGGACGTCATCAACATGGCCGGGACCGTGGTGGTCTTCGACGACGCCCTGGTCAAGAAGACCCCCAAGGGGCGCCTGCCCCAGCCCTCCCGGCGGAAGAGCCAGTAGACCCGGAGCGGCGGTCCGGAGGACCCTTACCGGGGCTTCCGGTCCGCCCGCCGGACCCGCACGGTCACTTCCGCGGATCCCGGGTGGGGCCGGACCTTGAGGACCCGGCCCGGGAGGTCCGGTTCGAAGGTCCCGCCCTCCGCCTCGACCCGGCAGCCCTCCGGGTACTGCACGGGGGGCAGGTAGAGCTCCGTGGGCGCGGCGACGGCGGGGTCCGGCAGGAACCGGTACTCCAGGTCCCCGGTCCGGGCGTCGAAGCGGAAGGACTGCGGGTCGCCGGCGGTTGCCCGGGGGTAGGGGCGGCAGAAGCCCCGGATCGCCCGGCCCCCCGCCTCCCGGGGATCCGCCCCGGCGGGCAGGGGCAGGCGGGCCTGGTCGGATGAATAGATCGACAGGTCCTCCCCGTTCCATCCGTCCCCCCGCTCGTTCGTGTTGTCCGCCGTATAGTTCCAGATCGTGGACGACAGCCCCGCCGCGTCCAGGGCGTCGTGGTAGGCCGCAAGGGCCTCCTCGTGTTTCCGGAAATCCCCCGTCCGGTAGGCCCGGCCCCCGTCCAGGTCGAAGGGCAGGCCGAACTCCCCGAGCAGGCTCGGGATCCCCCCCATCCGCTCCCGCCCCCGCCGGACCACCCGCTCCAGGGCCTCCCGGAAATAGCTCCGGAGGGCCTTCCTACCCAGGACGATCCGGCCGTCCTCCCCGTCGTACCCCAAAAATCCGAACCACCTCTTCAGCGTCAGCGTCAGGGCGTCGTACCAGTGCTCCGCGTTGACCGCGGCCGGATCGTCCGCGGGGCTCCAGGCCGGAGGCTCGTCCATGGGAACGGTCTCCAGGAAGAGGAGGAAGCGCCGGCCCCCCTCCGCGGCGGCCCGGACCTCCCGGATGTACCGCCGGGCGAAGGGCTTGAGGCAGTCCTCCCCGAAATCCAGGGGACGCCCGTCCCGGGTCCGGGAAAAGGCGTCGGGCCGCAGGAGGACGGGCTTTCCGCGGGCCTCGTCCCAGACCCCCGCGCGCTTCCAGAGGCACTCGACTCCCTCCCGCCAGGCCCGGACCCCCTCCCGTCCCAGGATCGCGCGTCCGACCACGGACTGGCCCCGGGGGGTGATGCCGTAGCGGTCCACCTCCACGGCGCGGCCGTCCCCTGCCCGGATGGCCTCCCAGGGGCTGGGCATGGGGCCCGTGCGGGTCAGGGCCCGCTCCAGGCGGCGCAGGTCCGAAAGCCCCAGGAATCCGGCGGAGGGTTCGTTCATCGAGTCGAAGCCGACGACGTTCGGGAAGCGTCCCAGACGCCGGGCCACGGTAGCCATGGCACGGATGTAGTGCCCCTGGAGCCGCTCCTGGAAGGATTCGCCCTCGACCCGAAGCTCCGGGGCCGCGTGGTTCCCCCCGAAGAAGAGGGTGAACATCGTGGCGCAGCCCAGGCGGGCGTAGTTGGCCGCCCAGACCATCCGGGGGCAGGGATCCCCGTGCTCCTGGTGGAGGAAGGCGGCGCCCGAGGCGTGGAGGTTCCGCAGTTCGAAGCCTGCCTCCTCCAGGGTCCAGGAAGGGGCCCCGTCCCCCCCGGTCCAGCGGCTCCAGCAGTCCTGGTGGGGGTCCACGAAGAGGCGGATCCCTCGTTCTTCCGCGGCGGCGGCCACGCCCTCCAGGTAGTCCAGGTATTCCTCGTCGTACAGGCCGGGCCCCGCGTGCTCCACGGCCTCCCAAGGGACCAGGAGGCGGAGGAAGTCCAGGCCCCAGAGCTTGAGGCGGTCCAGGTGTTCCCCGGCCTCCGCACGGGGGAAGGGCCGCCCGACGAAGGAGACGTCCCGCCCCTCGTAGAAGCCCTCCCGGACGTGGGTGCGTCCGTCGGGCCGGGCGGGGTACTTCGAGCTGCCCCCCAGGTTCGCTCCCCGTAGGATGAGGGTCCGCCCCTCGGCGTCCCGGAATCGTCCGTCCCGGACCTCGATCATGCGTTTCCCCTTTCGACAGGCTCCTAGCTCCGGAATTCCCCGAAGAACCGGAGGATCCGTTCCCGGACCCGGTCCCTCTGGGAATCGTACAGGAGGAGGGAGTGCCGGATGTGCCGGAACCGGTCCATGTTGGCCGTATAGGTCTCGATGCGGTCAGAGCCGACCCCCCCGGCGATGATCGCCGCGTTCCGGTAGTCCGTCATCCGGTCCCCCCGGGCGTGGCAGACCAGGACGGGGCAGGTAACCCGGCGGAGCTTTCGTTCCACCTCCGGGAACCGGATCTGCATGGTGTGGACGATCCGGGGGTAGATCCCCTCGTACCCCAGCCAGCGTTCGTCCCCGTCCTCCCCCTCCCGGTCCGGGTCCGGAACCCGGGCGCCCAGACAGGCCGTGAAGAGTCCCAGGAAGCGGGCCGCGTAGATCAGGGGATGGCGTACCATGCCGTGCCGGACCAGGGAATTGAGGACCACCGGCGCCCCGATCGCCGCCAGGGCGGAGGGGGCCAGGGCGGGAACGGCGCAGTACTCCTCGGCCAGGGCCAGGGCCAGGGTGCCCCCCAGGGACTGACCCACCAGGAAGACCCGCTCGTACCGGGGGCGCAGACGGAGATACTCGGACCGGACATGGTGCAGGAAGGAATCGTAGTCCTGGCCGGCCAGGTCCCGGGGGCGGGTGCCGCAGCCGGGAAGGAGGGGGGCCGCCAGGTCGTAGCCCAGGACGTCCGCCTCCGGCAGGAAGGGCCGGAATTCCGCCGGGGTGGCCGGGAAGCCGTGGACGCAGAAGAGGAGGTCCCGGTGACCCTTGAGCTGAGCCAAGGGGGCGGCGTCGGGGTGCATCAGGCTCCCCGTATCCGGGGAGGACGGCGCCGGGTTCCGGGTCCGTACGGGCAGGGGTTTGAGGTTCCACCACAGGAAGGCCCCCGCGGCCGCGGCCCCCAAGGCGGCCCAGGCCGGGAACGCCGGCCCCCAACGGCATGCCGCCAGGGCCAGGAGGGCCCCCGCGCCGGGCAGGACCAGGGCGCCGACGACGGCGCGGCCGAGCCCGTCGCGGCGGAAGGGGGATTTCATCGCCCGGCCGCCCTTGCCCGGAGGATCGCCCGGGACGCGGCCGCGGAAAGCCCCGCCAGGGCGGCGGCCCCGAGAACCAGGGGAAGGTACAGGGCCGGGGCGCTGCCGGAGTACAGAAGCCAGAGGAAGGCCGCGTAGAGGGACCCGACGGGAAAGGAGGACAGGGCGGCGGCGATCCCGGCGGCGGCGAAGACCGTGCCCGCCGCGATCCTGCCCGCCCGCCTGCCGAAGGCCGCCAGGAAGGGGAGGTGGACCGCGGCCAGGATCAGGGAGGCGGCCGCGCAGGCCGCTCCGAGCCCCCAGGGAAGGGTGAAGACCTGGGTACGGAAGCGCTGGGCTATGGTGCCGCCGATGCCCAGGGCAAGGATGCCGGCGGCGGCGGCCAGGGCGGCGGCGGCCAGCCGGAGGGGGATTTCCGAGGGGGAAGGAATCTCCCCCGCCGGACTCCTTCCGGCAGCTCCGGCCTCGGGTCCGGCGGCGGTTGAGAAGTCGCCCCGGGTCAGCACGACGTAGGCGGGCAGGAGCACGAAGACCAGGGCGGCCCCGGGGCTCCGGGCGGAAAGGAAGGAGGCCGCCGCGGACACGGCCAGGGCTCCCCGGCCGGGGGCCGACTCGGTCAGGACACCGAGGGCCCGGATCAGGCGGTTTCCGATGCCGCGGCTTTGCGCTTCCATGGCGGGTATTATATACTTCGGAGCTAAGATTTGGGAGAACGAGGACGGAAAGGATGAACGACGAGGCGGATCTGACGAGCCGTGTGCTCTACGAAGACGGGGACCATTCCTTCATCTGGCTGGGTGCCGATGCCCGTTCCGGGAAGGGTGCCGTCCAGACCATGCAGTACCTCATCCTGGACAAGGGCCGGGGCTGGCTCCTGGATCCCGGGGGGGTTCACCTCTTCGCCCGGGTGGTCGCGGCGGTCAGCCGCCACGTGCCCATGGACCGGATCGACGGGATCTTCTTCTCCCACCAGGACCCGGACGTTTCCAGCGGGATCGCCCTGTGGCTGGGGGTGACCCCGGCCCGGATCTACATCTCCGGACTCTGGACCCGGTTCCTGCCCCACTTCGGCATCGTGGATCCCGGGCGGATCCAGCCCATCGAGGAGGCGGGCAAGGGCGTCCGGCTCGGCTCCGGGGCCGAACTGTCCTTCGTGCCGACCCATTACATGCACTCTCCGGGGGCCTTCAGCCTCTTCGACAACCAGGCGCGGATCCTCTTCTCCGGGGACGTCGGGGGAGGGTTTTTCCCGGAGGGAGGGGAGACGGCCTTCGTGGACGACTTTTCGGCCCACCTGCCGGTGATCCAGGGCTTCCACGAACGGCTCATCGCCTCCAACTCCGTCGCCCGGCGCTGGTGCGATATGGTCTCCCGGCTAAAGCCCGAGATGATCGCCCCCCAGCACGGCGCTATCTACCGGGGAGCCTCGGTCCAGGGCTTCCTCGCCTGGCTCTCGGCCCTCAAGTGCGGCACGGACCTCCTGGACAGGTTCTATGGAGCCTAGGATGCCTCCCGAGCCGCCCCGGGCGGATCCGTCCGGGAACTACCGGGCCGCGATAGAAGCCTTCGTGGTGGGGTACCACAAGAGCGTGGTGCTGACCGCCGTGACCGCCAATTCCCTGGAGATCCTGGACGACTCCATGGGCCGGATCGGGGCGGCCCTGGCCTCCATCGTCTCGGCCTTCGAGGAGATCCGGGCCACCAGCGGCAGCACCGCCGGCAACTCCGCCCGGATCGATTCCATGATGGCGGAGATCCTGCGCAAGAACGAGGGGATGAACGGGGACATCGAGGCCCGGGTCGGCGAGATCGTCCAGGCGTCCCGGGACGCGGGCACCCTGGCCGGACTCTTCCAGAACATCAAGGACAAGACCTCCGCCGTGGCGGGCATCACGGGCGCGATCCAGGACGTCTCGGACCGCACGGGCATCCTGGCCATCAACGCCTCCATCGAGGCCGCCCGGGCCGGGGCGGTGGGGCGCGGGTTCCGGATCATCGCCAACGAGGTCCGTACCCTGGCCCAGCAGACCGGGGATTTCGCCAAGCAGATCGACCAGAACGTGGGGGACTTCCGGAAGGCCGTGGACGCGGTTTCCGAGAGGATGGACGGCTTCCTGGCCCTGCTGGGACGGTTCCACGAGTCCTTTACGGGGATCCTGGAAGCCTTCCGGGAAAACTCCCGGTCCGTCACCCAGGCGGGGGAATTCCTATCGGAGATATCCTCGGCCCTGAAGGAGGAGAACCTGGCGCTGACCGACGGCCTGGAATCCCTGGAAAAGATCTCCCAGTCCGCCCAGGACACCCACGCGGTCTTCGGCGCCCTGCAGTCCAGCTACAGGTACCTGGACACCCTCCTGTCCCGGGCCGACCGATAGGCCGGGACCTCCGGCCGTCGTCGACGGCCGGGATGGCCTAGGAGCCCGACAAACTCCTAGCGGATCCGGATGACCGAGACGGTCCTGCCGGAGGAATCGTACAGCCGGGCGGGATTGAGGGGGTCCGGGACGCGGTCCCCCCGCACCAGGAAGGCGTAGCGGTGCTCCCCGGACGGCAGGGGCAGGGCGAGCTCGTAGACCCCGGGGCGGGTCTCCTTCAGCTCGTGGACGAAGGGGTCCCAGGCGTTGAAGTCCCCTATCACGGCGACGGAAAGCCCCGGATCGGATTCGTACCGGAACCGAGCCGTCCGTCCGTCCTCCGCCACGAGGTTCCAGGCGCCGGGGCGCGCGGAGGAGAGGAAGGGCACCGCCGCCAGGGAGAAGACGGCCCCCGTGCGGGGATCCCGCTCGAACTCCGGGTTGACGGCGTCCCGTCCCCAGATCCCGTCCACCACCAGCCGATACTTCAGGGGTTCCCGGACCTCGTAGGGCACGGGCACGGCCAGGATGAAGAGGCCGTGGGCGTTCCGCTGGAAGGAGTGCACGGTCCGGAAGCTCTCGTGGGCGAAGGAGGCTCCGACGTGGCGGAAGGAACCTTCCGCGGTCAGGATCAAGTAGCCCTCCACGACCTGGGGGGGAGCGGCCTTCTTCAAGCCCGCCAGGTGGAGGTGAAGGCTGAGGGACTCCACCTGGAAGGCTCCGGCGGCCTGGGCGGCCAATGCCAGGAGGAGGGCGGCGATCGCGGTTCTGTGCTTCATGGCGTTCAAGTACTGTATCGGCGGGGAATTACGCCGTCCTTTAGCGATTTCCCTATACAGCCCGATGAACCTTCCGTTAATATAGGGGATGGGACGACATGCCTAACCTCGAGGATATCGATCGCTTCAAGCAGGATATACGCGCCCTGGGACGGGAGTCGGAACTCCTGGAGCAGTGGGGGGAGGCCTACGAGGACGTCCCGCCGCCGGAACAGGGCCTGCCTCAGGACCTTTCCGAGCTCATGGGCCCCGCGCCCGGAGGGGAGGCGGCCCCGGCTTCCCCGGAGGGAGACCTGGCTTCCTTCCTGGACAACCTGGCCCTGGGCGCCGAACCGGGAGGGGAGGAGTCCGAATCCCCCCTGGCGGCCGGACTGGAGGCCCCGGAGGCGTTCTCTCCGCGGGAGACCTTCGGGGAGGAAGGCGGGGAGGGCGCGGCATCCGTGGAAGCCCTGGGCAAATCCATACCGGACTTCGGGGGCCTCGAGGACCTGACCGGAACGGAAGGGCTCGCGGACCGGCCCCGGGAAGCGCCGGAGGTCCCCGTCCCGGAGGACGAGGGGGGGATCCCCGAGGGGCTCCTGGGCGGCCTCACGGAAGACCTGGAAACCCCGGTCCCGGAGTTCCCGGAAACCGACTTCGAGACTGCCCCGGAGGCTCCGGAAGAGACCCCGGGAATCGTGGACGACCTTTCCGCCTTCGAACTGTCCGAGCCGGAGGCCGCGGCACCGGAACCCGCCGCGGAAGAACCGGCGGGTTTCGAGGAGATCCCCCTGGCCCCGGAGGAGGTTTCCCTCTTCGGGGAGGAGGAAGCGCCCGAGTCCTCGGAGCCGGCCGCCCCGGGGCTGCCGGATTTCGGCCTGCCCGAGGAGCCCCTCCCGGACCTCTCCGAGGCCGGAGCCTCCGCGGCGGGTGCGGAGGACTTCGAGGGCTTCGACGTCTCCATCCCCGAACTGGGAGATGCCGGCGGGGAATCCCCGGAACCCCTCCGGGCCGCCGGAGCGGCGCCGGAAGAACCGGCCGCGGACTTCGGGGAACTCTCCCCGGGTCCCGGACCCGCGCCGGAAGAACCCTCGGATTCCTTCGAGACCTTCCGCCTGGACGAGGCGGAGCTCTCCTCCGCGCCGCCCCCCGCGGCCGGGGCCGGCGGGCTGAACCTGGACGAGGAACTCGCGTCCCTGGAGAACGATCTCACCCCGTCGGAGAACTTCAACCTGGAGAGCGCCTGGGGGGCCGCGGACTTCTCCATCCCCGGCTACGAGACCCCCGCTCCGGCCGCCAAGAAGCCCGCCGCCGAGAAGGCCAAGGGCGGCTCCGGTCCGGGCCGCCCGGACCGGGAGTCCCGGGCCTTCCGGGAGCCCCCCCGGGAAGGGGAGGACGAGTCCGTCCCCGAGGTGACCCTGACCGAGGACCAGGTGGACGCCCTCCAGGACACCCTCCTGTCCTATCCGTTGAACCTGCGCCTGGCCATCGAGGAGGCCCTGGCGGAGGAAAAGGGAACGGAAGCCCAGCGGTCCCGCCTGGTCCTCCTCCTGGCCAAGGGGGCCACCCCCGGGGAGGCCGCCTCCCAGGCCAGCCGGATCCTGAAGCGCCCGATCTCGGTCCCCAAGGACTTCGAGAAGCGCACGGGTGCAGAGCTGGAGGCGGAGAAGGGGAGCCTCCGCTACATCCTGATCCATACGGTGGCGCCCATAGCGGCCATGGTCCTGGCCGTCGTCCTGGGCCTGGGAGCCCTGGGCTTCCTGGGCTACCGCTTCGTGTACCGGCCCATCCGGGCGGAACTGCTCTACCGGGAAGGGTACGAGGAGATCCGCCAGGACCGCTTCCCCGAGGCGGAGACCGTCTTCCAGAAAGCGGACAGGGTCTGGGTCCACAAGCGGTGGTACTACCGGTACGCGGAGGCCTTCGCGGCTAAGAATCAGTTCGTCTCCGCGGCGGGCAAGTACGAGGCCCTGCTCAAGCGCTGGCCCAACGACCGCAAGGGGGTGCTCGACTGGGCGGCCCTGGAGTTCCGGTCCCGGCTGGACTACGCCAAGGCGGCGCGCCTGCTCAAGGGCTTCATCGAGGCCCGGAACTACTTCGACAAGGACGCCCTCATGCTCCTGGGGGACGTCTACCTGGAATGGGCGGAGAGCGAGGGGGACCGGGGAGAGCGGCTCTTCGAGGACGCCCGCCTGCAGTATACCACCCTGGTGGAACGGTACGGCGCCGAGGACCCCTACATGGAGAGGATGCTCCGGTGGTTCCTGCGCACGGACCGGACCCTGGGCCGGGATAACTACGAGGACATCCGGAAGCTGAAGGACCGGTTCCTGGGGGACCCGAAGTCCAGGATCTCCTCGGAAACCCTGGCGGACCTGGGAGGCTACCTCCTGGACCGCGGGGAGGTGGAGGACGTCTCCCGGATCCTCCTGCGCGCCGTGGACCAGGACCCCTCGGTCCCGGAGGCCCATTACGAGCTTTCCCGGTACTTCCGACGCATCGGGAACGCCCCGGAGGAACGGAGGGCCCTGGACAACGCGATCCGCATCCTGGAGGACGTACCGAATCCCACCAACCGCCGGCTGGGCATGCTGGTGGAGGCCCTGAACCGGGCGGGGGAGGGCTACGTCGAGCTCCGGGAGTACGTCACCGCCGAGGACCTCTTCACCCGGGCGGTACGGCGCTACGAGCGGGCCCTCAGCCTGGGGCAGCTCCGCAGGAGCCCGGTCTACGGCAAGGCCTATGCCAACCTGGCGGACATCCTCTTCTTCCAGCGGGACGACCTGGACGGTGCCGCGGTCCTGTACGGAAAATCCCACGACCACGGCTACGTGACCCCGGACACCCTGTACAAGCTCGGGTACGTGCACTACCGGCGGGAGCGCTGGGAGCAGGCCCTGGAGAACTTCTACCGGGCGGGCCTGGATTCGGAGGAGAGTCCCTACCTTCTATATTCCACGGCCAACGCCCTCTTCCAGCGGGAGGACTTCTTCGCGGCCCAGGGGTACTACGCCCGGCTGGTGGACCGGCTCGAGTTCGAGCTGGACCAGCTTCCCCTGGTGGAGCCCCAGGCCCGTCCCTCCCACGGGGAGATCGTGGACCTCCTCATGCGGACGACGAACAACCTGGGGGTGTCCCTGTACCGGATCGGCAACCGCATGGGCGATCCCCGCCGGAGGGCCTCGGCCATGGCCCAGCTCATGGAATCCTCCCGGTACTACGATTCCCTGGAGCGGGATCCCGCCACCATGATCCGTCCCGAGACCCGCAACCTGGGGTACCTGAACCTGGACTTCGTCCTCCATCCCCAGAGGGGGATCGACCTGTCGATCTATCCGGACCTGCCGAAGAGGATGAAGTTCCCGAGGGATTGAGCGGCTGAAGGAAAGAAGACTTGAGGGGGAAAATGGAAAATCCGCGTTGGACGATGTTGGATTTGAACCAACGACTTCCACCGTGTGAAGGTGGCACTCTCCCGCTGAGTTAATCGTCCAACGCGGATTCTCGACCGACGGACCGCATGATATACGGGGGTACGGCCGGCTGTCAAGGATGGCGGAAGCCCGGGGTGAAGCGAACCGTGAATTCGAGGTGTATGGTTTTTTCTACGACCGCCGTCCCGGAACCGGCGGGGTATGAGTAATTCATTCTCAAACAAGGCGGTTTTTTTATCATGGGAAACGGCGAAATCTGGCACGGAAACAGGATGTTATCGGATCTCGAAAGGATTTCGCCGATGGAAAAATCCCTGGTCATAGCCGCGGGCAGGACCGGACTCGCCCGCTTCTCCGGCAAGATTGAGACGGAGATCGTACGGAAGAGCATCCACATCCTCGTGGGCATCGTCCCGACCCTGGCCGCCGTCAATCTCCAGGTTACCTCGACCCTGCTGGGATTCGGCATCCTCTTCTATACCTACTGCGAACTTCTCCGCCTCCGGGGCTACGAGGTGGCCCTGGTGTCCCGGGTGACCGCCCTGGCGGCCCGAAGGCGGGATGCGGGGCGCTTCGTCCTAGGACCGGTGACCCTGGGCATGGGGGCGCTGTTCTCTCTCCTCGTCTTCCCGGAACCCGCGGCCTCCATCGCGATCTACGCCCTGGCCTTCGGGGACGGTCTTTCCAGCCTCATGGGCCGCCTGTTCGGCACGGTGCGCATACCCTACACGGGGGGGAAATCCCTGGAGGGGAGCCTCACCTGCTTCCTGGCCGTCTGGGTCTCCGCCTACGGCCGGACGGGGGATCCCGCGGGAGCCCTGGCCGTGGCGGGCGTCGCGATGGTCGCGGAAGCCCTTCCGACCCGGGACCTGGACAACCTCATCCTGCCCCTGGTGGTCGGCCTGACCGCCCGGCTGATCTTCCCGTAACCGCGGACGGCGACGACTCCGGGACGGACGCGTCGGGACTCCTAGAGCCACAGGTAATAGGCGTGGATTTTCCGCAGGAAGAGGACCGTTCCGGCGGCCAGTCCCAGGGTTCCCAGGATGACCGTGCCGGGGGATCGGGAAGCCCGGAGCGCCAGACCCCCGACGAAGATCAACGCGTTGCCCAGGGCCGCTAAATTGTAGCCCTTTTCGCCCGTAAGCCGGGCGGCCAGGGCGTAATTGGCGGAGGCGCCCAGAAGGCAGGCGGCGTAGAGGAATCCGTACAGCTGGGTGTACCCCACCCTCTGCAGGAGATCGGCCCCGAAGATACCGGTATTGATCGGAAGCCCCGTGCCCAGGGCCAGGGAGGCCAGGAGCACGGCTCCGATCGGGACGGATTGCTTGTCCTCCGAATACCCGACCGAGTACAGGGATCCCGCGAACAGGGAGAATATCCCCAGGAACCGCATGGACAGGAGGAGGCGGGTCACGATGCTTCGCTCCGGGAAGGACGCGCCCAGGAGGGCACCCCGGAGGGACTCGACCCGGAGGGCCTCGGCCGCCAGGGCCAGGGCCCAGAAGGCGAAGAAATACAGCTCCATGGAGACCGTACGGGAGTAGCGGAAGCTGAGGAGGAAGAGGACTACGATCCCGTAGGCCGAGCACAGGACGGCGGCGGCGACGGGCAGGGCTCCGGGATACCGCGCCAGGATCTCCATCCCCCTGCCGTGGGCGGGATAGCCCGGAAGGCGGCCCGCCCCGGTCAAGGCGTCCGGCCCCAGCCGCAGGAACGCCGTCGCGGAGACGGCCGCGAAGACCAGGGCCAGGATCCAGCAGGCGCGGTAGGTCCTCGTCCGGGAGGATATCGTCATGGATCGAGCTTACTACGAAGCGGACCCGAAAAAAAGCGGTTGAACCCGTCGCGCCGCGTGCCGATACATACGCTAGGAGTAAACCGGATGAAACGGATGCAAGCGCTCTGTCTGGCCCTTGTCCTGCTCGCCGCGCCCCTGTGGGCCGGGGACGTAGCGTTTTTCGTAAACCTCGGATTCTCCCCGGATTCCGCGTACTACATGTTCGGGCAGTACGGCCTGGATACCCGGACCGGAACCCCCTACGCGGAAACCTTCATCGTCGACACCAAGGCCAACGACTTCGTCCGGAAGGGAACCGCCCGGATGACCTACGCGGTCCGCCCGGAACCCGGACAGGACCCGGCCGCGGCCTTCTACGCCCTCCTGGCCGACCAGGGCGCCGCCCGGCTCAAGGAATACAGGATCGACCCCCTCCGGCAGGGGCGCATCGTATACCTTTTAGTGAACGGCCAGACTCCCTCGGACGCCCTCTCGTTCCGGGACTACAAGACCGAGGCCCAGTGGGAGGTCCTCCTCCGACCGGTGACCACGGAGGCGAACGGGGAGGTGACCTCCTCCTTCGGCATCTCCGCGTCCATCACCTCCAAGGGCGGGACCGTGAAGCGCTTCGAGGCGGGCAATCCCGGCATCAAGCGCAAGGGGGTCCGGGGCTACGCCATCCGCCGCATCCTGGTGACCCCGGACGAGAAGACCGTAGTCTTCATCGTGGAAAAGCGCGTGGCCGAGAAGGACGGGGACTCCGTCCGTTACATGGTGGAGACCGTCCGGATCCCGTAACTTTTTCCGGAACTCACCACGGAGGACACGGAGGGCACGGAGAAAAGACCGGGCAAGAACATGGTCGAAGCGAACCTCGGCTGAGTTTCCCGGTATTCGACGAAGCCCTGCGGGCTTCGTCGCCGAGAGGCCGCGGATGCAGCCTCTCGCGGCCTCTCGCTGATTCCTATACAGGTTGAATCCCGCCCTTGATTTCCGTTATCATCCCTCATCCATTCTCCGAACAAGGAAGCATCATGGCCGAGAAGATCACCAGCCGCGCCGTCGACTACTCCCAGTGGTACATCGACATCGTCCTCAACGCGAAACTCGCCGACTACTCGCCGGTGAAGGGCTGCATGGTCGTCCGGCCCCGGGGCTACGCGATCTGGGAACGGATCCAGACCGAGTACGACCGCCGCTTCAAGGAGACGGGGCACCAGAACGCCTACTTCCCCCTCCTCATCCCCATGAGCTTCCTCAAGAAGGAGGCGGAGCACGTGGAGGGCTTCGCCCCCGAGCTGGCGGTGGTCACCCACGGGGGCGGGGAGGAGCTCGAGGAGCCCCTGGTCATCCGGCCCACCAGCGAGACCATCATCTGGTCCAAGTACAAGGACTGGATCCAGTCCTGGCGGGACCTGCCCCTCCTGTACAACCAGTGGTGCTCGGTGCTCCGCTGGGAGAAGCGCACCCGTCTCTTCCTCCGCACCGCGGAGTTCCTCTGGCAGGAGGGCCACACGGCCCACGAGACCGAGAAGGACGCGGTGGAGGAGACCATGCGGATGCTGGACGTCTACCGCGAGGTCGCCGAGCGCCACCTCTGCCTGCCGGTCATCGCCGGAAGGAAGAGCGACGCGGAGAAGTTTGCGGGCGCCGTGGCCACCTACTGCATCGAGGCGATGATGCAGGACCGCAAGGCCCTCCAGGCGGGGACCAGCCACTTCCTGGGGCAGAACTTCGGGAAGGCCTTCGAGGTCCAGTTCCAGACCCGGGACGGGGGCCTCGACTACGCCTGGGCCACCAGCTGGGGGCTCTCGACCCGCCTGATCGGCGCCATCATCATGACCCACTCGGACGACAAGGGCCTGGTCCTCCCGCCCTCCCTGGCGCAGGAGCAGGCGGTCATCGTCCCGATCTACAAGACCGACAGCAAGGCCGCGGTCCTCGACTACGCCTCGAAGATGGAAACCTCCCTGAAGGACGCGGGGGTCCGGGTCGTCACGGACACGGACGACACGAGCTCCCCGGGCTGGAAGTTCGCGGAGTGGGAGATGCGGGGGGTGCCCGTGCGGATCGAGGCGGGTCCCCGGGACATGGAGGCCGGCAAGGCGGTCCTGGTGCGCCGGGACACGGGGGAGAAGCTCGTCGTCGCCGCGGCCGAGGTCGCCGTCAAGGTCCGGGAGCTCCTGGACGCGATCCAGAAGAACCTCTACGACCGCGCCAAGGCCTTCCGCCTGGCGAACACCCGGGACGTCGCGGACTACGAGGAGATGAAGGCCTTCTTCGGAAAGGCCGGCGAGGAGAACGAGGGCACCGCCACGGCCCGGGGCGGCTTCGCCCGGGCCCTCTGGTGCGGAAGCCGGGAGTGCGAGGCGAAGCTCAAGGAGGAGACCAAGGTCACCCTGCGCTGCATGCCCCTGGACGACCAGGACCATATCGAGGGGAAGTGCGCCCTCTGCGGCTCCCCCGCGCGCCACCGGGCGATCTTCGCGAGGAACTACTGATGATTCGCGCGGGGGAGTTCCGGGCGATCGACGAAGCGAAGCTTCGTCGCCGCGGAGGCGCCGCCTCCGCGCACCACCGGGCGATCTTCGCGAGGAACTACTGATGAACCGCGGCGGCATCGCCGCCGCGCGGCATCGGGCCATGTTCGCGAGGGATTACCGATGAGCCGCGCGGGGGCTTTCCGGGAGGTCGACGAAGCGAGGCTTCGTTGCCGCGGCGGCATCGCCGCCGCGCTCTGCCTGGCCGCGCTCTGCCTGGCCGCGGGCTGCGCCCGCCGCGCCGACCCCGAGCCCGTCGAGGAATTTCCGGAATCCTTCGCCCAGGGCGCCGTCCTCAGCCTCTCCGGGGGACGCTTGGCCGCCCTCCCGGCCGGCGCGGTGTCCGTCCCTCCGGGCCTGCCCTCCGGTGTGGCTCCGGCGGTCGCGGCCCTCGCGGCCGTCGACGGCCGGACCGCGGCCCTCGCCCTGAACCGGACCGGACTGGTCCTTCTCCGGATCGATCCCGAGCGCCGGCGTTACAGAATCGACCCCCTGGAGTCCGGGGAGGAGTTCGACGGCCGGACCGTGGGGGGCCTGTTCCTCCGGGAGGGAACCCTGTACTGCACCCTGTACCGGGACCCCCACTTCGAAACCCGGCCCACCCGGGATCCCCCCTCCGTACTGGTCGCGGCGGATCCGGGAAATCCGGCCTCGCCCGCACGCCCCTTCGACCTGGGCCTGGGCGCGGAGGGCTCCGGACTCTTCGCCCTCTTCCCCCAGCCGGACGGCTCCTGGGCTCTCCAGTTCCGGAGGGCCGTGGAGGACGGCTTCGAGAGCACCTTCCGCCGCTACGACCCCGCGTCCGGATCTTCCCTGGCTCTTTCCCGCTCGGTGTTCGAGGGGCTTCTGGCCCCCCGCCTCCTGGCCTCGGCCCCGGACACCCTCCGCAGGGCCGCCCGGGCCCTGGCCCCGGAGGGGGCGCCCGCCGTCGTCTCGGCGTCCCTGGCGGACGGCAGCCGGGGGGCCTACCTCTTCGGCGACGGTCCGGCGGAGGACACGGTGGAGCTTCGCGGGGCCGTATCAGCCTCCGGGGCGGCCCTGGTCTCCTGGAACGCCGTGGCGGCGGTAGCCCGGGAGGGCTCGGAGACCGCACTGCGCCTGCCCGTACCGATACCGGGAGCGGTGTACCGCGACGCGGTTCCCCTGGAGGGGGCGATCCTGGCGGTCTGGGAGGTCGGGGTCTTCCCCAACATCGAAGAATCCGGGATTGTCTTGCTTCCGGTGCCGTGAGTGGTATAGTTCCTGGTGGAGGGCCCCATGAAAAGGATGTTCCTGGCGGCGGCCATGCTCCTGGTCTCGGTCTGCGGATTCGCCCTGGATCCCGAGTACCTGAATCCCCGGATCGGGGTCATCCTCATCAACAACGTCGTAACCGGGCAGGTCGGGGCCCCGGACGCCCTGGTGAACACCCTCGGCGCCTCCCTAAGCTTTCCGTTCAAGAAGAATCCCCGCTTCTCCTTCGACCCCGGCCTGGATCTCTACTGGACCCGGTACGAGTGGGGCGCCGACCTACGGGCCCATCCTACGGAGCTGGAGACCGCGGACGCGGGCTTCGTCGTGGGGGCCATCCTGGACGCCCCGGTCCTCTGGCGCTGGGAGATCGCCGACCGTTTCGACGCCCATCTCGGGGCCGGGGGATCCCTGGTCATCCGGGCGACCTTCCGGACCGCGGATTCCGCCGCCGAGGACGTGCGGTCGATCGGGGCGTGGTTCTATCAGGGCCTGCGATGGTTCTATCCCAACGCCCAGGTGCGCCTGTCGTACCGCCTTCAGGAGCGGTTCACCTTCGAGTTCATCCTCCGCGGCTTCCTGCCCCTCTTCAACGCCCTGGACCCCGACGCCCCGTCCTTCTTCGACCATGCGATGCTGAACGCGGCCATGGGCATGAGGATCAAATTCCGGTAGGAAATCCTCCGGTTCCGGCCCGTCCCGACAGGTTGTCGCAAGACTCGATGCGGTTCAAAACCCCGCCAGGCGTTTCAGGAAACCGTCCTTGGCTATGAAATTGGTCTGGGCATTCAGGCGGCCGTCCCGGTAGTACCGGACGTAGGGGATCTCCCGGTTGCCCAGGGTATCCTCCTTGAACGCCAGGAATTCCTCGTAGAAGGGCTCCCGGTCGTATTCCAGGTAGTAGACGCGGTACTCCGGGCTATCCGGAAGCCCTTCCAGGTAGGAACGCATCCAGACCCACTGGGGGCACCAGGACTGGGTCAGGACGACGGCCACGGAGGCCGCGGATCCGAGGACATCCGCCTCGAACTCCCCCCGGGACAGGGCGCTCCTGCACTGCGCTTCCGTAAGGCGGGTCATCATGGCCGGAGTGTACCCGGAAGGCGGCCCGCCTTCAAGGCACGGCGGCCTGGCCGGACAGGGCCCGCTCCACGGTCTTCCGGAGCAGGCCCGGGGCCAGGGGTTTGAGCAGGTAGGCGTAGGGCCGGGTACGGGCCGCCCGGTCCTGGGATCCCCGGCCCGGGTAGGCGGTCACGTAGATGACCGGGGCGTCGGAGAGGACCCGCATGCGCTCCGCCGCGTCCACTCCGTCGGTGAAGCTGGCCAGGCGGATGTCCATGATCACCAGGCTGGGTTTCCATCGCAGGACGGCCGGAAGGACGGCGTCCCCGGAGGCGATGATCTCGGGCACGTCGTAGCCCGCGTCCTCCAGGGTCTCCTGCATCTCCATGGCGGCCAAAGGCTCGTCCTCGACGACGAGAATTCGGGGTCTGTCCATGCATCCCTCGGTGAGTAAAAGGTTAACATTCCCAAATTCTGTTTTTCGCTTCGACGGGCCGGGCCCGCGGGGCTCGAACGGCGGCCGCGTACATACAAGGTCCGGCAACCCCGTAAGGTTACACCCTTTCGGCCGTCCAGGCAAGGGCGGATCCAGCGGCGGCCGGGACGGCCCCGTCCACCTCGTCCGGGACCGTCCAGGTTTCCCGGACCAGCCGAACCCGGCTCCGGTTCGGTGGAAGTCCGTAGAACGAGGCGCCCCGGGCGGAGGCGAAGTCCTCCAGGCGGTCCAAGGCGTCTTCCTCCTCGAAGGCTGCGGCCAGGAGGGGGAGGGCGACGGGCGCGGCGTAGATCCCCGGGGGGATCGACCCGGACTCCTTGCGGTCCCGGGGATGGGGGGCCGAGTCGGAGCCGAAGAAGACCCGCTCGCAGGCGGCCGCGGCCTTCCGAAGGGCGGCCCGGTGGGCGGCGTCCTGCAGGACGGGTTTGCAGTAGAGGTGGGGGTTCAGCGCCCGCCCCGCCAGGTCGTCGGTGGTGAAGGACAGGTGGTGGGCCGTCACGGTGGCGCCCAGGCGCCGGGGCCCCGCGGCCACGAACTCGGCCGCCTCCCGGGTGGACAGGTGCTCCAGGACGATGCGGAGACGGGGGTAGTCGTCCAGCAGGCCCCGGACCACGGGCAGGAAGGCCCGCTCCCGTTCCAGGACCGGGGCGGCCGGGTCCTCCCCGTGGATGGACAGCACCAATCCGGCATCCTCCATGGCCGCCAGGGCCTCCCGGATCTCCCCGGGTTCCCGGATCCCGTCGCTCGAATGGGTGGTCGCGCCTGCGGGATAGTACTTCCCGACCCGGGCTCCCGCGCCGGCCAGGGAGCGCACGGTTTCCGTGTCCATCCCGGGCAGGAGCTTGAAGCTGAGGACCAGGTCCAGGTCGGGGGCCGCGGCACGGACCGAGGCGGCGTAGGCCCGGAGCGTCGCAGCGTCCGCCAGGGGAGGCAGGGTGTTGGGCATGGGCAGGGCCCGGTCGAAGAGGGCCGCCGTCCTGCGGACGAACTTCTCCAGGCCGGGGCCGGAGCGGAAATGGACATGGAAATCGTCCGGGGCCCGGATGACCAGGTCACGCATCGAACCGGAATCCCACCAGGGAAACGTCGTCCTCGAACTGCCCCCGGCCGGAGGCCGCCCTCACGGCCCGGACGATGCCCTCCACCCCGGCGGTTCCCAAGCTCCGGTTCGACTCCTCCAGGATGGAAAGGAACCCGGGGAGTCCCAGGATGCGATCGTCCGCGCCGCGGACCTCGTAGATGCCGTCGCTGAAGAGGTACAGGACGGAATTCGGGGGGATTTCCGTCTCCGCCCCGGGGAACTCCGCCGCGTCGTCGACGCCCACCGCGGGGCCTTCGGTCCTGAGTTCCCGGACGGGTTCGTCCGGAGCCAGGAGGGCGGCTGGGGGGGAGCCCGCGCTGGCGTACCGGAGCCTCCGGGTCCGGGGGTCCCAGAGCCCGAACCAGGCGGAGAAGTACAGGTTGTTCTGCTCCTCCCCGCGGTAGGAGGCGTTGAGATCCGAAAGGATCCGCCGGGGATCCCACAATTCGGGTTCCGCGCGGGACAGGGAGTTCACCCGGTGGAGGAGGCTGACGGACAGGAGGGCCGCCTCGATCCCGTGGCCGCTCACGTCCAGGAGGTAGAGGGCTATCCTGCCGTCCTCGAGCCTCGTGTACCCGAAGGCGTCCCCCCCCAGGTCCCGGGAGGGCAGGAAGACCCAGTCGGTCCGGAGTTCCCGCCACCGGACCTTCCGGGGAAGCAGCCCCCGGACGTACTCCGCGGCCCTCCGAAGCTCCGCGGCCAGGTGGTTCTGGGCCGCAGCCACGGCCCTAAGGGAGAGCCTCTCCCGGGCCCGCAGGCGGTTCCGCTCCAGGCAGGATTCGATCCGGGCCCGCAGGACCACGGGGTCGAACTCCCGGGGAAGGTAGTCCTCCGCGCCCAGGCGGAGGCAGCGGGCTACGCTGCTGGATTCCTCCAGGGCGGAGATGACGATCACGTGGATGTCCCGCTGGTTCGGGGCCGCCTTGATCCGTTCCAGGAACTGGTAGCCGTTCATCCCGGGCATCATGATGTCCAGGAGGACCAGGTCGTAGGACCCCTGATCCAGGGCGTTCAGGGCCTGGGCCCCGTCCGAGGCCTGGTGGACCGAGTGGCCCTGGCGCTCGAGGTGCCGGGTGAGGATCTCCCGGTTGAAGGCGTCGTCGTCCACCACCAGGATGCTGCCCGCCAGGCGGGAAGGACCCGCGGATTCCTCGATCCCGGCCAGGGATTCCTCGGACAGTTCCTCCGCGTCGAAGGCGTGGGCCAGGGCACTCTCGAAGAGTTCCGCGGTCCGGTTGGATGCCTCGAGTATCTTCTGGAGGTCCGGGATGTACAGGGAAAGGTCCTCGGATTGGCAGGCCCGCTTGGCGGCCTGGATCTGGGCTATGGCGTCGTACAGGAGCCCGTAGATCCTCCGCTTCAGGGGCTCCCGGCTCTCCGCGGCCGGGGCTCCCTCCCCGGGGGCCGCGAAGAACTGGAGCAGGGGCTCCCGGAGGGAAAGGGCCTTTTCCCGCAGGTCTCCGAAGGCGGTTTCCAGCTCGGATTCCCTCCGGCCCGCCGCGTCCTCCAGCAGGATGTCCGCGTATCCCACGATGTGGTTGAGTAGGGTGCGTATCTCGTGGCGTATCCGGGTGCGGGATTCCGGGGTCGTCATCCGGCTTATGTCCGCTCGGCGTGCTCTTCGGCGTACTTGCGGAACTCCTCCTCGGTCATCCTGTCCGCGTACAGGGGATACAGGGCCTCGACCAGCTCTTCCAGGGTCGGGAATTTCGCTCCGTCCAACTTGAATGCCATGCTCGCGCCTTTCCTGTGCGTCCGGTGCCGATCCATAGGGGGGCGGGATCAACTATAGCCGATGGGAGGGGAGGGATCAATCGGTGGACGGTGGACAGGGAGGGGGGGCGCCTGTTGCCTAATCGCCCTCCGGACCGATAGAGTAGCCCCATGTACAAGTACCGAATCGAGGGGGGCTTCCCCATCAAGGGCCGGATCCGGGCCAGCGGAAACAAGAACGCAGCCCTGCCCTGCATCGCCGCCGCCCTGCTGGCGGAAGAGCCCGTCATCCTGCGCAACATCCCGGAGATCGAGGACGCCCAGGTGATGCTCGAGACCGCGTCCCGCCTGGGCGCCCGGGTGGAGAAACTGGATCCCGGGGTCTGGAGGATCGACGCCTCGGGACCCCTCGGCACCGAGATCCCGGAGGAGCAGTCCCGGAAGATCCGGGCCTCCATCCTCTTCGCGGGTCCCCTCGTGGCCCGCACGGGCCGCTGCGTCCTCCCGCCCCCCGGGGGCGACGTGATCGGCCGGCGCCGGCTGGACACCCACCTCCTGGCCCTGGAGGAACTGGGCGCCCGGATCGAGGTGGACGGCAAGTTCGTCTTCACCGCCAACAAGCTGGTCGGGGCGGACGTCTTCCTGGACGAGGCCTCCGTGACCGCCACGGAGAACGCCGTGATGGCCGCCGTCCGGGCGGAAGGCCGGACGGTCCTGCGGAACACGGCCAGCGAGCCCCACGTCCAGGACCTCTGCCGCATGCTCGTGGGCATGGGGGCCTCCATCTCCGGCATCGGCTCCAACATCCTGGAGATCCAGGGCGTGCCCGCCCTGGGAGGGACGGATTTCTCCATCGGCCCGGACTTCATGGAGATCGGCTCCTTCATCGGTCTGGCCGCGGTCACCCACGGGGAGTTGGATATCGAGGGAGTGCGGTCGGACGAGCTCCGGATGATCAAGCTGGGCTTCGCCAAGCTGGGGATACGGTGGACCGTGGAGGGCGACCTCCTTCGGGTCCCCGCGGGCCAAGTCCTCAAGGTCGTCCCGGACCTGGGCGGTCAGATCCCCAAGATCGACGACGCCCCGTGGCCGGGTTTCCCTCCGGACCTGACCAGCATCATGACCGTGGTGGCCACCCAGGTGGAGGGCACCAGCCTGATCCACGAGAAGATGTTCGAGTCCCGGATGTTCTTCGTGGACAAGCTCATCGGGATGGGTGCCCGGATCATCCTCTGCGACCCCCACCGGGCCGTGGTCTCCGGGCCGTCCCGGCTCTCGGGCTCCGAGCTCGTCTCCCCGGACGTGCGGGCGGGCATGGCCATGGTCATCGCGGCCCTCTGCGCCGAGGGGACCAGCATGATCAAGAACGTGTACCAGATCGAGCGGGGCTACGAGCGCATCACCGAGCGCCTGCGTTCTCTGGGCGCCCGGATCGACCGCATCGAGGATTGTTAAGCCCGGGCCCGGGACAGGCGCTCGTAGGCCTCCCGGGCCTCCCGGAACTTCTCCTCGTTCCCGGCCGGTCCGTCGGGGTGGTGGAGGCGGGACAGCCGCTTCCAGGCCCGGCGGACCTCGTCCGTCGGCGAGCCCGGGGGAAGTCCCAGCACGTCCCAATCGTCCCGGTAGTCCGGGAAATGCCGGGCCCGGGCGAGCCGCGCCTCCTCCTCCGGAACCCCCAGGGCTGCCAGGCGGGAGGAGGTGTCCAGGTCCTCCCCGGGTCCGAGGTCCCGGGAGTTCATCCTCCGCAGGGCGAAGAAGGCATCGGCCGCCAGGGGCCGCAGGGCGCGGTCCGCCCGGCCGTCGAAGGCCGCGGTGAGCACGGCGATGCTTCGGTCCAGGTCCCCGGAGGGACGGACCGCGGAGGCCGCCCGGGCCGTCCAGGCCGCCAGGCCCCGGGGTGCCGAGGCGGAATCGCGCAGGACCTGTCCGGCGCTTTCCGGGGGTATCCCGAGCCTGCGGGCTTCCGCGGCCGCCAAGCCCGCCAGGAGGGCGGCCCCCGGCGCGGGCTCCGACCGGGGCGGGGGGGAGGAGTCGGGATTCTCCAGGTAGGAAGCCAGTTCCGCGCGCAGGCGCTGGGTCCGGAGTATCTCCGCCCCCATGACGCCCAGGAGGGCTCCCGCGGGCACTCCGTAGAATCCCGCCAGGATACCCCCGGCCAGGGCCCCCAGGAGGGCCGGCGTTCCCGCGCGGGCCGCCTCAGTCGGGCGCATGCACGCCGAGCCTTCCCACGGCCAGGAAGGACAGCGCCAGCAGGGAGACCAGGAAGCCGGCCCAGACGGCCAGCGCCCCCGTGGAAGGCAGGTCGGCGAAGAGGCGGCCCAGGAGGTACTGTCCCGCCCGGCCGGCCGCGGCCATCGGAATCGAGGCCAGGGCCGTCAGCAGGGGAAGGGTCAACATCATCCGGAGGCGGCCGGGTTCCTCGTCCCGGCGGAATCGGGCGCCCAGGGCGGTGCCCAGGAGTACCAGGGTCATCAGCATCACGGGGATGGAGATCCGGAGGGCGGTCTCCATGCGGTACGGGGACGGATCGATTCCGTAGGCCGGGGCGATCCGGGCTCCCGCGGCCAGGCGGAAGAAGGGGATGCGCTCCGCCTGGTCCTGAAGGTCCAGCAGGATCGAAAGGGCCTCGAAATCCATGGGCAGGACCAGGACCGTGGAGTCCGGGGGGACCATGGAGCCCTTCAGGAACCGGGGCCGGGACGCCTGACGGGGGGAGCCCCGTTCCACCATACGGAGGCTGACGGCGCTGGCCGGGGGCGGCGCCTCCTTTCCGGGGGGTTCCGAACCCGCCGCGGGCAGGCCCCGGAGGCGAGCGTAGGGGGCCTGGACATGGAGGACGGGTCCGTTCTCGCCGACGGTCATGTACTCGAATTCCTCCAGGTACAGGAAGGGCCCGGCGACGGCCACCCGGGAGGCGTACAGGACATGGTCCACCCCTTCGGACACGACCCGGACGGCCAGGCCTTCCCGGCTCTGCCCGGCGAAGGCCCGTCGGAAATCCTCCCCGAAGAAGGCCGTCTGGGCGAGGCGGTCGAGGCTTTCCTTGCGGTAGCGTACGACGTCGGCGTCCCCGGGATCCTCCCGATTCAGGTCCGTGAACGCCCGGTACGCCTCCAGGTAGGCCTCGGACTGAAGGAGGGCGTAGGCCTCGGCCTTGCGCTCGTGGAAGGCGGCCCGGGCCTTGTCCGCGGGGTTCTCCGGGGGGGTGGTGATCCGTTCCCAGGCGTCCGCCTGGAGTTTCCGGGCGTCCCGCCGGGAGGGATCCAGGATCAGGGACTTGCCGGCGTACCAATGGGCGCTGTAGAAGTCCCCCCTGCGGTAGAAGGCCAGGGCCCGCTGGTAGAATTCGTACGCGGATGCCCCGTCGTCCGGGGGGGCGGGGGGAGCTTCCGTTTTCCGGGGGGAGGTGTCCTCGGACTGCCGGGCCCGCAGGACGGCCCGCTGGACCTTTTCGTTCAAGAGCTTGTAGGCGGTCTCCGTCGAGTCGATCGCCCCGGCCAGGGAAGCCCGCTCCTGGGCTCGGGCCAGATCCCCGTCTCCCAGGGCCGTCTCGGCGTCCGCCAGGGCGTCCCGGAAGAGGGTGGACAGGGATTCATACACGGTCTGGGCCCGGCGCACCCCGGGCAGGACCGTGAGTTCCAGGGCGGAGAAGAGCAGGGCCAGGATGAGGGCGGGGACCAGGACCGGCCGCAGGAGCTCCGCGAAGCGCAGACCCTGCTCCCGGTGGAGGCTCATGGACGCCGCGCAGGCCGCGAAGAGCAGGGGAGGCATCCACGCGGCCAGGAGCGAGGCGGCCCGGGCCAGCTCCCATCGGATCGCGAAGCGGGCGATGATGTCGGAGGAGCGGAATTCCAGGAGGGCGACCACGAAGGCCGCGGCGAAGCCCAGGAGGACGGCGACCGCCACGGCGGACCGGGATTCGCTATCGCGGACCGCCACGATTCCTCCGGGCCCCCCCTCGGGCCGCCGAGAAGGGCCTGCACAGGGCGAAATCCAGGAACACCAGGGCTATACCGCAGGCCCCCGCCAGGATGCCTGCACGCAGGGTCGCCGGAACCCGCAGGCCCACCAGGGAAGCCAGGTCTCCGGCGGCGGGGGACCGGAAGATCCCGTGGAGGGTGCCCAGCAGGACCAATCCCGCCAGGGCCGCGAAGGTCCCCACCAGGGGCCAGCGGAAGAGCCGGGAGAGGGGCCACAGCCCGCAGATGAGGGCGGCGACGCCGAGGGCGGCGGCCAGGGCCTCGAACAGGTTCCCCCGGCCCAGCTCCAGGTACCAGGTCCGGAGTTCCCGGAACCCCGGCAGGGGGTCCGAGGAGGACCCCGGGTTCCCGAGGGGCAGGGGGGTCCGGTCGGCCATCAGGATTCCCCGGTCCCGCCGGTAGGTTCCCGAGGCCGCCCAGGCCAGGCGGGGTCCCTCTCCGGAAGGCCGGACGTAGATGATTCCGGTGGCCGTGTCCCCGGAGCTCTCCCGGACGAAATGCCGCGCCGGGGAGGAGGCGGGGACGGACGCGGTCGGACCCGCGGGAAAGGGTTCGGGGGGGGTCGTCAGCGCCCGGGATACCCACACCCCGCCGGAAAGGACGGCGGCGGTCAGTGTCCCCAGGATCAGGTACCCGCTCAGGCGGTGCCGAAGGGTCCGGGTGGCCAGGAATCCCGCGCCCAGGAGGGCGATCGAGACGGATACGGGCAGGGATTCGACGGCGTAACCGGCCCAGAAGCTCAGCTGGAAGGAGCTCCCGCCGGAGGCGCTTTTCATGAGCGGACCGGCCGCCAGGATGAGGGTTTCCACGATCACAGCGCAGAGGAACCATGCAAGGTATCGGCCCGCGACGGAAAGCCCTCGTTTCATTGGAGCTAACTCTAACACGCGCCCATCCCGTTGGCAAGTTCCGGGAGCATATAGACAAACGGGGTTTCGAGTCCGGGCCCGCCTCGGTACCAGGCTTGAGGAGTCCACAAGTTATCCACAGGGAAAACCGGAATCCCGGGGGATCCCCGGCGGCGGTTCGGCGGATTTGCTCCACGCTTGTACCCCGGGATTTTGGAGATTATCATGAAGATGACAATTAAATGTATATCATGAAAGAAAATAGAATCTAGCGTAAAAAAGTAAAAAATACACGGTTCCTGTCGTCTACATTATTATACGGCCTAGGGGGGGGGCATAGGATAAGGAATTATTTCTCAACAGGTTATGCACAGGGTGTTCCGTCGAGCCGATACCCGTAGTTCCTGACCGCCGCAAGGAATGAGCCCGCCCGGGAATCCCCGGCGGCCCGGGCCAGCCGGGACCGCAAACGGCAGATCGTCATGTCGGGTCTTCGGGACGGCGAGGGTCCCGGACCGTGTCGGACGCGGAGGAAGGCCTTGCGGGGAACGGGCCTGCCGAGGCTGTGAAGCAGGAGCTCCAGCGCCCGGCGTTCCCCTTCCGGGAGGGCCACGGTGCCGGCCGCTCCGGCCAGGCGCCCGGTCGAATAGGTAAACGGGTGCTCCCCCAGCCGGAACCTCCACGTAAGGAATCGAAGGGCCCGAGCTTCGAGCTCCTCCAGGTCCCAGGGCTCCCGGAGGTAGTCGGCGCAACCCTCCGCGAAGGCGTCCGCCGTCAGGCTCGCGGGTCCGTAGGCGATCCGGAGCACGTCCCTGTCCGCTCCGGCTCCCTCCAGGAGGAGCCCCGCGGGAAGGACGATCAGGTCGCAGACGAGGGGGGATCCGAGGTCGGGGGAAAAGAAAAAGGAGAGGGGCCCCTCGGCATTCCTCTCCTCTTCGACATGCTTGAGCCCGGGGTCGATCACCAGGACCCGCACGGCCGCGTCAGTTCTTGGTGCCCGCGTCCTCGGTGAGCATCTTGGCCTTGAGCTCCTCCAGCAGGAGGTCCGCGCTGGCCCCGGAGGATTCCAGCTGGGCGAACTGCTTCTCCAGGGACGTGTCCTTGGACAGGTCCTCGAGCTCCTTGGCCGCTTCCGCCTTGGCCTCCAGCTCGTCCACCTTCTTGGCCATGCGGTCGAAGGTGTCGAAGGCGCTGGTGTTGCCGGACATGGTCGTCAGGGTCTTCTGGATCTTCTCCTGGGCTTCCGCACGCTTGGCCCGGGCGATCAGGATGTTTTTCTTCCGGGACGCCTCGTCGATCTTGTTCTGGAGCTGCCGCAGGCTCTCCTTGAGCTTCTCGACCGAGGCCTTCTGCGCTTCCCACTGGGGCTTCAGCTGGAGGAAATACCCCTCGTACTCCTGCTTGCGCACGAGGGCTTCCTTGGCCAGGTCGTCCCGGCCGGCGCGGACCGCGAGCATGGCCTTCTTCTCCCACTCGTCCGCCTGCCGCTTCTGCTCGGCGAGCTCCCGCTCGATCTTCTTCTCGTCCGCGATGGCCATGGCCACGGATTTCTTGGACTCCACCATCTGCTGGTTCATGTCCAGGAGCAGCTGGTTGAGCATCTTTTCCGGATTTTCCGCCTTGGCGATCATGTCGTTTATATTGGACGAGACGACGGTCTTGAATCGGCTGAAGATACCCATCGGGGCCTCCTTGTTCTCTTCCGTCAGGCCCGGAATTTACCGAGGACGGCGTAGTGCTGGGCTAGGGCGAAGCCGACCGCGTCGAGGGCGGCTTCCAGTTCGGAGCGGTCCAGGGTCTCGAGCTCCAGGTTGTCCACCAGGACGATGTCGTCCCCTTCCAGGGCGTAGGCTCCGTGCAGGAGGTCCGACGCGTTCAGCCGGAGCAGGGTTTCGAAGAGTTCCTGGCGATGTTCCTTGGGGGCGGCCATGACCTTGGTCCGGAGGGCCACCACCGGATCCGCCTGGGTGATGACGACCTGGGTCAGTCCCCGGGCCTCGTCGTTCACGAGCCAGGCGTTCGGGGAGATTTCCTCGTACTGGATCTCGAGGCTGATCAGGTAGCTTTCAACGCGGCTGAGTCCGGCCATCGGTTCCTCCTTGGGCGGCGTAGACGAATCCGGCGGACCACGATGCGGGATCAGCCTAGGAACACCTGCCCCGCGTTGTCAATAGCCAGGATGGTCTTGCACTCGGAGCAGCGGAACCGGCCCGGCTTGGCCGCCTTGAGTTTCTTGTTGCAGATGGGGCAGGAGAAGATCTTGGGGAACACGCTCTGGGACGAGCCCTGGTCTCCCTGGCGGAAGAAGCCCATGGCCTCCTCCAGGTTGTCCTTGATGTTGAAGAACTGGGAGAAGCCGAGCAGCTGGAACACCTCGTAGACCTTCGGCTGGATCTCCAGGAGGACGATGTCCCCGCCCCGGGGTTTCACGGACTTGAGGAAGGCCGTGAAGGATCCGATGCCCGTCGAGGAGACGTAGTTGAGCCCGCCGCAGTTGAAGATGAGGCGTACGAAGCCGGAGTCGATGGCCTTGCTGACCCGTTTCTGGAAGAAGTTGGAATTGTAGGTATCGATATACCCCGTGAGGAAGAGGGTGAGGCAGTTCTCGACCGGGTCGACCTTCTGCAGGCGTATCTTTAGACTATCGTCCTTCTCGTCGTCGAATCCTGGAACGATATCGTTATTATTCATGGTGCTCCTCTCGGATCCAAAGATGAAGGATACGCCGTATGCAGGTATTGTAGGTCCATCCTAGTATCAAGTCAATCTCCTGTCAAATCCGCGGTCCCGGGCGAATCCGGGACTTCTAGATTTTCGGCATTGTCGACCAAAAAATCCAGAGCCCTCGAGCGAAATATCGAGGAATCCGCATACCCTCGGTTCCAGCCCGTCTCCTTGATTCTACCACGCCGCCAGGCCTTCGTCCGCCGTCAGGATACCCCCGTTCCAGAGGGGCGGGTCCCGGCACAGAAGGTCCGCGGCCAGGTCCCCGAAGACGCCCGGGTCGGTAAGGCTGCCCCCGGGGGTCTTCGCGGCCAGTCCCTCCAGGGTCTCCGGGGTCAGGTACTCCGTCCGGACGAATCCGGGACAGAGGACCAGGGCCGCGATCCCGTCCCGGGCGTACTCCAGGGCGATGGACTTGGCCAGGACTCCCAGGCCCGTCTTGGCGGCCGCGTAGGCGGCGTTGGTGCGGAAGCCCCGGATCCCGTCCGTCCGGGTGCCTCCGAGGAAGAGGATCCGGCCCCAGCGCCGGGACCGCATCCCCGGCAGGGCGGCGGATACCAGGGCCCCGGGCAGGGCCAGGTTGAAGGCGACCGCCGCCTCCCACTCCTCCGGGGCGGTCTCGTGGAGGGGTTTCTGCAGGAAGGGCCCCCAGGCCGCGACCAGGATGTCCGCCGCTCCCGCCCGGTCCAGGAGGGGGCCCGTGCCCGCCAGGGAATCCAGGGAAAAGGCCGACCCCTCGGCCTCGATGCCCGCCTCCCGGAACTCCGCCAAGGCGGATTCCAGCTTTCGGCCTTCCCGGCCGTGCACGTCCAGGCGGGCGCCCCGAAGGCCCAGGGCCCGGGCTATGTGTCGGCCTATGCCCCCCGTCCCTCCCAGGATGAAGGCCCGGCGGCCGGCGAGGGGGGGGTCCGCATTCCGTTGCATGAATACAGTATACGGTGGACGGTGGACGGTGGACAGTGGACAATGGACAGCGACGCTTCTCGCAGAGGCACGGGCAGGAGTCCGGATTCGTCTCCGTCCACCGTTTACCGTCCACGGTTTGCCGTATTACACTCCCCTCATGAAGTCCCCGCCGGAGTTCGTGGTCGTCCTCTGCCGGGCCCGGGAACCGGGCAACGTGGGCGCCGCGTGCCGGGCCATGGCCGCCATGGGACTCGGCAGCCTGGTCCTGGCGGACTGTCCGGACCATCCCCCGGAGCCCGTCAAGACGTTCGCCCTGGCGGCCTATCCCCTGTTCGAGCGTGCCCGGCGCTTCGGCACCCTCGAGGATGCCCTTGCGGACTGCGCCTTGGCCGCGGGATTCACCCGAAGGACCGGACGGCTCCGGGTACGGGAGCCCCGGGACGTGACGGAGTTCGCCCGGGACGCGATCCGGCGGTCCGGCCGGATCGCCCTGGTCTTCGGGAACGAGGCGGACGGACTTTCCGCCTCGGAACTGGCCCTCTGCGACCTGGCGGTGCGCATCCCCACCTCCGACGTCTTCCCCTCCCTGAACCTGGCCCAGGCGGTCCAGATCGCGGCCTGGGAGCTGGCGCGGGCCCGGGCCGAAGGAGGGCGGGTCCCTCCGTCCGCCGAGGTTCCCGGGGATGCCGACGGGCCTGCGGCCGGACCGGACGGGACGTCCGACGAGGCGCCGGCCGCCCGGGCGGAGATCCTGGACGCGGTCGAGGCCGCCGCGGAGGACCTGGCCCGGGCCGGATTCTTCAAGATCTCCGGCCGGCCGGACTTCGTGCGCGTCCTGAGATCCCTGCTGGCCCGGGCGGGCGCCTCGGGCCGGGAGCTGGAATACCTGCGTCGTATCCTGGGCAAGGCGGCGGCCCTGTCCGGCCGGCGGCCGAAGCCTTGACCCCCGGTCCGGGGGGCGCTAGAGTAGGTTTCGGCCCCTCGGGCTAAGCCCGGAAGGAGATGGACGATGCGCAGACCCAAGGCCCCTTGGATCGCGGCGTGGGCGATGACCTTCGCGGTCCTGTCCGCCCTCCCAAGTCCCGCCCAGTCCGGGCCGGGGGGTGCCTTCGACTTCGCGGCCAGCGTGGAATCCCTGGCCCAGGCCGCCGAGACCGGAGCCGGCCTGCCCGTCGGGCGCTACGTCGTGCTGACGGGCACCGTGCGCTCCACGGTATCCCAGGAGGAGGGTTCGTTCTCCGCCCGGGTGGAGCTCGCTGCGGGCCAATGGATCGGCACCTCCCGCATCGTCCTTCGTACCGTGCTGGTCGAGTTGGCCGGGGATTCGTACCGGGACCTCTTCGACCGCGGTTCCCCGTCCTTCCTCCGCCCCGGATCCGCCGTGCTGGTCGTGGCCCGGGTGACCGGAACCCGGGAGGCCCCGGAGGGCGGACGGGTGGCCGTGCTGGAAGGGATCCACCTGCGCCGCCTGGACACCCTGTAGACCGGGACCGGCCTGTCCGCTATTCGGCCCGGACCCGGGGAAGGGCGGAGGGCCTGCATCCGAAATCCACATGCTCCGCCCGGATGATGCCGCCCTCCGATTCCGAGGCCGCCACCGCGGCCCGGCAGATCGCGTTCCTGAGCTGCCGGACGTTTCCCGGCCAGTCGTAGCCCGAGAGCAGTTCCATCGCGTCCGGCCCGATCTCCGCCGCTAGTCCCGCCTGGTCCAGGAAATGCCGCGCCAGCAGGGGGATGTCCCCGAGGCGTTCCCGGAGCGGTGGAAGCTTGAGCACCAGGGTCTCCAGCCGTTCCAACAGGTCGAAGCGCATGCCCTGGAACCGGTCCAGCTCCACGTTGGTCGCCGAGATCAGCCGGACGTCGCAGGATGAGGAGGACCGGGCTCCCAGGCGGCGGATCTCGCCGTTTTCCAGGATCCGGAGCAGCTTGGCCTGGGCCCCGGGCGAGAGTTCCGTTATCTCGTCCAGGAAGAGGGTTCCCCCGTCGGCGGTTTCGAAGGTCCCGGGCCGGGAGACCGCGCCGGTGTAGGCTCCGCGCTCCGTCCCGAAAAGCTCGCTCTCCAGGATGGATTCCGGGATGGCCCCGCAGTTGACCGCCAGGAAAGGCCGGGAAGCCCGCCGGGAAAGACCGTGGATCGAGCGGGCCGCCAGGTCCTTGCCGGTGCCGCTCTCCCCGGTGATCAGGACCGGGAAGTCGTACCGGGCGAAGAGACGGATCCGGCGGCGGACCCCGCGTATGCAGTCGCTTTCCCCCAGGAGGATCCGGGTATCCGGATCCGGTTCCCCGTAGGGTCGGGAAGGTTCCCGGCAGGACGGTTCCGTCGACCGGGAGGACCGGACCCGCCGGAGCCAGGCTTTCAACTCGTCCCCGGGGCAGTCCCGGGAAACGCAGGCCGCCGCTCCCTCCCTCAGAAGCGCGGTCGTCCGGGCGGGATCCCCGGCGGGAAGCCGGCAGACCAGGGGCACGGAGGGGAGGCGGGCCTTGAGGAGCCGGATCCTTCCTGCGGCGTCCCCGGCGACCGGGTCCCCGGCTCCCAGGATGACCAGGTCCCAGCCCTCCTCGGCCGCCGCGGCTTCGGCCTCGGCCGGGGTCCCGACGCCGCGGACGAGGTATTCGTCTGCGAGGAGGGCGGCGAGGATGTCCCGTTCCTCTTCGTCTTCCTCCCAGTGGAGAATCCTGCGCATGCCCAAACGGTAGAGCGGGCGGATCGCGGCTTCAATAGGCCCCGAGCCCGGGACTCTGTAGATTATTGTCTACATCCAGAAGCGGTCGGACCGGGGGCCGGAGCGGCCCCCCCGGCACGGGGACGCTTAAAGCCGGCGGATCCTGTACCAAAGCAGGAGGAGGCGGTACCGTAGGTAGGGCAGGATCCGGAAGACCTTCCACGGGCGGCGGAGGGTGTAGGGAAGCCACTCCAACCCGCGGTCGAAGAGGGCCTTGGACGGCTTGGGGACCTTTTCCGCGAAGACGTCGAAGAGGTCCGAGCACCAGAGGTAGAGGCCGGAGTTGAAGTGCTTGAGGCTCCGGGGAATCCACCGCTCCCGCCCGATGACTCCCCGGCCCACCAGGAGCAGGGTGGGCGTGGACTTGCGGATGGCCTGGAGTATGCTCTGTTCCATCTGCTTGGGATAATGGCCGGGAAAGCGGCCCACGATCCGGATGCCCGGGTAGGTGGCGTGGATGTTCTCCTCCGCCAGGCTCAGGTTGCGCCGGGTGGAGCCCAGGAGGTAAACGGACCGGTTCCACCGTTCCAGGGCATTCAGGAGCCGGATGGCGAAATCGAAGGGCATGTACCGGACCGGTTCTTCCCGGCGGAGGAACCGGGCTCCCCGGACCAGGGACCGGGAGATGGGCAGGACCAGGGAGGCCCCGTTGACCATGGTCCGGAATTCCCCGCTCCTGCGGGCCCGGAGCAGGTCCCAGAGGGACAGAAGGACGATCTGGTGGTTCCTTCCGTCGGAGAACATGGAGCGGATGACGTCGTCGAAGTCCTCGGGCTTGAGGATGTCCAGGGGCACCTTGAGGAGGGAAATTCGGGTTACGCGGTCGGAGTCCATGAGGAACGCTCCCGTAGGATCACTTGAATGGCGGCCACGGCATACAGGGCGGCGGTCTCGGTCCGAAGCACCGTGGGTCCCAGGTGGGCGGGCCGGAAGCCCAGGCCGTCCAGGAAGCGCACCTCATCCATGGAAAAGCCGCCTTCGGGGCCGACGCAGGCCACGATCTCTTCGGGTTCTCCGGAAAGATAGCGATGAAGGGCCGCTCCTTCAAGGGGCGCCTCGTGGAAATAGAGGCCTATTCTGCCCGGGGCGGCCTTTCCGAGGATCCCGGGAAGCTCCTGGAAGGGCCGGGGGCTGTCCACCTCGGTCCGCAGGGAGGATCCGCTCTGCTGGAGGGCTTCCCGGACGATGCGTTCCCAGCGCGCCCGCTTGGCCGCCGCCCCGCCCTCGTCGGAGATCCGGGCCACGGAACGGGAGCTTTCGACCGGGATGATCCGCGCCACCCCGGCCTCCGCGGCCTGGCGGACGACCAGGTCCATCTTGCGGCCCTTGGGCAGGGCCTGCACCAGGACGAGGCGCGGGAGTCTCGTACCCCCCGGGCGGCCTTCTCCGGTCCGGGTGTCGGGGCGCACGGCCAGTTCGACCCGGCCCGCCTCCACGGCCCGGATCTCCAACTCGTAGCGGCGGCCTTCCCGGTCCAGCCCCGGAAAGCGGTCCCCCGGGGACAGGCGAAGCACCGAGAGCAGGTATCGGGCGGCTTCCCCCGCCAGGACGCAGCCGGGCTCCCCGGACCAGTCCGGGGGTAGGACGAATTGACGCAT
>ERZ795054.568-NODE-568-length-44421-cov-7.604156_pt1 | contig 44421 bp, 27 predicted proteins | sample MGYA00375138_ERZ795054 | MGnify/ENA primary metagenome ERZ795054 (study PRJEB30183, sample SAMN05720215) | anaerobic digester metagenome | isolation source: active sludge of municipal wastewater-treating anaerobic digesters | place: USA | collected 2014-12-23 ... | reverse complement strand
TTTTCCTGTTGGCGGCCTTTTCGCTTTTTTATCTGGCTGCTGACGCAGCAACCTACTATTCCAGGCAAAACGGTAACTGGAATTCAAGATTTACATGGTCAACATCGGGTCATAGCGGTGGTGCAGCCGCCTCCTTTCCGGTAGCCGGTGATATTGTATTAATTGCCAATCACGCCGTGACCGTGACGGCTGACGCCTTCTGTACAGATTTGAGATTTAGTGCAGGCTACACTACCGGTAATCTTACTGTCAATTCAGGCTTTATCCTGACTGTTTCAGGAGCAGTCACGCTGTTAAGCGCCACCAATGCAAACACCTCCTTTATGTTGTCAGGGGACGGGGTCATTGCCTGCGGATCTGTTACATCAGGGACCAATATCAATCCGGGCAATACCAGGACAACAATCCTGAATATCAGTCTGAATGATTTAACCGTATCAGGCAATATTTCAATCTACAGCAACAGAAGCGGAAGCGGCCTCAACAATGCGTCGGTTGTAATCGGATCAGGTTATGTGACTGTCAACGGGTCTGTTATAACCAGCAATGAGAATGCATCGAACAACTCTTCCATTATACTTGGCAACAGTTCCCCCGTCCTTAGTATTGCCGGTGCGACACCTTTTACTATCAGCGGGACAGGGACAAGCACTACATCCCTGAACGGTACAGGTGCAACCGTTAATTACAGTCGCGATGGCGCTCAGAACGTATTGAATACCCCCTATACCAATCTGACTCTTTCCGGCAGTGGCGCAAAGGCCATACCTGCAGGCGTTTCGCTTTCCGCCATGCTCTCTCTGGAAGGCACCGCCACTGCATCTGGGTCTGCCCCCTCTTACGGCACCGCGTCAGCCATACGTTACAGGGGCTCCGCGGCTCAGACAACCGGGATTGAACTGACATCCCCCTTCACCGGTGACGGAGGCCTTATAATTGACAACGCTGCCGGTGTGAATCTTGCTTCATCAGTCACACTATCATCGGTGCTTAACCTTGCGGCAGGAGATTTCAGTGTGGGTGCAAACACCCTGACGCTGAACGGGCCATCCATAATACACACCTCCGGAAATCTTTCAACTACCACAGCCTCTTCACTGGTCTTCGGCGGTTCCTCCCCGGGCATTTACATACCGGCAAGTGTGGCATCGCTGAATAATCTTACAATCAACAATACAAACGGCGTGACCCTCAACGGCAACCTGTCCCTTGCATCGGGAGGTATTCTGACTCTTTCAGACGGAATATTATTTGCCGGAGGGTATACAGTTTCGGTAACAAATGGCTCGCCCTTTGCCGTTACAGGATCAGAAAACTCGTTTATCGAATTAACAACCGGAGGTCTTCAGAGGACACTTACGGCAGGTCTTGCCGGCGAGGGAAGCAATTATCTTTTCCCGATAGGAGAAGGAGGAGTATATAAAGCTATAAGCCTTCTCGATGTCAACACCGGCGCAACCGGTCCGGTGCTGAAGGGTTCATACAGTCAGACAGGAGCTCTCTACGGAGACGGTATTACGATAGTATCTGTGGATCCGGCCTGCTGGACCCTGCAGAACACCAACGGTGGAAATTTTACAAGGGCGAGAATTGAGCTTTTCGAAGGAAGCCTTGATGAAACAAAAGCCATTGGGATGGCCCCGGCTCAGGCAGGTAATTATTCAACAATCGGCGGAACCATCGGGTCCAGCTCTATTGTCTCGCAGCCAGTAATTAATCCGGGCCAGTATTTTGCGCTGGGTACTATCAGGTACAACACATTTTATTCTTACATGAGCGGCAACTGGAACGACCCGTTTACCTGGACCTCTGATCCCAGTGGCACCCTCCAGATCGGCAGCGAGCTTCCGGGAGATGACTCAAGAGTTATTATCCTTACCGACCGCACGGTGACGCTTACCCAGGACGTTGCTCAATCAGGACTCTCTGTCAAGATTGCTCCGGGAGCTTTTCTTGATCAGGCGGGGTATCGCTTTACCTCCACGTTATCAGCACTTTCGGGGCAGGGTACTCTGAAGCTTGCATCGGCCAATTTTCCGGCATCTACTGCGAATACTTTTGTTGATGCAGGTGGCGGGACTGCAGAATACTACAATTCGTCGAATTTTACGCTTCCGGCATCCCAGGCTGTTTACAACAACCTTGTAATCAATACTTCCGGCGCAACAGCCACCCAGCTGACTGCCCTTACACTGAACGGCAGCCTGCGAGTCAGCAGCGGCACATTCAGGATCAACGATAACAGCTCAACGGCGAAGCTTTCCCTTATTGTAGGAGGCAGTGTAACAGTTGAAACCGGGGCTGCAATTTCAGTGGGAAATGGCGTGACAAACACAGCAATAGGAGATACCGGTGGATCTGCGCCCTACCTGAACTATTACCTGAATTTTCACACCGTCAGGATCAGAGGTGATTTCACCAACAACGGAACGGTGCGGTTCACCAACCTTACATATCCGGTATACAATGCCTTTCCACCCACCACTCCGGGCGTTACCTCCGGAGCCGCTACTGTTTACTTTGAAGGAGCATCGGACAATACCCTGACCTGCAACGGTGTGACAGACTTTTACAACCTGATTGTCAACAAGGGTTCAGACCAGACATACAGTCTTACAGTAACCTCCTCAGCCTATTCCAATTTCAGGCTCTTTGGCGCCAATGACCAGGAGGCGGAATCCGTTACCGGGAATCCGCTTGTGAGGAAGGCACTCTGGATTTATGCCGGAACCCTTGTCCTGAAGGGGAACCTGTTTATTCCTTCATTGTCAGAAGGAAGCCTGCCCAATGCCCACTATTATATACCTTCCACCGGAGCACTCATATGTGACGGTGTCGATGTGGCTGTTTTCATTACAGCTGATGATTACCGCGAGGTAAACACTGCTTATAGTGTATCCGCCTCTTCAAACGGCGCGATGGGAATAAACACCACCGGAACGGGAAGTTCACTTTACGTATTCGGCAGACTCCAGGTAAACAACGGGCTACTTTCGGCAAAGGAATCAGGCGGGATAGTTACGACATCCCTGGCTTCCGGTCAGGTAATAATAAATGATGGAGTCGTTGACGCCAAACAGTTCCTTTCATCCACAGGATCTGCTTCGTACGGTCAGTCAGGCGGCCTGTTCATCCTCAGGGGCCGGTTCCAGAGAACCCCGGCTATCTATACAACCATAGCGGGCCTTACCGACATGACGACAGGTTCCCTGAATACCGACCGTGCATCATCAGGTATAAGTGCAGCTCATGGCTCGTTTAATCTTGAAAACCCCGATAACATCTATACGGTTTCCGGAGGAACGATCCGCATTTATGACGTTACAACCACTGCCACCGCCGAAGCATTTGACGTAAAATCATCCCCGGCGAACATCAACGTAACCGGGGGTACCCTTGAAATCATTCCTGTCAGCGGCTCCGGGACTGACGCCACAAGTTATTCGATCTATTCTACGGCTCCCCTGTATAATCTGACAGTTAACCGGACAAGTGGCACCGCCGTTGTCAGAATGAGTACGCCGCTTGCAATAGCCGCCAACCTGTCTGTCATTTCGGGTGTTCTGAATGCAAACAGCAACGATCTTGCCGTGGGCGGCAACTTCCTGCTGGAAACCGGCACTACCTATACGACCGGAACAAATACAACCACATTTAACGGTTCTGCCGCCCGGGTTTTCACGGTTAACCTTGCCGCACCTCTTTCTCTCAGCTCCCTTGCTGTCACAAAACCATCCGGAGTAGCTCTTACTATTGCCGGATCTCAGAATACAGTAAATGTATCGTCGGCGCTGAACCTTGTTGCCGGTACACTTAATTACGGAGGGAAGATTTTAAATGTTTCAGGGAACGTATTCAACTCAGGTATTGCGACCGGAACCGGAAAGATAGTTCTCAACGGTTCAACTGCACAGACAATCAACGGAGGCGGGGTATACGGCAATCTTGACCTGGCAAACACCTCTGTCTCTCCGGTTTCGTTGCTTAACAGGATGACGGTAAACGGATCGCTTAATTTCGCCGTCAGCGGAAACCTTAACATCGGAACGTATAATCTTCACCTGAATGACACCGCATCAATTCTGAACGCCGGCACCGACAGGTTCATTCAGACGGCTGGAAATGCGGGAGACGGGGGCCTTTCCCGCAGCTACTCCTCGAATGATCCGTTTGTGTTCCCGGTGGGAATGTCAGGAAGGTACACCCCGGCCACAATTGGTTTCACTGCATCGCCGGCAGCCTACGGTTCGATCTCGGTTAATCCGGTTGATTACGAGCATCCGGTCACTACTGTCAACGGTCAGAGCCTGTCATATTACTGGAGGGTCAAATCAGCCGGGTTTTCGGGGATACCGTTATATTCAGTCAGCCATACATTTGTCTACAGTCAGACAGATGTTGCAGGTACGGAAACCAATTATGTGCCCGCCCTATATGACAATGTTTCGCTGAACTGGTATATCGGGCAGACGTCTGATATTAACACCGCCACAAATACAATTTCTGACTGGGTCACTCCGACAAACAGCACCAACTTCCTTGACGGTGATTACACTGCCGGCAGTGCAGGAAGTTTTGGCCTGCCCAGGATATACTACAGCCGCCAGAATGGTCTATGGAGTTCAACCTCAACCTGGTCGCTTACAGGGCATACAGTAACCAATCCTCCCCCTGCAACACCCGGTGCCAATGATATTGTAATAATAGGCGGAAACGATTCAATATGGCTGGCAACTGAAAACCCGCCATTGCCTCCTGATGATAATGACATTGCCTTGCCATATTACGGGAGGGACAAAGCCGTTGTCAACTGTGCAAGTCTGCAGATCGAGAAAGGATCAGTGCTTGATATTCAAAACAATCCCGGCAGCACTTTTGCCTCAGTTTTAAATCATCCTTCAGGAAACGGTAAAATACGACTGACGACCAGATCAAGCGGAGACTTCGATAATCCCGAATATTTCGTTTATCCGAACGGAGACTTTTCAGAGTTCAGCCTGAATGATGGAATCTCAGAGTTCTATTCGATAAATCCCGAAGCCGGAAGATATTATATACTGCCCTCGAATGCAGATGAATACGGAACTGTAATCATGACACCGCTAAGGGGATCCAACATTATTCTTCCCAATATACCTTTAGTTACAATCAACGGAGACCTTATCTGCAACGGCTCGGATGCCGATGCATGGCTGGCAATGACCTGGAACGGCATCTACGGAACGATTGCCGAAAAGACCGTGAATGTAAAGGGCAACCTGCTTGTGGCAGGAGGGTCGTTTGGCTTCATCTACAACGGGACCCGGCTTCAAAGAATAAATATTGACGGGGACGTATTTGTTGCTCCAGGAGCAGGGATTGATGTCTGGAGCACTTCAAGCAATAATATAATGTCAATTGGCGGCTCGGTTTATAATAACAGCGATAACACCGTTCCAAGGCCATCCGGCTCCCCGAGCGTCATGCGTTTTCTCAGCGGCAGCAACCAATGCGGCGTGATTTTCACCGGCAACAGGTCGACCGTTGTTACGAACGATCCAACCCTGAGCACAACACCCGTAACGGTATTCAATAATGTAACGATAGATAAGGGTAACTCCCCTGATACGACAATTACATGGAACATTGGCGGAAACCTGTCGACTCCTGTAAATAACTGGCTGACATTGCTTAATGGATCTTTTGTGTATGACCGTATCGGAGACCTTGCAATCTCGACATCTACTGATTTCACAATACCCGCCACGGCGGGTCTTACAATCAATACGCCGTCAAATGTTTACATTTCAAATGCGGCCAGTTCTGAAACTCTGTACCTTAATGGCAGGTTGCGGATTCTGACAGGAGGTGGAAATGTGTACATCGGACCTGCAGGAAACACGGGGAACAACGCAGACATTGAATACTCGGGCAGCGGAGCGTCAGTTCTTGAAGTACAGAGCGGAAACCTCTTTATCAATGGCCAGATCAGAAGGCCGCTGGCCTCAACCAACGGTATTCTGACCTACAGGCAGAGCGGCGGCAACGTCTTCATTTACGGCAACAGTGCCAATGCAGCCAAGGCAAAACTGGAGGTGCTTAACGACGGCAGTGAGTTTACAATGACCGGTGGAAACCTTACAATTATCCGCGGAGGAGGAACAACCTTCGGGGATCTTTACCTGAGGCCGTCATCCGGGTCGGTGACAGGTGGTACCGTGATCTTTGCACAAACACCTTCATCAGGTCCGGCAATAGATGCGGATCAGTCTTATCAGCTTGATGCAAACATTCCTCTGAGCAACCTTACAATTTCAGGTAAAACGTCCGGGACAAACCGCAATGCAAGTCTTGCCCTGATGATCAGCCCGCTGGTTCTGAACGGCAACATTTCCCTGGAAAACGGCAGAAGCTTTCTCCTGTCAAACAACCGCAACATAACAATCAGGGGCAGTCTGACAAATAACGGAACATATACTTACGGCACCAACCGGACAATATTTGACGGGGGAGTCCAGGCAATCTCCGGGTCATCCGTGACTGACTTTTATGATCTGGAGGTCTCGTCACTAACCTCTCTTACGGCAAATGGCGATTTCACTGTAAACAATGATCTGGATATCGTATCAGGCAACCTGGTTCTCGGATCGGGTTTGCTGACATTGAGAGGAAATCTCGGGAACAATGGCGCGTATACAGATGATAATTCAACCGGCGGAATAAGACTTGCTGGCAGTTCACTGCAAACTTTAACAGGGACCGGTTCATTTGCAAGGCTGGTGCTTGACACCAATACCGGGGCAAGACTGAACAACGATATCGCGCTTCAGCATGACCTTGTGATGAGCAGGGGAGTACTTGACATAAACAAATACCAGTTGACTCTCAGTCAGAACAGCGTTATCCATTCTACGGGCTTCTCCTCCTCGAATATGATAAAGTCAGACGGCGTGGCCAGCAGCAGGGGCCTGCTTAAGTTTTTCCCGACGGGAGCACAGACCTTTACCTTCCCGGTGGGTGTGGCCGGAAAATATACGCCAGCCCTCTTCACGGCGACGGCAAGCTCAACAGTAGGATCAGTCAGGATAAATCCGGTAAATGACTACCATCCGACCCTCCTGAATCCGCTTAATGCACTTGCGTATTACTGGCAGGCAGAGAGCTCGGGCATTTCAGGCCTTAATGCAAGCCTGGTTTTCGGTTATCTGACGGCTGACGTCAACGGGACAGAATCGGCATATGTCGCCGCACGTCTTGTAATGCCCGCAGGCACATGGGACAAGGCTGCTCCCGGTGCCGCAACGGATAATGTCAGCGAAGCGGCCAACACAGTTTCATTCTATTATACCGGCAGCAACAATTTGAACGGAGATTATACTGCCGGAAATGATGCCGCCATTCCCGACGAGGTTCCCGAATACATTACAAACAGTAACGGGAACTGGACAGATGCCGCGATATGGACACCGGTGGGAGCATCTCCTCCCTGTCCGGCAGGCGGACCTGGCGGATGCAATGTAATAATTGACCATGTGGTCACGGCTGACCTCAACTTCATCTCAGTCCTTAGCACTGTATTAAACGGAGAGCTGCGCCTTGTTTCTCCTACTTACGGACACAACCTTGGGGACGTAACCGGAAACGGCAAGATATATGTTGAAGGAGGAAACCTTCCGGGTGGTACATATACCGGCTTTACCGACTGTTCGGGCAACGGAACCATTGAATATGGAGGAAGCGGAACATATATAATAGTTTCCGGTGTATATACATCTGTACCTAACCTCATCTTCTCCGGAACCGGAAGAAGGATACTGCCCAATTCTGATCTGACAGTCTGCAAAAGGCTTATCATTGATGGTCCGATCCTTGACAACAGCGTTAACAACAGAAAAATAACTGTCGGGGGAACTTTTGAAAGATACAATTCAGGGGAATTCAGATCCGGAACCGGCGCTTATCCTGCAGCAACCGTATCATTCTCAGGATCATCCGCACAGAGCTTTGGAGGAGCCACAGGTGATTTCAGCGGCACGGACAGATTATGGAATATTGAAATCAACAATTCCGCCGGGCTGACAGTCAGTGACGGAGGCCTGATTGAAGCAGCCAGCCAGCTGATACTCACAAACGGGGTCATCAACACTTCTGCATCAGGAAGACTTGTGCTTTTGAGCACCTCTGCATCCGCCGTGGTACCGGTGGGTGGCAGTTCCACGTCATATGTGAGCGGTCCGCTGACAAAACAAATAATCAATGGCGATTCCTTTGTGTTTCCCCTTGGAAAAGGTTCGGTCAAGGGTCACAGGTTTGCCCTCACTTCCGCAGCGGGGATTACAACATATTTTACTGCTGAGTTTTTCTCGCCGAATACAACGGCAACATCCATTGCACCGCCACTGGAAGTGACAAATACCCTGGAATACTGGAGCGTATCATCACCGGCTGCAGCGTCAGCCAGGATAAAGATAGGCTGGGATCCGCAAAGCGACCTCACACCGCTGGTTACAGAAAACGGACTTGCAGATATGAGAGTCGCACGGTATATATCCGGGTTGTGGACCGAACAGCCTTCGACTGCTGTAGGAACCAACAACATTGGAGAGGTATCCACAACCGGAGATGTGTCAGTTTCAGCAACCCCATCTGATTTTACCACGGCAAGTATTTCCGGTACCCTGGCGAGAGCTTCGTTCTCTTCATTCACTCCCATCTGCGGTTCGGGTGGCATACCAGTCAGCTTTATCTCATTTACACCGATAACTCTCACATATATATTAAGTTATACGATCAATGGTATCAGCCAGCCTGATGTAACAGTCACCTCCCTGCCTTTCACTTTACCGGCAACCGTACCAGGGGTTTACCGGCTTACCGGCTTCAGGTTCAACAGCGGATCAGGAACCGGTGTGGTGGATGCAAATACTGTGACTGTCTATGAGCTGCCACCCGTTTCCGTTGCCGGTTCCGACCAGTCACTTTGCGGTCTTTCAACCACCACTCTTGCCGGGAACAATCCGGGAACCTATTCGGGCCTCTGGACAGTTGTCAGTGGTGCCGGCGGTTCATTTGAAAACAGCACACTGTACAATACCGTATTTAACGGGGTACTGGGGGTGAGTTACACTCTGCGGTGGACAATAAGTAACGGACCTTGTTCATCCCAGGATGAGGTGGTGATATCTTTCCCGGTTGTTGCTTCAAGGCCCGGTGACTTTACTGCCTCTGAAACCATGGTATGTCCGGGTGGCACAGGCTATGTCTACACTGTGCCGTTCGTTTCCGGGGTTACTTACAGCTGGTCATACAGCGGCACAGGCCAGACAATTATCGGCAGCGGCAACTCTGTTACGGTTGATTTCAGTATGGCTGCAACGGGCGGCACCCTTAGCGTGACGGCAACCAACGCCTGCGGAACAAGCCCGGCAAGGTCAGTGAGCATTACTGTCCGTACAGCTTCATTTGCCTATCCGGGTTCACCCTATTGCCAGAACGGGCCGGACCCGATGCCTGTCCTTGATCCGGGAGGAGTTGCAGGTACCTTCTCATCTGCGACTGGACTCGTTTTCATCAGCACCTCCACAGGACAGATAGATGTATCTGCAAGCAAATCAGGAACATATATAGTGACCAATACATTAGACGGATCTGTCTGCTCCGGTCTGTCGGCAACAGCAACAGTTACAATTGCGGGCCAGGTATGGAATGGTTCTGTAAACAGTTCATGGGATAATCACGCCAACTGGTCATGTGGTTTTGTTCCATACCCGGTGACCGACGTCCTGATTCCTGATGTTGCTGTTGACCCGGTTATTGCCACCGGATTAACCGGTGAAGCCGGCAATCTTGAAATTGATCCGGGAGGTTCCCTAACCATCTCCGGAGGAACAATGAGGGTTTACGGATCAGCTTCAGGCAGCGGTTCATTTGATGCCGCCTCAGGCACTGTAGAGTTTCTCGGAGACGCTCCTCAGTCGGTTATAAGCGGATTGTTTACCGGGAATGCGGTAATGAACCTTACGATAAACAATCCTGCCGGTGTCACGCTGACAGCCCCCCTCGGCGTTTCCGGGGTGGTGCTTGTTCAGAACGGAACCCTGGTCTCTGACGGTAACCTGACGCTCCTTTCCGATGCTTCAGGAACAGCGCTTGTCGACGGCTCCGGCAACGGAAGCATTGCAGGTGACGTCACAATGCAGAGATATCTTCCTTCTGCCTACGGTTACAAATACTTTAGTTCACCATTCAGCGATGCAACGGTCAGTGAATTCGGTGATGACATGAACCTCGCCTCGTCATTCCCGCTATTCTACCGGTACGATGAGAACAGGACCTCGTCAGGCTGGGTCGGTTATACAACAGGTACGAATATACTGGCTGTTATGTCAGGCTATGCGGCAAATTTCGGTTCCTCAGGTGTTGCGAAGACGGTGGATGTAACGGGTGAAGTGAACAATGGCAGCCTCTCGGTAACCCTCTACAATCATAACAAAGCTTTCACAAAGGGATTCAATCTTGTCGGGAACCCATACCCCTCTCCGATTGACTGGGATGCGGCCACGGGGTGGACAAGGTCAAACGTTGATTATGCCGTATACTATTTCAGGGCCAGCACAACCGACGAATACGGAGGCACCTACAGCAGCTATGTCAATGGTATTCCCAGTGATCCGGGCGTATCCACCAATATTATCCCTTCGATGCAGGGCTTCTTCGTTCATGTCACTGACACGTTCCCGGCAACGGCGACGCTGGGGATGACAAACAGCGTTAGGATCAGCGACAGGACGCACCCCTTCCTCAAATCTTCAGCTGCCTCCGCCCGCTTCCTTCTGAGGGTTACTGCCGCCTTCACCGATGACACCTCTTCGGTTGACCCGCTTGTCGTTTATTTTGACGATGCCGCAAAAACTTCTTTCGATTCCGGTTTTGACGCACTGAAACTCATGAACACAGACATGATGGTCACCAACTTTTACTCTGTCCTGCCGGGAGGACAGAAGCTTTCGATAAACGCTCTTCCCGGTCAGGCAGACACAGCGATGTATGTACCGCTGGGGCTCAAAAGTTACAGGGACGGAGAAGTGACATTCCGCATGAGTGACATTGAAAATCTGCCTGAAGGTGTCAGGGTCTTTTTCCGTGATGCAGTCACCGGCCGGAATATTGAATTCCAGCCGCAGGCAGAATATAAAGTCAATCTCACGGCAGGCGATTATAACAACAGGTTTATGCTGGCATTTCAGAAGAGCACAACGGGCATCGATGGCCCGGAGGGGTCATCTGAACTTTTCACTGCATACTCTGTAGGTGATTTTGTCAGGGCTACGGTCTGGCATATAGAAGATAATCAGGGCATTATAATGATATGTGATCTCTCCGGTCGCCCGGCGCTGATCACAACAATTCATGAAACAGGTCAGTATGAGATTCCCGTGAATGTGAGGCCGGGGCTGTATGTTATCAGGTATACAACAGGCAACAGACAGTATACCAAAAAGTTAATTATTGGAATACGATGAACGGAATGATTGTCAAACCGGATTTTCTGAAGGGGATTTTGCTCATGGCGGCAGTGGTGGTTCTGAGCGGTTTATTCAGTCCGCTGTATGCCCAGGAGCCTCCTCCCCGGCCGGTTGTAATCACGGTAAATCATTCACAGCCGATGGCTTTCGGTGCATTTACTCCCGGGGCATCAGGAGGCTCCATCACCGTGCCTCCTGACGGATCTGCCAGAACGGCGACCGGCACCGTGATACCACTGAGCCTCGGAATGCTTCATACGCCGGCAATGTTTTATATCAGGGCAAATCCGGGTACAGTAATATCGGTGCTGTCAGGCACAACATCAACCCTTACGGGCAGCGGAGGCGGCACTCTCCTTCTCACAGTGCAGGGTACATATCCGGCATCGCCGTTCGTTACCATGTTGCCATACCAGCAGCAGACAACGGTTCTCGTGGGAGGGACCCTTACTGTGGGAACCATAGGATCAAATCCGGCCGGTAACTACAGCGGAACAATCGACGTCACGTTCGTGCAGGAGTGACATATGACATATATTGATTGATGACAGACAGGAATGCATATGAATACAGGCAGTTTTCGGACTTAATGCATATCCTGTCACCCGGAGTGAGGGTTTTTATACTGGCATTGTGTCTCCTGGCACTCCCGCGCATGGCGTTGCCACAGGAAACGCCGGAATATGATGAGATTCCGGTTTATATAAAGATCCCGTATATCGGTCAGCGTGAAATAGATGCCCTGATCAGGGGAGAGGAAGTTTATCTGCCGGTCAGGGATCTGTTTAATTTCCTCAGAATCAGAAATGTCGTTTCTGATGATCTCGAGACTGTTACGGGTTTTTTTATTGATCCCGGAAATTCCTATACTGTGAGCCATGCAAGCAGTCAGATAGATTTCGGGGGAAAAAGCTTTCAGCTTGAATCTGATGCCCTTATAAGAACAGAAACGAATCTTTACCTGAAAGCCCTGTATTACGGCAAGGTCTTCGGCCTCGACTGCAGTTTCAGTTTCAGGGATCTGACAGTCAGTATCGATACCAGGGTTGAGCTGCCGGTTATCCGCGAGATGCGCCAGGAAGAGATGAGGAGAAACATCACACGGCTGAAGGGAGAGATTATTGCAGACACCACAATAGGCCGGAGCTATCCGGGATTTCGGTTTGGAATGGCCGACTGGTCCGTCTATGCAAGCCAGCAGCCCGGAGGGAAGTCGGACGGAAGGTTCAATCTTGCCCTTGGCTCGGTCATTGCCGGAGGAGAAGCGTCAGCCTCGCTTACATTGTACACCGGAACCGCTTTCAGTGAAAAGCAGCAATACTACATGTGGCGCCATGTGGATAACGACAGGAGCTGGATGCGGCAGGTGATGCTCGGGAAGATCAACACCAACGCAACTTCTTCCCTGTTCAATCCGGTTGTCGGGGTACAGGTTACAAACACACCCACAACCTTCCGCCGCTCTTTCGGAACATATTCGCTCACTGACCGGACTGAGCCCGGTTGGACCGTTGAGCTTTATGTCAACAATGTGCTTGTTGATTACCTTAAGGCCGATGCCTCCGGGTTTTTCACATTCGAGGTTCCGCTGGTTTACGGCAACACGCTTGTAAAACTTAAGTTTTACGGGCCATGGGGCGAAGAGAGAACACGGGAACAGAATATCACAATTCCTTTCAATTTCATGCCTCATAAGGAGTTTGAATACACTGTCAGCGCGGGGTTCGTTGAAGATTCTTCGTGGAGCCGTTTTTCAAGGGCTGATCTAAGATACGGTGCCACAAAGCATATTACCCTCGGCGGAGGTCTCGAATACCTCTCATCTGTTGGTTCAGGTCCTGCCATGCCTTTTGTGAACGCCTCAGTAAGGATAACAAACAACCTCCTCGTTTCAGGTGATTATATGTATGGCGTCAGGGCGAAGGGAACAATGAGCTACCGTATGCCTTCCAACATTCAGATGGATCTGAATTATATCTGGTACGACAGAAATCAGAAGGCCATATCGTACAATTACCTCGATGAAATAAAAGCTTCTCTTTCGGTTCCTGTAAGGATAAAAAAGATGGGAGCATATTCAAGGCTTTCCTGGCACAGGATCAGTTTTCCCGGTTCCAGGTACAACACAGCCGAATGGATGGTTGCCGGAGCCGTCTCGAGGATGAGTGCCAATATCACAACGTACGGAGTCTTTTCTGAACAATTCGATCCCAGTCTCTCCAGTCAGCTTTCACTTGGCTTCAGACTTCCCGCCAATTTTGTCATTATGCCGCAGGTCCAGTACAATTATACCCTGAACGAATTCATATCTGGAAAAGTCAGCATCGAGAAGAGGCTTTTCACAAATGGTTACCTGAATCTGTCGTTCGAACATAACTTCCGGAACAATGTGACAATGGGAGAGCTTGGCCTCAGGTATGATTTCTCCTTCGCCCAGATGGGCGTGTCGGTTCGTCAGAGCAATGAGCAGACAACATTTGTGCAGTATGCCCGCGGAAGCCTGATCAATGACAAAAAGACCTCATTCCTGAAGCCAGACAACCGCACCAATGTCGGAAGGGGGGGAATCTCGGTCGTCGCATTCCTCGATCTTAACGCAAACGGCATACGTGACGATGGCGAACCCCCGGCAAATGGTCTTGCAATAAGGTCGAACAGCGGAAAGATCGAATACAGCGAGAAAGATTCGGTAATACATATCACAGGCATGGAGCCTTACGTGAAACACTTCATCGAGCTTGATGAAAGCAATTTCACCGACGTGTCATGGCGTCTCCATAAAAAGACTTATGCGGTGATTACCGATGCAAACATGCTCAAGCTTATTGAAATCCCTGTCAATGTCGAGGGAGAAGCCACCGGTATGGTTATGCTTGAAAAAGATGGTGTAAGTTCTGGTATCGGAAGGATTCTTGTAAATATTTACAGGAGTAACAATACTGTCAAAGGCAGGGTACAGACCGAGCCTGACGGTTACTTCAGCTATTTCGGGCTTTCTCCCGGATCATATTATGCAAGGGTTGACACCGCCCAGCTCCGGAAGCTTGACATGACATCCGACCCTGATTCGATACCATTCATCATCAGGAGCAGCCGGGAGGGAGATTACGTCACCGGGTTGGACTTCACTGTGCGGAAGGCTGAACTCATACCAGAAACAGTCATCCTGCCTGATTCTGCAATGGTTGAAGACATCCCGCAGATCCCGGGCATCATTTCCGCTACTGATACCCTGAAAATTGTTCCTCCGGTGCCGGGCAGAACCGTGGCCAAAGACACTTCGTACCTTGTCATACATGAGGTGACGCGTGAGCTCGTGACAATCACAGAAGACTATTATGCAGTTCAGTTTGGTGCATTCAGGAACAAGCTCTATGCGGAGATAATGAAGAAGAAGGTTGAGGGAGCCCTTGATAAGAATGTTGAGCTGTTCGAGGAAGACGGATTCTGGAAGGTTCGCATTACCGGTTTTGCAGACCGTGAAGATCTTGAAAAATATATACCTGTTATACATGCCCAGGGAATTACCGAGATATGGGTCATCTCGAACAAGGCCGTCAGGGGTGAATGGATCAGCCAGACGAGGGAAGATTCCCTTGCTCTTGTAAAGGAAACTATTGAGGAAGCGCCTGTGCCGGTTGTAATAAGAGGCACCACGGTGCAGCTCGGGGCCTTCAATTCGGTTGAGGAGACTGTTTCAATGAGCGACAGGCTGCTTGCAGCTGCTGAGAAACTTGTAACAATACGAAGCGAGGGTGGTCTCTTCAAGGTTCAGATTACCGGCTTTGCCGATACAAACGAGGTCAGGGAATTCATTCCGTTACTGAGGAAGTACGGATTCGACGACATTACAGTTCTTCATGAATCCGAAACAGGACTCGTGCCGGTGGTTCCAGATGTCAATGCCCCGGCAGCGGAGCCAAAAGCTGAGCCGGAGATGGCAGAAGCGCCTCCTGTGAAGGATGAGCAGCCCGAAATTGTCACAGAACAGCCGAAGCCTGATGAAGAGATAACTCCGCCGCCTCCGCCCGTTCCAAGATTCGTCCTCCATGCCGGAAGCTACTACAGGAAGGCAGAGGCAGAACGGGCTAAACAGCGGATAGAAAAGCGCCTTAAGCTTCCGGTTGAAATACTTGAGGAATGGGACAGTTACAGGGTCATAATCACCGGATTCTTCACCAGGGAGGAGACATATCCGTTCTATCCGGAACTTGCAGGATTGGGATTCACTGATATCTTTGTCTATGAAAAGCCGCTGACGGAGCGGTAGACAAATATCAGAACCAATGAAATATGTCGGAGCGCACATAAGTGCATCGGGAGGAGTTGAGAACGCCCCACTGAATGCCCGTGAAATAGGAGCGAAGGCCTTCGCATTCTTCACTAAGAATCAGAAGCAGTGGGTGGCGCCGCCCCTCACGAAAAAGAGCATCGATGCATTCCGGCAGCGGTGCGAAGAGCTTGATTTCAGGCCTTACCAGATACTGCCGCATGACAGTTACCTCATAAACCTCGGCAGCCCTGATCCGGAAGGGCTGGGCCGGTCACGTCATGCCTTCAATGATGAGATGAAACGGTGCGAGCTGCTCGGACTTGACAGGCTGAATTTCCATCCCGGAAGCCACCTTGGGAAAATCTCAGAGGAGGAGTGTCTTAACCTGATTGCCGAATCGGTAAACATAGCTCTTGAAAAGACCTCCGGGGTGATTGCCGTCATTGAAAATACAGCGGGACAGGGCACTAACCTGGGCTACAGGTTTGAACACCTGAGGCATATAATTGACCGGGTTGATGACAAGAGCAGGGTGGGGGTGTGCATTGACACATGCCATGCATATACTTCAGGCTATGACCTGACCTCGGATGAGGGATTCATGAAGGTTTTCGCCGAATTTGACACGATTGTCGGATTCAAATATCTTAAGGGGATGCACCTGAATGAATCAAAAAAGGCGTTCGGGTCACGCGTTGACAGGCATGACAGCCTTGGAAAGGGAGAACTCGGCGATGATGTCTTCAGCCTTATAATGAATGACCCTCGGTTTGATGACATGCCGCTTATCCTGGAGACCCCGGAGGAGACTCTCTGGGCAGAGGAGATCAGGTTTCTTTATTCTTTGCAGAAATAGCCTTCCGGGCCGAAAGGAGCCTGGTCTATCTGGCCCGCAGGTATTGGCGGGGCCAGTCAACTTCAGTTCCCATTGCACGGGCAGCCTGAAGCGGGAAGTACGGGTTGCGCAGCAGTTCCCTGCCCATTAAAACCAGGTCAGCTTTTCCGGATGATATTATCTCATCAGCCTGTACGGCGTCTGTAATCATTCCGACGGCACCAGTCATTATGCCGGTCTTTCTCACAGCTTCTGCGAACGGCACCTGGTAGCCGGGCCCTGCCGGGATCTTCGCATTGTGTATGTTGCCTCCCGATGAGCAATCGATTAAATCTGCTCCGGCTTTCTGCAGCAGCGGAGCCAGCCTGACACTCTCTTCCGGTGTCCACCCTCCGTCGGTCCACTCGGTTGAGGATATTCTTACAAACAGCGGATAATCGGCAGGCCATACTGATCTCACTGCTTCGGTCACTTCGAGGAGCAGCCTGGTCCGGTTTTCAAATGATCCGCCGTATTCATCGCTCCGTCTGTTGCTCAGCGGTGAAAGGAATTCCTGGAGGAGGTATCCGTGGGCGCTGTGTATCTCTGCCACAATGAAGCCTGCCTTCAGTGCCCTGACGGCTGCATCCCTGAATCCGGAAATAACCTTTTCAATGCATATCCTGTCTGCCATTTCCGGGGCTCTTTCGCCCGGACTGAAGGGGATGGCGGATGGCGCTATGGTTTCCCATCCTCCGTTGTCGGAGGAGAGCTGTTTTCCTCCCTCCCAGGGTACCGCACAGGAGGCTTTTCTGCCGGCGTGAGCCAGCTGGATTCCTGCAATGGCGCCCTGGCTATGAATGAAGTCCGTGATCCTGCGGAGACCGGGTATATGGTCATCGCTCCACAATCCCAGGTCGCCGGGCGTGATCCTTCCTTCCGGCAATACGGCTGTAGCTTCTGCGATTATCAGTCCTGCGCCGCCCGCGGCCCTGGCGCCGTAGTGTGCCAGGTGCCAGTCACCTGCAAATCCGTCCAATGCCGAGTACTGGCACATGGGTGACATAGCGATGCGGTTTCTGACAGTAATATTCCTTATTGTCAGTGGCGAAAACAGATGTTTCATGGCTGTTGTTATTTTCTGATCAGATATAATTAAAATCAGGACTCCCGTGCACCGGTTTCAGAACCTGTAGAAGAAACCTGCGCTGCCGGAAATCGGGATGACCTCGGTAATATACCCTTCAGGCGGATTGGTATGGCGGTGGATCGCAAATCCTATATCTGCATTCAGTCCGGCCCTGCCGGTCTTGCTTCTGAAGAGAAATGATCTTCCTATTCGTGGGTAGATGAATGTCTGTTCGAACGTGTCATAACCCTTCCCGAACAGCGTGGTGCTTACACCGCACATTATGTAAAACGGTCCGGGCAGGGCCGGCTCGTACTTTCGCGGTATGCGGAAATATATCTCCAGGCCGGTTGTATGCAACTGGCTTACAAGATCCTGGCTCAGGCCAACTTCGAACCTGTTGCCATATTTTGCCTTGACGAATCCACCCTCAAAGAGCCCTGCTCCGGCACTGATCTCGAACCTGTTCTGTGACCATAATGAAACACCCGTGAAAAGGGCTGCGCACACTGCAATGACCCTTAATAAGTTTATACGTGACATCATTCTCTTAACTGTGGCCTTTGAGAATAAAGATAGTGTTTTCATCCTGAATTAATAATGTGTGTTGTTGCGGCTCCTTTCTGGTGAAAAATTCTCTTCTGCCTGTTTCCAATAAGCAAATACCTCTTATTTTTGGAGAAAGAAATACCATTGTCCATAAAAACCTGATCTTATGTCATTTCGTACGTCACTGCCATCTGCCCTGCTTTTGATTTGCAGTCTCTCACTCCTGGCTATTGCCGGATGCAAGAAATCAAACGATGATATTGCCGACGGCGACGGGAATGTCTATACCAGTATTGTGATAGGTACCCAGGAGTGGCTCCTGGAAAATCTTAAAACGACAAAGCTCAATGACGGTACAGCCATTCATCATGTTCCAGGCATCAGTGAGTGGGCCGCTGCCACAAATGCATCATACTGCTGGTATAACAATGATGTCGCCAATAAGGAAGATTACGGTGCTCTTTATAACTGGAAGACTGTTTCATCGGGCAAGCTCTGCCCCAAAGGATGGCGTGTGCCAGGTGATGAAGACTGGACCGTTCTGATCAACTACCTCGGAGGAGAGGAGGGTGCTGCATACAAGATCAAGGAGACGGGTACGGACCATTGGCTGGGAACCAATGCCCTGGTGACCAATTCATCAGGATTCACAGCCCTCCCGGGCGGATACCGTGATTATTCAGGCCAGTTTGACCGCCAGGGATCAATAGGTTACTGGTGGACCTCAACCGAAGAAAACCCCGGAAATGCATGGTGCCGCAGTGTCTTTGAGAATTATGATGAAGTATACGGGAGCTGGACCAACAAGAACTTTGGCTACTCGGTCAGATGCATCAAAGACTGACCCGGCTGTATCAAAAAAGGAAAGTTAAGCTGGATTAACGCCGGGGCGGACCGGGTATCTGAAATTATCCTGTCAGAATTCCTGTGGATTGTCGTGCTTGATGAACGTCCTATCCTGAAGTTCGCTGAAAGCCAGGTCAAGTTCTTCCTGCGTATTCATTACGATCGGGCCTCCCCAGGCAACCGGTTCCTGCAGAGGCTTTCCTGCTATCAGGAGGAACCTTGCTCCGGCTGGTCCGGCCTTTACCTTCACCTCGTCAGATGCATTTCCTTCGCGTGATGATGCAGTCATCAGCATTGCACATGCTTTTTCCTCGAAGCCTGTCAGTGATGCGTCGGCAGCCAGTGTACCATCGATAAGGTAGAGGAACAGAGTCTGGTCATTGGGTGTTTCACGGTAACTCCAGGTACTGCCGGGGCCCAGGTCAACGTCGAGGTACTGCACACCCACATAATCACCTCTGACAGCACCTTTTTTGTTCCCGTAGCGTCCTGAGAGCACTCTTACGGTGGCATTCTCTTCGCTGACCACCTCCACGTCTCCCTTTCTTATATCGCGGTATGCGGGCCGCGTCATCTTATCCTTTTTCGGCAGGTTAACCCAGAGCTGGCATCCGAGCATTCGCTCTGCGGCCTGTGGCATCTCCTGGTGGATTATGCCTGATCCGGCCGTCATCCACTGGCACTGCAGATCACCGATTATACCCTTGTTGCCAAGGCTGTCTCCGTGCTCAATCTCACCCCTGATGAGGTATGTGACCGTCTCAATGCCCCGGTGCGGGTGCCAGGGGAAGCCTTTGATATAGTCACTTGGATCAACCGAGTCGAATCCGTCAAGCATCAGAAAAGGATCGAAATCCTTTATAGTTCTGTATCCCAAAACCCTCCGTAAACGCACTCCGGCACCGTCTACAGCGTGCTGTCCCCTTACTACCTGTGTCAGTTTTCTGGTCGCCATGATAATATTTTCTGGTTTGTTTTCGTGAAAGTTAACTAAAATTCTCCTTGAGATATAATCTGACGAAGCGGTAAATTATAAGAATTTGTTTGTTAATTTTAGTGGGCAGAAACCGATAATAATCTGCATCATAAGTGCGGAACGGCAATAAGTCAGAATAATATAAATCCAGATGTGCACCAAAACATTAATGAGCTTTAGTCTCAGATCAGCGCTGGTCTGCATGACCATTCTCTTCGCCTCATCAGCCCCGGCCTATTCGCAGGACAAGAACAGCTGGGAAGTAGGCGTCTTTGGAGTCTTTGTATATCATCTTGTAGATGAAGATGTTGCTGTAGCACCGGGTAAGCCGTTAACTGAATTCACGGTTGATTTGCGTCTGGCTTATTATCGCAATCCGTTGAAGGTTGTATCTCCATACGCCTCTTTCAATATCGGATTAGGTCTTGTTGAACGCGGGTTCCCCGAATGGGAAAGTATTGATAACAGGGCTTACAGCCAGGATCTGGTGTTGGGATTAACATTTAATCCGGCACATTCCAAAAGATTATGGTTCAATTTCGGAGCCGGACTCAACAGGGTGGTGATTGAGGGCGAGCCGGATTATCATTATACCCCGAGTGGCGGGATTACCTTTACGGGCAATCATCCATGGACCCGAATGCTTAATAACCTGGTCACAAGCGGTTCGGGAGTCATTCTCGGCTACGAGGAATTCGAGAGGCTGGGATGGGTAGCAGATATCGGATTGCATTTAAGACTGTCAGGCAAGTTTTATTTCTACGGCAATTACAAGCCTGTTTACACCCTGCCCATCCGCCATGATTTCAATGCGGGCTTCTCATTCATATTCTGATAACCCTGAAGGCTCTCAGTACTTATAGATAATAACAGTTACTCTATCTTCATCGTCCGGTTCAGAGCCGACAGGTGAACCATACGTAGCGTCATAGGAATTAACAATTCCGTCGGCATTTGTATCGAAGTACATGGGTGTGCCTATGGCTGCCGGAGGTGTCTGAACAGTAGCGGAATTGACTTCATCCTGGGATTCAAATATCTTATATACTACCAACCCGTCATGAACATTCCGGGCGCCGTTCTTTTCAGCAATTAAGTAATATGGTTCCACCTTAATCTTTACTTTGATCCTGACCAGTCCCGAATTGTCCGTCATGCCTGTGTAAACCGGCTGATAGCCTTCGATAATATCAACCGGAGAGTCATAAATGCTGACGACAGTCCCTTCTGCCGGTGACATTTCTTTATTTGACAATGACCAGCTGTTGCCATCTTTTACAAGTATCTCCAGGGTCTTATTCTGAATCAACCGCTCGCAAGAGACCTGTGTTATCAATGTCAGCAGCGAAAGCGCCAGGGTATAATTTAACTTCTTCACAATATAAATTTAAGTTAGTTTCTGCAAATTACTCAATATGAGAGATCATTCAATGACATTCTGAAAAATTATGAGGCAATTCAGCCAGGCGTCCATTCAAATTGCCTTTCAAATCTGTCATTCGCCTGTCAATTTCATCCGTTTACCGACGAAGGATGGTATTGAGATCAAGCCTGACCTACTTTTACATCGAACTTGAAAAACAACTAATCAGGGACTTATGAAAAACATTCTTTTTGCAGGCATCTCTATGCTGCTTGCAATTTCGGTGCAGGCACAAGACGGAGTAACCCTTAAGATGAACCTTGAGAAGAACAAGGTTTACCAGCTCAGGTCTGTTACGTCGCAGACGGTAACACAGACAATCAACGGCGTACAGCAGACAACCGAATCAGGGGTCAGATACATAATGTCTCTGAAAATGCTGGAAGCCACACCTGATTTCATGGTGACCGAAGTGCGTTTTGATACGCTGGTCAACATTACAAACACAATGGGCAAGGTAACAAGGATCAGCTCGGCAAATGAGGGTGATATCAAATCTGAGGAAACGGCTGACGTCCTCTCATGCATCATGAACAGGTTGAGTAAAAATGCACTTTATGTCAAGCTCGATTACACCGGCAAACCGGTTGAGATAATCAATGGCAGGATGATCTCGGATATTATTCTCAGGGATACGAGCAGTATTTCAGTAAAGGGCCCGTCAGCCCTGGCAGTACGTAAACAGGTTGTCGAAACAGTCAGCGAGGGAGGCCTTAAAAGCATGATCTCAATGTTCACTCATTTTTTGCCAGGCGGACAGGTGACGAAGGGCGGGCGGTGGAGTATCACCCAGCAATTGAATTCAGGGGGAATGTTGCTTGACATTATATCGGAATATCGTCTTGACCAAACAGACGGCACCCTGGCAAACATCACGGCAGAGTCTGCAATAAAGGCATCTGAGGGTGCAGCCCCGATAGAATCAGGTGGCGCAACTGTGGCATATGGAGACCTTAAGGGGATGAGCCGTGCAACAATGGTGATTGACGTCAGCTCAGGTATGAGGATTAAGGAAACCGGCAAGACCCATGTTTCCGGAAACCTGAGCATTAGCGCACCCGGCTTCAGTATGCAGATGCCAATGGATATAAACAGCGAATCTGAAATCACTCTAATTCAATAAATAAATTCGGGACAGACCATGAAAGGAATTTTGATCGGATTGCTTATGGCAGCCTCTGTTGCAGCACAGGCTCAGAAAATAAGCGGTAAAGTATGCCAGGAGAATGACAGATCTCCTGTGCCATACGCTACCGTGGGGCTGGTTCAGCTGCCAGATTCAGCAATGCTCACCGGAGTAATTACCCTTGGCGACGGAGGGTATCTCCTCGAAAATGTAAAACCCGGCAACTACTATGTCAGGGTCAGTTATGTCGGTTATAAGACAAGCGGCAGGAGCGTAGCTGTTGCCGGAGGCGCGTCCGATGTGGAAGTTGACACAATCTTCCTGGCTGAAACCACGGCCAGCATCGATGAGATAACGGTGGTGGGAGAACGCCTGAAGGGCAAGGAGATGGTTGACAGAACAACCTATGCAATCCCCGAGGTGGTAGCCCGGACGGCAACCAACGGATATGACCTGCTGAAGAAGATTCCCCAGGTCAACGTAGATTACCAGAACAACGTGACACTGAACGGGAGCAGTAACTTTATAATCCAGGTGGATGGCCGGCAGCGCGACAAGGAATACCTTGCAAGGCTTCTGCCATCAGATATCCAGTCGATCGAGATCATAAGCAACCCCTCCGGTAAATACGAAGGAAACATTGACGGGGTGATCAGCATCATCCTGAAGAAGGAGGCCAGGTTCGGAATCAACGGAAACGTGGGATTCAACCTGAAGCCATTCAATAAGGTTACAAGCCAGACCACGGGCAGCATCGATTATTCCGTAGGCAAAATAACCTTCTACCTGACCGCCCTCAATATTTACCAGGCTCTTGATATCAGTCAGACAAACGAGAGCCGGTTCACGGCCATCGACTCGACAATCAGCCTCTCCGGGAACGGCGGGCTGGCGGTCACGATGACAACAATCAACAGCGGATTTGATTATTACATAAATGACAGGAACAGCCTCAGCCTGAACGTAAGTTACAAACCGATAAAGCAGGACATTGACCTTCTTGGTGAAACATTCCTGTATAAAGGTGAAAATCCTCTCAGTACCGTAATTACCTCCACGCTCAGCGGCTATAACAGTGGTGAGTCATCTGCGTCAATTTTCTATAAACGAAATTTCAAAAACCCGGTACAGGAACTGACGGTGGAGAATACATACTACAATTTCAGATCAATTGAGGACGAACAGTTTGAAAACACACGTTACCCGTATAATTCGGTCACGGTGCTTGACAATTATTCGAGGCATGAGGAGAACCTGAATACCAGGGATTACTATTCCGCTAGGGTAAATTATGTTCATCCGCTGGGTATGAATACGAGGCTCGAATCCGGGTATCAGCTGTATTACCAGAGGATGAGTTATGATTTCACTGTAAACGATGTTGAATCTGACAACCTGTTTGAATATGGAGAGGTCAGGAATTCAGTCTACGGGGGTGTGACATTCAATCTGAAGAAGATCGGGGCACAGGCGATTCTCAGGGTTGAGAACAGCCATATAAGTGCCGATTCGGTTACAAAGCCCGATTACACATGTATCCTGCCCTCGGTAAATCTTCAGTATAAATTCTCTCCTTCCCATAACCTGAAATTCACCTATAACAGGAGGATCAACAGACCCGGGATCTATGAGATGAATCCTTATTTCAGGACGGATCAGAACTACAACATTTCGCAGGGGAACCCTGACCTCAGGCCTGATTACCGTGACCGTCTACAGCTTACATATACCTGGAATTTCGGAAGCAATTATTTCTCGCCATACATTTACAATGAGTATTTCTCAGACCGGACGGGGAATGAGTTTCGTGTAACACAGTCACCTGCTGACAACTCCCTGATCACGTTCACAAAGCCATATAACCTGCTCAGCGGCTACGAACTGGGAGGCGGGGTAAATGCAACTCTCTGGTATATTAACTTCAATTCGAGGTTTTACAAGGGTCATATCAATGAATATGACGGGCAGACATTTACGATACCCGGTAAGGATTATTATTCATGGACAATGACAGGGGCGGCGTATGTCAGTTTTGGCAAGAACAAGAAGACAACCGCATTTGCTTTCCTGAACTATAACGGGGTGACTATGAATGCACGTTCAAAGACCTACAATCATCCTTTCTACGGACCGGGTTTCCAGACCCAGATAAAGAATCACAGTCTCGGGGTTGTCTGGGTATTGCCCCTGTCCACGAATGTAAAGCTGAACAGGACAGAGACTGAGGCGCCTGATTTTTCATCGACCAATATTATAGGTTTCAATGCCTCCAATTTCTTCCAGTTCTCCTACTCGTACAAGTTCAACAAAGGCAGGAGTGTCAAGAAGCTTGACCGCAAGGTTGAGGTAGAGAGTGACAGCAAGGGCGGGGCCATCGTGAAATAGCTGGATCAGCTGAATACAGGCAAGGCGGACGGGCCGGGTTCTTTTAGGAAACCGGCCCGTTCCATGAACGGACCAAATACACTATCTTACGTTTTTATTTTACCGGTTACAAATATTTAATGAAGTATGGCAATTACCAGAGTATGGATTGAAGAGGGCTGCATAGCCTGCGGCTCATGCGAACAGATCTGTCCGGAAGTATTCAAAGTCACGGATCAGTCGAGGGTACAGGAAGGAGTAAATTTCTCGGATTACGAGGATGGCATAAAAGAGGCAGCAGAGTGCTGCCCCGCAGAGGTTATTAAGTACTCATAGTTTAATGACCTTTCACGAATCCATCTTCAGGATGAGGCGCAGCGAGCTGTTCTTCGTTATGTAATTCCAGGCCCAGTTAATGAATATTATAAGCTTGTTCCTGACACTGAGTATCAGCATGAGGTGAAGGAACATCCAGAAATACCAGGCCAGGTAACCATGGAAGCTGACAAGCGGAAGGTCTACAATTGCCTTGTTTCTTCCCACGGTAGCCATTGAGCCGAGATCTCTGTATTCGTATTCCACAGGCTTCCGGCCTTTCAGCATCCGGTTAAAATTCCGTGCAAGGTTCCTGCCCTGGTTTATTGCAACGTTGGCTACCTGCGGATGACCTTTCGGGTACTTTGGCGTCTCCATGCAGGCAATGTCGCCGATGGCATAAATATTTTCATATCCCGCCACCCTGTTCATCCTGTCAACTGTTATCCGGTTGACCTTCGTTATCACCTCAGGTGACAATCCGTTGATAATGTTGCCGGTTATCCCGGCCGTCCAGATAACGTTTTTGCTTCTGAGAAACTCACCGTTGCTCAGCTGAAGAGTTGACCCGTCATAGTTCCGGACGAAAACACCGGTTCTGAGATTCACCCCAAGTCCTTTAAGATATTTTTCTGATGATTTTTGAGCCAGCGGGCTCATAGTGCCGAGTGTATTCTTTCCTCCCTCCAGGAGATAAATGTTCAGTCTTGAAAAGTCAATCCCGGGAAAGTCCTTCGGAAGGATATCCCTCCTGATTTCGGCGAATGCCCCCGAAAGTTCCACTCCTGTCGGACCGCCTCCGACAACCACAATATTGAACAGACCCTCATCTGCACTGCCGCCCGAATTGAGGATGTTTTCGAAATTCTCAAGTATCACATTACGGATTTTTATTGCCTCATACGTTGTTTTAAGGCTGAGGGTATGTTTCTCGAGCTCATCGTTACCGTAATAATTGGTTTTGCCTCCGGTTGCAATGACCAGGAAGTCATATTCGAAAACGCCTGCCGTAGTCATTACGGATCTGTTTTGTGGATCAGCAGCCAGAACCCCGGCCATCCTGACGGTGACATCCTTTCTGTCCTGGAAAATCTTTCTCAACGGGAAGGAGATGCTTGTAGGTTCGATCTGCGAGGTGGCGACCTGGTAAAAAAGAGGCTGGAACTGATGATGGTTGAGCCTGTCAATCAGCATGATTTCAAATGACCCGGGCTTCAGATTTTTAATGAACTGCAACCCGGCGAATCCGCCACCAATCACAATGATTTTCTTTTTCATGTCAAAGAAATAATGGGTTGTTGAAGATAATCGAACCGCTTCCCGTGTGTTAAACAAATGACTACATTTATTGTTTGTTTTCAATGCGGTCAACAACTTCGGAATGATTAAAATAAGAAGAATATATGATCAGGCTGAACCCGGAGAAGGTTACAGGGTACTGGTTGACCGGCTGTGGCCCAGGGGCATATCGAAGGAGAAGGCCTGCTGGGATGAGTGGATGAGGGAGGTTGCACCCGGGAATGAATTGCGCAAATGGTATGGCCATGATCCTTCCCGGTGGGAGACTTTCAGGGAAAGATACAGGCAGGAGCTCGGCAGCAGGAATGACCTGCTTCTCAGACTGAGGGATCTGGAACGGGCACACGGCACGCTGACACTGCTCTATTCATCGAAAGAGCAGAGTATCAACAATGCCGTTGCCCTCAGGGAATTCCTTATGCGGCAGGATAACTAATCCTGGTAGAGTTTCTGAGTTTTGTCAATTGACCATCCTGTCTTCAATCCGACTACGAACAGTGCCAGGGCAACTGAACCCACGGCGAAGACTGTATCTCCGATCAGCCTTAGCCACCGCAGTGTCTCCATTGTATCGCCCTGCATGAATTCGGCAGACCGGGCATACCACATTCCAACCTTGATACTGGCCACCGTCTGCAGTACTCCCACAGGCAGCAGGCTCAGCAGCAGCATGAGCATCAACCCGCCGTTCATGGTCCAGAAAGCAACGCTGAGCATCCCTGTCTTCCAGCGGTATTTTATTGTCAGTCCCTTCAGGACGAAGAGCATCAGCCCTATGGCCAGCATGCCGAACACACCGAAAAGTGCGGCATGGCCGTGCAACGGTGTTGTGTTCAGGCCCTGCATGTAGTAAAGTGCGATGGGCGGGTTGATGAGGAAGCCGAACAGGCCGGCGCCAACCAGGTTCCAGAAGCTGACAGAGATAATGAAATATATCGGCCACCTGTAAGCTTTAACCCAGGCCGTCGCCCGGCTGAGCTGCAGGTTATGGTAAGCTTCGAAGCCCATGAATACAAGCGGTACCACCTCCAGTGCGCTGAATGTTGCTCCCAGTGCAATGACTGCCGTGGGAGTTCCCGCAAAATAAAGGTGATGGAATGTACCGAGGACCCCTCCGGCAAGATATACTATTGTTGCGAAGAGCACCCCGGTGGTTGCATATTTAATGTTCAGCAGCCCCATTCTTACAAAGAGGAAAGCTGCCACCACCGTGGCGAACACCTCAAAGAACCCCTCTACCCAGAGGTGCACTACCCACCAGCGCCAGTATTCGGCTATGGAGAGGTGTGTCTGCCTGCCCCACATAAGCCCGGCTCCGTAGAATGCAGCGATAGCTATTGTGGCAATGCTGAACATGATCAGCAGCTCGCGGCTCTCTGACTTTCTGGTCAGCGCAGGCCACAGTGCCCTGAACATGAGGAAGAGCCATATGATGAATCCGGCAAAGAGGAATATCTGCCAGAACCTGCCGAGGTCGACATATTCATATCCCTGGTGTCCGAACCAGAAGTTCTTCACCAGCCCGAGCTTCTGCATCACACCCATCCATTCGCCTGCCATTGACCCGACAACTATTACAAGCAGTGCAAAGAAGAGGAGGTTGACTCCGAACCTCTGATACTTCGGCTCATGCCCCGATACTGCAGGAGCTATGTATAAGCCTGCTGCAAGCCACGCGGTTGCTATCCAGAAAAGAGCCAGCTGGATGTGCCATGTCCTGGAGACAGAGTAAGGCATTATACTGTCAAGGTTTAGCCCGTAGAAACCGCTTCCTTCAACTCCGTAATGTGCCGTGATCACCCCTGTCAGAATCTGCAGCAGTATGAGCCCGACAACAACCCAGTAGTACTTCAGTACTGCCTTCATTGAAGGTGTGGGATTCAGTCCGCCCAGGGGGTCGTCCTGCGGAAGCAGTGACTTATCAATCACATCAGACCTGTTTCTCGCATTGTAGTATGCAAGGAGTCCTATTCCTACAAGCAGCATGATAACGCTGAATCCGGTCCAGAGCACAATGCCGGCAGAAGGTTTGTTCCCGATAACCGGATCGGGAGGCCAGTTGCTTGTGTAAGTCAGCTCCGACCCGGGGCGTTCCGTCACGCAGGCCCAGGCTGCCCAGAAGAAGAAGGCATTCATGGCATCCATGCGCCCATTCTCCTTGATTGTATTGGCAGGAATGGAATACGCTTCCCTCATGCTTTCAAGTGCAGGATCATCCATAAAGAGACCTGTATAATAGGCCGCGTTGCTGCTCACTGCCCTGACCCTGTCATGGGTGAGGGTAAGGACCCCGGTCTGCGGATCATAGGTGTTTGCCCGCAGAGCCTTCTGCAGCCTCACCTCCAGCATTGCCTGTTTTTCCTTTTCGATTTTGTCATAGGGAAGGCCGAATTCACTTTCAGACCACTCATCGAGAATGCTCACTGACTCACGGTGCAGCCAGTCGGCAGACCAGTCAGGAGCAAGGTACGCGCCGTGGCCCCAGACTGTTCCAACCTGTTGCCCGCCGATTGACTGCCAGACATTCTGGCCGTCCTTTATCTGCTGTGCCGTGAAAAGAACCTCACCGCTTTCAGTGACAACCTTATCGGGAATGGGCGGCTTGAGCCTGTAGATCTCTTTTCCGAAGAAAAGCAAAACGGAAAAGCTCAGGAGAGTGACCAGCATAAGACCGATCCAGAGAGTTCTTGTATTCATAATCAGGTATTTAGGGGTTAAATTAATGAATCAGAATCAGAATCTCATGAAAGTAAATTAGGCAATTAATGCATATAAGTCAATTGAAAGTGCTATTTATGATCCATTTTTCGTGTGTCATTGTCCGTGTCCGCAGGCAGGAGCTGCTGCAGGTCCGGCCATTGCTTCATTGTGCTCTGCAGCATGCTCGTGTTCTTCGCCTTCGGCGAACTTGAAGAAGCTTACATAAGCTGCCACATATTTTCTGCCGGCTGTGACATCATTGACGTCAAAATCCTTCAGCGCCATCACATTATCAAAACGTACATGCAGTTCATGTTTCATCTCTTCGGGAACCTTCCCTGCAAGAGGCGTGAGATTACCGACCTCGATTGACCTGTCGGCTGCAAGGACCCGTTCATCAACCGGGGTACCTGCCGGCCTGACACCGGTGAAGCCAACGCCCTCTCCCATTCTGTGGAGCCTGACAAGAGTGTCAAAGAAATACCTGTCTGAAAGTATATGTGCTTCCGGCCCGAGTTTTCTTACTTTGATTGTAAGTGCAAAGGCCTCCCTGAGTTCAGCCTCATCAGCTTCCTTAATCCACTTCAGGGCGTAATTGATGTTGTTGACGTCCAGTGCAAGCTTTGCATCTTTGATCACCGGGCCGTCCATTGTATCACAGTGCGCAAGGGAAATCCCCGTTGAAAGAATCATAAAAAGTGCGGTTAAAACAGCCAGTCGTACCGACCTGCCTGGAAGCCTGTTACGATTACCCTTTTCTTCTTTTGCGTTTCTCAGTTTGATTTTTCTCATGTCGTTTGTCTTTTAATGTTTAACATAATTTTCTGAGACAAAACTAAAACCGTCAGAAACGGGAATCGCCCCTTTTTATAAACCGGGACCTGTTTGCCAAGGCTGAATTGGTGCTGCTTTGTAAAAAAGGACCTGATATTGTCGTATGATCAGTTAGTGCATAAAAATGCATGACATTAAAATACCGCAAAACCTGACCTGCTTCGCCGCATGGCCTCCGGTGATTCAGGAATGATCAGGAATGCAAAAGGTTTTTCCTGTATTCCGAAGGGGTCATTCCGGTGAATTGCCTGAAAACCCTGTTGAAGGCGGATTTGGAATTGAATCCGCATTCGAAGGCAATACCAAGCAGTGTCAGGTTTTCTGATCCGCCCGATGCCAGTCGTTCCCTGAAAGCATCCACCCGGTACCTGTTTATGAAATCATGGAAATTCTGTCCGAACTGTTCATTGATAACCTGTGACAGGTAATGTGCCGGGATCTCAAGGTCAGCGGCAAGCTGTGGTAAAGAAAGCTCCGGCTCCAGGTATGGCCTGGAGGAATCCATGAATTCCTTAATCCTGGTAGCGAAGGCTCCGGCATCAGTAGCAGAGAGCCTGGATCCTGAATACCTGGGCTGGGTAGCGGCATTCTCCGCGTTCAGCACCATGCTTCCGGGAGAGAATATAACCCTCTGCCTGAGACCGAACCACCCGATGAGAATAACGAACACCGAAAGGGTGAGGAAGAGGCCGTCAGTGCAGAATGCGGCGGAGAACATATTCAGAATATGATGTATCACGGTAATCGAGATGAGAACGGTCCAGATGATCCCGAAAGCTATAGTAAGTCGCCTTATCCAGTGAAGATCAACGCCTTCAGCGCTGGAAAAATTATTTGAGATGTTCATATCGAGTTTCCTGAAGAGCCTCATTGTCATGAGGAAATAGACAGTGCCGGAAAGAGCCGTCAGAATAAGGAAAAGCGAAAAGAGCGGGGGGGTGCCCTGTCCGGGGGTGACCTCTTCCAGGTTCAGCCTGGCCGAGAGTTCAGGATTGAATGACGCGGCAAGGATATACGCATTGAACAGCAGGAACGGGATGAGGTGCAGGCTGTCTTTAGCGGTTATCCGGGTCCTTCCGGTAACCAGTGTCATGACATAGGCATAAAGAAAGGGACCGTGGAGCATCAGCAGGGAGATCAGTGATACTGACAGCAAAAGGAACCTGGTAAACAGCTCATGCGAATAGAAGGCATAAACCCCGATAAACAGCCCGAGATAGATAAGCCAGAGAACAAGAATGTTGTCATGCAGGGCCCTCGGCTTTTTCTGCAACAGCAGCGCGGTAAAGAAAAACGCGTTGAAAGATGCTATCAGAAAGGCGTATATCATACAACAAAACTAATCATTCCCTTTTCGGTTTCAATTTATTAAATTGCATTCCCTAATCCAGGAAAAGATTCTGAAATTTGAATATTGCCGGTGAACATAACAACAGCCTTGCGGGGCTGCCTGTCACTGATCCTGTCCTGGTCTTTGCAATCATATTGTTGATTATCCTTCTTTCACCTGTGATTCTGAGGAAGATCCGTGTACCGGGAATAATCGGGCTCATTGTTTCAGGGATAATAATAGGGCCGGCAGGTTTCAATATTATCGAAAAGAACCAGGCAATAGACCTGTTTGCCACGATCGGGATGCTGTTCCTTATGTTTATTGCCGGGCTTGATCTTGATCAGCAGCAATTCCGCCGTACCAGGCACAAAAGCCTTCTCTTCGGATTTCTTACATATACAATTCCCTTTGCAACAGGCTTGCCGGTTTGTTATTATCTCCTCGATTTCAACATGATTACAAGCCTGATGGTTTCCAATATGTTCGCAACCCACACGATGGTTTCCTATCCCGTTGTCTCGAGGCTTGGCCTGACACGGAATGAAGCCGTTGCGGTTGCCACAGGGGGAACCATTATAACAGATACCCTTGTGCTGTTCGTTCTTGCAGTCATTACCGGGACTCTCTCTGAAAGCAACGGACCGGGTCTTTATGTCAGGCTTCTGCTGTTGTTCATCGCGTTTCTCCTGTTCCTTGTTTATGTTATCCTTCCTGTTTCACGCTGGGCGTTCCGCCGACTTGAAGACGACAACTATTCTCAATTCGTGTATGCTGCATTTGTTGTGTTCGTGTGTGCGATCCTTGCCATGGCAGCGGGCCTCGAACCGATTATCGGAGCTTTTGCGGCAGGATTCCTGCTCAACAGGCTTATACCGGCCGATTCAATCCTCAGAAACAGGATAGACTTTACCGGAAATGCCCTGTTTATTCCATTTTTCCTGGTCAGCGTTGGGATGATTGTGGACCTGAGGATAGTCCTCTCAAGCCCGATGACAATAATCATTGCAGTGGTTCTCACTGCGGTGGCGCTAGCCGGCAAATTCCTTGCAGCAGAATTAACCTCGCGCATCCTGGGTTTTACGGGAGATCAGCGACGGCTACTTTTCGGGCTCACAAGCTCACACGCGGCTGCTATACTTGCCGTAATAATGGTCGGGTTCAGGATCGGGATAATTGATGAAACCATAATTAACGGAACAATCTTCCTTATCCTTATAACCTGCCTTGTCTCCTCGGTTGTAACAGAGTCTGCCGGAAGGAAAATTGCCCTTGGCAAGGCTGAACTTAACGGAAAGCCTGACATTCCGGAACAGGATACGGTCATGGTTTCACTCTCGAATCCCGCCAATGTCGAAAGGCTTGTCAACCTTGCCTTTGCCCTAAAAAAGAAGGACACAGGCAACCCGGTATATGCCCTGTCGGTTATCGACGACGGTGAATCGTCGGAGGAAAAGCTTATCTCTGCGAAAGCGGTGCTTGAGCGTGTGGCAGCTGTTGCAACTGCGGCAGGGAGGAACCTGGAGCCGGTAATCACATATGACAATAACCCTTCAGCCGGAATAAAACGCGCTGCCAGGGAGAGGGAGGCTACCGATATCATTATAGGCGTGCCGGGAAAACCAACCCTGGCAGACCTTCTGTTTGGCCGGGCCATTGAGCTGCTTATAACAAACTCCGTCCAGAACGTTTATCTGTTCAATCCCGCCATTCCCAATAACCTTTTCAGGAAGATTCATATTTTCATCCCGCCAAACATAGAGAAGGAGAAAAACTTCAAACACATACTTGACAGGGTGATCAGCCTCGCCGGCAAGACATCAGCTCCGGTTGAGTTCCATTGTTTTCCGGGTTCCTCCTTCGCTCCTGCGGAACATCTCAGGAAAAACAGACATCAGGGTAATTATAAATCGAATCATTACACTGACGAAAAGGATTTGCCCGATATCACACAGCTTTTAGGGCGTGATGACCTGCCTGTAATAATAACACCCCAGAGAGGCAGCCTGTCATACAGTACTGCCTATGACAGCTGGCGCAAGAGACTTATCAAGAAAACCGGGGAACAAGGGTACATCATTGTGTATCCGGGAATGGCGGGGACGGGGAACTGATACCCGGGGGCGCCCGGATGACAGATTTTAGTTTATATCTTTAGTGATTGTTCCCTGATGAAAGACCAGAGTCATGAAGATCATATGGAAATACCTGAAGCCCTTTAAGAAATGGCTTTTTCTGTCAATGGGTCTGGCGGCAGTTGCCCAGATCCTCGAGCTTATTGACCCGATCATTTTCGGGAAAATCATTGACAATTTTGCTGTAAACACTGACGGCCGCAGTCAGCATGAGCTGGTGAACGGAGCGCTGAGGCTGCTGGCGCTCGCAGTTGGAATTGCCCTGCTGGCACGCCTGGCTCACGCTTTTACAGAATACTTTACCAGGCTGGTAGTGCAGAAATTCGGTCTTTCGATCTTTGACGAGGGTCTGAAACAGACACTGCGCCTCCCTTACTTCGAATTCGAGGAAACAAGCAGCGGGCACGTGCTGTCGTTGCTGCAGAAGGTTCGCAATGACAATGAACGGTTCATCAGTTCCTTCATTTCGACCTTGTTTTCTGCAATAGTAGGGGTGGCGTTCCTGATCTGGTATTCTATAACAAAACACTGGGCTCTGATTCCGGTATTCCTTATCGGTGTGGTGTGGCTGGGCGGGCTGACAGGGCTGCTGAGCAAAAAAATCAAGACAATTCAGCGCTCCGTAATACAGGAAACCAACAGGATGAGCGGCGCCATCACTGAGTCACTCAGGAATATAGAGTTCGTCAAGAGTATGGGCCTTACATGGCCCGAAATAAAGAGACTCAGGACCTATACCGGGAAAATCTTCAACCTCGAGATGCAGAAGGTAAGGAAGATCAGGACCCTTACGTTCCTGCAGAAATCGGTGCTTTTGTTACTGAAGGAATCGATACTGTTCATTTTGCTGTGGCTCATTTTCAGGAATCAGCTGACTACCGGTGAGCTGATAGCAATGCAGTTTATCTCCACCCGCATCATGTTCCCGCTTCAGGATCTGGGCTCAATAATACTTGCATACCGCGAAGCCGAGGCTTCGCTGCAGATATTCAGCAACCTGATGAAGAAAGAGCCGGAATTCCGGCCTGAGGAGCCTGTCGATATCGGGGAAATTGAAAAGCTCCGTTTCGATGATGTCAGCTTCCGTTACCGGAAAGCTGATCATGATGCAGTTGAAAACCTGTCATTCAGTGCCGGAATCGGGGAGACCGTTGCTTTCGTCGGCCCTTCGGGATGTGGCAAATCGACCCTTGTCAAGTTGCTCGTGGGTCTCTATTCCCCCACAAGGGGAACCATCTTCTTCGATGATGTCCCGGCACGGGAGATCAGATATAACCGGATGAGGCGGCAGCTCGGTTTCGTGACGCAGGACACCCAGCTCTTTTCAGGTTCGGTCCGTGCCAACCTTCAGTTTGTAAAACCCGAGGCCACGGATGAGGAGATCATTGCGGCACTGAAGAAAGCCTCGTCCCTCAGGCTCGTGGAGGAGTCGCCCGCAGGGCTTGACACAATCCTTGGCGAAGGAGGAAAGATGGTCTCAGGAGGGGAGAAGCAGAGGCTGGCCATCGCCAGGGCGCTGGTCAGGAACCCGAGGATACTTATTTTCGACGAGGCCACCTCTGCGCTTGATTCATTGACGGAGGAAGAGATAACCGACACACTCCGGGAGATATCGGCAGGAAAAAAACAGATCATTCTCATGATAGCACACCGGCTCTCAACAATAATGCACGCTGACCGCATCTACGTTTTGGAAAAGGGAAGGATTGTTGAGGAAGGTAACCATTCCATGCTCCTCGAAAACAAGGGACTTTATTACGCCATGTGGAGGCAACAGATAGGAGAGAGAAAATCAGTGGCCGAACATGCATGGCAATAGCCGGAATAACTGCCGGCAATATTCATGTCATATGCAAAAATCCCGGGAACATTGCTGTTAAAGGAAAACAGTTCAGGTTTGAATTAACCGGGATTGTCTTACTTTTATCTGAAATTCAACCAGCCACCTGGTTTTAATATTAAGCTATACAATTCTTACAGCCTTATGAATACAAATACCACAAAACTATCCCTGAAAGAAAAAATAGGATATGGCCTTGGCGATACTGCCTCGCACTTTGTCTGGGACATGGTAGGCTTCTGGATATTGATCTTTTATACCGACACATTCGGAATATCTGCGGCTGCAGCCGGCACCATCATGCTGATAGCCAGGTTCTGGGACATGGTAAGTGATCCGCTCATGGGGATAATTGCAGACCGCACAAACACGCGCTGGGGCAAGTTCCGTCCCTACCTTCTGTGGATGGCCCTTCCGTACGGCGTGCTGGCAGTACTTACATTTTCAACGCCTGATTTCGGCCCGACAGGAAAAGTGATCTATGCCGGAGCAACATATCTGCTGTTGATGACCGTCTTTACTGCAATCAACCTTCCCTATTCATCGCTGGGTGCCGTAATGACCTCAGACTCATATGAACGGGCCGGACTGAACTCCTACCGGTTCATTTTTGCCTTTGCCGGACAGTTTATAGTAACGGGAACCGCCCTGTACCTGGCCAACTGGTTCGGAAAGGGCGACAACGCCAAAGGGTATCAGTTGACCCTGTTACTGTTTGCGGCAATAAGTTTTGTGCTTTTCCTGATCACATTCAAAACAACGAAGGAGCGGGTTCAGCCTCCTCCGTCCCAGCAGCACAACCTTAAACAGGACATCAAAAACCTCTTCAGGAACCGCCCCTGGGTCATCCTGTTCTTTGTGGGAATTGTCTCATTCATCATGTTTGCGCTGCAGAATCTTTCAATTGCCTATTATTTCAAATATTATATCGGCAATGAACAGACCGTACAGCTATTCAATGTCATTGGTACCGTTGCTCTGATAGCAGGCATCCCGTTTTCAAAGCCTCTTGCAAAGAGGTTCGGGAAGCGGAATGTATTTATTGCCAGCTCACTGCTTTCCGGCCTGTTTTTCATTCTCTTGTATTTCCCGGGCAGCGAGAATATGACTGCTGTTTATATTCTGAATATCCTTGCGAAATTTACCTATGCGCCTGCAGTTCCCCTCCTCTGGACAATGCTTGCAGATACCGCTGATTACTCCGAATGGAAGTTTGGCCGGCGTGCAACCGGACTCGTATTCTCGGCAGCCACATTTGCACAGAAGGCCGGATGGGGCATAGGAGGCGCACTGGCCGGCTGGATGCTTGCCATTTTTCACTTCGTTCCCAATACCGAACAGTCTGCCGATACTATCAAAGGAATTAAACTGATGATCTCAGTCTTTCCCGGAATTCTTTATATGTCATGCGCAATACTGCTCTACTTCTATGCAATTGACCATAAAACCTGCCTGCTGATGCAGGAAGAACTGGAAAAAAGGAGGGAAGAATCGGAATAGAGCAGAAAGGGATTCCGGCCGGACGTACAAGGTTTGGAATATCATCAGTGCGTTTGGCAAATACTACCGGTCATGAAGTCCTGTACGACCTTCAAAAAACAATTATATCGTCAGCAACATGAAAAAGCTTTTTCCAATCCTGATTATTGCCCTGGCAGCCCTGGCAGTCGTTTCATGCAACCCAAAACCGTCCGCTACCGGCAAAACCGCAGCCGACATCCTGGGGTCGCCTGATTACCTGGCAATCTCATACGGGGGTTATCGGGATACTACAAGGGATATTCAGCCTACGATTCCCCAGCTGAAGGAAGATATGAAAATATTGTCGGCCATGGGAATCAAAGTGGTTCGCACCTATAATGTCCATCTTGACGAAGCCGCCAACCTGCTCGAAGCAATAAGGCAGCTTAAGAATGATGATCCGGAGTTTGAAATGTATGTGATGCTTGGTGCCTGGATAGACTGCAGAAATGCCTGGACTACGCTCCCTGACCGCATCAGAAACGAAGAGAGTCCCAGGAACGAAACAGAGATAAGGCGTGCAGTTGAACTGACCAGGCAATACCCCGAAATTGTAAAAATACTTGCAGTGGGGAACGAAGCAATGGTGCACTGGGCATGGGATTATTATGTCGAGCCCGCCATCATACTGAAATGGGTCAATCATCTGCAGAACCTGAAGAAGGAGGGGGAATTGCCCGCAACCCTATGGATAACAAGTTCGGACAATTATGCATCATGGGGCGGCGGCGGAAGCGAGTACCACCTGGAAGATCTGAACGAGCTGATTAAAGAGGTTGATTATATTTCGATGCATACCTACCCGATGCATGAAACACATTACAGTCCCGAATTCTGGGGAATACCTGAATCGCAGGAAGATCTGCAGGATCTGGTGAAAATTGATTCGGCCATGTCAAGGGCCATGGACTATGCAATCGCCCAGTATGAAAGCGTAAAAGCCTACATGGCATCCCTGGGAGTTGATAAACCAATTCATATAGGTGAGACTGGCTGGGCTACCGTCTCAAATGAGCACTACGGAGATTCCGGATCCAGGGCGACAGATGAATATAAATCAGCAGCATTTTACAGGATGATGAGGGAGTGGACAAACGCCAAAGGCATAAGCTGTTTCTGGTTTGAGGCGTTTGATGACCCCTGGAAGAGTGCCGCAAATCCGCTGGGTTCAGAAAACCATTTCGGCCTGATAAATATTCAGGCACAGGCTAAATACGCCTTATGGGATCTGGTTGATGCCGGCATATTTGACGGTCTTACCCGTGACGGCAAAACCGTTTCTAAAACATTTGACGGAGATTCAGTTGCCCTGATGCAACAGGTTAAAGTACCCCCGACCCTAAGGGAGACAGCAGCCGGGCGATAAAAGGCTCCAGGACAATTTTCATACGCGGGGGAACCACAGGTTGTTTACTCCGGCATACGATATTCCCTTCAGGACGGCTTTAGATTGCAGGGATTATTCATCCTTAAGGATGATTATGGAAACCTGGATTACACTGTTGCCAAAAAATTAATTGACATGGGCTGAATTATTTCAGAAATTTGAAATTCAATAGACTAAAGTTGAGGCAAAAGAATTAAAACAAATTTCAACTAATCTTCAGTCATGAAAAGAAATTCACTGCTTCTCCCGTGTATAATTGTGATCTTTCTTGCAAATCCCCGGCCAGTCTTCAGCCAGGAACCGGAAGATATTACAATTGAAAGAGATATTGTTATCCTTAAAGGCAAGTTTTACAAAGCCTCAGGTGATGATTATAAACCAGTCGTGATCCTTTTACAGGGCTCTCCCGGAAACACTTATGATGTTCTGGGACTTGGAAGATCATTAAGCATGTCAGGGATCAATGCGATGACTTTCAATTACAGTGGTTCGCACCAGAGCACCGGAACTTTCAGCTTCCCCAACTGCCAGGCCGACATCGGCGCCACATACAGCTTTCTTCACAGACCTGATGTAATTGGAAAATTCAGGATAGATACTTCTTCAATCATCCTGGCAGGGTACTCATTCGGCGGAGGACATGCAACAGCTTATGCAATCAGGCACAAGGAGATAAAAAGATTAATTTCGATTGCAGGTGTGGATTGGGGCATTTTCTTTGACCAGTATCGCAGCGACCCTGCCATGAAAACCAGCCTGGATGCAAGTATTGATAAATCAATCGCTGCCGGGATCTTCCGGTTTGAACCGGGGTATCTGCCTGAAGACATCGGATCGGGCCGGAGAGTATTGGATCCGTCGTTCTTCACGACAAGGAATGCGGCTTCGCTTGCGGAAAAAGACTTTTTGATCATTTGCGCCAAGAATGATGAAGGTATTACAATGGATGACTATATCCTCCCGCTTTATAATGCATTGCAGGATGCCGGAGCAGCGAATGTACAGCTTTCTTCATTTGAGGACAATCATGCTTTCAGCGTGTCGCGGGAGAAAATATCACAGACGATCTGCGACTGGGTCAAGGGAAAACATCAGGATTGATTTACTGTTTAATGGATCTGGTTCATTCTGTATCCGGTTCAAAGAATACCCACTGAACATCCGGAAGTTCTTTCTTCAGTTCTGACTCACATTTATTTATATTTAGAATCAGACTGTTAACCGAATTTGTATTTTTCATTCTTGCCTTTACAGCCACCATTATCTGCGGTCCGAGCTGAAAGGTGATCAGGTTGATGATACTGTCAATTTCAGGCCTCGACTCAAGCAGTGATTTTATCCTGGCCGTTGTCTCTTCGTCAGTGCTCTGGCCTATCAGGAGGCTTTTTATTTTAATGGCGAGGACGAATGAAATAATAACGAGAAGAACCCCGATACCTATGCTTCCGATTGCATCGAAAACCGGATTCCCGGTGATAACCGACAAGACAACTGCAACTAAAGCAAAGGTGAGCCCGAGAAGTGCAGCGGTATCCTCCCCGAGAACAACGATAAGCTCGCTCTGACGGCTGTTTTTGTACCATGTCCTCAATGGTATATTGTGCCGCAATTTCTTTATCTGCCGCAGACATCCCCACAGTGATGCCGCTTCAAAGACCATGCTGACCACAAGGACTGCGATTGCTATTCCCGGATTTTTTAAACCTTCATGAGCCCCTATCTTATGGATTCCCTCATAAATTGAGAAAAGTCCGCCCATGCTGAACAGGATCAGGGCAACCATAAATGACCAGAAATATATCTCTTTCCCATATCCCAGCGGGTGTTCCGGGTCTGGTTTTTTCTTTGCAGCTCTCAATCCCCAGAAAAGGAGTCCCTGGTTGCTGGAGTCAGCATAGGAATGAATCGATTCTGCCAGCATTGCCCCTGATCCGGTAACTACAGCTGCAACTGTTTTTGTAATGGCAATCCCGAGGTTGGCTAGTAATGCAAATGTTATCGATTTTTTAGAGGCATCCTGGTGTGACATGATTTTCTGTTTTATCTGAAACATTACCCCGGTAATGTCTTCTCAAAGGTACGAAAACCCGGCACGAAGTGGTCAATTGTTGAGGCTCTTGCACAATTTTCCTCCCCAATTCTTGCACCAAACTGGCCCCGGCCGGTATGGTTGGAATATTCAGCTTCTGCATTAAGAGCGCCTTCAAGCCGGCATATCGTGATTTGACTTAGCTGAATATTACGGTTCTTTGTATATTTATAACCTGACTGGCAAAAGATCAGACTAATTTTTACCTATTGATATAAATTGATGGAGAAAAGAGAGACACACCTGAGGGTGTTAATGATTGATGCATCAAACGGATATTACCGGATTAACAGGTATCCGGTGGGTTCATTTTTTGGTCCTGTTGACCTGGGTATTCACCTGTCGTATAAGCATAACAGCCTGAACATCGGTGCCGGTTTGCTGGCGGGGAGCATATTCCCGGGGTCGAACAGGCTGATATTCAGCGGTATTTCACCATCATGGCATGGCTTTTTCGTCTCCGCTATGGGAGGTGCTGCCCTGGTTTTTAATAATTTGGGAATTAATCTCCTTTCAATAATCGGCAAGGCTGAAAAACCTTCCATCCTGTACCTGAATCGTAATCATGGCGAAGAGGTCGAAGTGGAACTGTACCCCACCGATCCAAATACCCTGTGGGAAACAGGAAGGGGAGGCATATACGGTGTTATGCAGCATTCCCTGGATCAATATTCCATGAGATACGAAAAGGACCCCAGGGTATTGGCTGTTGGTCCGGCTGCGCTGTACACCGACATTGGCGCTATTGCTTCTGCGCCGGTAAAAAATGGAGAACTTACACCGGTTGATTGCTGGGCTGGTCGCGGTGGGTTTGGAACCAAGCTTTTGCAGCAGCATGGCATTATCGGGATCATTTACGGTGGTACATGGGTTGAGGATGACTTTCGTGACCGGAAGGTGGCCGATGAATGGTTTCAGGACCGCTATGAAAAGAAGATGGCGGCTAAAGACATTGAAGCTACCACAAAATATCGCTACGATCCCGATTTTAACACCGGAGGAACCTTTGGGGTCAACTACGCTACATTGAACGAAAGGATCATTGCGTTCAATTACCGGACAATCTTTATGACAAAGGAGGAGCGTCTTGATCTGCATCAGAGGTTTATAGTTGATCATTACCTGAAGCAGTTCAACGAGGAGACGATAGCAACGAAACAGCAGAAGAATTGCGGGGAACCCTGTGCCGCAGTATGCAAAAAGATGCATGGGCATTATAAAAAGGACTATGAACCCTATCAGACCTTGGGCCCGTTGTGCGGAGTGTTTGATCAGCGGGCTGCCGAATTGCTTAACGGCAAAGCCGACACAAATGGCTTTGATGCCATTTCTGTGGGCGGGGTGCTGGCCTGGCTTATGGAATGTATGGTTGACGGCCTTATCAGTCCCGAACAACTGGGTGTCGATACAGTACCAAAGTTCTCAGCCGAAGGTTTTGATGTTGTTTCCGACTCGATGCATAATGCTCGTATCGGTTCGGTATTAATCGACGAGATGTTAAAACCTGACGGCTTAATCAATTTGAAACAGGGTGCAAGAAAGCTGGCTCGTCGCCTTTCCCGCGAAAAAGGGGTGGGGGTAATGGATCGCTTCGTGCATATCGGATTTGCGAGGCAGGGATGGATGGTTCCTAATCAGTACTGGACACCCGGAGTTTTGTCTCCAATGGCCATAATGGGGAAGTATTACATGGTGTACGGCAAGGATTTCATTCCCCCGCGTGAGCTGGGCCGTCAGAATGCCGGACGAATGATTATGGAACTGATGATGGACAACCTCGGGTTCTGTCGTTTCCACCGGGCGTGGGCAGAAGAGATAATGCCTGATGTTCTGGAAGAACTCTATGGCATTAAAGATAAATTCATACATAATCTTAAGCTTACAGCTACCCGAATCAATAGCCGTAATGCATCAATTTTCTGGGAATCCGAGCGTACAGTTGACTTCCTGTACCGGTTTTTGCGCAGGAAAGCTGATGAAGATAATGTCCGCGATCAGGACCTTGAACGTTGGATAAAGGCTTTTGAAGAAGACAAGTTTGAAGCCGCCCTGCAGTTCTGGTTCGAAATATACAAGGGAATCCACGAAAGCCTGAGGGAGTTTCATTGAAACCATCACCCTGCAGGTTGGCCTCCCGATGCGAACCGGTTGCCCGGCGGGATGCGGTCAAAGCTTCTGGCTTTTGCAATTATGGAGTCTTTCCTTAATTGAAAATCCTCTGTTCATGCAGATCCCGGCACCAAAAAAGTGTGAGTGTGAGAGTGAGTCTTGAGGAAAAAGAACGAGAGTGATTGCAAGTGCTTACTCGCTCTCGCTCTCACTCTCGCTCTTTTTCGTGTGGGCCCAGTTGGGATCGAACCAACGACCCCCTGATTATGAGCACCAAATGGTGTTTTTCATGGGTTAACACAGATTTGTATCGAGTTTTACCAGTTTATTTTGAAGCAGAATAATTGTAAAGGATTTCTTGTTTTATACAGATATGGTGGAATTACTGGCACCAAAACTGGCGCCAGTTTTCAAAATACTCTTAAAGAGAGTTATATCAAAGCATGAATATAATCGGCTGTGTTTTTTAATCCATTCTTCCTGAAAATATCTAATATCTGATAATCATCTAACGGAGGATTCCTCTTATTCATAACCAGATCTCTAAAGGCTTGGATACTTGTTTTATGATTAAGATCAATAATATCAGTGAAAAAATCATCGGCATCCTTAACAGACAGTCCAAAGCAAGATAAATATTCTTTCGGAAAATGTTTTAAATTATTAGTAACTATTAAGTTAGCATTAGTTTTTATTGCTGCAGCTAAAACATGACGATCTTTTATATCAGGAAGGGAAATGGTCTCGATCAGTGGTTCATAGTTTACGACTAAGGCATCTGGAAATGCCTCATTGACTTTTGAAGTTCTCTTTAATGCTTCAACTTCAGATATTCCACTACGGATCATTACTTCATACCATTCATTGAATATATGCTGGCTCCATTTGGGTGTATATAGTTCATGGTACGCAAACCAAAGCAATAAATCCCTAATCCATAAAGGGTATATAACATTTGTATCTAAAACACAGGTAAAACGAACACTATGTATCATATAATCCTGATTCTTCATCCAATTGCATCAACTCTTGTATCTTGGATCTTTGTCTAGATTTCATTTCTTTCTTAAAAGTTACTAAATCTTCATATTTTATTCTTCTGTGCTTCCCGACTGTAGTATATGGAATTTTACCTTCTTCAAGAAGTTTAACAATATGTGGTCTTGAACATCCAAGAAGTTCTGCTGCAGCTTGAGTTGTTATTTCGGTTGCGATTGGAACTATGGAAACAGGATTTCCCCTACTGATTTCTTTTAAGATCGAAGCTAAAAACCTCAAAGCATTTATCGGGATTCTGATCTTGTCCTCAGTTTCTTCAATCTCGATTTCTGGCATCTCCGTACGCAATTGTTCAATAGAGGAAACGAGGGCCTCATAAGACTCTCGTGCGGCTCGTTGTTCTTCCTTAGTAGGTCGTCTGATATCAATTAGTTCCATATGGTGCATAGTTTATATATGCAAACATATTCGAAATATTCGAAACAAACAAAATAAATGAAAAGTATTTTAATTAAATAGTTCTTGCGGTCCAAAAGCCAGACAGGCTGACCAATTTCGGCCGATAAGCAGTTACAAACTACAATTTACATATTAACAGTCATTTACTGTGGGAAATAGGTGGTCAATTATTTTCGGCGTGAAGTGGTCACTGCCATCGGTTTATGAACTGTATATCCTGGCATCAAACGGGTACCAAAAATAAGTGTGAGTGTGAGAGTGAGTCTTGAGGAAAAAGAACGAGAGTGCTCGCTCTCGCTCTCACTCTCGCTCTTTTTCGTGTGGGCCCAGTTGGGATCGAACCAACGACCCCCTGATTATGAGTCAGGTGCTGCTAACCATCTGAGCTATGGGCCCGAAA